>Ga0247836_1004009_pt1 | contig 18929 bp, 13 predicted proteins | sample LaCruzMarch2015__4_FD_187116 | JGI IMG/M metagenome (GOLD analysis project Ga0247836, IMG submission 187116) | Freshwater microbial communities from meromictic Lake La Cruz, Castile-La Mancha, Spain - LaCruzMarch2015_14m | ecosystem: Environmental > Aquatic > Freshwater > Lake | place: Spain... | reverse complement strand
AATTCGTAGATTTTCTCCCCGCTGAAACCGATCGGGTCGCTGGGGCTCGGCTCGAACTTCTCCGAGGGGTCATAGACCCGCCATCCGTCGGCATCCATCAGAACCGGTGGTCCCATCGCTTCGAAATTTCCGCGCCCGGAGACCACCGCCCTCAACACGATCGGCTCGCCTGCGGCGGCTTTGAGTGGAGAGGCGGTCGCCTCGATTTTGAATTCGCCGACCGCTCCCCCAAAATCCGGTGTCCGCCCCTGCGCAGGAAGCGGCTTGACCTCGATCCCGACACTGTCGGTTGCAATCTGGACCTCCCGGATGTCGGTCATTCCAAAATTGCGCAGCATGCCGCCGAAAAAATCATCGACACCGGGGGGAGCTGAAACCGGAACCTGCACTCTCGCATCGAGGGTTGCGGCGGGGATTTCGAGCGGACCCGCTTTGGCTGCCGTGATGGCGGTGCGATATACGAAACAACCGTAGGAGATGCCATCCATTTCGCGGGTGGCCTCGGTTGGGCGCGCAGTGCGCTGGACCGTGAACCCCTCCCCTCCGAACGACGGGCGTTCACTCACCTGCGCCGGCAGCCTCGAGTCCACATAGAACCTCAGATCAACCGGCACGATTTCTCCGACATAGGCGCTGCGTTTTGGGATGACCATTTCGCCGAACGTGCCGCGTGAGGACGGGGCTGGCTCGGCCGGGGCCGGGCTGCCCGGAGCGGGAATTTGCTGTGTCGGTGCCGACTGCGGATTCCGGGGGACAGGAATCGCCGGCAGGACACGCACGCCGCCCATGTTCGGCACAACCGAAAGCTCCGAAGGTTTGGTTTTAAAGACTTTGCCATCGAGCCGGACGCGCAGCGAAGGGATCGAGAACTTCCCTTCCCGCGTAGCGGAGAGGGTGAGAACCATGCGGGTTGTCACCTGCATCCCGCCGGGGAAGGACATTTGCATCTGGTATTGATCCGAGGTGCCGACGACTTCGAGTCCATCAACCTCCAAGGGCTCCAGCAATTTCCCCTGCGATTTTCCTGTGGCCGTGATTACAAACTGAACCGGCTCGCCAACTTGAACCTCTGCCGCGAGCAATTCGGCATCGACGGATTGGGACATTGCGGAAGTCCCACTCAAAAAGAATGCAATTCCGGGCAGCATTAGGCAACGGACTGCAAGGGATATCAATTGAGAAGGAGTGTCGGTTTTCACCAGTCTTTGAGAGTTTGTTCCTGTGAGGAGGGCATCATTAATCGCACGCGCTCCTCCTCGTTGCGAAGAGAATTCAGCAGAGCCCGTGCCTGGGCGGGACTCATTTCTCCGTCTTTTTCCTCAGGGATCATTTCCTGTGGCTCGGCGGCCTGCTCCTCCTGTGGCGTCGCGGGCTTGATATCGCCCTCGGGTCGCTCGCCCGGAGTGGGAGTCGGCGCGGGTTGATCGGGACGTTTGCTTTGATCATCGTTGCTGCCCGGTTTTTGCTGGTCGTCCTTCTTCTGTTGATCGTCCTTCTTCTGTTGATCGTCCTTCTTCTGTTGATCGTCCTTCTTCTGTTGATCGTCCTTCTTCTGTTGATCGTCCTGCTTCTGCTGGTCGTCCTGCTTCTGTTGATCGTCCTGCTTCTGTTGATCGTCCTGCTTCTGCTGGTCGTCCTTCTTCTGTTGGTCGTCCTTCTTCTGTTGGTCGTCCTGCTTCTGCTGGTCGTCCTTCTTCTGATCGTCCTTCTTTTGATCGTCCTTCTTTTGCTCTTCCTCCTGCTTTTCGAGTTCCTCGAGCATCTTCCTTACGATCTCACGATTTTCGCTGGCGGTTTTGTCGTTCGGGTCAATTTTGAGGACCGTGTCGTAGTGGCCGATAGCATTTTTCCAATCGGCCATTTTTTCCTCCTTTTCTTTGGCGGCTTCTCCACGGCGCACGAGGGCATTGGCAAGATTGTAAGCGGCATCCCGCCGGAGATTTTTCACCGAATCGGGAATTTCCGTGGCGAGGGTCTTCGAAAAGAGTTCAACCGCTTTGGGAAAGTCGCCGGTTTTGTAGGCGGCGGCACCCGCATTGTATTGGAGCTGGGGGGATTCGGGTGCGCGTTCGAGGCGCTTGCTGAAATCTTCGAGAGCCTTCGGATAATCGCCGGCCTCGTAGGATTCCAACCCGGTGGATCCGGAGGCGGAAGAAAGAACCGCCAGCATCGCAAGCGCGGCCGCTGCCACCCGGTTCCGGAAAACCCTCCGCTCGCCGACAACCATCCAGAGAGCCAGAAAAACACTCGCAGCACCCAGAGGCCACGGGTAGCGTTCGATGGGCTGCCGCGATGCCATCGTTCCCCGTTCGGCGGTTTCCATGGGCACGATTCCCCTCTCAAAAATCGCCCTCGCGGCGTCCGGCCCGAGGGGTTCAAAGAAACCGCCACTGGCTTCCGCAATTTCGCGGAGCCGGGTCGCGTCGAGACGGCTCTGAACCGGCTTGCCGGCTTGATCCCTCACGAAATCCTGGCGTCCCGTCTCATCTTTCAAGGGAATCAGCGACCCCTCCTCCGATCCGACGCCCACGGTAAAAATCCGGATGCCCTGTTCACCCGCAGCACGGGCGGCGGCGATGCCATCGGCGGCCAGCTCTTCGCCATCGGTCACGATCACGAGCGCCCGGGTCTGCCCTTCCCCTTTGCCGAAGGCCTGCTCGGCCACGCGGATCGCCTGCGCGATATTGGTGCCTCCCTTGGGAATGATGCTTGTGTCCAATTCATCCACGGCGGCCAAAACCGCCCCGCGGTCGAGAGTAAGAGGTGCCTGAAGAAATGCGGAACCTGCAAACGCGATGACGCCCACGCGGTCTCCATGGGCCAGACGCAGCAGGTCCTGGGCAAAGAGCTTGGCTCTTGCCAGACGGGTTGGCTGAACATCGGTCGCCAGCATGGAACGCGAGGTATCCACCGCGAGCAAAACATCGCGTCCGCGCTGAACGATCTCCCGTTCGACGTAGCCCATCTGCGGACGGGCAAGAGAAACGACGGCCAGCGCAAAAGCACTGAGAACCAAGCACGCACGGAAAACTCTCAGACCGGTACTGGCACCACCCGCAAGATAGGGAAGAAGGCGGTTTGCCACGAGGCGCGCCACCAACTTGCGCCCGCGCAGGTGGGACCAGACAAGGAGGCCGGCCAGCACGGGAACGACGGCCAGTGCGGCAAACCATCCGGGCTGGGCAAAGGTCAGGGCAGTCGTCTCCATAATGTGTGGGAAAGTCCGAGTTCACCGCAAAGAAGCACAAGCCCAACGCCGACAAACCACGGGAAGAGGTCCCGGTATTGGGAAAATTTTTCGACCTCCACCTTCGTCTTCTCGAGCTTGTCGATCGCGGAAAAAACCTTCTCGAGCGACTTGGTGTCGGTTGCGCGGAAGTATTCGCCCTTCGTGACCGAAGCGAGCTGGCGGAGCTTGTCCTCCTCGAATTTCATTTCGACCTGACGGTAAACCGGGCGTCCCAGCATGTCCTGCCCGACAGGAAACGGGACGGGCCCATCGGTGCCGGCTCCAATGGCATAGATCCTGATTCCGAGAGAGGCCGCGGCTTCGGCGGCAGTGAGCGGAGTAACGCGTCCGGCGTTGTTGTCACCGTCCGTCAGCAAAACGATGATCTTTGTTTTCGCCTCTTTGTCCTTGAGGCGGTTGGCGGCCGAGGCAAGGGCCGAGCCGATGGCCGTTCCGTCCTCCACCATCCCGATCTGAAGCCGGTCGAGGTTTGCGATGAGCCAGTCGTGATCGAGTGTGAGCGGGCTCACAAGGTATGGACGCCCCGCGAATGCCACGATTCCAATCCGGTCGTTGGCCCGCGAGCGGATGAATTTTTCTGTCACGACTTTCACCGTGTCGATGCGGTTGGCGCGGCGGTTGCCGATGGTGAAATCCTCCGCCAACATCGACTTTGAGACGTCGAGCACAAGCATGATGTCCACCCCGCTGGCCTGGATCCGTGTGAGAGTACTGCCAAGCTGCGGACGGGCAAGAGCCACAATAAACCCGGCCAGGGCAAGGTGGGAGAGCAGGGCAAGCAGGGCACCCGCACGCGAGCGGCGCCGGCGACCGAGACCGGCAAGCACCGAAGCGGAAGAGAATGTGACAGCGGGTGTCCCCCCAAATCGGCCTTTCAGGATGGCCAGCACTGGTAGAGCGAGCAGGAACCAGAGCACCCACGGGTGCGCGAAGCTGAATTGTTCGGGGCCCGCCTGGATCATTTTGCAACGGCCGCCTCCCCGGTTGCCGACACCAGCCGCGTAGCCGTGTCAAAGAGTTGTGTAATCTCGTCCCGCGCGGCCTCCGCCCGCGCGAATTTGAGAAGGTCGGATGCCTCAAGGAACGCGGCGAGGGAGGCCCGTTCATTCTCATCGAAGACGGGATTGTCGCGAAGGGCGTGGAGAAACTCGATCGATGTGCGGGTCGTGGCATCCACCCCATATTGGTCTCGAATGTAGCTGCGCAGGATGTCCGACGCCCGCACTCCGAATTCGTACGAACCGGCACCGCTCGAGCGGAGAGCATCCAACGCCTGCTGAGCCCGCTCCCTGGGTGTGAGTTGCTTCGCGAGAATCCGACCGCGGACCAACCAGACTCCCAACAACGCAAGGGCAAGCAATGCGGTGGCTCCCGCAATCGCATAAGCAAGCGGGATGCCGGGGATCGCCAAGGGGCCCGCGATATCGTGGATCGGGGCAGGGGTCGGCACGGGCATCATGCGGCCAGCCTCCTTTCTCGTTTCTCAAAAAAGAGCCTGAGCGACAAAAGGTAATCGCGGTCGGTGGAGAGTGGCACCACATCGACACGCCGTGCCGCACAGAGCTTCTCAAGCTCCTTCCGCCGCCGCACGGACGCTTCGGCAAACGCCTCCCGAACGCGGCGGCTGCCGGTATCGACCTCAACCAGCTCGCCGGTTTCGGCATCTTCGAATGCCACCCGTCCGACATCGGGAAGTGCGTCCTCCCCGGGATCGGTCACCGGCATCGCCACCACATCATGACGGCGGCTCGACGAAGCCAGAGGTCTCGAAAAATCCGGCGAAAGAAAATCCGAGATCACAAAAACAACCGCCCGGCGCGCAAGCATCCGGTTCATTTTGTCGAGCGCGGCACCCAGGTCGGTGCCCGTTCCCTCGGGCTGAAAATACAACATCTCGCGGATGAGACGCAGGATGTGCTGACGTCCCTTCTTCGGCGGAATGAAGAGTTCCGTGCGGTCGGAGAAAAGGAGCAACCCGACCTTGTCGTTGTTGTTGATCGCGCTGAATGCAAGGATCGCGGCCACCTCGGCTGCCATCTCGCGTTTGCTGAGCTGCACGCTGCCATAGGTGCCGGAGGCGCTGACATCCACGAGGAGCATCACCGTCATCTCGCGCTCTTCAGTAAACTTTTTGATGTAGGGAGCGTTCATCCGAGCCGTCACGTTCCAATCGATGGAACGGATTTCATCGCCGGGAGTGTATTCGCGGACTTCCTCGAAGTTCATCCCCTGTCCCTTGAAGACGCTGTGGTATTGGCCTGCAAATCCCGAGTTGACCAGACGGCGGGTGCGCAGCTCGAGGCGGCGGATTTTGCCGAGGATGGCCTGCGGATCCCGATCCGTCGGGTGCGCGTTTGCTGATTTGGCGGGCATGGGAAGGTGGCTGGTTCCGGCAGGAATTGCCGCGATGATCAGGGCACCGGGAGTCCGGCGAAAATGGATTCGACGATGCTCTCGCTGGTAACCGACTCCGCCTCCGCCTCGTAGCTGACACCGATCCGGTGGCGCAACACATCCAGACCGATGGATTTCACATCCTGCGGCGTCACATAACCCCGCCCGGCAATGAAAGCATGAGCCTTAGAGGCCAGAGTGAGGTAAATTGTGGCACGCGGACTGGCACCGTAACGAATCATTCCATCAAGCTTGAGCTTGTAGGCGGCGGGGTCACGGGTCGCCCAGACAATGTCCACGATATAATCTTTGATCCGGTCGTCGACATAGACGGAGTTAACTGTCTGCCTTGCGGCAATAACCTGCTCGGCTGAGACCACTTCCTGGACACCGAGCCGCGGAGCCGAAGTCGCCATCGCTTCAAGGATTCCCCTCTCTTCTTCGCGCGTGGGGTAGCCCACGTGAACCTTGAGCATGAACCGGTCGAGCTGGGCCTCGGGCAGTTGGTATGTGCCTTCCTGTTCGATCGGGTTCTGAGTCGCAAGCACGAGAAACGGGTCGGGAAGCGGATACGTGGTGTCGCTGATGGTGACCTGACGCTCCTGCATCGCCTCGAGGAGGGCGCTCTGGACCTTCGCCGGCGCGCGATTGATTTCATCCGCGAGAATGAGGTTGGAGAAAATCGGGCCGAGCTTGGTGGTGAACTCTCCATCCCGCGGGTTATAGATCAGCGTTCCAACCAGATCGGCTGGCAGAAGATCGGGCGTGAATTGCAGCCTTTGGAAACCCGTTCGGATACAACCCGCCAGCGTGCGCACGGTCAGCGTCTTTGCCAGGCCGGGCACGCCTTCAAGGAGCACATGACCATTGCACAGCAGGCCGGTCAGAAGCCGGTGGACGAGTTTTTTCTGGCCGATCACAACCTTGCCGACTTCGGCAAGCAGCGGTTCAACCCACTGGTGGGCTTCTTTGACTTCGGCATCGATTTGGTTGGCTAGGGTATTCATGAAAAAGTTTACAATGTGATTACTGCAAATGAGACATCGGCCCGCACAAAGCGTTCAAAGACAAGCCCAAGTCCCGAGAAAAAAATCTATTCCACAAGGTAAGGACCCACATCAAAGGGATCGCCCACCTTGATGTTGTCGTAACGGGTCTTGTCGAGCCACACACGGAACAACTTCATCGTCCCATCGGCCTGTTTGACCTCGACAGTGATCACATAGTCGCCGTCGACGGTTCGGGCGGCGAGACTCCCGTCGCGGCCCAGCGTAATCTGATCTTCGGGAGCCGGTGCCGGATTGAATTCCTTCCCTGCCACAATCCCCGAAACCCTTGCCGCGCGGATCGCCGACCCGCTTTCAAAAACGGCAAAGCTCACAAAACCGACGATACCCACCGCGATCGCAATCACGGACAGGACAAGACGGAGGGGGAGAGCGGGCTTGACGGTACGGGGATTCATGGACCCAAGCCTAGCAGCTTGTCGGGCTTGGAATCAACGGCCTTCTCGGGAATGGGAATCCTGGGAGATTCAGACGGAGGTCTTCCAAAATTTTGATGGGATGCGGATTGCCAACCGATCACCGGAACGCCCCCGAATCCTCTTGGATTGAACTCCGGGCTGCTGCCACCCCGGGGATGTCAACCGGGCGGCTCCCGTCCCGGAGTGATTCCGCACCGCAGCAACCAACCACCGCTGCCATCCGGGCCGCCACCGGCTCTGCTCCACATCGCACTCCCGTCTCGATAAAAGTCAGAAAATCTTCGATCATCAGCGGATCAGCTCCTCCGTGTGTGCCATCGACCACCGGCACAGGAAACACTTCGTGGCCGGTTTCTTCATAGGTGCAGTGCCGATTCCACAGATGCACCGAGGCTTCGTGTTCGCGGCTTGAGTGATCGCCGTAATTCTCCATCCGCCCTTCCGTCCCGATGACGGTATAGTTGCGGTGGTAATCCGGCGTATAAAAGCATTCAAGATAGCAGGCCTGCACCCCGTTTTCGAGTTGGAGGAGGAGCATGTTGTGATCCTCCACGTCGATTACAGGGTTAAGGCCGCGTTGATTCATTGGCGGGTATCCCTCCGGCTGAGGCTTGGCACGGTCCGCGTACAAATCGGGGCCACGCCGGTCGGTCACGCGATTGAACACACTCAACTTGCCCATGCCGGTGACCCGCCTGGTGAAGGCACCTCCAAACCAATGGATCATATCAATATCGTGAGCGCCCTTCTGGAGCAGCAGACTCGTCGAGTATTCCCGCTCGGAGTTGTAATTCTTAAAATAATAGTCGCCCCCGCGCCCGACGAAGTGGCGGCACCACACGGCCTCGACTTCACCGACGGCACCCTCCTCGATGAGTTCGCGCATTTTTCGCATCACCGGGAAAAAGCGCATATTGTGCCCGACGTAAAGACGGGCCCCGGGAGTTTCCGCTGCTTTGAGGATGCTATCACAATCCTCAATGCGGATGGCCATCGGCTTCTCCAGAAAGACCGTTTTCCCGGCTTCGAGCGCGGCACACGCGTGCTCGCGGTGCAGGTAGTCGGGCGAGCACACGAAGACGACCTCGATTTCGGGATTTTCAGTAATCTCGCGATAGTCCCTGGTGAAGTGGGGTGGCCCGCCGCAACGCTCCGAGTACCGTTCCAAGCCCTCGCCGGAATGGCCGCAGAGATCCGTGATCACGAAGCCGCGCTCCGGTTGATGCGCCATGCGGGAGATAGCACCGCGACGGTGGGGGCCGATGACAGCGATGCGGTGAGTTTTATCCGGGCCCTTGCTCATGGAATTTATCGTGAAGTTCGCGCAGGCGATAACCCGAGGTGGTTCGAAAGATGCCTCCCTCGCGGAGGAAATTGCATACTTTCCGCTGCAGCGAAGTCTTTGGAGTAAAGGCATGCCAATCCGTACTGTTCCCCAGAACGCGCTCAACGATTTGCAATCCATCGGGGCGGCGCATCGTCACACGCCGGAACTCAGCGGCGAACTGGCGAATCCGGGAGGAGGCCTCGAGCAACTCGTCCAGCGCGGGGTCGAGCATCCACGTTGTGCAATAGAAAACGCGCCAGTCCAAATCCGGAAACAACCCGCAAAAAACCCGCTCCGCGCTGTGGAATGACTCGCGGCAGGCCGCCGTCGAGAGAACGGCCCCTTCCGGGATATGCACATGCATAACGTTGTCTCCCGGCGAAAAGACCCCGGCCCAGATGCCGCGCTCAAGGACGGTTTTTGCCGCAGAGATGTTGCCGTTCTCCGCAAGAATCGGATGGCCCACAAAACCCGAAGCATCCTCCTCCAGCGCGGTGACAAAGGCCGGCGTATCCCCGGTCGGCCAGCCGAGCGCATCGCAGGGAATCCCGGCGCATGCCAGTGCTGCAATCTCCCTTGGGTTGTCCGGGCGGCGGAAAATGCGTGCGGGAGCCCCGGCCGGTCCCGGCACAAATTGGAGGCAACCGACCTCCAACAAATTGAGGGCGAGGTGATTTTGGAACCAATGGATCGGCAGAGTGCGCCCCGGCACGGAATTCTTTTCAATGGCTCCGGCCCATCGTGACAAATCCCCCACTGTCGCCGCCGTGATGGCAGGATCGATCCCCAACTTCCGGTGACGAACAACGAGTTCCTGCATCCTTTGGGCGAGAGCCAAAACCTGCCAATCCAGCCCTCGCGATGGGCATACTCCGCTTTGATTTCTCTCCAAAATACCGCCCACTTCCGCCTGCCACTCCATCCAATCCTTGGAGCAGTGACGAAGCTCTTGCAGCAGGCCTCGCAGCCGGTGGTTCCATTCGATGTCAAAACCTGCGTACCTCAGGAACTCCTCCAACTCGATGGAATTCGGGAGGCTCAATGGTCGGGAGATGGCTCTGTTGGCAGAGTTCGAGGGTGTGGCGGAACTCATACCAAATATTGCAATAAATCAGACTCGAGGGACGGCGGCGGAGCGCTGTCCCTACCATGGATTTGGTAGGGCTGGCACTCCGATGCCTGCCGTTGCTTTTGAATTTTTATCGTCTCGTTAATTCAGAGAGGTGGTATCACATCCCCACCTTCGACTTTCAGGGCTTCAGCAGCGGGTCCTCCGCCTGCTCCATGTCCGGCTTTGACCCGCTTGCCGCCACTATCGGTCCGATGAAAACCTTGCCCAGTTTGTTTTCCGAACTCCCCAGGGAGATCCGAAACGCATTGGTGCCGTCCGCAGGATCCGCCGCAAATTTTAAATTCAGCGGCCCGCTTTGCCCCCGCACCCGCACCGGCTCGCCATTCAGAAAGAGGCGCACCATCGGCGTGCCTCCCTCCAGATCCCATTTGATCGTCAGTCGATAATCCCGCCCGCTCTCAATCATGGTGATCGAATCCGTTTCCAAAGGTTTTCCAGCAGCCGTTGCTTCGAGACCGGGAGTCAGGGAAATGGAAAAGGCGGAGTTGATAATTTTGTAGTTATTGTCGCTCAACGGGTCCCAGGGTTCGGTCTGAGAACCGGCTTGAACAGCCACGGAACCTTCCACCGGACGGATGTTGAATTCAACCACCCCTTGGAGCACACGCGAATCTTCAAAGGGTCGAAACGAGAGACGGAACCAGAAGCTGTCGGTCTCGGTTGATTGAACGAAGAGGGCCGGAACTTGGCCGACAAAGGGAGACGGAGGGTTGGAGTGCTGATCGACCAACTGAATTCCCTGAGCCCCGCCGGGGATAATCTGGACCCGCCGCTCCGAATCGCGCCCTGTGCGGATCGCGGCACCGGCATCCTCCCAACCCACATCGATTCTTTCCGCCTGGCTCGCGGACAAGGTCAAAAGGAGAGCTGCATAGGCAACGTTTGCGATGGACAATTTTTTGAAAAATTCAGGAGAGGTCATCGGCGGCTTTGTCATTGTTTACATCGAAGGCAGTTGGAAGCAACTCAGGAACTGCTTTGAAACGCCAGCCCAGGAAACCGGTCATGCAAATTGCCCAGTGGCAGATCGGTCTTCGGGAGGGAATCCGCTCAGTCCATTTTCCCTGCGGTTTCCGTGGGCCCTTGGTTCACCACCATCCGGAGCCCGGACCCGCCGGAAAGGCAGGCACCCGCGAAAACGTCTTCCTCACTGAAACTGGCCAGGTAAATAATTTTCTCATGACGCCGCTTGTAATCGTAGGTGATGACGATCCTCCCGTCGGCAAGCTGATCGCCATCCGGGTAGGAAACTCCCTTTCGCTCGTCCAGCAGCAGGCCACCAGACCAGGTCTCCCCGTCGTCCTCGGACAGGTAGGCAGTCAAAAAAGCCCGGACCGACCCGGGTGGTAATTCGCCCGCCGGGGGGCCGCCCGCATCCGACCCTTCCCTCTCGGCCGGGGTCTGGTGGCGAATCAACAGGAGCCGCCCCGAGAACAGACGCCTGATAAAAAAGCGCGAATCAATATGGGGAATGGCACTGGGTGCAGGCGGACTCCATGTTTTCCCCCCGTCACGTGAAAACGACTCGATGATGCCGTCGATACCGCGAATCAGCATCCACAACCTTCCGTCCCGTTTTTCGACCAGCATGTGCTCATCGAAACAAACGTTATCGACCGCAAGCGATGAGATCTCCTGAAAGCTGACACCACCGTCCATACTGACAATGACTTTGGAGCCGGGGGTTACGCTGCCCCAGTGATTGAATTCCTTGGGAACCCAACGCTCCGGCTCGCCGGGATCGTCGCATGGCGCATGACTCCAGCCCGCCACGGGCAAAAACCAACGACCGTCGCGCAAGACCGTTGGCTTGTTCATCATCACCCCATCGGCGATACGCCGCGGCACGCTCCATTCCATCGTTTCTGCATCCGGCTGGCAACACGTGATGGCCCAAACCCCCGCGCGGCCATCCCACCACTGGAATGCCTGCGCGTAAAAAACCCAAAGCACCCCGTCGGGCGCAGTCCAAACCACCGGATCAAATGTGCGCACCATGGGATGGTCGTGGAAAATCACAGTGTGAATCCCGCTCCAGGTCAAACCGCCATCCCTGCTGCGCGCCAACATTGTAAAGTTGTCCGGCCCCTCTCCCGATCCGCCGCCATACCAAACGGCGTGCAGGTGGTCACCAGCGGTTACGGCCACACCGGGAATGCCTTGAAAGTTGCGTGGATGAGGGAGCATGGTCTCGTTCTCCGGGCGGAGAGTGCGGGCGGGGGCCATGGCGGGATCGGTGAAGGTCTCGGTGAGCATGTAAACAGTTATGTATTTGTGAGGAGACGCATGAGGGCACGCTCCACCCGGCCAAGCCTGGACTCCAGCCAGAAAAAGTCCAAGCCGGGAAAGACCATTCCTGCCGGACCCGAATCCTGACAATGGAGCGTCTTGACCGGGTAGCCAAGGGAGTGAGGGCGCCCTCGCCCGCTGGCTCGAAACGGTGGACGAGGGCGTCCACCCTCCCTCAAAAGCAGGCTCCTTTTGGGCAATGGCTTCCCTGTGGATCATCAGAATTGGTGTGCTGGACAAATCACCTGACCGAGCCTGGACACCTTGACGCAGGAAGGGGATAGACCGGATGGTGACTTGATGATCATAGAAACGGCTCCGCAGGATCGTACTCACCACCGCACATTGATCGCTCTGAGTGCGGCTTTGCTCCTTGCTTTGGTGCCGGGCTGCAAGGATTCCGCGGTTCAGCGGTCCGGCGAGCCGGTCGCAGAGGCCCGTTTCCTGATCAAGGGCGGCCAGCCTGCTTCGGAGATTGTGACTCTGGAGAAACCGCCCCGTGCGGTTCGTTTTGCCGCGCAGGAGTTGCAGGCTTATTTGAAGAAGATCACGGGGGCCGGAGTGCCCATCGTTTATCAAGCCAGCGGCGGGGGCATCATCCCAATTTATGTGGGCATCAGCCCGGCGACAGAAAAATTGGCATTGTCCACGGAGGGACTGAGGTATGGGGCCTTTCGCATGGCGGTTGGTGAGGATTGGCTCGCGTTGCTGGGGCCTGACAAAGATTTCGAGCCCATCGAACCATGGGGCCGGAAGCGGGGTGAAGGCGATCGCGTGAATGCGGAGTTCGAAAAAATTGCCGGCCTGCCTTTTGCCAGCAATTTGAGCAACCTCTATCAGCGCTACCACAAGGATCTTGAGCTTTGGGACATTGACGACCGCGGCACATTGAATGCGGTTTACACCTTTCTTGAATCGCTGGGCGTTCGATGGTTTGCCCCCGGCGAAATCGGCGAAGTCGTCCCGCAACTTGCCTCGATTCAGCTTCCGGCACCGAAAAACGAAGTGGTGACCCCCGACTTCGCCCTGCGAAGGATTTCTTTTTATCACACATACTTTGGCAAAACCGAGCTGGCGCTCTGGGCGCTCCGGCTGCGGACAAATATCGGCCATGACCTCATCGGGCTCACGCAACACTGCCACGGCATGCGCTTTGTTCATGAGACAGAGGCGATGAAGAAACTCCACCCGGAGATCTATGCGCTCCGGGACGGAGTCCCGGCGGCCGACCACCGCGGCGGGCAGGGATCCGTCAGCCTTGGCCAGAAGGCTCTTTTCGACCTGCATACCAAATATCTCCGGACGATGTTTGACCATTATGGCGAGCCGATGGTCAGCATAGACCTCGTGGATGGCACGGGAGACTTCATTTGCGACCGCGACAAACAGTTGGCGGAGCCGGAACGCGGAGCCCGGGGAGTGCTTTCCAACTACGTCTGGGGGTACCTCGACCGCGTGGCCCGCGAATTACACAAAAGCCACCCGGATCGAATGGTCTCCGGCCTGGCCTACAGCTCATACTTTGATCCCCCGACCGGGATTGAGAAAATGAGCCCAAACCTTGCGCTCTTTCAAGCGAGGTGGCGGAGCAATTTCGGCGACAAGGATTACTACGAGCAGATGAAAAACAACCGCGAAGAGTGGCTCAAGAAACTGCCAAGCGGGATGTTTTTTCTCCACGAATACTATCTTCATACCGTTCCGGGGAATCAGGGTCGTCCGGTCTACTTTCCAAAGCTCATCGCTGAGGACCTCCGCGAACTCAAGGGCAAGTCGATGGGCGAAATCGTTGAAGTCTACGATCACCGGCCGGATCGTCCGCTTCCATGGGACGAATTCGCGGTCAACCACTTGAACATCTATGTGACGATGCAGTTGCTCTGGAATGCCGATCAATCCCTCGAGGACCTGTTAAGCGACTATTACGCCAAATACTACGGCCCGGCAGCCGCACCGATGCGGGAGTTTATTGAGTATTCCGAAGCCAATTGGCCGGTGATGACTCAGGAGATCGAACCCCTTCGCACCGCCCTCGACCTCCTGGAGAAGGCCCGCGCAGCCGCGCCTGAGGGCACGCCCTACGCCGATCGCATCCAGAGAGTGCTCGATTATTCGCGCGAGCCAATGGACAACCTCATCGCCACACTCGGAAAAAAACGCAACCTGGACAGTCCGTATCGTGTCCTCGTTTCGAATAACCTTTTGCAAAAAGGTTTCCGGTTGTCCGACAACCCAATCGATGGAGTCATCGAGCCGGAATATTGGCCGGATGTCCGGCGGAGCGGATTCAAGCCATCCGTGGCCGGTGCTCTGTCAGCCGCTCCAACCACGTTCCAGGCGATCCGCGAGGACAACTTTATTTATGTCGCCATCCGCTGTCAGGAGCCGGACATGGAGAATTTGTCGATTCCAACGACAGCGAATGACGACCCGAAGATTTTTGACGGCGACTTCGTTTCTTTGATTATCGAGACGGGCACTCATTCCTACTACGAAATTGCCGTGAACCCGGCCGGTGCGGTCTTCGAGGCGGATCGCGCTGAGGGTGGCTCGGTCGAATGGCGTTCGGGAGCCCTTGTCGGGGTGCAGAAGGGGAGCGACTTCTGGTCGGTGGAAATCCGGCTGCCCATCATGGGAGCCGGTGCACGGGTCCTCGATCCGATGAGCGGGATTGATGGCGGGCGCCCGAGCGACCTGTACCCGTGGTTTTTCAATGCCGGACGTCAGCGCGTGCGGGGCGACATTGTTGAATTCAGCAGCCTCTTCCCGACCGGTCAGCCTGATCTGCACAACCTCGAAGCTGCCGGAAAAATGTGGGGCAAATGAGGTCGCGGTGAGGGTGTTTATTAAATGATGAAGAGACGACCCCAATTCGGTTCGGCGGACCGGGGCGGGCGTCCTGTGAGCCCGAAGAACGGCGACATAGCGCCGTTGCTACAGAAGAGACGGGCGCTGCGCCCTGTAGCCACGGCGCTATGTCGCCGTGTAGGCTGACGGAAGACAACCCGAACTCTCTTCTTACCGCAGGGCCGTGTGCAGAATTTCGACCGGGTGGAGGGCCCTGCGACCCGTGCCGTCGTGGATTTGATGACGGCACGAAGTGCCGGGGGCGCACAGGAGACTGGTTTCAGGCTCCGCGCGGACCGCCGGGAAAAGCACCAACTCACCGATTTGCATCGAGACATCGAAGTGTTCGGCCTCATATCCGAAGCTTCCTGCCATTCCGCAGCATCCTGATGCAATGAGGCGCACGTTGTGACCCGGAACCAATTCGAGGGCCTGTATGGTGGGAAGGAGCCCGGAGAGAGCCTTCTGATGGCAGTGCCCGTGGAGCCGGACAACCGCTTTACTCCCGCGGAAAGCCTCCTGGGAAATCCTTCCCGCGGCGTTTTCCCGCACAAGGAATTCATCAATAAGGAAACAATGTGGAGCGAGTTCGCTGGCCATTCGGGCCTCATCCCCGCGCAGGAGGGACGGATATTCATCGCGAAAACCCAGCAGTGCCGAAGGTTCGATTCCCACGAGCGGAGTTTCCCTGCTGACCAGGGGATGGAAGAGCCTCACATTTTGTGAGGCAATCCGCCTGGCCTTCCGGAGAAAGCCTTTCGACAACGAAGATCGCCCGCTTTCGGGATGTTGCACCCATCGGACTTCGTAGCCCAAAGCCTCCAAAAGCTCGACGGCCTGAACTCCGATCTGAGGCTCCTGATAGTTCGTGAATTCGTCCATGAACAAGTAGACGCTTTGCCGGCGGGGCAGCCCGGTTCTTCCGCTGTTCCGGGACCGGTACCACCCCTCCCAGGTTTTTTGAGGTGCCAGCGGAATGGTGCGATCCGGGTGGAATCCGGCAAGGCGGTTGGCAAATGCCCGGGAACCGGGATGTCCAAAAATTGCGTTCCAAGCCCATGGAGCCAGGCGGGCGAGCCGACTGACCGTGGAGAATTCCGAAACCAGACGCGACCGCAACGGAGTGCCATTGCGATCATGATATTCTTGGAGAAATTCGGCCTTCATACGACCGACGTCCACACTGGACGGACATTCGGATTTACAGCCCTTGCAACCCAGGCAGAGATCGAGCACACGGGCCAGTTCCGAATCGCCCAGGGCCTGACGCCCCTGGTCGGTGATGAGGTGGCGGAGGAGGTTGGCGCGTCCGCGCGTACTGTCCTCCTCCCGGCGCGTGGCCATGTAACTCGGACACATTGTGCCGCCGCTGCGGTGGGTCTTGAGGCACTCCCCGGCCCCGTTGCATTTCTCTGCGGCTCCGAGAAGTCCTCCATTTTCCGGCCACTCGAAAACCGTTTCCCACAGAGCTTGCTTCGCGTCGATTGGATGCCGCAGGGACTCGTCCATGGGAGGCGCTTCAACAATTTTGCCGGGGTTGAAGATCCCGGCCGGATCGAAGGCGCTCTTAACCTCGCGAAGCATCTCATAGCAGCGGGCTCCGATCATCGTGCGCAGAAATTCGCCGCGCAGCCGCCCATCCCCATGCTCGCCACTCAATGAACCCCGGTACCTCTTGACCAGAGCAGCCACGTCCTCCGCAACCCGGCGGAACAACCGGACTCCCTCCGCGTGATGCAGACTGAAGATGGGACGCATGTGGAGTTCGCCCGTCGCCGCATGTCCGTAATAGACACAATCGATTCCGTGCCGGTCCATGAGTTCTTTGAAGTCGCGGATGTAATCCGGTAAATCCCTCACATCCACGGCCGTGTCTTCCGCCACCTCGCGCGGCTTTTTGTCGCCTGGCATGTGGTTGATGACGGCTTGTCCGGCACGGCGCAGATCCCACACCGCCGAACACTCCTTTCCTTCGAGAATTGGGAAAGCATAACCCATCCCGCGATCCCTTAGAGCCCGGGTGAGCCCCGCCGTCTTTATCTGGAGTTCGACATCCGTTGCTTCCCGGAATTCCACGACCAGCAAGGCCGCAGGATCTCCGGATACAAAATCCCGGTTCCGGGCAAGTTCGAGACTTTGCCGGCTGCATTCAAGAATGTGGCGGTCGATCAACTCGGAGGCGGTAGGACCGAATTCCAATGCCACCAGATTGGCCCGCAGCGATTCCTCGATACTGGAAAAATGGCAGCAAACCAGAGCCTGCCGGGCAGGAGGCAAGGGGTCGCAATCCAGATCGATCTCGGTCGCAAAGAACAAGGTTCCCTCCGATCCCGCAACGAGTTGGCACAGATCAAAGAGCCGCCCGGATTCGGGATTAAAAATCTCGCAGTCCATCAGGAGGTCGAGTGCATACCCGGAATTTCTTCGGGGAATTTCCGGCTTGGGAAACTCACGCCGGATTTCCTCCCGGTTGGCGCCATCCCCGAGCAACCCGACCAACTTCCGGTAAATCCCGCCCTCCACATCCTCCATGCGACATTTCTCGCGAACGGCATCACGCCCGAGCGGTGTGATCGCCCCGAATTTCCCATCGCCGAAGAACCCGCGCAATCCTTTCACGTGCTCGCGGACGCTCCCGTAGATAATCGAATTGGATCCGCAGGAATTGTTGCCAAGCATCCCTCCCATCATTGCCCGGTTGGCCGTCGAGGTTTCCGGGCCGAAGAAGAGGCCGTGTTCGGCAAGTGCCGCGTTGAGTTCATTGCGAATGACACCGGGCTCGACGGTCACCACGCGGTTCGCAGGATCAATGCGGACGATGCTTCGAAAGTGCCGGGAGAGGTCAACGACCAGACCACTGCCAACGCACTGCCCTGCCAGCGAAGTCCCGGCCGTGCGAGGAATCAATCCGAGCCGCTGCTCCAAAGCAAAACGGATCAAGCGCCCGACATCATCCGCATCTCTCGGCCACACGACACCGGCCGGCATTTCCTGGTATTCCGACGCATCGGTCGAATACAGCCGCCGCATCGTTTCCCCAAAGGCGCATTCGCCCTTGAATCCGGAACGGCGCAATAATTTTTCCAGGGAATCCTCCGATCCGGTCATGCGATCAAGGAATTGCTAAGGACCAGAAATTGATTCCAATGCGTCTTCAAAAATTTCGCCATTGTGTTCGCCGAGCTTCGGAGCGGGGCGGGAGGATTTCGGCCGCACCCCGTTGATCTTCATCGGCAGACCGACGACGGTGACATCAACATCAGGCAGGGTTTGCAGGATGTCCACCGCCTGAAGTTGTTCGCACGTGGCCAACTCGCCGATGTCGTTCACCGGTGCACAGGGCACACCGACAGCTTCGAATGCTGCCAGCAGATCCGCCCGTTTCCATCCCCGCACCGCAGCTTTCATGAGCGGGATCAACTCGGGTTTGTGGACGACGCGCTTGGGTGCCGACTCAAAGCGGGGATCGACTGACCATTCCGGATGCCCAAGGATCCTTGCACAAGAGGCAAACAACCGGTCATTTCCAGCCGCGATCACCATCGCTGCGTCGCTGGCTTCGAAAACCTGATACGGCACAATGTAGGCGCTCCCGGTGCCGTGTTTTGTTGGCACTCTCCCCGTGGCCAGGAAGGCATTGAGAGGGCCTTCGACCCAGTGCACTGCGGCATCGAAAAGGGAGGTGTCGATAATGGCCCCGCGCCCGGTGCGCTCGCGTTCGTGGAGAGCTGCGAGGGCCCCGATCGTGCAGAACATGCCGGTCGCCTTGTCGTTAATGGATGCCCCGTTGAATGTCGGCCCGCCATCAGGATGGCCGGTGATGCTCATGATCCCGCCGTAGGCCTGCAGAAGCGGGTCGAAGCCGGGGTGTTTCGCAAGGGGACCTTCGGATCCGTAAGCCGAGACATTGCAGTAAATCAGCCGGGGATGCCGCGCGAGCATCGTCTTGCCGTCCACTCCGTACTTTTCGACCAGGCCGGGGCGGAGCGTCTGAATCAAGATATCGGCATCCGCGCAAAGGAAATGCAGGCGATCCACGCCCTCGGGGGTTTTCAAGTCGAGGGTGACGCCTCGTTTATTGCGGTTCTGGGCGTGAAAATAGAGGCTCATTTCGCCGTCGGGTCCGAAGGGAGGCCCCCACTGGCGGGCGTCGTCACCACCGTCGGGTTTTTCGACCTTGACCACATCGGCCCCGAGGTCTGCC
>Ga0247836_1004002_pt1 | contig 18951 bp, 12 predicted proteins | sample LaCruzMarch2015__4_FD_187116 | JGI IMG/M metagenome (GOLD analysis project Ga0247836, IMG submission 187116) | Freshwater microbial communities from meromictic Lake La Cruz, Castile-La Mancha, Spain - LaCruzMarch2015_14m | ecosystem: Environmental > Aquatic > Freshwater > Lake | place: Spain... | reverse complement strand
TATAGTAGAAAGAGTAGTCTGCAGTTGTATAAGGAATACCGGGGGCAAGTGTAATAAAATCGTCTGTTAGCAGAATTGTTAATACTGAGTAGTCTGGAAGTAACTCTGGTGGATTAACAGCTTGCCATCCTTGTTTTGTTTCCTGGTTCCAATTCATTTCCACCCATGCACTATATCCATTGGGGGAATCGTAGTATACAGTAACAGCGGTGCTCCCAGGATCTTGCCAAGTATCACCGTTAGTTAGAAAACAACCACCTGTAGAAAGGATTGGTTTCAAAGGGCTGTAAGAACAATCTGGAGTTCCTATCTGACAGATTGAGATTGGGTAGTTCACTTCAACCCAATGGTATAGTTTATCGCGATCTTCGTAGTATACTGAAAGAGCCCCTACTTCATTATTATAATAATAATCTCCAACAGTTGGTGCTGGTGGTGGGCTATCTCCAATAAATATAGTGGCTCCACTTACTAAATTAAGTAAGAAATCAAAACTAATTGCTTCATTAACCTCACGAAGCATCAATGCTTCTTGCTCATTATATCCGTGTATGTCAAGCGAATCAAATACAAAGTCCATCGACCTTGCACCACCTTTATTTCCCCAAGCGCCTCTAAAATTGTTAAGAACACCTATTTCAGGATAAGGAATTGTGGTTACAGTAACAGGACGTGAAGTAAAGTCATCACTAATATCTACATATTCAATATTAACGCCATTATATGATCCAACTGTAATACGCGGTACAAATAATTCTCCAACCTCAGTCAAAGCTCGATAAGTTACAGAGAGAAAATCCCCAGAAGTCCCCCATGAAATTTCATAATCTGCAGTTCTAAACAGTGTAGGAATTTCTACGCCATCAGCTAAAACATTAAGATTTGAGTTATAAGCAAGTGTCCAAACATCCGAGATGCCAGTTGTACCAAAAAATTCAATTTCAAACCAATCATTACTTGAAACACATGGGTTATTTATATAAAAACCCTCATCATTTAGATTGGTGTTATAGAAAATAAAACCTTCGGAGTTTACAAAGTCAGGACAGTGAATATAAAAATTGTCAGGATCATATAAATATAAACCTTGTACAGTTTGAGAACTTGGATCTATATAAAAGAATCCATCTACTATTCCAGTTGGAAAAAAGTAGAAAAAGTCATAATCTTCAATTCCAGCATTCCAAATGTAAGCTTTATTATCAGGCGTTTGCCAAATATTACCTGCAACAAAATCATATGTCGCAGGCGGCGGGGCTTGATCGCCAGTAAGTTGAATTGATCCTACTACCTTTCCAACTGAATTCCATTGTGAACCGTAGTAGGCATAAACAATTTCATTTCCTGCATCATACCAAAGAGGATTATCAGTAACTGGAACGTTATCGCCTAAGGCGAGTCGAGTTCCAAGAGAGTAATTTAATCCCGCAGTATTGTAAGTACGCGTAATTAGGTATTCGTCAAGTACAGGATTAAAAAACTTTCCTCCATCACCCCAATCAGACGGATCTTGCCATTGTAAAACTTGACATTTTGTTGAGGAGATAACCCTTTTATTCGTATTTTCAACTGCATAGTCCCAAACTAAAGCAATTTCATTACCAATAATTTCTTCTGGGACGTAAATTTGCCATAAACCTTTTGATTCAATCCATTGGGCTTCTATCCATGGGCTTAGATTAAATCGTGAAGCTGAAATATAAACAGCCCTATCAAAATAGTAATATGAACCTGCAAATAGACTTAAATTATTGTAAGGAAGAAGAATATTATTTTGGTCAAATGGCGAAAGGACCAAATCGGCAAAAATATAAAAATCGTTTTCTTTTGTTGTTGCACCGACGGAGCATCTAAAATAAGCATCAGCACTTGCTTCAGCCGTTGGGCGATTAAACGGAAAAGGTCTGTTTTCAGGACAATCTACTTTTATCGCAGCACCGCTTTCAAGAAATGCAATAACTATATCAGAAAGTTGGCCTAAATCAAGAATAAGAATGCCATCTTTCTCCTCAAGATTATAAATATACGTTTGTTGGTCACCAATGATTACTCGCTGGCCAATGGCGATATTGGGCCGAAATTCTGTCCAAATGCGCTGCTCCCACGTCCTTATTTGTACAAGTGGAAGAATAGTATAAGAGTTATATACTCCGAATGAACCGGTTAGAAGTGCCCGTTTTTGATGAATTGTTGTAGTAAGAGAATCCCAATAATTTGCACCATTCCACCCAAGCATTTGTGCAGCAAACGCCAATTGGCTATTAACTCTTGTCGTTACTTCGGCAATTTGTGCGGCTTGCTCATCAGAAACAACAATTGGAAGTTCATTTCGAAGCTCGTATTGAACAGGAGAGAGGGTTGGCTTAGACATCAGGGTGTGATGTAGGTGAAGGGATATTCCTTAAAGACTTGAAGTTGAGAGTCAAGTGGGAAACCAAAGATTGAAAAAGGAGTTAAATCTCCGGTTGGGTTTGCAATTGCCGGATACGTCCAGGGTACCACACCATCAGTAAAGACATCGCTACCAAATAACCAAATTTGGGCCCGCCCTTGCCAACGTTGAGACTGTTGAATCCATCCGCATGTATCCCATCTTCCTTGACTCGCCGCGCCAGATGAGCAAATATTATAAAGAACCGATGGGTCAGAAGGTGATGGCCAAGGCGGAAGAAGAGACTGATATGATTGTGTAAATGGAAAGCCGAAACCACTAAAAGCATAAAAATAAGGCGGCTCCCAAACAAATGGTACGCCATTTATTTCAGGCTTAAAAGCAAAATTCACCCAAGTAAAAAAGTTACCATTTGACCATTGCGGAACAGGCTGCGAAGTGCTAAAAGGCCCAAATTGAAGGCTGATTTGTGGAGGTGTCGTGTTTGGACAAATAGCTGAGGGAAGTAAAATTCTGTTCTCATCTGTTCCTCCCCAACCTTGCCCCACAATTTGAGGATTATTGAAGTAAGGTAGTATGTTAGTATTATAGATACTAAAGTCATTTCCTATTTGTAAGTCAACTGTATTTCCATAAATATCTTGAAGACCTCCTATAATGCCAAGAACACCAAGACTGCCATTTGCAAATGGGCTGACCTGAATGGTATAAGAAAGTTGTGTTGGAACAAACTGAACTGGCTTTGCTGCCATTTGTCCTTGCCAAGTTAGGTCGCTATTTTTGGCATAAAAAATAACTTGAAAATCCTCAGTGAAAATCACTGGATGGTCAAATTCCTGTACCACACTCATTATTTGGGGCCACATACCTTCTAGTGGTTCAGTTACTGTGGTTGAGATTAAAGTTGCCATTGAAATTATGGTATGGGTGAGAAAGAAACTGTGGCGCCAACCAAAGTGCCAAGGCCCAAAGAAGGATAAAAACTTACTGAAGCACCTAACAATAAGGTTTCAATAACTTCTGGAGGAGATGGCGGATAAGGAGGTGGCTCATTTGCTATTTTTATCCCAAATTCTTCTAAGTCAAAATATGAAGCTTTTAGTAAAGTTGGTGGTGCAAGAAATCCGGGAGTATAAGTTTTTGTTTTTTCTAAAATATTTATTAATCGTTCATCCCAATACGTAGTAAGCCAATTGGCAACTGGCTCGTAGTCTCGATTTGAAATATTTCGAATATCTTCAACAAGTAATTCTCCACGACTATTCTTTTGAATCTCAAAATCGTTAACATTTATAATAGCTAATCGACAGAACTTCTCATCTTTTGGAACAAGATTCGTAGGATATATCGAAAGTTGGGCGCGAGTTCTTGCAGTTGATGGTTTAGTATTTACAAATAAAACTCCTGATACTGTAATATCTTTGACTTCTATTTTAGAATAGTCAGGCCATTCAACTTTCCATTCATTTTGTGGTGAATTGTCAGTTTGAAAATTCCAAAAAAATCCATTAATATCTTCTGATACTTTTGTAGTTTGCACTAATTGCCAATCTCCATTTTCTTTATAATACAATGAAGCATCCGGCAAATTAGATGTTAAAGATGTTCTTAAAACTATACTATCAAGTTTCCACGGAAGCGGGCTAGACCAAGAAAGAAATGCCAGTAATGGCTGATATTCGCTTGGAATACCCGGTTGTACTCCGCTATTGGCTTGCGGAACACGATTAACAATATCAATATAGTTTTTCCAACTTAGATTACCACCTGCGGGCGCAAAAGCATATTTGCCTGGAAAAGGCCACGCGTTTGCATTTGGAGTTACAGTAGATTGAAAAACAAAACTCGCACTGTCTATAACATTAAAATCTAAACCAGCCAATGAATAATCGGTAACAGCAAAAGGAAGAGGTTCTGGGGCATCATCATAAATTTGTTGATATGCAACTAAAAACCTTCCGGATATTAAACCAATTTCTTCAAAATTAACGATTGCCTTAAGTACTGGTGTAGTTCCCTCTTTCCAAACAATGGCACCATCGTAAATAAGAAGAGAGCGTAAGTCTTCAGATACTGCTACGTACATCGACCCAGCACCAAATTGATCTGCTCCGTAAGGGATAAGCGTATAACCAATGAAACCATCAGCGAAAAAATCAACTTGGTAGGTTTCGGATACAGCAGGGAGACGCCGATAAATTGGACGACCACCAGGAATCCACTCAGTTGGCGTTACATAAAGTTTATTAACTTCCTTGTATTCTTTTGAGAAAGACGTAGCACGCGGCGTAACAAGTGTGGTGACAACTGTAGGCGTAAGGCCCATAACACCAAAATTATTAGCAATTGGAACCAGTTCTTGACTCATAATGCTAAAGTTCCCTCTCCATATTCAATGGGACTAAAAACTTCTTTTGACCCCGTAGCATATGACAATTGTGGAACTTGTGAGGAAAAATTAGTATTTTCCCAAATAAACTTATCGACCACTAAATCAGAAGATTTTGATCTAAAATTTATTTGGGCAATGCCTAGTTTTGTGCCTGATGTAGCAGGCCCGTTAGGCGCAGCAATACTTTCTTCACAAATATATTTAACAACTACACGAAGAATATTACCAGAAAGCTCCTCAAGTCGTGCTGTATTTGGCACTTCAAATCCGTCCCAATTAAATACTGTATCACTAGCATTAAAATATCGAATGACTCGATAAATATTTTTGCCATCTTCAGAAATTATAAAATCTTCAATTGGACGAAGGCTTCCTGTAGTAAAAAATGGAATTGCATTATTTGTTACAAATCCTCCTGGGACGAGAATACCATTTTGAATATACATGCCTGGCGTGAAAGCCGGTGTAAAATGCTGGGTAGCTAAATAAGAAACAACGGTATTTCCTTCTCGAAAAAGAGTAACATCGCCGGGACTGAATACAAACATTTGTTGTGGCGGACACACTTCACTTACTCCCGTAATTGGATCGGGTGTGATTGCCGCTGTAAATTCAACAAAAAGATCATTAGAAGTGTCTATACGTGATAAAACACCTTCATTAACTAATTCTTCTGGATTTGCTGTAGTAGGTGTTAGACCAGTTAATGTGAAATAGTATTCAACTTGTGATGTTGCAGTTGGTTTAAATGTTAAATATGTTTGTGGAGTAAAACGTGGCTTATACTGAAAAGGTGATTGAATGCCTAATGAGTTATCAGCAGTCACAGGTGATAGTATTCCTTTACTAATTAAATTAGTAAAACTATTGGCAAGAGTTTCGCCTTCAGAAGGTAAAAATGTAAAGGTTTCATTCACATAAGCATAATTAACAATTACACCTTTTGTGATATCAATATAGTAATAATACGGGTCTATTTGAGGAGTGTCTCCAGAGCCTAATGCAGGGGTTTTTAGCCAAGAATTTGCCAAATAAGTTCCCCCACTTTTTAAAGATGGGATGTTAACTTGAATATTTGAAACCAATCCTTGAGTTTGTGCTCCTGTGGTTGTATTAGAAGAAGGTTGAAGAACAAAATCTTGGTTCACCACATAAACAAACCATCCAATCCTATAAGCTAGATTATCCTCTCCAGGCGGTTCAAAGTATTCCCTAACACAAAATTCATCATCAATTATAACTTGATCAAACTCTATAAGATCTGGGTCATAAAAACTTGTATTTTGGTTATTAGCATAGTACTGATTACCTGTAGAATACGGCACAAAATCTTTTGGTGCTGATAAAGATCCATTGAGTATGAAACCGTCTGGCGGTAAAGTCGCGTCAGTATATTGAAATTGCTTTAATACTACTAATAAAGAATTTTCAACACCCGGATTGCGAATAACTTGCCCTTGCGTATAAGTTTGAGGTGACCAAGAAAGTATTTTTGTTAGTCGAAGATTTTCATAAAGAACTTGATCTATTTTTAAAGAACTGTACGGCGTATATGCTTTAATAATGGGGAATGCTGAATCAGTTAGCCCTGAATTTGGGTCACCAATTGTAAGAAGATCATTGACTTGTAATGTATTTGATTGTGGCTCAAAGTTTTTAACTGACGCTGTAATAATTGATGTGCGGTTTAATCCTAAGGGTGTATTATAGGCAACGGCCGAAATAATATCTGGTTCAGAATATTTAGTTTCTGGAGGAAATGTTTCGAGGAGAGCAGAGTTAATATCTGAAACTGTTTGTTCATATCCTGACGGAAATATCTGTCCAGGAGTCATAATTTGGAATAAATTATCTCTAACCCGTAGCGAGAAATTACGAAGATTTCCAGCATATTCAGCAGTAGGATCATAAAAAAGTTCGATATTATATTCAACTTGGCTAAGATCAAGGGGATATACATGCCCTTGCATCTCAATAGGCAATGAAAAATTAACTACATTTTGTGCACGTTTAACTTGTTCTATTGTTGGTTCTGTACCGTCGGGGTTTAAAAAGAAAAACGATACATGGCCGTCCGACAAAACATAATCGTTTAGCCAAATAAATGAATCTTTTGTTGAGCGATTTGCAAGAACTGATGTAAACGTACCAACACCAAAGAGATCTTCAAAAAGATCTTGCCAATCCTGAGAAGAAACTGGATTACGGCGTCGTATAAGAGTAAAAAATCTTTCTTTAACCGCGTCTAAAGTTTCTGTGTCAGAACCGCCAGTTGCAGCTATAGTATTTGTAACTGAAACAAATTGAAGCGTTTCTGAAGGCGCCTGAGTAATGGTATTTGGAGCTACGTTATTGAAAGCGCCTACTAAAGTTGAACTTACTGTGACCGTACCAAAACTCTCAGTTGCTGCAAAGAATAAATCTTCAGTTGTAACAAATGATATTGCTTCGCCATTTGTTAAATTTGAATTGGTTGTAAAAATTGTGCCAGCAGGCAAAAGATCTTGAAAAGCTCCGGGAGCAATTTGAAGAGTTAAACGCGATATAGAGGGAGTCCCCAGTCGCCGCAAAGCTCCCAGAAAAGGACCTATCCATTCAATCAGGATTGATTCAGGTAGTTGATTCGCCCAGAAAAGAAATTCACCTTGCGCAAATGCCTGGCCCTCTATCAGAGCCATCATTGGGTTGCCAGCACTAAAGTCGTTTAATTTTGCGTTACTCGCATCATAAACTCTTTTAGCTGCTTGATTGACTATCTCGGCTTCCGACCGTGGATCTATATTTACAGCAGGAAGTGGTGCATAACGTGGCATTTTTTACTAACCTATGGGGCACTGGTTAGAAGCAGAAGTACCGGCGTAATTATTACAAGTAGAATCAGCTCTCGCGTAAAATCCATTATCGATATATAACCGCGATAAGCGTTCTTTCAATATGAATATTGTGACTAAATCGTTATCATCCATACTTGAAAATTTTTGATCGAACGTGGGCGAAATCACCCCACCTGCAAAATTAAATTTAGTATTAGTTGTAAATGACAGCGGCGCATTTAGGGGATTATTGGGTGGAATTCCAAGGTCAAAGCAGGATGTTCCAGATGTTTGAGAATACCCAAAGTTCCAAGGTCCGGTTACAGTTTTAGCGCCGGAAATTGGAGGAGTGTTGAAGCAACCGGATTGTTCTCCGGCTAAAGTTACATATCTTGAGTCAACGCCATTGGCACCCGAAAATTGAAGCGAATCGAGTCCAAGGGGTGGGTAGTGCCAATCAAGATCTTGACCGTCAAAATAAATGTTTTTCGCCCCATTCAACCATGTTGATGTAACGATAACGCCGCTAGAAAATGTTGTCTTACTAATTTTGCCCTCCAGCCGTACTGGTCAAATCTGAATATGTTTTACCCTTTTTAACGTGCTTAATCATATTTTCTTATAAAAAAGCATAAAAAACCCCCAGGGGGTAAACCTGAGGGCAGTATAGCGAAATTTAATTAGGCGAAAACCTAATTACGTTCAAAGTAGTTAACGGTCATTGAAACTTCAATTGTCTGAACATCACCAGATTCCCGACTTACTTCAGCGGTAGTGATGGAAGTTAATAAGCATTCATAAAGAATGTATTGACCACCACCAGGACCAGACTGTAAACCGTCGCAACTACGAGGAGTTACGGTAACCGTGATTGGATTGCAGTTATAAGCATTCCAAAACTGTTCAAGAGGTTTAAAGATAGCAGGATCGTAAGGAGCAGTAAGAGTTATTTCGTCGGCGGTGCGTGGACCAACAACATGATAAATCCTATTGCCAGTTCCGTTGGCGTAGGTTGAAGATTCGCTGGTATCAGTGATACCAGAAAACTCAGTAAAGACAGCAGTAAAAGTAGGACCACCCGAAGCGGTGAAAGATACTTCGTATTGCGCTTTTGTTAATGGACGTAAAATAGCCATGGGGTCACCTCCTCATATATCCTGGCTTAAGCCAAGATGTTGGTGATCATCGCGCCAGAACCGATGAGTCCGGTGGTGCCGAGGCCCACGGGATGCACTGCACGTTCTACAGTAATTTCTGCACGAACAACGCGGCGCTCACGGATGTAATATTCAGGACGAACGGCAGGAGTGCCAGTCAATTGATATGTATAAGCAAAAGCAGGAGTGGCTGCATTAGCACCACCGGAAGGCATCACAGCATCGGAAGGACCGTTGGGGCTGTAGAATAACAGAATGCCATTCTCAGGGAACACGGGCAGCAGTTGACCGTTTTCAGCCAAGAAACGACCTTCAGCAACACGAATGCCACGCTCAAGACCGAAGTAACGAGCAAGCATGTCCACATCGATAGAATCGGCTGTGGTGTACTTAATACGCTCGAGAATATTTTGGTTGGTCAATAGCTGGTCGAAAATAGCAGTACCAACAATCATCGAGTTCGGGCGAATGCCGATCTGATAAGATACGCTACGCTTCAGAGTTAGTACAGCTTCGATTGGGTTTGAAGTAGGATCGCCCCAAGGAGCAGCACCAGCAGAAGCACCATAAGAAGTTTGGAATCCGGTGAAGGTTTGAAAACCTAAACCAGTCTGACTTCCAGGGATGCCATTGTAAGGCTCGTAAGGGTTGAAACCGGCGGTAACAGTAACTACTTCACTTACGGTTTTCTCGTAAGCGTTCATCAAGCGTGACATGGCGTTGCGGGTTTCAATCGCACGCAGATCAACTTGAGCAGGACCTTCACCAGCGTTCTCAATAACTTCTTCAGGAAGTTCCCAAGCCACTACTTCTTGCTCAAGAGCGTAGGGCTCAGAATCGTAACGAGTCTGAACGTAAGGAATATTGGTACCATATGCGCGACGGAAGTCGTTAATGGCAAACTGTTCCTTACCGAATCGCAAAATGCGACCAGCACGGGTGGGGGTGTCCACAACAGGCGCGATAAAGTTGGCGATGTTAGTCGCCGGAAGCATGAAACCTTGTGCCAGCGTAGTCAGAATTGGATCTACGCCCGCATAGGTTTGGGCTAGGTTCATCATGGGAGGGAGTACTCCAGTTTATAACGAAAAGGATTTCAACGGGTTGCAACCGCTTGGGCTTACACCCCGGAGGAGTAGCCAAGCGATAAACAACCAGATTATTAGCTAAAAGAAACGGTAACCATACGACGGCCACCGATGCTGATGACTTCGCGGATGGTAGGGATAGTACCATCAGCACTTACGGCAGTGCCGGAAGCTGAGGCTTGGCCGATTGCATTCACCAACAAAGGAGTGTTGAATGCGATGGCAGCAGATGCCGGATCTACTTCGATAAGCAGCAAACCGGAGGTTGCCACAGTAGCCAGACGAGGAGAAGCAGGAGCGTCAGCAAACAAAGGGATGAAAGCTTGGTTCACACCGATGATTGAAGTAGGAGTTGCGCCGGGAAGGGTCACAATACCTTGCTGAGTGCCACCGCTAACTGCGCGGAATTCACCGATAGCCACAGCGGGGTCGCCAGTGAAGGTTTCAGCGAAACGGATGTACTGTTTCCCATAAGCGGGAGCAGCATTAGTAGAAGTGAAAGACATGTCTCTATTATATAGTAAGGGACTTTAATGGGTAGTTGTTTTGTGTAGTTTGTTTGTGTAAACCAGTTTTACCCACTATCGATATTCTATTGAACATCGACAGCGATCAAAGCATCGGCAATCTCTGCCGGGCATTGGCAAACTTCCAATAGGCTGCCAGCCCATACTGTCGTAATTAAGGCAGTCTTTGCATGTTCGTGAGTCATGAATGCAAATCCGGCGCATCTCACGATTTCCGTTTTGGCTTTCTCTAAAGAAGCGACCAAGTTGAAAGAAAGAATACAGAGGAGTCACTAAGTAGCGGTCAATGCGGCTTTTGACTCCTTTCCAGGTTTTGCCAACAGCCGTCATTTGTGCCGCTTGAGCATCGCCAGCTACAATCTCTTCTTCAGGAGACCCAGGGTCCCCGCCTAGAAGTTTATCAATATCCCAATCTTCAAATGCCCCCGGCCGGAACCAAGGGGCAATTTTGTCGTCTTCGGCAAAATCTACGGAGTCGTCGTTGTATTTCAAAATGCCGTTGTCCAAATAGGTTTTGGTTTCGGAAAGAAACTTAATTAAAGGAGTTAATTGTGTACCAACAATGCCGGAAAAAGACCGGTCCATCTTTTCCTTGGGCTGGGATCCCCCAGACCCCAGGTAGACAGACGCGAGAGCGGCAGTGACAGTTTTGTCGACCATAGCACGTTCGTACTCGTCAAACTTCATCTGCCGATCTCTCAGTCCTTTTACGATCACCTTTGCCTCCGCGCTCATCCGATCCTCGAGTTTCTCAAGGGTCTTGTACCTTTTCGCCAGGCGCTCAGCCTGATCTAAGTAGTCACCCTTTCGTTTAGCAACCATTCCGACAAGCGAGAGAAGATCCATTAGCCGTAAATCGCTTTCTTCAGCGCTTCTGTATAGTCCATTTCACCACCAGACTTCTCTACCATTGAGAGGGCTTTTTGGTGTGGGTCCATGTCAGTATCTTCCACATATTTCATTGAACCACCAGCATATTCGCTGAAGTCTACGAGATTAGGGAGCTTATCAAGAATGCCGAATAGAAGACTGGTTGCGGTCTCACCTTCAGAGAATTCCATGGTGCCGAATTCAAGTCCTTCAGCAAACTCTATAAGTTTTTGTTCGGGGATGATTGAATCAACCATCTTACCAGATTCATAGAGATTTTCTACAAAGCTGTGAAGTTGGTCACGACGACGAGCAATCTGAGCTTCACGATACTCATGCTTGATACGAGCATTTTCTGCTTTGAGAGCTTGAAGTTCGGCATAGAACTCAGAAAATTCGGGATCTTCTTTGTAGCTCTTTTTGCCCATCTTCTTGTCGCCACAGTCAGAATACTCGTCATCTTCCATTTCCTCTTCGTCTTCCTTATAGGTAGACCCAAAGCCTGTTTTGCTATATGGATTCTGATTTTTTTCGTGCTCTTTAAACTCATCGCCGGTAGTTACACCAGACGGACCAGTTTCTTCTCCTACACCACCCTCATATTCTCCTGAAAGAATACCTTTTGCTGATTTTTTAACACCAGCTTGCGCATCTACTTCAGAATGGTCATCTGACATTTTTCCAGCTTTCTTTTCTTCCATCTTTTTCTTGATGAAGTCAGGCAGTTCACCATGGCGAACTTCCCACTCAACGTTTTCAGAGAAATCGTCATCTTCTTCTTTCATGAGCTCTTTGGTTTCGTGAGCTTCACCTTTTTTGCCTTCTTTGCGTTGACGCTTGGCCTCGGCGCCACGATCAGCAGCTTCTTTGCGCTCGTCTGTTGACTCTTTGTGGTCCTCAGCAAAATGGCCTTTCTCTTTAACTTCCATAGCTTTTTTACGAAGAGCAGGAGGGAGTTTACTCATATCGCCATACTCCATTTCACCATGGTCAGCACCCCCAGTTACACCGGAAGGTCCTGTCTTTTCTGCGGGCTCATCATCATCTTCAGAATCAAAAGCGCCAGGAGTTAAAGCTTTTTTGGTTGACTTTGGCTCACCTTTATTTGACTCGCTATAAACGCCGCCGCTTTTAAGCGTCATCTCATTTGGGCCACCTTCAAATTCGCCGCTAAGCTGCTTTTTCTTGCCGCCTTCAGCATAAACTCCCTCTTTGCCAGTAACTTCAGCGGGTTGGGGCTCAGCGTAGTCTGCCATTACAGAACCTGGAACTCCTCCACCAAATGATTTAGGCATCTTTTCGCCACCTTGAATGTACATCACCCGAGATACTTTTGAACCTTTTACGCTTTTCACCCCAACGGCGAAGATTTCGTTATCAGGCATTTCCTCGGTTTCAGTTGGCATTTTAGTTTCTGAATCAACACGCCCTGCAGGATTGTTGCCAGTCGCCGGTTTGCCATTGTTCACGCCGTAATCGATGTTATCATCGTACTGGTTGTTGTTGTAAACTTGATCCATTTCTTCTGCTGTGTAACGGCCATTGTCATCGGGATCGCGATATTCACCTTCGGTTATGCGATCTTTGTCTTGCTCACCATTTTTAGCACCATCATTATTATGCTGGTCATGGCCTTTAGCAGTTTCATAGCGGCCGAATGTGGCTTTTTCAGGAGTGGTCTTACCGACTGTATAGCGATCTGCTTGTTGCTGACCACTTTTTGCGGTTTCATAACGATCATCGCCGTTATAGCCTTTTGGACCGCCTTCTTTGTAATCTACTTTGCCAGGCTGCATGCGGGGATTCCGCATTTTAGGATTGTCAGCTCCCATTTCTTCATGGTCAGCTGACATTTCATCTTTGTCTTCGTCTTCACGATAGACATTTTCTACCACCTGTGACACTTGGCCATGAGGGGTGCTTTTCTTTTTCCGGCTGATGCCATCTTTTTCCATGAACTTTGACTCCACTGGGAATTGGTCTTCAAGATTTGCAATCGATCGCGCATTGTCCCCTTGGCGAGGACGCTCCGCAAAGTTTGCTGGGTTACTAGGGTTTTCTACTTCGGAGGCATTATCCTCCTGTTTTTCTACTTCTGCTGAAGCATCTTCTTCTTCTGCTTTTGGGTTGTTTTCATCGAGAGCCCTATTGACTTCGGACTGCATTTCACCGCGGGCCAAGTTTAGCTTTTCTTTCAGCATCTCAAGTGGACTTAACTCACGAATAAGTGTAGGCCCAAGATCTTTATCAAACACTTGCATTGGATCAAGAGCAATGGCGAAATCATAGACTCCAACCTTTTGATCCCATTCTGCAAAGTTAAAAGGCTCAAGTCCTTTAACAGCAGGCGGCGCAGCACCTAACAAAGCCAAATGGCGTGCCGTCCATTGCCCAGGGTGCGGATTGATTTGTGAATCAGGACTATAGAAAGAGATGGAAACTTTACGGTAGTGGCCATCTTTAACGAGATCTTTTGCAATGTCTGTAAAAGCGACATTTGCATAAAGATTCTCGCCTTTGCGCTCAAATCCTTTGATCCACCCATAAGATGGCAAAGAATCCGAATCACCTTGGTGGCCCAATACTAATGGGGCTTCATGGATTTGTGGATCGTAAGAATCCACAACTTGCTGAAGGTCTTTCTCAGAAAAACTACGATTTACCCCTTGTGCAGAAGTTTGGTCGCCTGCAAGAAAAACATGTAGCTGTTTTTGAAACATCTTTTTAATTGTTACGCAAGATTTTTGTTGGGGGTGCGATAGCTTTGTCTCCCCTGGTGGTTTCCTTTGCGCTAAGGAATATTTGATATGTTTTACCCTTTGTGTGCCTAAACATCGGCCCAAATTTGTAAAGATATCCGTGACTCATTTGTGGCCAGCGTTATTGGCGTGACAAGATGCTCCTCATTATTGTCAACGATAACCATTGTATTGTGTTCCGGGCATAGCATTTTCTTTCATGAACGATTCAAACTCTGCTGACGGGTATGCAACAGTGTAGAGGAAAGTGGTGATACAATACCGACCCAATCCTTGATTTCTGTACTGCTCCTCCATGATCACAGGAGAAACTTCATGCCAGCAATTGCTAGGAAACATGAGCATTGTGTTGTTAGTTAAGGGGATTCTTTCCCCGGTATCTAACAACGTAAGATCGCCACCTTCAAATCGTCTTGGTTCTTTCCACAGCCAATGAAGAACAGTGATAACTGACGCATCCACATGCGGCTTATAGTGATCTGAGTTCTCGTAGTAGCTCAAAAGTGTAGAAGATGCCGTGGTCTGCAGTATTCCCATATTCCACAGAGACATGTTCGCATAAGTGCTAGTAGGACCATCAAACATCTTTCGAACATGCGTCATTATTGACGAATATTTCGGATGCTTATATACATTATTAAAGAACAGACCAAAATTTGCCTTACGAATCGTGCCATCTTCCTCGATAGATGAGCCGGTTTCTTCGGGCAAATCAAGTATTCCTGGGCGATTTAGTTGGTCGAGTTCGTGAAAAATATCTGTCAGTTCTGAATCTGTAAAATAATTTTCAATTTTTAGATAGTCGATGTGAAGATTTTGGCTCATTTATTTCGTGATTTGGAAAGAGTAGAATTTACCAGGGGCTATTTATTTGCTTCTGAAACAGCTTCGTCTTCAGAGATTTTTTCATCTCCAAATGGTTTGTTTTCGTCAGAACCTCCGAATATACTTTCGTACAGGTCACCATCTTTTTCGGGATCATAAGATTCAGGTCCATCTTCAACGCCTCCTGAAGGTACAGCGGCTTGAAAATCTTCTTCTTCTTGTAAGTCGACCTTAAAGTGGTTGGCAATCCACTCAGTTTTAGGCTTATATCCTGACTGAATCATCAGTGATACATCGGCCATTGTTAAAGTTGATTCTTCAAGACGAAACTGACGGCTAATACTTGGAGCTTCAACATTTACTCCAAAGTTGAGATCAACAATCCAACGAATAAGCGTATCGCCTAGAGTTTGAGAAACAAGTTGTGAAAGCTCCGACGCTCTAATCACACGTACAAGATTAGCAACTTGAGATGATGCCCTACTACCAGCTTCTGCTTGACCAGCTTCATCTTCTCCGCATATTAACAAAGAGATTTCCTTATCAATATATTCAATGAGGTTCATAAATATATCCGCTGATCCAGACGGATTAAGAAACTCAAGTTCATACCCTTCAGGCAAAATCATTGCCGTTTCTTGGCTTAAGTTAGATAAGTGATCATAGAGAGTGTCTATTTCAACGTTCGATGCCGATAAAGGCGCTTTTGCAATGGCTGTTGGCGTTGCGTATCTATCACCATAAAGAACATAAGATTCAATAGCACGACGACGAAACTTAACTATTGGATAGAGAACTCTGCCAAGTCCGGTGCCGTAAGGATCTCCGGTATGGGACAGCCAATATCTTTGAATAATAAATTTTCTAGCGGGCAACTCAATACCTTCAAACATGCGATTGAAAGTAAGAACACGCATTGTGAAGCCAGTATCAGCTTGCTCTGATTCCTGGAATACAAAGCGACGCTGATCACGAATGCGAACATCAAAAGGTATAATACCTTGTTTTGTTTTTTTCCACATTACTTCGCCTACACTAAACCCGCAAATTAAAGCTTCAGCAAGACCTTTATAAAGGTCATCCATATCTAGGTATTGAAGTGCTTCTTCAACGTAATCTTTAACGGCTAAATCACCAGGCTTTTCAGAAGCGGGAGTTAGTAGCCAATCGCGTGATGTAATTTCTTGGCATAATTTTGCAAACGAAGACTGAACTGACGAATCCCAGAATAGCCTTTTGTAGATTATTAATGCCCTATTGCCGCCTTTTTGAATTAAGAGATCGTCATCGGGCCGAACAATTGTGTTCCCCTGCCCAGTAAACGGGGAGGAACTACCGAACATGTAAATGCTTGATAGGTTATAGGGGTCTGTTGTATATTTAGCTACTTCACCAGTGGGCACTGGTGGGATTTGAAATCGTTTAGCCATTAGAAGCTCAAGGTGAATGAAAGAGGCGGCTGTGGAGTACTGTTAATATAATAAGTGATCACAACATCGTATAATCCGTCATCGCCATTTCTCCAATCTCCTCTTACTTCAACAGAACCAACTTCAAGAACATTTTGTTGAACGGCAATTTGAAGTTGTGTATTAATCAGTTGGGGATTAATAACTTGGAAAATGTAATCGTCAGTACCGTAACTTGCCCTCATCACACGCTCATACCATCGTGTTTCTACAACTGATAAAACATGTTGACTAACTAAATCAAAATCTACAGAAACTGCCAGTCCACCATTACTTACAGTAAGAGGATATTTGATTCCTTGAATATTAGGTTGGAGAGGATTTACGCTCATCGACGATACCTTTTGGCCATTTCAAAATTAATCTTCATCATGCGAGAACGTTTATCATTACTCTCCATTTTTGTAATTGCCACTTTTTGTAATTCGTCTCTTAAAAGATTAAGTGGTAATGTGGCATAAAGCATTGGTTCAAATAAATCGGAATTTATTTCAATGTGAGTCTCAGGTTCCCTTTCATCAGACTCTTCAAGAAGGCTGACACAGAGGGTGGTAAGTGAAACACCCTCTAATGCAGCCCGTTGTTTGAGTTTAGAATGAAGGGAATCTTCGACGTTGACCAGTAGGCGTTTCATCTTAGATTCCCTTTTTTTATTAGATAGCGTTATCTTCACCAACACCCAAAGCATTGAGCTCATTTTGCATATTGCCAATAGCAACACGGATGAGATCCACTTGGATGCGCTCCAGAGTAGGAACAGGCACAACAAACACTTTTGCATTTACCAGACCAGATTCCAAACCGGTAGGAGTTTGAATCCGCTCATCGCAGATCACTTGGAAAGCTTCGCCAGGACGAGAACCAAATAATGCTCCACGAACATAAAGTTCATTAAGAACACTATTACCGATACTTATGATCTTGTTATAAACGAGGCCGAAACCATCAATTATATTAAAGATTTGACTATCGAAAGCACGGCGGAGTGAGCCATATACCACGTTCATGATCACGCGAGTGTTCACGAATTGGAATAAACGCTGTTCTGCATCGTCTTGGTTTATACGAGTGCGGCCGCCCCAGATAAATACTGTAGATCCGTAGCCAGGTAGCGTGCGAAGAACATTGCAACCTTTGGGGTTGAGGATGTCTTGCTGGGTGCTATTGATTGGGATCTGTACAGCTGAAGCACCGTTAAGTGGATACTTCACGCCAGCAGGTGGATACTGGAATCCTTCAGAGCGGTAGCGACGAATAGCCACACCAGTTACGAATGGGCTCGGGGGCACAAAGGCACCAGAGGAATTCTTCACATACGGGCCATAGTAAGCGATGAAACCACGTGCGTTGAAGTACTGCTGACTATCTTCGAGAAGTTTCTGAGCATCGTCGATGCCAGTGGCAAGAACAACACATGCAGGTACGCCTTCGTTAAATGTTCCGCGTAAAGCGTAGTCAACTAGCTCTTCGGATGTTACCGCATTAAAACGGAAGAGATTCGTAGGAGCTTGCTTATAAGAAGTATAGCGAAGTTGAACTTCTGCACCCCATAGAATGATCTTATTATCTAGGCTGTCTACAAATACGGGAGTAATGAAAGAAGCGGTCGAACGATCTTGATCTACAAGAGGTACACAGAATAAGTTATCTGTTTCATTGTTTCCAATGTTAAGATCACCTAAGAAACCAGCTGTCAAACTTTCGCCGTAAACAGAGTAGTAAGCGTCTGAAACTTGACCATCAACACGATAGAAACCGAGTTTATGGGTGGCCCCTAAACCAGCGGCGCCAGAAAGTGGATCAACATTTGCAGGATAGAATGTAGGAAGTACATTGTAAGTATTGAAACCATACTTACGACCGCGAATAAGATTCACTAAACCTTCATTGCTGTAGGCAGAAGTGTTTTCACGGGCAATCCCTAAACCACTATATGAAAGTGTGCTTTGACCAGCAGTTAAAACCGCAAATTGAATAAAGATTCGGCTGTTTAAATTGCTTTGAGTTGTTGCAAGAAGGAATTGATTTCCATTAACAACACTTACATAATAAGGTATAGATGCTTGTGAAGTTGAAGGAGAAACTAAAGTTCCGCCAGTAGATTTGTTTAGCGGCGTGGTGAAATAAATCTTTTGTCCGCTATTTAAACCATGATTTAAGCAGTTAAACAAAGCAGAAGACACAGAAGCTGTGGGGTCTAACTTAGTAATATCTGCAGTTAAGAAAGTACGAGTAAACTGTGCAACGTTAAAGTTCTCAGTGCTGTTTTGGAGAGTTCCGGGGAGGTGGAGAGTGTTAATATTAAGAAGCTGATTTGTAGAGTTAAGGATTAGATCAGAAGTTTGACCGTCTATTTCTACAAACAAATCCCATGCTGGAATCTCATAAGTAAGAATACCAGTTCCTTTGGTCTGCAAAGTGGCAAAACCAGCTGCTGGAACAATAGGTGTGCCGCCAGCAAAAGTAAGGACTAATGGGAGCTCAGCTTCAGTGTAGCCTGAACCAGCATTAGTAATAATAACACCTGTTACTCCATAACCAAGAACAGCAGTCGCGGTTGCAGAAATAATGGTATTTCCGGCATCCAGGGCTGATGGAGCAAAAGTAACTGTTGGGGCACCAGTGTATCCAGCACCTCGGTTAACAATGCTCAGAGTAG
>Ga0247836_1004000_pt1 | contig 18955 bp, 15 predicted proteins | sample LaCruzMarch2015__4_FD_187116 | JGI IMG/M metagenome (GOLD analysis project Ga0247836, IMG submission 187116) | Freshwater microbial communities from meromictic Lake La Cruz, Castile-La Mancha, Spain - LaCruzMarch2015_14m | ecosystem: Environmental > Aquatic > Freshwater > Lake | place: Spain... | reverse complement strand
GGGCCGTTTTGCCATCCAGACCCTGCTGGGCAGCACCGAGCCCATGGGCAAACTGCGCGGTCGTTTGCACGACTTTCAGGGTGTACCGGTGGTGGTGACTTACCCGCCGTCGAGCTTGCTTCGCAACAATGCCGACAAAGCCAAAGCCTGGGCCGATTTGGTGCTGGCTTTGTCTGTGGCCCAAGGCTGACAGCGGCTGTCCAGGAGCGCTGCTGCGTTGACTGGTCAGGTGGCTTGTGAGGCGGCGGCCTCCATCAGGCCATGTAGATGGCAGGACGCCCTTGCTTGGTGATGGCTGCGGCCTTGATGCTGCAAATGGCGGGGATCTGACAGCCGCTAAAATATCGGGTTTTCCAGAATACTTCCCCGGAGCTGCCCACATGGCAAATACACAGCAAATGGCGAACGCCATCCGCGCCCTCGCAATGGACGCTGTTCAACAAGCCAACTCCGGTCACCCCGGCGCGCCCATGGGCATGGCCGACATGGCCGTGGCGCTGTGGTGCGATCACCTGCAACACAATCCCAGCAACCCGCACTGGGCCAACCGCGACCGCTTTGTGCTGTCAAACGGTCACGGCTCGATGCTGATCTATTCGGTGCTGCACCTGACCGGCTACAAACTGCCAATCGAAGAGCTGAAGAACTTCCGCACCCTGCACAGCAAAACCGCTGGCCACCCCGAAGTGGGCGTGACCCCCGGCGTGGAAACCACCACCGGCCCGCTGGGTCAGGGCATCACCAACGCTGTGGGCATGGCCCTGGCCGAGAAAATGCTGGCTGCTGAGTTCAACCACGAGGGCCACAAAATCGTTTCCCACCACACCTACGTGTTCCTGGGCGACGGCTGCCTGATGGAAGGCATCAGCCACGAAGCCGTGGCCCTGGCCGGTGCCTGGAAGCTCAACAAACTGATCGCCCTGTACGACGACAACGGCATCTCCATCGACGGCCAAGTGGCCCCATGGTTCATCGACAACACGCCCCAGCGCTTTGCTGCCTGCGGCTGGAACGTGATCGACGCTGTGGACGGCCATGACGCTGCGGCCGTGTCGGCAGCCATCGCTTCCGCCAAGCACAGCGCAGACAAACCCACCCTGATCGTCTGCAAGACCGCCATCGGCAAGGGCTCGCCCAACCGTGCGGGCACCTCCAAAGCCCACGGCGAGCCATTGGGCGCTGAAGAAATCAAACTCACCCGCGAAGCCCTGGGCTGGACGGCTGAGCCCTTCAAGATTCCCAAAGAGGTCTACGCCGATTGGGATGCCAAAGTCGCAGGCAAAGCCCGCGAAGACGAGTGGAACACCGCCTTTGCCGCTTACAAAGCCGCCTTCCCAGCTGAGGCCAAAGAATTCGTGCGCCGCATGAAGGGCGACTTGCCCAAGAACTTCAACCAGGTGGCGTTTGACGCCGTCGTGGCTGCCCACACCAAAGGCGAAACCGTGGCCAGCCGCAAGGCCAGCCAACTGGCGCTCGAAGCCTTCACCGCCGCCTTGCCAGAAATGCTGGGCGGCTCGGCCGACCTCACAGGCTCTAACCTCACCAACACCAAGAGCACCCCCGCCTTTCGGGTGGACCTGGCCGGTGACGTGGTCAAGACAGCTGATGGCTCGGCTACCGAAGGGGCCTCCAAGATCGGTCGCCACATCAACTATGGCGTGCGCGAATTCGGCATGGCCGCGATCATGAACGGCGTGGCCCTGCACGGCGGCTACATCCCCTACGGCGGCACCTTCCTCACCTTCTCTGACTATTCGCGCAACGCCATCCGCATGGCCGCGCTCATGAAGCAGCGCGTGATCCACGTCTTCACCCACGACTCCATTGGCTTGGGCGAAGACGGCCCGACCCACCAGTCCATCGAGCACGCCGCCAGCCTGCGCCTGATCCCTGGCCTGGACGTGTGGCGCCCGGCTGATACGGCCGAAACCACCTTGGCCTGGGCCGTGGCCTTGCAAAACGTCAACCGTCCTTCGGCCCTGCTGCTGTCGCGTCAAAACCTGGCTTACTCACCCAAGAGCGATCTGGGCGACATCAGCCGTGGCGCGTATGTGTTGTCCGAGCCCGAGCACGTCGGCATCAAGAAAACCCACGGCGTGATCATTGCCACCGGCTCCGAAGTGCAACTGGCGCTGGCCGCGCAAAAGCTCTTGGCTGAACGCAAGATCGGTGTGCGCGTGGTCTCCATGCCCAGCACCAACGTGTTTGACCGCCAAGACAGCGACTACAAACAAAGCGTGCTGCCCAAAGGCCTGCCCCGCGTGGCGGTCGAAATGGGCTCCACCGACGGTTGGTGGAAATACGGCTGCGCCGCCGTGGTCGGCATCGACACCTACGGCGAGTCGGCTCCCGCACCTGTGCTGTTCAAACACTTCGGCTTCACCGCCGAAAACGTGGCCGACACGGTTCACGCTGCGCTGCTCAAGGCCTGAAAAGGCCACTGACCGGCCGGACTCCATCAGCGCCCGCATGGCGCTGATGCCACGTCCGGGATCAGGATTCTGAAAGGGTCTTGATTTCAAATCCGGTTACGTAACGGTTTAGTAACTTATCTCCTGAGGCTCTCACCATGACCATCAAGCTGGGTATCAACGGATTTGGCCGCATCGGCCGTCTGGCTTTGCGCGCCGCCCTCAAGCACGGCTACGACGACATTCAGATCGTCGGCATCAACGACCCCAAGCCCGCCGACTACCTGGCCTACATGCTCAAGTACGACAGCGTGCACGGCCGCTTTGATGGCACGGTGGACTTCACCGAAGACACCCTCATCGTCAACGGCAAAAAAATCAAACTCTCGCACGAACGCGACGCACACAACCTGCGCTGGGGCGAGATGGGCGTGCACACCGTGCTCGAATGCACCGGCCACTACCTGACCGAGCCCACCAGCCAAATGCACATCTTGGCTGGTGCCAAAAAAGTCGTAATCTCGGCCCCGTCCAAAGACACTGTTCCGATGTTTGTTTACGGGGTGAATCACAAGCAATACGCCGGCGAAGCCATCGTGTCGAATGCTTCATGCACCACCAACTGCCTGGCCCCCGTGGTGAAAGTGCTCAACGACAAATGGGGCATCAAGCGCGGCCTCATGACCACGGTGCACGCCGCCACCGCCAGCCAGATGACCGTGGACAGCTCTTCGCGCAAAGACTGGCGTGGTGGCCGAGGCATCTTGGAAAACATCATCCCCAGCAGCACGGGTGCCGCCAAGGCCGTGGGCGTAGTGATTCCCGAGATCAAGGGCAAGATCACTGGTATGGCCTTCCGCGTGCCCACCTCCGACGTGTCGGTCATTGACCTGACCGTGGAGCTGAATAGCGACGCCAGCTACGCCGAAATCTGCGCCGAAATGAAAGCGCAAAGCGAAGGCGCGCTCAAGGGCGTTCTGGGCTACACCGACGAGAAAGTCGTCTCCACCGACTTCCGTGGCGAGCCCTGCGCCAGTGTGTTCGACGCGACCGCCGGCATTGCGCTGGACAAGACATTTGTGAAGATCGTGGCCTGGTACGACAACGAATGGGGCTACGCCAAGCAGTGCTTGGAGATGGTGCGGGTCGTCAACAAGAAGAAGTGACCAGCATCTGATTGGGCAGGCAGCGCCGGGGCTCCCCGCAGGGGCTCAGAGGCGCTTCGCTTTGCCACATCGCCCCAACGGGGAGCCCCGGCGCTGCCATAGGGCATCGCTCAAAGCGCCTTCGGGCGCTTTTTCCATGGGGCACAAAAAGATATGGGAGCGAGCCCCTGCTCGCGAAAGGAGCTAGTGGCACGCTGACAATCGGCCGCAGGGGCAGCCTCCTACAAAATTAAGATGACTCTCAAACCGATTGAGCCCCAGCTGCCCGGATCACATCCGCCGCCTTCTCCGCAATCATGATCGTCGGCGCGTTGGTGTTGCCGCTCACGATGCGCGGCATGACCGAGGCGTCGACCACACGCAGGCCGGGCACGCCGTGCACGCACAGCTTCGCATCGACCACCGCCATGTCGTCTTGGCCCATGCGGCAGGTGCCCACCGGGTGGTAGACCGTGTCGGCGTGTTGGCGTATCCAGTGTTCGAGTTGTTCGTCGCTGTGCGCATCGGCGGATGCTGCCCACTCTTTGCCATACGCCGCCAATGCGGGCTGGGCCAGAATTTTTTGGGCTTGGCGAACCCCGTCGCGCAAGCGCTGCAGATCTCGCGGGTCGCTCAAAAACTGGGGGTCAATCAGCGGTGCGCTGTTCGGGTTGCGGTCGGCCAATTGCACGCGGCCTCGGCTGTCCGGTTGCAACAGACACACATGCAAAGAGTAGCCATGCCCCAGCGTCAGTTGGCGGCCATGGTCCACCAGCTTGGCCACCACAAAGTGCAGCTGGATGTCGGGGTGCTCTTCGTCGGGTCGGCTTTTGTAAAAGGCACCACCCTCTGCAAAGTTGGTGGTGAGCGGCCCCGTGCGTTGCTGCCGCCAGGCCCACAGGGCTTGCAAGGTGTGCCATGTGCCCCGGGGTGAGACGCCGATCAAATCGGTTTGCCCCGGCGCATCGGCCACCAGCACAGCGTCCGGATGGTCGTGCAGGTTTTCACCCACGCCGGGCACATCGCGCACCACCGCGATACCCAGGCGTTGCAAATGCGCAGCAGGCCCAAGACCTGAGCGCATGAGGATGGCGGGTGACTGAAAAGCGCCTGCACTCAAAATGATTTCGCGCCGAGCAGTCAGGGTCTGTGCCTTGCCACCCTGCAAGGTGTGCACTTGCCGCGCCACGCCATCGACCAAACCAATGCGGTCCACGGTGATGCCGGTCATGACGTGCAAGTTGGGTCTGCCAAGGTTGGGGGTGAGGTAGCCCTTGGCTGCACTGAAGCGCTCGCCTGCCTTCTGCGTGACTTGGTACAGGCCCACGCCTTCTTGCGTCGGGCCATTGAAGTCGGTGGTGTGCGCCAAACCCGCTTGCACACCTGCCTCAACAAAGCGTTTAGCGAACACATTGGGGCTTTGCAGATCGGCCACGTTCAAAGGGCCGTTTTGGCCATGCCATTCGTTGTGAATGCGTTCGTTGTGCTCGGCCTTCAGAAAGTAGGGCAAGACCTCGGCCCATGACCAACCCGCGCAACCCATCTGGGCCCAGGTGTCGTAGTCCACGGCTTGGCCACGGATGTAGGCCATCGCATTGGTCGAGCTGGAGCCCCCCAAGGCACGGCCACGCGGCTGAAAACCGATGCGGCCGTTCAAGCCGGGCTGCGGCACGGTGTTCAGGCCTTGCGAGACGATTTCGGTGCGGGCCATGAGCGCGATGCCCGCTGGGCAATGGATCAAGGCGCTGGTGTCGGGCGGCCCGGCCTCGATCAGGGCGACCTGCACAGCAGGGTCTTCGCTCAAACGGGCTGCTAGCACACAACCGGCCGAGCCACCGCCCACGATCACGTAGTCAAATTCCATGAATTCCCCCCGTCCAAATGTTTTATGCGTCCAATATAAGGGCTCAAGCGTGTCGCGGCGTGTCTTGTGTGCATCAGGGTTTTTCCCAGCAAGCCCCTCGTCATGGCGACATCTCGTTGGCTCAAACATCCCTCACAATGGCACCACATTTGGAGACAAGTTATGCGTGCCGTCCTTGAGTTTGTTGGTCCAGAACGGTTCAGCAGACCACACCCATGAACAGCCCAACCGTCAAACTCGAAGAGGCTTGGCAAGACAAGCGCTGGTTGTGGCTGCTCAGCCCTTCGATACCCCTGACCTTCTCGGGCTCCTTGCTGGCTTTCGTCTGGACAGGCCAATGGGGGTGGATGCTCCTGGCCCCATGGGTCATCCATGTGTTGCTGCCGGTGCTCGACCGCGTCTTGGGCGAAGACTTCAGCAACCCACCCGAGTCGGCGGTGGCTCAACTCGAACAGGATGTGTTTTACCGCGCCATGGTGTGGGCCTATGTGCCCCTGCAAATGATCGGCACGGTTTTGGGCGCCTGGATCGCGGTTACTCAGCCGCTGCCCTGGTTTGGTTATGCCGCCTTGGTGTTGACGGTCGGTGCCATCAACGGCGTGGGCATCGGCACTGCGCATGAACTGGGCCACAAAAAGGAGGCCCTGGACCGGTGGCTGTCCAAGGTCGCCTTGGCGCCCAGTGCGTATGGCCACTTTTTTGTGGAGCACAACCGGGGTCACCACAAACGGGTGGCCACCCCGGAAGACCCAGCCAGCGCACGCATGGGCGAAAGCTTTTGGGCTTTTTTGCCGCGCTCGGTGTGGGGCAGCCTGCAGTCGGCCTGGGCATTGGAGCAAGAGCGTTTGAACAAACTGGGCATGAAAGTTTGGCATCCCCAAAACCACAACCTGCAGGCCTGGGCCATGACGCTGGTTTTGTTTGGCGCTCTGGTGGCATGGCTGGGCTGGATGGCTTTGCCCTTTTTGGTGCTGCAGGCCGTGTACGCGGCCTCGATGCTGGAGGTGGTGAATTACGTCGAGCATTACGGTTTGCTCCGTCAAAAAGACACAGTTGGACGCTATGTGCGTTGCGAGCCCGAGCATTCGTGGAACAGCAACCACTTGGTGGGCAATCTTGTGTTGTACCAGCTGCAAAGACATTCCGACCACCACGCCCACCCCAGTCGGCGCTACCAGGCGCTGCGACATTTCGAGTCTGCACCGCAACTGCCCGCAGGCTACGCGACCATGATTTCAGTGGCTTATTGCCCACCGCTCTGGTTTGCCTGGATGGACCACCGCGTGATGGCCCACTATGGCGGGGATTTGGGGCTGGTCAATCTGCAGACATCGGCTCGGCAAAGACTCATTCGGCGATGGGCCTGATTGTTCTGCCCTCTTTAAGGCTGTAACAACATCCAAGGGATGGCTTTTTTGTAGGAGCCCACCCCGTGGGCGATGGCTTTGAGGGCGTGTTCCACGCCCATCGCCCACGGGGTGGGCTCCTACAAAGAGAAAAAAACCGCATGGCCGACAAAAGCAGGGGCCATTCAAAATTGATCGGGCCGGATCAGTGAGATTCCACAAACGCCAACATGGCCTCCAGCATCTTGCGCACATGCGGCTGCACGCCCCCTGCCACCTCAGGCAGGTAATCAAACGGCCAGCTTTCTTGCATGTAGCTGCTTTGCGTCATCTCCAGTTGCACCGCGTGAATGCCCTGCGCGGGGTTGCCGTATTGGCGGGTGATGTGTCCGCCCTTGAAGCGGCCGTTGAGCACCGCCGTGTAGCCGGTGGCTTGCTTGCCAATGGCCAGCAGCTGCTCGGCCAATGCCGGTTCGCAACTGGCGCCGTTGGCGGTGCCCAGGTTCAGGTCGGGCAAACGGCCTTCAAAAAAGCGCGGCAGCACCGAGCGAATCGAGTGGGCGTCCCACAAGGCGCCTACGCCATGCTGGGCTTTGATGCGGGCCAGCTCTTGCGCCAGTTGCGCGTGATAGGGCTGCCAAACGGCATCTCGTCGCTGGGCGATTTCAACCTCGCCGGGCACATCGGCCGGTTTGCGGTACAGCGGCTGGTCATCGAACAAGTCCACCGGGCACAGGCCCGTCACGCTTTGCCCGGGGTACAGACTGGCCCCGTCTGGCGGGCGGTTCAGGTCAATCACAAAGCGAGAATGCGTGGCCACCAGCACCGAGGCCCCCAGCGCGTCGGCAAAGTCGTACAGGCGCTCCAGATGCCAGTCGGTGTCGGGCACGCGCTGGGCTTCGTCGGTGAACCGTGCGGCCAATGCGGGCGGCACATGCGTGCCCACATGCGGCATCGAAATCAGCAAAGGGCGTGTGCCTTGGCGAAAGCGAAAAGGGGGTTCGGTGGTTTGAAAAGTCATGCTAGATGAGGTGACAAGGGTGGATGTTCGGGCAAGGGGCTCATTCGTTGCAAGGCCATGCCATCGACTGCCAAACGGCCCTGGCGCACCACGCTGCAGGCCGGGCGTTGGCCCAGCCAATAGGCGAGTTCTGCCACATCGCCCAAAGACCACAGCACAAAATTGGCTGGGCAGCCGACCGCAATGCGGCCATGTGTGGCCTGCAAGCCCAGGGCCTGCGCGGCATGGCGCGTCACACCCGCCAAGGCCTCAGGCACCGTCATGCGAAACAAGGTGCAAGCCATGTTGACCATGAGCAGCAGGCTCAAGGCTGGTGAAGTGCCCGGGTTGTGGTCGGTGGACACGGCCATGGGCACACCCGCTGCACGCAGATCGGCAATGGGCGGCATGTGGGTGTCGCGCAGGGTGAAGTACGCGCCCGGCAAGAGCACGGCCACTGTGCCCGCTTGCCGCATGGCGGCGATGCCTTCGGCGCTCAGGTGTTCAATGTGGTCGCACGACAGCGCCCCGAAACGTGCCGCCAGCGCCGAGCCGCCCATGTCCGACAGTTGCTCGGCGTGCAGCTTGACCGGCAAGCCCAGCGCGTGCGCCGCCTGAAACACCTGCTCGGTCTGCGCCAGCGAGAAGCCGATGGTTTCGCAAAAAACATCTACCGCATCCACCAGGCCTTCGGCAGCGAGCGCGGGCATCATCTCTTCGCACACCAGCTGGATGTATTCGTCGCTGCGCCCGGCGTATTCGGGTGGCAGCGCATGCGCGCCCAAAAACGTGGTGCGCACCGTGACGCCAAAGGCCTGGCCCAAACGCCGGGCCACGCGCAGTTGTTTGCGCTCGTGCGCCAGGCTCAGGCCATAGCCCGATTTGATCTCGATCGCGCAAACGCCTTCGGCCAGCAAAGCCTGCAAACGCGGCACGGCCGCGTCGAACAAGCCTTCTTCGCTGGCCTCGCGTGTGGCCTTGACGCTGGACACGATTCCGCCCCCCGCACGCGCCACCTCTTCGTAGCTGGCTCCGGCCAGGCGCATGGCGAATTCATTGGCGCGTTGACCGCCGTACACCAGGTGCGTGTGGCAGTCGACCAGGCCCGGCGACACCAAGGCGCCTCGGCCATCGTGCCGGGGCAGCTGACGGTAAGGGTCGGGCAAATCGGCGTGCGCACCCACCCAGGCGATGGCCCCTTGCGCGACCACGATGGCCGCATCGGGCACAGCCGAAGCGCCAGCACCCAAGGCCTCAGGGGCCAAGTGCAAGTGGTGCCAGACGCCGTCGGCGCTGGGCAAGGCTGCCAGATTGAAATCGTCGGTCATGGTCGGCTTCACTGCATTCACTTGATCATGGGCAGCTTCAACCCCTGCTTTTTGGCCGTGGCCACAGCGAGTTCATACCCGGCATCGGCGTGGCGCATCACGCCCGAGCCGCTGTCGTTGACGAGCACACACGCCAAGCGCTCTGCTGCCGCGTCGGTGCCGTCGGCCACGATGACCATGCCCGAGTGTTGCGAATAACCCATGCCCACGCCACCGCCGTGGTGCAGGCTGACCCAGCTGGCGCCGCCTGCGGTGTTGAGCAAGGCATTCAGCAGCGGCCAATCGCTCACGGCGTCAGTGCCATCTTTCATGGCTTCGGTCTCGCGGTTGGGGCTGGCCACCGAGCCGGTGTCCAGGTGGTCGCGCCCGATCACGATGGGGGCTTTGAGTTCGCCCGTGCGCACCATCTCGTTGAAGGCCAGACCGGCCAGGTGCCGCTCACCCAGGCCCAGCCAGCAAATGCGTGCGGGCAGGCCCTGAAAGCTGATGCGTTCACGCGCCATGTCGAGCCAGCGGTGGGTGTGCGTGTTGTTGGGGAACAGTTCCTTGATCTTGGCATCGGTTTTGTAGATGTCTTCGGGGTCACCCGACAAGGCCACCCAGCGGAACGGGCCCTTGCCTTCGCAAAACATGGGGCGGATGTAGGCGGGCACAAAGCCGGGAAAATCAAAGGCGTTTTTCACGCCATGGTCAAAAGCCACCTGGCGGATGTTGTTGCCGTAATCCACCGTGGGGATGCCCATGGCCTGAAAGTCCAGCATGGCTTGCACCTGGGTGGCGCAGCCTTGTGCTGCTTCGGCCTTCAGGCGGGCGTGCTGTGCGGGGTCGTGCTGGGCGGTTTTCCACTGCGCCACGGTCCAGCCCGGGGGCAGGTAGCCATTAATCAGGTCGTGCGCCGAAGTCTGGTCGGTCACCAAATCGGGGCGCATGCCACCCGCCTGGGCGCGGCGCACCAGCTCGGGCAGGATGTCGGCCGCGTTGCCCAGCAGGGCAATCGAGATCGCCTCTTTGGCGGCGGTGTGGTGTGCGATCAAGGCCAGGGCGTCGTCCAGGTCTTTGGCCTGCTTGTCCACATAGCGGGTGCGCAAACGAAAGTCGATGCTGCTTTGCTGGCATTCGATGTTGAGCGAACAGGCCCCGGCCAGCGTGGCGGCCAAGGGCTGCGCCCCGCCCATGCCGCCCAGACCGGCCGTCAAAATCCAGCGGCCGGTCCAGTCGTTGTTGTAATGCTGGCGACCGGCTTCCACAAAGGTCTCGAAAGTGCCTTGCACGATGCCTTGGGTGCCGATGTAAATCCACGAGCCTGCGGTCATCTGCCCGTACATGAACAAGCCCTTGCGGTCGAGTTCGTTGAAGTGCTCCCAATTGGCCCATTTGGGCACGAGGTTGGAGTTGGCAATCAGCACACGCGGCGCGTTGGTGTGCGTCTTGAACACGCCCACCGGTTTGCCGGATTGGATGAGCAAGGACTCGTCTTCGTTCAGGTCTTTGAGCGAAGCCAGGATCTGGTCAAAGCAAGCCCAGTCGCGGGCGGCCCGGCCAATGCCGCCGTACACCACCAGGCTCTGCGGGTTCTCGGCTACTTCGGGGTCGAGGTTGTTCTGGACCATGCGGTAAGCCGCTTCGGTGACCCAGTTTTTGCAGGTCAGCGTGCTGCCACGCGGGGCACGCACCACGCGGGTCGGGTCCAGGCGGGGGTCGGTGGAGGGGGTCATGGGGGCTCCTTGAGGGTGAACAGTGGATCGGTCAAAGTCGTTAGCGCACGCCGGGCAGATCAAGGCCCGAGGCGCTTTGCAGCAAGGCACCACTCTTGACCATGTCGATGGCGGCCTGCATGTCGGGCTGGATGTGTCGGTCGTCGTCGAGATGCGCCACGCGCGTGCGCAGCAGTGCCATGGCGGCGGCCAGGGGCGCACTGGTGAGCAGCGGCGCATGAAAATCGCAGCCTTGGGCGGCGGCCATCCATTCAATGCCGATCACGGCCATGGCGTTGTCGGCCATGGGCAACAGGCGGCGCGCACCGTGCGCGGCCATGGACACATGGTCTTCCTGATTGGCCGAGGTGGGGATGGAGTCGACACTGGCCGGGTAGGCACGTTGTTTGTTTTCAGACACGAGCGCAGCAGCGGTGACCTGCGGGATCATGAAGCCAGAGTTCAGACCCGGTTTGGGTGTGAGGAATGCGGGCAAGCCCGACAAGGCCGGGTCCACCAGCATGGCGATGCGGCGCTCGGCCAATGAGCCGATTTCGCAAATGGCCATGGCGATCATGTCGGCCGCAAAGGCCACGGGCTCGGCGTGGAAGTTGCCGCCCGACAAAGACTCGTCGGTGTCGCTGAAGATCAACGGGTTGTCGGACACGCCATTGGCCTCGGTCTCCAGCAACTGCGCGGCCTGGTTCAGCACATCCAGGCAAGCGCCCATGACCTGGGGCTGGCAGCGCAAGCAATACGGGTCTTGCACGCGTTCGTCGCCTTGCAGGTGTGAGGCCCGGATGGCGCTGCCGCTGAGCAACTGGCGCAAGGCCTCTGCGGTGGCGATTTGCCCCCGGTGCTTGCGCAGGCGGTGGATACGGGCATCAAAAGGCGCGTCCGAGCCCTTGGCCGCATCGGTGGCCAAAGCACCCGTGAGCAGGGCCGACTGGAACAGGCGCTCGGCCTCGAACAAACCGGCCAGTGCATTGGCGGTGGAAAACTGGGTGCCGTTCAGGAGGGCTAGACCTTCTTTGGGGCCCAAGGTCACGGGGGCCAAGCCCGCGCTGGCCAGCGCCTGAATGGCGGGCAGGCGGCCTTGGGGCGTGTCAGCTTCGCCCACACCGATCATCACGGCGGTCATGTGGGCCAGCGGTGCCAGATCGCCCGAAGCCCCAACCGAGCCCTGACCGGGCACCACCGGGATGATGCCTTGGACCAGCATGGCTTCGAGCAAAGCCAGCGTGGCCGGGCGAATGCCCGAAGCGCCTTGGACCAGGCTGGCGATTTTGAGCGCCATCATCAATCGGGTGATGGCCACGGGCGTTGCTTCGCCCACACCTGCGGCGTGCGACAGCACGATGTTGCGTTGCAGGGTTTCCAGGTCTTCGGCCGGAATGCGCACGCTGGCCAATTTGCCAAAGCCGGTGTTGATGCCGTACACCGGCTCGCCCTTGGCCACGATGCGGGCCACGCTGTCGGCACTGGCTTGAATCGCCATGGCGCAAGCCGTGTCCAGCACGGGCGTAGCGCCCCGGTAAATGGCGCACCAATCGGCCAAAGGCACCTGGCCGGGAATGAGGTTCAAAAATGTGTGTGTCATGTGCTGGGTGTGCTCAATAAAAAATCAGTGCGCCGCAGCGTGCTGAGTGGATCGGTTTTGAACAGCCAATGGATTCGGCCTGTTGAAGTCTTGAGCGAAAGGCCTGTCGCAGGTGTGTTGGTGTAGGAGCCCACCCTGTGGGCGATGGGCGTGGCACACGCCCCTGAAACCATCGCCCACAGGGTGGGCTCCTACACGAGAGGCAGAACGCGTGAAACGGAGGTGAGAACTGGCAAACATCATGGGCCTTCAGTTTCGTGCAGGCATCAGGTCGCCATCGGGTTGCCGCTGGCGCTGTAGCGGCTGCCCAGGCGGTAGCGGCTGGCCGGGTGCAGGCAGCGCACCAGCGTCACCGGCACGCCTTGGGTCCAGGTGCGGCGCGTGAGCAGCAAGCAAGGCTCGGCCGCGTCCATTTGCAGGCGCAGCGCCTGCTCGGGCGTGGGCAGCACCGCATCGACCACATGCTCGATTTCGTCAAAGGGCACGGTGCGCACCAAAAACTCCGAGGGCTGTTGTTGCGAGAAATCTTGCTGGGCAAAGTCGGGCACCACCTGCGGGTTGACAAAGCGGTCTTCCAGCTGGATGGGCACGCCGTCTTCCAGGTGCACACACACCGAATGGAACACCGATTCGCCGGTGCGCACATTCAGCGCGGCCGCTATTTCCAGGGTGGCGGCGACACGCTCGACCACCAGCATTTCGCAGGCGTAGTGGTGGCCGCGTTGTCGAATCTCGCTGGCCAGATTGACGATTTGCAGCAAGGTCGATTGCGGTTTTTGTTCGGCCACGAAACTGCCCACACCCGCCACGCGCACGATGCGCCCCTGCGTCACCAACTCGCGCAAGGCCCGGTTCACGGTCATGCGCGAGATGCCAAACTGCGCCACCAGCTCGTGCTCGGATGGCACGCGGTCGCCTGCGCGCAAGCTGCCGTCCTGGATTTTGCGGGCGATGTGGTCCTTCACCTGTCGGAACAAGGCCACGGGCTCGCCCGTCAGGGTTAGGGGCCTACGGGCGGTGTGGTGTCGCTGATTGGCGATGGACGTTGCAGTGCGGGTCATGAGGGAATCTTCAAAGCGCAATAACCGGGGTGTGCAAGTGGGATGCGCTCAATGCGTGTCCGTGGCCATGGCTTCGGCCCGGATTTCTTCGGTCAGTTGCGCCTTCAAGGCCATGAACTCGGGCGAGGTCTTGATCGTGTAATGGCGGGGGTGCGGAAAATCCACCGCCAACTCGGTCTTGATGCGGCCGGGCCGGGCGCTGAACACCGCCACGCGGTTGGCCATGAAAATCGCCTCGTCGATGTCGTGCGTGACAAAGAGGACGGTTTTTTGCGCCGATTCCCAAATGCCCAGCAGCAACTCTTGCATCAGCACGCGGGTCTGGTTGTCCAGTGCGCCAAAGGGCTCGTCCATCAACAAAATTTTGGGGTCGTTGGCCAGTGCCCGCGCAATCGCGGTGCGCTGCTGCATGCCGCCTGACAATTGCTTGGGAAAGTGCTGTTCAAACCCGCGCAGGCCCACTTTGGCGATGAAGTCATCGGAGCGTTCTTTTTGTTCGTTCTCGGGCATGCCGCGTTCGCGCAGGCCAAAGCGGATGTTTTGCTCAACGTTCAGCCACGGAAACAGCGTGTAACTCTGGAACACCATGCCGCGGTCGGCTCCCGGGCCTTGCACCGGCACGCCGTCCAGCAGCACCTGGCCGGTGGTGGGCTGATCGAGCCCCGCCACGATGCGCAACAAGGTGGATTTGCCGCAACCCGAAGGGCCGAGGATGGTGACGAAATCGTTTTCGCACACTTCAAAATCCACCGGGGTCAGGGCTTGAGTGGCTTGTCCTTTGGGCGAGGTGAAGACGCGCGAGACGCCTTGGATCGACAGTTGGCTGCTCACAGTGAACTCCAGGCAAACAGGCGGCGGTTGAGCGCCTTGAAGGCAAAGTCAGACACCAAGCCAATCAGGCCAATGACGATGATGCCGAAGATGATTTGGCCGGTGTTGAGCAGCGCTTGGCTGTCGGTGATCATGTGGCCAATGCCTGAGGACGAACCGATCAATTCGGCCACGATCACATAGGTCCAGGCCCAGCCCAGCACCAGACGCAAAATTTCGGCGATTTCGGGCGCGGCACCCGGAATCAGCACCCGCTTGACGATGCCCGAAGGCGCGGCGCCCAGGGTGTAGGCGGCTTCGACCAGGTCACGCCGCGCTGCGCCCACGCACACCGCCACCATCAGCACGATCTGGAACACCGAGCCGATGAAAATCACCAACACTTTTTGCAACTCGCCAATGCCCGCCCACAAAATCAGCAAGGGGATGAAGGCCGAGGCGGGCAAATAGCGGCAAAAGGACACAAAGGGTTCCAGGAAGGCCTCCACCCCTTTGTGCGCGCCCATCGCAATCCCCAGCGGCACGGCGATCAGACTGGCCAAAATGAAGCCGGCCAGCACCCGCCAAATCGTCATGGCGATGTCGTGGGAGAAATTGAATTCGGTGAACAAGAGGATGGCCTCTTGCACCATGGTCACTGGACTGGCCAAAAACGTGGGTGAAACATAACCACCCAGCGTGAAAAATGCCCACGCACTGAAAAAAAGAATGAAAAAACCGATGCCCAGCAACCACCGTGACTGCGCGCGCACCGGCTCCAGGGGAGCCAGTGCACGGCGGCGCGGCCGCACAGCGTTCGATGGGATCGAAGTCGGGTGTGCGGAGGTCATGCTTTACTTGATGAAGCTGGTGTCGAACATGACCGAAAAGTCGGTGGGTGCTCTGCGGATCACACCGGCTTCCAGCAAGATGGCGGCAGCGTCCTTCATGAAGCTTTGCAATTCGCCCGCAAAGAACTTTTGGTTGGCCGCTTTGTCTTGCCAGCGCAGGAAGGACGATGATTTGGCAAAAGCCTCGCCGGTTTGCCTCACGGCTGCGCCCATGATTTCGTTGGATTTGACCGGGTCGTTCTTGATCAATTCCAAGGCCTCAAAGTAGGCATTGGCCAGACTTTGCGCGGCCTTGGGGTTGGCCTTGAGCCAATCAGGGGCGCAGCCTACCGTGTCCATGACCATGGGGTAGTCGAGCGTGGTGGCCAAAATTTTGCCGGCCTGTGGGTTGCTGCGCACGGTGGACAAATAAGGCTCGTAGGTCATGGCCGCATCGTTCTGGCCGGCCACAAAGGACTGGGCCGCCGCCTGGGGTGACAAGGTGACGAGCTTGACGTCTTTCATGCTCATGCCGTTTTTGTTGAGCATCCAGGCCAAGCCGAAATAGGGCGCTGTACCGGGCGCATCCACGCCAATACTTTTGCCCTTGAGGTCAGCAAAATTGTTGATGTTGCCGCGCACCGCAATGCCATCTGCCCCAAATGACTTGTCGAGCTGAAAGATCTGAACAATGGGCACGCCATTGGTGTTCCAAGCCACATGCGTCTCCACGGTGGTGGCAGCGCACTGGATGGCTTTGGAGGCCAGGGCCAGGTGGCGGTCTTTCTGGGGAATCATTTTGATGTCGACCTCCAGACCGTGTTTCTTGAACAAACCTGCTTTGTCGGCCAGGGTCAGCGGGGCAAAGCCCGTCCAGCCTGACATGCCCAGGGCCAGTTTGACCTCCTGGGCTTGCGTTTGAAAGGCCAGGCTGGCCGTGACCGCACCGGCCAGGATCAGCGAGGCGAATTTGACGTTTGACTTGCGCATGAAGGAACTCCTTTTTGTTGATCAAGCCCGCTTGACATGGCCGAAAACGGCACCGACCAGCAGGCACAAAGCCACCACCAACACCCCATTTAACTTGTATAGACAGGATGATGACAAAAGAAAAAAGCTGCCCGCGTGCAGGAAACAACATCTCTCCCAACATCCGCACCAGCAGAGAGCATCATCAGGCCCTCAGCCCCAAAAGGCATCGGGAATTACACCATCTTGCTGTCTATACAAATAGGTGTTAAGGATGGCCATGACACGCAGCAAGGCGTGTGCCAGCTCACACCGCGTAACCAGGTGACACCTTGTCGGCCAGGCGCAGCATGGCTGGCCATTCTTTCCAGCCCAGCGGGCTGCGCCCCGCAGGGTATTCGCGCAGCGCGGCCTTGTTGAAGCCCAAGCGGCTGATCTGCTCGGCCACACCGTCTGGCGGAAAGTTCAATTCTTGCCCGCAGGCCATGGCGTCCAGCTGGGCCTGGCAGGCTTTTTCAAGGTGCCACATGCTGCTGAATGCTTCGGCCACGGTGTAGCCCACCACCAGCGTGCCGTGGTTGCGCAAGACCATCACCATGTGGTTGCCCAGATCGCTGGCCAAGCGCTCGCGCTCTTGCAAATTCACGGCCAGGCCTTCTGACTCGTGGTAGGCCACCTTGCCGTGGAACATCATGGCGTGCTGGCTCAGCGGCAGCAGGCCGCACTTGAGCATCGAAATGGCCATGCCCGCACGGGTGTGCAAATGCAGCACGCAATGGGCATCGTCGCGCGCCGTGTGAATGGCGCTGTGGATCACGAATCCGGCACGGTGCACGTCGTGCGGGCTGTCGTCCACCTTGTTACCATCGCTGTCGATCTTGACCAGGCTCGACGCCGTGATTTCGTCAAAAGACCAGCCAAAGGGGTTGATCAGGTAATGCGCAGTGCCCGGCACCCTGAGTGAAATGTGGGTGTAAATCAGGTCGGTCCAGCCGTGGTGCGCCACCAGCCGGTAGCAAGCCGCCAGGTCAATGCGGGCCTGCCACTCTTCGGGCGAGATGTGGGTGGGCGCAGGGCCGCGGGTGGCGTGCAGATCGGTCAGTGGGGTCACGTTGGGGCTCCGGAAAAAACGCGGGCTGCGCTGTGGCAAAAAAGACATTTCACTGTATCAGGCACGGCAGTGAAAGCTGAGCCAGAAGTGACCACCTGCGGCACAGAGCGCTCAGCGAAGCGGGGCCTTGCGCAGCAACACAATGTTGCGGTAGCCCAGGCGGATCAGGCCTTGCTCCTGAAAGTGCCGAAGCTGCTGGTTGACGCGCTGGCGAGATGCGGAGGCGGCTTGGGCCAGGTCGGACTGGCTCACGCGCAGCATCACCCCGTCGGGCACGGTCACGCTGTTGAATTTGGCAATGCGCTCCAGCGCAGCCCACACCCGCTGCTCCAGGCTGTGCATACCCCGGTCGGCCAGGGTGTCGAAGAGTTGGTTGATGCGCAGGCCCAGGATGCGCAACAAATCCACCGCCACGGCGGGGTCGTTGGTGATCAGGTCGACCAAGCGGGCTCGCTCAATGTGCAGCACCTGGGTGGCGCCCACAGCCACCAAATCAGCGGGGTAGGTGGATTCGGCAAACACCGAGCTCAAGCCCGAAATTTCGCCAGGCAGCATCCAGCGCAGCAATTGCTCTTCGCCTTCGGGGGTGGTCACGCTCACTCGCAAGCGCCCCTTGACCAGCAGCAAGGCGGTCGAAGTGGATTGGCCTCGGCTGAGCACCACTTGTCCTTCTGTCCATGAGCGCAACACGCCCACGCTGTGCAGCGCTTTGGCCGATCGTGCTGTCAGTGCCGAGTTTTTGGCCCACACCTTGGTGAAGACATCGGCATCCAGTGCCTTGTAAGCCGGTTCACGCGGGCCACTGGGCGAGCTGATGGAGGGGCGATTGGGGGGCAAGGGCATGGTGTCTCCGTCCTGAGGCAATGTTTTTTTGAGTGCTTTCCCCTAAATTGTCACATCAGAAACAATTTGCGGCCTCTGGGAGCCATTAAATCTGGGCACCGAGCTTGACGGTGATCAAGTCAAAGAACCCCATTGGAGACGACATGAAATTTTCTGCCCCTGCATTTGTACGCACCAGCCTGGGTGCCATCGCCCTGACTTTGGGCGCCAGCGCCATGGCCCAATCCGTGGTGCGCTTCCAAGACTATCCTGGCACCGGCAATTTGCTGGTGCGTGTGGCCCAAGAACAAGGCTTTTGCCAACAAGCGGGCATTCGCTGCGAACTGCGCACCATCCCGGCCGCGCCATTGGGCATGCAGACCATGCTCTCGGGTGACATCGAAGTGTTTTTTGGCCCGACCGAAGTGGCGGCTGCAGCCGTGGCCCGCAAGGCCCCCATTTCCATCATTGCCGCAGGCTTCGCTGACCCGGTGTTCTTCATGGCCGCAGGTGCAAAAACCGAATTGGCGACCGAAAAAGAAGGCTACCCCGGCGTGGTCAAGTCCTTCAAAGGCAAGAAAATCGGCGTGACCCAACGTGGCTCAGGCGCTGAATTCCAGGTCATTGACATGCTGGCGGATGTGGGCCTGACCGCGAACGACGTGACCTTTGTGGCCGTGGGCGCACCCGACACGGCATTTCCTGCCCTCACACGCGGCCAAGTTGATTTGATCATGACCTTCCCGCCCACCGATGGCATGTGCGAGGTGCTGAAAGCCTGCCGCCTGGTGGTTGACCCCCGCAAAGGTCAGGGCCCCAAGAGCATGCTGGCCACCCGTGGCGGCGCTGGCACCATGGCAGTGAAGACCGAATGGGCAGCGGCCAATCCGCAAACGGTGGCCGGTATCCGCAGGATGCTGGATTTGTCGGATGCTTTCATCGCCAACCCGGCCAACTTCGGCAA
>Ga0247836_1003994_pt1 | contig 18991 bp, 17 predicted proteins | sample LaCruzMarch2015__4_FD_187116 | JGI IMG/M metagenome (GOLD analysis project Ga0247836, IMG submission 187116) | Freshwater microbial communities from meromictic Lake La Cruz, Castile-La Mancha, Spain - LaCruzMarch2015_14m | ecosystem: Environmental > Aquatic > Freshwater > Lake | place: Spain... | reverse complement strand
GCGACGTCGAGAATTTCAACGTCCAATCCCTGCTTTTCAAGCGCTTTCACACGGTCGGCGAATTCGACGGGCCCCAGTTCGTTGGCCGGTTCGTTGACGAGATCGCGCGCCAGATAGATGCCCTTGGCAAGCGCCTGATGGCGCTCGAAGGCGGCTTCGGCTTTGTCGGGATGAGCGCAATGAATAACGAGCTTTTCAAGCTTGTCGCCGCCTTTGTCTGCGCCGTGATCACCGTTGGCCGCGTCATCGGACGGCTTCTTCTTTTGATATTTCTTGAACGTGTAGTGGCGCAGCAGTGCGCCGTATGCCAAGTGCGCGGCAACCTGTTCGGGCTTGGTGTCACCGGCATCGGTGACATCGACGATGAGGCTTGCCGTCTTGGCCTTGCGTGCTGTGATGAGGCCCAGCACCACGCCGCCGAGCCCTGCCCAATCTGCATCCGAATGATCACCTGCTTTGCCGATGCCCGCCACGATCAAACGGCTTGCGTCGATCTTTGGCAGGGCGAACAATTCGATGGAAGACTTTGCTTTGCCCTTGAAGTCGGCAGCCTCTGCGGCCTTCAGCACAGCGCCGCCTGTCTTGGTGTTGAGGCTTGTTGCGGCTGTGCCCATACCCAGATCGGCGGCAGCGAGAATGACCGTTGTTGAGTTGTGAGCGGCAGAAAAGGGTGCAAACGAAATTTCGAGCAAGGCTTGAGACATGAAGGGCGTCACTCCAGAAAGCGCTAAGTAGGGGCGAATGGCGGCCCGGTTTGAATGCTGCGCGACACTGCGAGGTGGTTCACCAGCGACACGGCGGGCACGGCCACCGTCTGCGCGCAGAACCACTCAAAACCGGGAAATCACAATGGGTTGCTGGCGCTGAGCATAGACATTGGTGCGAGGGATGCGCAAGGCGAGACTTCGTGATCAGGCAGCAAGCGGACGAGCTGCCTTTACAAAACAGCCTTTTCGGCTGCCCGCACGGCGCTGGCGATGATGGCCGAGTAGACCGCCGCGACAAATCCCGCCAAGACGTTAACGCTGATGAGGATGCCCACGATCTGCGCCCAGTCCTTCGACATGACCGTCGCCAGGATCGTCACGACGAACCCGTCGAAGACCTGTTTGATCTGGAACACCAATTCGCTCACCTGATCAACCGTCGGGCGCGCTGGCATATCCCACATGATTTTCCAGCCCAAATCCGACAGGCTGGAAGACGGGATGATCGCCACTGCGGCCAGGATCGCCAAGCCGGCCGAGAACAGGAGCCCCAGCGGCGGGCCGAGACGGAAGAAGCCCCAGCGGACGGGAAACGCATTGAGCTTAATCGACAGCACGCGCAGCAGCGCGGCACCGGCAAAGACAGTCAGTCCGAACACGATGGCAACCCAGAACAGCCGGTCGTGATTGGTTCCGGCAAATGTGAACAGCGCCGCGATGCCCGCCAGCACGCCCTTCAGCAGCGCCTCAACGCCGCCGACCAGCGGCACCAGCAGCGCGCGCGCCCCGCCCGGCTTGCGGTTCTCGAAATAGAACGGCAACTCGTTGTCGAGCCGGGCCGCTTCAAGCCGCAGGCCCAGCGCGAAGGCCAACACAGCCGTCGTTCCCGCAAAAAGAAACGGGTAAGCGTAGCCAAACCAGGCAGCCCCCACTACGGCGGCGATTTCCGCTACCATGATCAGCGCGTTGAGCAGGTAGCGGAGGAAGGGCATGGCGGGCTCTATGGGCTGAGGGGTGTCGCGATGGCTTGCGCGGCGATCTTTAAGCTATCCGTTCTGCGGCTGCCAGCAAAGCGGCATCCGCACGGACAAAATACGGGTTAACCCGTCGTTAACCGCCGCACTTCAGGATAAATTAACCGCAGTTCACAACACCCGTGTTGCATCACCATGGACGACCTCAACAGCCTCTACAAAACGACGTCGAGCCTGCATCCGGTCAACAACGACACGGGGCGCGTCGCCTATTGCGGCCCGTATGTTCTGTCGGCGATCACAGGCTATCCGGTCACCAAGGTTGAGGCAGCTATCAACGCCTACCGCCAGTTGCCGCCAGATTTGAAGCACAAGGTGCGCGGCACCTATGCCGACGAGGTGGAGGCAGCGCTTGCCGTTTATGATTTCTCGATGACGTCCAAGGAAAGCTTCATGCATCTGGAGCGCAAGAAGCGCCCGAGCGTATGGACCTGGATGCAGAAGCCGCGCAACGCCTGGGCGCACTACATTCTGGCCATTCACAAGGGCAAGGAAGGCCACTGGATTTTGATCAAGGGTGTCAAAATGTGTGACACCTTCACCGAAGGCAAATGGACCTTCGTGTGCGACGGCCCGCATCGCGGCTGCCGGATCATGGAAGTGTTTGAAGTAAAGCGGAAGTTGGAGGGGTGAACCACCAGCTTGCCACCCTTGCCTAATTCGTCTTCGCCGCTTCTTTGGCCGGCTCCGTGGCTGACGCCGTTTTCCCTGCCGCTATCTTTTCCATCATCACCTGCGCAACAGGATATTTGAAATCGTGCGTCGTTTCATCGGACGCCGCGTTGACGGCGGTCACAACCAAGAAGCCAACAAGGCCGCCACCACCCGCTGCCGTGTAACGGCTTGCCTTGGTTTCGTTGAAGGCGGCCACTTCAATCATGCGCGGCTTGTAACCATCCTTGGTACACTGGACCGCGAGCGGGCTTGACTGCGCGCGGTAGATCGGCACGCGCACTTTCGCCGGAGTTGTGATCTCCGCTGAGAAATCACGCGCCGTCACCTTGCAGGCAGCACCGGGGAATTCTTCACCCGCAAGATCCTCGCCTGTTTTGGCGAATGTGCGCACTTCTATGATTTGATCGCCGGCAAACTCGGGGACTTTTTCACCGGCAGCGCGCCGCCCGGCATAGACGTCAACGCCCTGTGTTCCTGGCGGGGGCTTGATTTCCGTGATGCTACCGACTTCCAATGGCTTGGCGCATCCTGCCAGCGCCAGCAGCAGCGCCACCGCCAAAATTTTCCGCATGTCCGCCCCCATCGCCCAATCGATGGGATGTGTACATCATGCCGATGCACGCCGTCGAGGCGTGCACGGACACAAGTTGCGGAAAAGCACTTAGTCGAGACCGAGGGGCAAAGAGGCTGTGCCCCTAGTCCTTGCTGCGCTCCACATAGCTGCCGTCGGTGGTCATCACGACAACTTTGGTGCCGGTGCCGATGTGCGGAGGCACCATGACGCGGGCGCCGTTCGAGAGCTTGGCCGGCTTGTAGCTGGATGATGCCGTCTGACCTTTTACCACCGGGTCGGCCTCGACGATTTCGAACACCACGCGGGCGGGCAATTCGATGGCGATCGGGTTGCCTTCATGCAGCGACACAACGCAGGTCATGCCTTCCTGCAACCAAACAGCTTGGTCGCCCAGAACGTCCTTGGAAACGGAAATCTGGTCGAAACTTTCGGGCTGCATGAAGTTGTAGCCCATGTCGTCTTCGTACATGTAGTTGAAGTCTTTTTCGTCGAGGTACGCGCGCTCGACCTGGTCGGTGGTGCGATAGCGCTCGACCAGCTTGATGCCGTCGGCAATGCGGCGCAATTCCAAATGCGTCACCGGCGTGCCCTTGCCTGGATGGATGTTTTCAGCGTGCATGACAACGGCGAGCCTGCCCTCGAGATCGAGCACGTTGCCTTTGCGGATCGAGCTTGCAATAACCTTGACCACGGTCTGTCTCCATCAAAGCCGGAACCGTCAACGCGAACACCCGCGCTTCTAAAAACCGCATTCATCGGCTGGAATCTGGCCGTGTCATACTCTGTCATGAGCTGATCGCCAAGCCCTTGCGTTGCTCATACCCGGGGCTGACGTGGCCAGGATGCCGCATTCGCAGCGTTTTCCGGAAGTTCTCGAGGTTTCTAATGCCCGCAGCTTCTCCCTGGTGGAGCCCAGAGCGCCATGCCGACAGGCGCGGTTTTCTGACCCTGCGCGGGCGCATCAAAAGCGCGCTACGGGCGTGGTTCGAGGAGCAAGGTTTTACGGAAGTCGAAAGTGGCTGCTTACAGGTTTCGCCCGGCAACGAAACGCACCTGCATGCGTTTGCAACGGAGGCCATAGGCACAGATCTCAAACGGCAGCCGCTCTATCTTCACACCTCGCCCGAATTCGCAATGAAGAAGCTGATCGCGGCTGGCGAAGAGAAGATTTTCACGTTCGCGCCCGTGTTCCGCAACCGCGAGCGCGGCGCGTTGCATGCGCCTGAGTTCACGATGCTGGAATGGTACCGGGCCGGATCTGGCTACCGGTCGCTGTGGGACGATTGCGAAGAAATCCTCAACATTGCCAGCCGCACTACCAACCGGAGTACTTGGACGTGGCGCGGCCGCTCTGCCGAAGTGGGCCAGCATTTAAGTTGCATCACCGTCGATGAAGCATTTGAGAAGTTCGCGGGCGTCAGCCTCGCGGGAACCTATGGCGCAGATTTTTCCAACCCGGACGAACTCGCACGGCGTGCAGCCGCCGCGGGTATCAAATTCGGAGACGACGATAGCTGGTCAGATATCTTCAGCAGAATTCTGGTTGAAAAAATCGAACCCAACCTTGGCGTTCCCGGCCCAAAGGTCTTGTACGAATATCCGCTCTCTGAAGCGGCGCTGGCCCAGTCATCTCCGGTGCGCCCACAGTGCGCCGAGCGGTTCGAGTTGTATTGCTGCGGCGTTGAACTTGCCAACGGCTTTGGCGAATTGACCGACGCGCCAGCCCAGCGCGCGAACTTGGAAGCGCAGATGCGCGAGCGGCAAACGATCTATGGCGAGCGCTATCCCATCGACGAAGACTTCATCGCAGCCCTGGCCCACATGCCGCCAACGTCCGGCTGCGCGCTGGGCTTTGACCGCTTGGTCATGCTTGCCACAGGTGCCACGCATATCGATCAAGTGATCTGGACGCCGATGGGGTGAGTTACCCTCTCCCCGCTAGCGGGGAGAGGGGATCACACTGCCGGCTTATCCATCTTGCACACAGCGTCGCCTTGGCGGGCCATTACGGCGCGGAACGGGAACGAACGCCGCATCATCATCAATTCCGGGCCGGTATCGCCAACCATGGTGAGCTGGTTCAAGGCACCGGAGTTATCAGGACGCAAGACAGCTTCAATGACATAGGGCTGCGTGCCGTCGGCGAGTTCGAGTGTGCCGTCGAATACGGGCGTAACCTTGGGGTCGGTCACCTGATGCGGCTTGAGATTGAGGGCAACACCGCTGCACTTATCAGCGGTCTCGACCCGAAGGCCGCACCACGTCTCACCACAGCGCACGATATCGAGCGTCAGTTCACAGCCCTTCGCGCCACAAACTTTAGCTGGGTCGAGATATCCCATCGGCTGGCCTTTCCAGCGGCCCGATAAGTCGCCGCCGATGTAAGCAGGAACGGGTCCGGCCGCCCGCGCGCTGCCCGGCAGCGGATCGCCTGACAGTAAGCCGAACGCCCAAGAGAGGCCACAGATCAGCGCCACACTCCACAGCATGACGAGGGCCGTTTCCCAGATCCGCCAATCCACATTGCCAACGCGCACCGCGCGCTGGGCGAAGGTGTCGATCTTCGCGTTGGGGATCGCATTGATGACTTCGGTGGCCTTGGTGGCACTGGCGTCTGGTTCTGGGCTCATCGCACTTCCCTATGAAATGTTCATCCTCGACAGCCGCGCGCCGGTGGTGTTCCGCGTGCACATGCTGTCGTCGGCTTTCGCCCTGCTGCTGGTGCCGCTTGTCATCGGCCTCCGGCAGCGCCCGCCCTTGCATCGCAATCTCGGCCGCCTCTTGGGCTTTTTCGTGGTGGTGGGTGCAGTTACGGCGCTCCCTGTTGCCATTTTGAGTCACTCATCCCTGGTCGCGCGCGCGGGATTCTTCGTGCAAGGGATCGTCTGGCTTGGATTACTCGGCGCTGGGCTTCGGGCAATTTGGAACCGGGACCGAGCCACGCACGCCCGCTTCATGGTGGCGATGGCGGCTGTCACCACAGGCGCGGTCTGGTTCCGGTTGATGACCGGCTCGGCCATCTTGCTCGAACTTCCGTTCGAGGAATCGTATGCAGCCGCATCGTGGCTCGCTTGGCTCATCCCGCTGTCGATCGTCACGCGCTGGCCCGGTGTCGTGCCGGCCTTGAAGGCTTAGAGCGCCACCCATCTCGACCTAGCGGCCAACGCGCGTTAGGTATCGGATCATGACACAGCCCTCACCCCTCACCCGCCTCCTCGAAATCATGGCCGCGTTGCGCACGCCAGTGACCGGCTGTCCGTGGGATCTTGAGCAGACGTTTGCATCAATTGCTCCCTACACGATCGAGGAAGCCTTCGAAGTGGCCGACGCGATCGAGCGCGGCGATCTCGCAAACCTTAAGGACGAACTCGGCGATCTGTTGCTTCAGGTTGTCTATCACTCCCGGATGGCCGAGGAGCAGGGCGCGTTTGCGTTCGACGATGTGGCGGCCGGCGTTGTTCGAAAAATGATCCGCCGCCACCCGCATGTGTTCGGCACGCCCGAAGAACGCGCGGCAGGCGCGGCTCCCGGTTTCTGGGAACGCTTGAAGGCCGAGGAAAAAGCCGAGAAGGCGGCGGAGCGGGCAGCGCTTGTGGAGGGGGCAGACCCATCTTCCCCCTCTCCCCGCATGCGGGGAGAGGGTTGGGGTGAGGGGCAGCCATTTGCACCGGAGTCAAACGCCGAACATCGCCCAGCGGTCGCCCCTCACCCTAACCCTCTCCCCGTTCGCCCTGCAGGGCGACGGAGAGAGGGGATGCCATCCCTGCTCGATGACACGCCGCTGGCGCTTCCAGCCCTGACACGCGCTGTGAAGTTGCAGAACAAAGCAGCGCGCGTTGGTTTTGATTGGCCATCCCTTACACCGGTGTTCGATAAGATGCGCGAGGAACTCGCCGAACTCGAAGCGGAAGTGGCTCGCCCCCATGCGCCATCCGGCCGGCTCCCCGAAGGGGAGGCGGATGGCGCAAGCAAAAACCCAATCCAAGAAGAATTCGGCGATCTCTTGTTTGTCATGGCCAACGTCGCGCGGCACCTCGACGTTGATCCCGAGGCTGCATTGCGCGCGGCCAACGCAAAGTTCACGCGCCGCTTTCAGCACATTGAACTGCGGCTATCCGAGCAAGGCTCAAGCCCCGCGCAATCGACACTCGCAGAGATGGACGCATTGTGGGACGAAGCGAAATCGCAGGAGCGCGGCCGCTAGAGCCCAGCCTTTTTCATCGCAGCCTCTAGGCGGTCTTTCTTTTCAGTGGCAACCCGCACGCGCAGCGTCACGTCGCCGGACTCGTCTGTGGCGCGCTCAAGCACGTCGGCGTTCTCGTGCAGCCAGCTCATCAGGCGGCCCTCGCGCGCTGGGATGACCAAGTTCAAAATCTCATCAGACACGCCCAAGCGCTCATCGATCAGCGCTGAGAGCAGCTCCAACCCCTCCCCCGTCACTGCCGAAATAAGCGCAGGACGGCGCTCTTCAAAGCGCGCATCTTTCATCGCCTCTTCGAGTAGGTCAGGCTCAAGCAAGTCGATCTTGTTCCAGACTTCGAGAATGTGCTTTCCCGCTGACTGCGTATCAATGCCAAGATCGCCAAGAACCTTTTCGACGTCTTTTGCCTGCGCTTCGGTTTCGTTATGTGCGATGTCGCGGACATGCAAAATGAGATCCGCTTCGATGACCTCTTCCAGCGTGGCGCGGAAGGCCGCTACAAGCGCTGTCGGCAGATCGGAAATGAACCCGACCGTATCGGACAAAATAATCCGCCGCCCACTGGTCAGTTTCAACTCGCGCATGGTCGGATCGAGCGTTGCAAACACCTGATCCTTGGCCAGCACGTTGGCCCCCGTCACGCGGTTGAACAACGTCGACTTGCCAGCGTTGGTGTAGCCGACGATGGCGACAATCGGGAACGGCGTTTTGCGGCGTCCGGCGCGATGCAATTCGCGCGTGCGCACCACATCGACCAGATCTTTTTTGATCGCATCGATGCGGTCCTGCAGCATACGGCGGTCAAGTTCGATCTGCGCTTCACCAGGACCGCCGAGGAACCCGGCACCACCACGCTGGCGCTCCAAATGGGTCCAGGCGCGCACCAGCCTGCCCTTTTGGTAGGACAGGTGCGCCAGTTCAACCTGCAGCACGCCTTCCTTGGTTTTGGCTCTGCTTCCGAAAATTTCGAGAATGAGCCCCGTGCGGTCGAGCACCTTCGCGTTCCAGGTTTTCTCTAGAACCTTCTGCTGGCCGGGCGTGATGGCGTGATCGACAATGACGAGATCGACTTTTTCATCGGCGACGAGCGCTTTGATCTCTTCCACCTTGCCCGAGCCAATGAGCGTTGCCGGGCGCGGTGCGCCGATAGGAATAATCAGACTATCGACAACATCGAGATCGATGGCTTCAGCAAGTCCGGTCGCCTCGGCGAGCCGATCTTCTGGCGAGTGAATATCGGGCACGTGCCGCGCGGCCCGGCTGTCGGCCGGTGCGGCCTTCCATTTGTCGCTCTTGAAAATGGGCACCAGCACCAAGGCCCGCTGACGCACCGCGCGCGTGTCTTCTGTCCGCGAGCGGCGAGGAATTCTCTTTTTCTGTGGCTCGGCGGCAGCGCCATCCGCTGCGTCCGCCGGGCCGTTTTGATCTCGATCTTTGATGGGCACTGCCCTGATTTTTCCGCTGTTAGCTCGCCTTACTCAGGCGTTTCGCCATCCATTAAATGTACGGGCGCGCCGGGCATGATGGTCGATATCGCATGCTTATAGACCAGCTGCGAGTGTCCGTCGCGGCGCAAAAGCACACAAAAATTGTCGAACCACGTGACGACCCCCTGCAATTTCACCCCATTAATGAGGAAAATGGTGAGCGGTGTTTTGCTTTTGCGAACGTGGTTGAGAAAGGTGTCCTGAAGGTTCTGGGTCTTTTCTTGGGCCATATGATTTGCCTCTTCTTGGCCGTGAATGCTTGACTGCATTCTTACGGCGGGGCTGCTGCCTGTTGACGGTATGTGAGCCCTGGCTGAGTATTTTCAAGCTCCGACAAGGTTTACGCTGCGATAGTGTATTTAGTTCTAGTACGGCAGCGCGTTGCTCCACACAGACATTTGATCGCGGGTTCAGTTGCCGGAACGCTGAGCAACCTGATGAAATGTCTCGCGCAACAGCCGCGTGCGCGGGCCGGGGGTACCTGTACCGATGGGAGCGCCGTCGATCTTAACGACTGGCATCACGGTGCCTGTAGCAGAAGTAATAAAGGCCTCGCTGGCGGCTTTAGCCTCGGCAACGGTAAAGGGTCGTTCCTCCACCTTCATTTGCAAGCGCATCAACGCCTCCATAGATGTGGCGCGGGTGACGCCCGCCAGAAGATTGGCGCCGAGAGGCCGCGTGATGACAACGCCGTTGGCATCGATGATCCAAGCATTGCTGGCAGCACCCTCAGTCACGAGCCCCTGCCCGTCGACGAACCAGGCTTCGGCCGCGCCCTCCTGCCGTGCCGCATCCTTGGCGAGGCACGCGGGCAGCAACATAACCGTCTTCAGGTCACACCGGCCCCAACGATTGTCGGGCAATGTCTTAACCGAGATGCCGGCCGCGGCACGGGCGGCCACTTTTTCTGGGTCGATTCTGCGCGCAAGACACACAAGCGTCGGCGGCGTTATCCCGGCATCGGGAAACAGAAAATCACGGCGGGCCTCCCCGCGAGTCACCTGCAGATATACAAGACCGTCGCGCACGCGATTGCGGCGGATGGTCTGGCGCATCACCAACCCGAGGGCCGTCGCACTCATCGGACGCTCGATGCCGATCTCCGACAACGAGCGCCAAAGCCGCTCGACGTGGCGCGCCTCATCAATCAGCGCCCCGCCCGAGACTTCGCAAACTTCGTAGACGGCATCGGCAAATTGAAAACCGCGATCCTCGGCATGCACGGCGGCATCGGCGTAGGGTACATACCGGCCGTTGACATAGATGATGCGGGTCATGGGAACCGGCTCGCTTCAGCAAAGATCATCGGTCAAACAGGCCTTACGTCGGGGCCGCGTTGATCGGACGAGACACCCAGCGCGCGCAACTTGCGATGCAGCGCCGAGCGTTCCATGCCAACAAACTCTGCCGTGCGCGAGATGTTTCCGCAGAAGCGGTTGATCTGCGCCAGCAGGTATTCACGCTCGAAGATCTCGCGCGCTTCGCGCAGCGGCAGCGACATCAAATGCTCTGCCCCGCCATTGACCGGCAGCGGCACATTCGAGCCGATCTCGTCTGGCAGCATGTCGGCTGTGATGATGGCGTTCGGATCACCGCCAGCAAGGATCAGCAAGCGTTCGATGTTGTTGCGCAGCTCGCGCACGTTGCCCGGCCAGTCGTGCGCCTGCAGAACGGCGGTTGCATCTTCGCCAATGCGCCGTGGCGACAGGCCCGACGCCTGCGACAGTTGCGTGATGAAATAGGCGATCAGATCTGGGATGTCTTCGCGGCGCTCGGCAAGGCTAGGCACGCGCAATGGCACCACGTTCAAGCGGTGATAGAGATCTTCGCGGAAGCGGCCTTCGGCCATGTCGCGTTCAAGGTCGCGGCTGGTCGATGAAATGATGCGGACATCGACAGCGACCTTTTGAGCCCCTCCGAGGCGCAAGAACTTCTGCTCGACGAGCACGCGCAGCACCTTGCCCTGTGTTTCGAGAGGCATGTCGGCCACTTCGTCGATGTAAAGTGTTCCGCCGTGGGCTTCTTCAAGTGCGCCAACTTTGCGCGGGCCTCCGGTGCGGTCTTCGGTGCCGAACAGTTCTTCTTCGACGCGGTCGGGAGCCATGGCGGCGGCATTCAGAACCACGAACGGGGCATCGGCGCGTTGCGACTTCTGATGAATGACGCGGGCCGCGAGTTCCTTGCCGGTTCCTGAAGATCCGCGAATGAGGATACGGCTGTTGGTCGGCGCGACACGGTCGAGCCCGCTTTTCAGATGATTAATGGCGGCAGACTTGCCGATCATCTCGGCGGAAACCGTCGAGCGCTCTTTGAGCTCTTTGACTTCGCGTTTGAGGTTAGACGCCTCGAGCGCGCGCAGGGTGACAAGCACCAAGCGATCGCTCTTGAAGGGCTTCTCGATGTAGTCGTAAGCACCGCGCTTGATGGCCGTGACGGCGGTTTCGATGTTGCCGTGCCCTGAGATCACTTCCAGGCCGTCGAGCCGGCTGCCCTGCAGCCAGATGTCGAGAATAACAAGATGCGGGCGGCGCTCTTCAATTGCGCGCAGCGCTTCGTCGCTGTCGCGGGCGAGCCGTGTGCGGTGCCCCTCGTCTTGCAGGATGCCGCCCACGAGTTCGCGAATATCGGCCTCGTCGTCGACAATCAGAATATCAGCTGCCATCGGTCGCTCCTTCAGGCTCAATCAAACGAAATCATTGTTCACGTTACTGCAGTGGCATGCGCGCCTTGCGATGAAGACGATTTAACGCTCGCCAGCAAGCGTAAAGGTAAGGTCATACGAACGCGTGCGCCCCGGGTGCGCCCAACGGCCTGCGGCGCATCGTCGAGCAGCAGCGTGCCGCCATGTTGTTCAGTGATTTTCTGCACGATTGCCAGACCAAGTCCCGTTCCCTTGTGGCCCTTGGTTGTCACATAAGGTTCAAGAAGCCGAGCCCGATTGGCCTTGGGCAATCCAACGCCGCTGTCGATCACTTCAATTTCGATGGCCTCCGGTGTCAGCCGCAAAATCGATTCCACGCTGGGCACCCATCCCGCATCCGATGTCTCGGTTGCAGCTTCCACAGCTTCGGTGGCGTTCTTGACGAGGTTTGTCAGGGCCTGAGTGATCAGGCGGCGATCGAACAGGGCTTCGACCGGCACCGATGGCATCGTCTGCGAATACGTAATCTTCGGATGGCTCTCGCGGAACAGGATCACCGGCTCCTGCAGGCAGTCGCGCAGATCACCGGGTTCCATGACGGGCTTAGGCACCCGGGCAAAGGCGGCGAACTCATCGACCATGGTTTTGATATCGCCAGCCTGCCGCTCGATCGTGGCCGTGAGCTTGTCGAAGGTCTCACGGTCTTCCGTAATCGACTTGCCGTACTTTTTTCGGATCCGTTCCGCCGAGAGAATGATCGGCGTTAGCGGGTTCTTGATCTCATGCGCGATACGCCGCGCTACATCTGCCCAGGCGCTGGTTCGCTGGGCGGAGACCAATTCCGTGATGTCATCAAGCGTCACCACCGAGCCCACTTCGCCCGGCCCCGCCGTCTCACGGGTAATACGCACCGAGAAGGTGCGGTCTTCCCCGCCGATGTTTGAATTGAGTTCGAGCGGGCTGCGCGATTTCGGCCCTGGCTCTTCGCGGTGGTCGAGAATGGGAGAAAGATCTGGCAGCACATCCACAAGCCGCTTGCCCGCTGATTGCTCCTCGCTCACGCCGAGCAATTGTTCTGCCGAGCGCGACAGCAACGTGATGCGGTCCTGCGGATCGAGCCCGATCACGCCAGCAGAGACGCCCGATAGCACAGCCTCCATAAAGCGCCGGCGGTCGGTCAATTGCTCGTTGGCGGTGACGAGCGCGTCGCGCTGATGTTTCAACTCGCGCGTCATGGTGTTGAAGGTTTGAGACAAGCGGCGAAGGTCGCCTTCACCGCGCCGCTCGGGCAACTCGACGGCAAGGTTGCCCTTCGAGACCTCGTTAGCCCCCGCAATGAGGCGGCGGATGGGGGCCACAAAGCGGCCGGCAAACCAAAGGCCCGCCCAGATGGCTGCCAGAAGCGCCGTCATCGAAATCATCGTATACATCAGGCCGTGAGCCAGCTTCAGGCCGCCGCGCACCTGCCGCAGCTTATTGTACTCGGCGACCGTCTGCTCGGTGCGATCGAGCGAGCCAAGTGCCTTGGCACTGACATCGCGGCCGACATAGAGATACTGGTCAGGATACTTGGTCAACTTCGTCACGGCGGTAATGCGCGAGGACCCGCGCGGCGTGACAACTGGCGTTTGTCCTGCGGCGGCCTTTGCGATCATGGACGCGGCCGGCCGGATGTAGGGCATGTTGGCATCTTCGATGCCTATGACGACAGGTGTGCCGTCTGCGTTGATGATATAGGCGGCCGGCAGATCACGCAGCCCCGCTTGCGCGAACACGACCTGCTGCAACGCTTTCGGGTCGTTTGCAGTTGTATCAGCGATGGCATCAACATCACGGGCCATGTTGGCGATGTCCGTGCGGATGACTTGGCCGTGCTCTTCGACGTAGGATTTTGCCACGTCCAGTGAGTTGTTGATGATGGCGAGCGTGCGCGTTGAAAACCAGCCATCGAGCGAGCGCGAAAATGTCGTGGTGGCGGCGACGGCGAGTAACATCGCTGGCAAGGCAGCAATGAGCGAGAACAGCACCACGATACGTACGTGCAGCCGGGCCCCGGCAATCTTTTCCCGCCACGCCCGCCAAAGTCCGTAGCCCTGCCAAGCGACAATCCCCGTCATGGCGATAATCAGCAGCACGTTGACGAACAGAGCCGTCAGCACAACTTCGTTGCGCGGCGTAATGGGTGTCAACCCAGTCAGGATCAAGAACGTCGCCAGAGCCGAGACCAGCGACAGCACCACGACCACAAGCCCGGTCCAGAACATCCGGTCGCTCGGATCAAGGAGCGGCGAGGCCGCCTGATCAAAGTCAGTCTTTGACTGGTCCGGGTGGGAGCCTGCCTGCATGTGCCTTCTCTTGCTTGACCAGACCGAGAACGCAACCACGGACGCTCGTCCGCAGAAACGGTTGCAGTTTGGGCGCGTGTTATGGCTGCAAATTCAACGAAGTTTGCCGCCTGTTGCAGCAGCGACACTTCAGACGTCAGAAGTGCAACTGCTGAACCACTAGCAACACGGCAACTGTGACATTCTTGCGACAAAGCGCAAGCAATGAGGCGTTTGTTCATACGCTTACCAACGCCAAAATGCGCATTTGCAGGATTGCCGCAGCCCCCCTGCGTCAATCGAGCGGGCTGCGGAAGACCCGGATGTCGAGGGTTCGTATACGTGAGCGGAGCGTGTTGCGATTGAGCCCGAGCATCTCGGCGGCCTTGATCTGGTTGCCGCGCGTGGCCGCCAGGGCCGCCGACAGCAAGGGTCTTTCGACCTCGCGGATAATCCGGTCATATAGCCCGGGAGGCGGTAGGTCCTTGCCGTAAGTGGCGAAGTGCGAGGCTAGGTGCCGCTCAACCATCTCCGACAGGCCAGCGGCTTCCCCCGCGGCTGTGGGCGTTGGCGAGGGAGCCGACGCTTCGAGCGCCTGCCCGATGATTTCGGCCGTAATCGTATCTTGTACGTTGAGAGCTGCCACCCGGCGGACGAAGTTCTCCAATTCGCGCACGTTGCCGGGCCAATGATAGAGTTTCATCTTATCGATCGCCGCGGTCTCGATCGCCTTTTGACCTAGCCCCTCACGTGCAGCCAGCCGCAAGAAGTGGCGAACGAGATCACCGATGTCTTCCGTGCGCTCGCGCAGCGGCGGGATGCGCACGGGTACGACGTTGAGGCGGTAATAGAGATCCTCGCGGAACAGGCCCTGCTGGATCTGAGATTTGAGATCGCGGTGCGTAGCCGCGATAATTCGCACGTTCGTCTTGATCGGCGTGCGACCGCCAACTGTGGTGTACTCACCCTGCTGCAGCACGCGCAAAAGCCGCGTCTGCGCTTCGAGCGGCATATCGCCGATCTCGTCCAAAAACAGCGTGCCGCCTTCTGCCTGTTCAAATCGCCCTTGGGTTCGCATCTGCGCACCGGTAAAGGCGCCCTTCTCATGGCCGAAGAGTTCGCTTTCGATCAACTCGCGCGGTATGGCCGCCATGTTGATGGCGACAAACGGTCCATGACGCCGCTTGCCGAAATCATGCAGCACGCGAGCAACGAGTTCTTTGCCCGTGCCGCTCTCGCCGCTGATCATCACCGTGAGATCGGTTTGGGTGAGGCGTGCGAGCGACCGGTAGATATCCTGCATCGCCAGCGAGCGGCCAATGAGCGGCAGCTCTTCGGCTTCCACTTCTGGGCTCAGGGCACGCAGCGTCCGTGTCTGGCCCGACAAGGCGCGGCCGACGACAGCCACAAGCTCGGAAAGGTCGAAGGGCTTGGGAAGGTATTCGTAGGCCCCCTTCTCGGCGGCCGTCAGAGCGGTCATCAAGGTGTTCTGCGCGCTCATGACAATAATTGGCAGATCCGGCCGCATCTTCTTCATGCGCGGGATCAGATCGAACGCGTTTTCATCGGGCATGACAACGTCAGTAATTACAACATCGCCCTCGCCGGCACTGACCCAGCGCCACAGCGTTGCCGCGTTGCCGGTTGCACGGGGTGAATAGCCCGCGCGCGCCAGAGCCTGATTAAGAACCGTGCGGATCGCGCTATCGTCGTCGGCGATCAGAATTGTGCCTCGGGCCATGAGTTTGTCTCACTCCTTTCGATCAAGCGGTTGGTGTATTGGGGCGGCCGGGCGTGTCCGGTCCTGCAACGGCAGGAGAACCCGGAAAACGGTCCGCTTAGGTTCACTGTCACATTCGATAATGCCGCCGTGATCGTTGATGATCTTGGCGACAAGAGCCAGGCCAAGGCCCGTCCCGGTGCGCTTCGTCGTCATGAACGGATCGAACAGATGCGGTTTCATGCTCTCAGGCACGCCCGCGCCGTTGTCCTCTATCTGAATCATCAAGGGCAAACTGATGCGCTGATCTGATCCGGGAACCGACAGCCTTACGCCGGGACGGAATGCGGTCTGCATGAGAATGCGGCCTGGTTCGCGGGTCTCACCGATCGCCTCGGCCGCATTCTTCACCAAATTGAGCAGCGCCTGCACCAGCTTGTCACGGTTACCAGGCACCGGCGGCAACGACGGGTCGTAGTCCTCGACAAAACGCATGCCCTTGGCAAAGCCAGCTTCCGCAAGCCGCCGCACGTGATCGAGAACGTCGTGGATATTGACGGCTTCTTTTGCCAGCGGGCGTTCGTCGCCGAATACTTCCATGCGATCGACGAGCTTGCAGATGCGCTCTGTCTCCGAGCAAATCAATTGCGACAGCACCCTGTCTTCATCGGAAAGATTCTGCTCGAGCAATTGAGCCGCGCCGCGAATGCCCGAAAGCGGATTCTTGATTTCGTGGGCCAGAACCGCCGCCATACTCGAAACCGACCGCGCGGCCGCCCGATGGGTCAACTGCCGTTCGATCATCTGCGCCATAGTGCGCTGCTGCAGGATGACAATGATGAGGCCGGAATGATCGGGGAACGGCCCGGCGTAGACATCGACCAGCTTCGGCACAGAGAACTTTGGCGACGCCATCTCGATGCCGTACTCGTTGATCGTCGATGGCGTGGCGCGGACTTGCTCGAGAAGCGCCAGCAGCGGGCAACCAAACGCAATCACATCGTTCAGACGGGACCGCTTCAGAACCGGGGCACTGGTCGATAAAAAGGCTTCAGCCGCTGCGTTGACATAAACGACGGAGTTGTTCTCGCCGAGCACGAGAATTGGATGCGGGAGAGCGGCCAAGAGCAAATCAAATTCGATCGGTCCGCGATGCGGAGGTGGCGCGGGGCGCGTTGCGGGAGCAGCGTTCATGCGGTCACCTCGCGCTCTTGCGCTTCACAGGCCTGATCGTAGAAATTCTTCAGCTCGCGCAAGGCCGTGTCATTGTTGTCGAGCGTGCACAGTTTCTGCCGCCAAGATTTTACTTCCGCCTCAGGCCGGCCGCTGGCTTCGAGATACCAGCCAATATGTTTGCGGGCGTTGCGATTGCCCAGCACGGCTCCGTAGTGTGCGAACATTTCGGCGATGTGGCCAATGGCAATCCGGGCCTGCACGCTGAGATGGGGCGTGGCTTCGTCCGATTGGCTGGCAAGAGATCGCGCGATTTGGCCAGGCCGCCAGGGCGCGCCATAAGCGCCCCTTCCAATCATCACACCATCAGCCCCCGAGGCCGCCATGGCCGCGCGTGCGTGCGCTGCGGTTTTGATGTCGCCATTGACAATGACCGGAATGCGAACCGCATCCTTCACGTGCCTGACAAAGCTCCAATCGGCTGAGCCCTTGAAGAACTGCTGGCGCGTGCGGCCGTGCACGCTGATCAATTGAACGCCCGCGGCCTCGGCGCGCTTTGCCAATTCGGCGGCGTTGCGGTTTGCATTGTCCCAGCCAAGACGCATCTTGAGGGTGACAGGCACTCTGACAGCCTTCACTGTCGCTTCGATCAGCGCGGTGGCAGCATCGAGATCACGCATCAGGGCGCTGCCCGAAGCCCGGCCGGTTACCTCGCGCGCTGGGCACCCCATATTGATGTCGACGATGTCGGCACCCAAAGATTCGCTAATGCGCGCCCCTTCGGACATCCACCGAGTCTCGCAACCAATCAGTTGTATGACGAACGGAGTTAGGTCCGCGCCCTGTGCACGCCGCATGACGTCAGGGCGTTCTGACACAAGTTCGCTGCTTGCCACCATTTCCGAGACAACCAGCCCAGCGCCCAACTCGTGTGTGAGGCGGCGGAAAGGCAGATCCGACACACCTGTCATCGGGGCCATGACAACCCGGTTTGCGAGCGTGATTCCGCCGACCCTGAGAGGGGCTGTTGAACTTGCCAAAGTCGTATCTGCTAAATTTTCAGGCATAACCTGTCTCTGCCTTTGCTTTGGGCACAATACGGGCGACTTGAGGATTTCGCAAGTGCGAACAGTCGGCTGCGAATTGCGCAATCTGACCCATGGCTTTAGACAAGGCATTCGCCGGCCCCATCACCAACCCAGCAGCCAGGTAGACCCCCGTGACGATTGCCGCATTGATCGTTGCTGCCGGACGCGGGTCGCGGGCCCAGACCCGCCCCGATGACCTGGCCAAACAGTACATCTTGCTCAATAGGACACCCGTGCTCTTGCACACGCTGAAGGTCTTTCTCGACCACGAGGCTATCGACATTGTCCGGGTGGTCATCCACCCGGCAGACGAGTGCCTCTATGCTGATGCGATCAAGGAGTGTGATGGCGGCGGTAAGTTGCTGCCTCCAGTTCATGGCGGGGGCTCGCGGCAGGAGTCGGTCCACCTCGGTCTGCAGTCACTGGCCAATCTCACGCCAGATCAGGTGCTGATTCACGATGCCGCCCGGCCGTTCGTTGACGCCGGCACGATCGCGCGGGTTATAGCGGCCCTCGAAACCTCTCCCGCAGCCATTGCTGCAACGCAGGTCGCCGACACCTTGAAGCGTGCCGCTCCCAGCGGCCATATCGCAGAAACGATTGATCGCCAGCGGTTGTGGCGCGCTCAAACTCCACAAGGCTTTGCATTTTCGAGCATCCTTGAAGCGCATAAGCGGGCGGCATCTGCGGGTCTTGCAACCTTTACCGACGACGCGGGAATTGCTGAATGGGCAGGATTGAACGTGATGCTCGTTCAAGGAAGCGAAGCCAACGTCAAGATCACAACCGCTGAGGACCTTCAGATGGCTGCAACGCGCCTCAATCCGACCAGCGGCGATTTCGAAACACGTACCGGCACCGGTTATGATGTACACCGCTTCACCGCTGGCGATCACGTTTGGCTGTGCGGAGTAAAAATCCCGCATTCCCACAAGCTCGAAGGACACTCGGATGCTGACGTTGCCCTGCACGCACTGACGGATGCCCTGCTCGGCGCTATTGGCGATGGCGACATTGGCCAGCACTTCCCACCCAGCGATGCACAATGGAAAGGGGCTGCCTCACGCCTTTTCCTCGCCGACGCCGCCCGCCGCATCCGGGAACGCGGAGGCGTTATCATCAATGTGGACATAACACTTCTCGCAGAGGCGCCGCGGATCGGGCCCCATCGGCAGGCAATGCAGCATGTCATCGGCGAGGTCCTCGGCATTTGCACCACGCGCGTCGGTATCAAAGCAACCACCAACGAAGGTTTGGGATTTATTGGCCGCCGCGAGGGGCTTGCCGCCATGGCTTCAGCCACGGTCCGCCTGCCCGCCTCACCTTAACCGCTAAGAACTGGTCGGCAGGCAGCCGCAATGGCCGCT
>Ga0247836_1003989_pt1 | contig 19005 bp, 12 predicted proteins | sample LaCruzMarch2015__4_FD_187116 | JGI IMG/M metagenome (GOLD analysis project Ga0247836, IMG submission 187116) | Freshwater microbial communities from meromictic Lake La Cruz, Castile-La Mancha, Spain - LaCruzMarch2015_14m | ecosystem: Environmental > Aquatic > Freshwater > Lake | place: Spain... | reverse complement strand
CACGCGAAACCCCAGCCCTCCCAAGTGTCATCAGTTATGAGTCAACGTATCCCTGCTTTTTTAATGCCACGGTGTCATTTTGACTTGAGGCAACGCGGGGGTAAACTACTCGTTACGCCAAAATGTCACGGTGGGTGGAAACTCCACCTCCACAATCCAAGGAACGCAAGGTATTGCGCTCAACGGCCAGGAAGCCGCCGCCGGTGGAACGCGAGCCTTCAATGTTGCTGATGCAACTGGCAATGCAACCGCGGACCTCATCATATCAACCGCAGTGAAAAATGCCTACATCAGCGGCAACTTAACCAACCTCGAAAAAACGGGCGTCGGCACCATGGTTCTCTCGGGAGCAAACACCTACACCGGTTCTACGACAGTCACCGCCGGAACCCTGCTCATCAATGGGAACTCCACTGCGGCGAATGGTGCGGTCAGTGTGGCATCCGGCGCCACCTTGGGCGGCAACGGCACGATTGGTGGTGCGACTACGGTTCTTGGTGACCTCCGGCCTGGTAACAGTCCCGGGGATCTCACGTTCCTCAACGGACTTACGCTTGAAAGCAGTGCGAACACGACCATGGAGATTGCCGGAACTGGTGCCGGGCAGTTCGATCGACTGCTCGTGACCGGTCAGCTCACCTTCGGCGGCACGCTGACTCTCAATAACACGGGCTACACCGCCACATACGGGAACAGCGTTGATCTCTTTAACTGGACAACGACGACAGGCAATTTCTCGGCGATCACTGGGACGGATCTCGGGGGCGGTCTGTCATGGGATACCAGCTCACTCTATACCGATGGTGTGATCACCGTGATCCCCGAGCCCACCACTTGGGCCCTTCTTGCCGGATCGCTTACTGTCCTGATGGTATTGCGCCGCCGTCGCTCCCGGTCTGCTTGATCATTTTGGTGGAGGGGGATGGGATGCTTCGGTCGTAATCGCAGCAGGCCCCATTCCTAATGGACAGCAACTTTCAGTGGCGATGCGCCTCTCGCTAGCGCCTCAATACGCAAAATATCGCCTTCACCTGCAAAACGTCGCCCGCATCTCCACCCTCTCGGGGAAGTCGCAAACATTTCCTCACCCATGCCCATGGTAGCCTTAAGTATGCTATATATCAAACGCTACCTCCTCATTCTGATCCTTTCCGTGCATGCCGGCATGTCCGCGACCGAACTTCGGTTTAATGCGAACACGGATGGGCAGCTTCCCGAAAGTGCGGAGATATTCACGCACGTTAAGGGCATAGCGACTGTCGAGGTCTCTCAAAACAGACTGCGTCTCTCTCTCGGAGGTGGAACGAACTCCGCCCGCGCTGCGGTTGCTTTTCCGCCTACCGATGGAACGGGTGGTGGGAAGTCCCGCGAGCTCAAGCTGGAGTTTGAGCCGTTCACGGGCAGCGGCGATGAGGGCGGTCGGGCGGGCTTGTGGGCGGGATTCATTAGTGCCCCGCTCGGTGCACAGAGTACGAATACCGCCGCAGGGTCGTGGGTAGGCGTCGTGATCGAAATGAAAGAATCCAAAGATGGGTTGTGTATGGTGGTCCTGAATCAACGGTGGGAAATCGATGAGAGTGGGGAGGCCCGCTTGGCACACGGTCTGTCGAACGACTGCTCCAGGGAGTTTATTTGCGAGCTCGCAGAGTGCCCCACCACGGTCGAACTGGATCTCAAGGATGGCAAGATTCGCGTCTCTTTCACCGGCTCAGATCTTCAAAGCGTTGCACCTAATGCTCAAGCAATGCCGGGAGGAACGGGGGTCGAAATAGCTCTCCAGCGGGAGATGCAGGACGTTTTAAAAGGAAATCTCGAGGCGGCTTTTGGACTTGCGAATTACGGTGACGTCACGGAGGCACCGGTTTTGCTGATTAAGAGCTTCTCCGTCAGGCAGTAACCGCCGGGGTGGAATGATCACATTTTTCGAAGAGATTCCACCACGGGGCGCGAAGATGACCACGGTTCAATCCTTCTCTTATTCGTGCCGAAGTAGTTTTGGCAGGCGATTCCTGCGGCAGCCTTTGGAGTGCGCGAGTCCTCTCGCGCTTTGGATTTGTAGGTATACGTGCGGCCTGAGGGGTGGGGCGCCGGCTAGGATCCAAGGCGGCAGGGGACTGCCGCACTCCAAAACGCATTCGCGGGAGAGGGGGCTTGGATTTGTTGCGGCAGCCTTTGGAGTGCGCGAGTCCTCTCGCGCTTTAGATTTTGGGTAGACGTGCGGCTTGAGGGGTGGAGCGCCGGCTAGGATCCAAAGCGGCAGGGGACTGCCGCACTCCAAAACGCATTCGCGGGAGAGGGGGCTTGGATTTGTTGCGGCAGCCTTTGGAGTGCGCGAGTCCTCTCGCGCTTTGGATTTGTAGGTTGACGTGCGGCCTGAGGGGTGGGGCGCCGGCTAGGATCCAAAGCGGCAGGGGACTGCCGCACTCCAAAACGCATTTGCGGGAGAGGGTGCCTGGATTTGTAGGTAGACGTGCGGCTTGAGGGGTGGAGCGCTTGCTGGGATCCAAAGCGGTAGCGGACTTCGTCACCAATCCGCCTCAGGCGCGTATTCGTCGAGAATCTGGATTCGATCCGTTTTGAAACCGTAGATGGTTTTTACAGCCGACGAGCATGCGGTGCGTTCAAACCAGCCCGCCGAACACCACGGATATTGGTTCGCGACCGGCACGAGTCCGTGTTTGACCGGATTTTGATGCACATAATTGAGCCGCGCGAAATACGACCGCGCGTGCGTGAGGCGTGTCTCCCAAAAGTTGTGCCACACTTTTCTTCGCGGGGCGGCGTCCAATTTGTTGACCCATTGTGCGGTTTTCGTGTGAAGAACACTGAGCATGTCAGACAGGTTTTCCGCCCCTGCCTCCCGGGCGCAGGGGTGGCCGATAAAATGATAGTGATTTGAAAAAACCGCCCATGCCTCAAGCTGCCATTGGAAATCCTGTGCCACCTTCAACAATCCCCGATGAAGTACCTGCAGTCGGAGAGACCCGCGGAAGAAATGTGCCTTGCGGAACGTGCCGCATGTCACGATGAACGAACCTCCCTCGCTGAGCCGATGCTCCGGCGCATGAGGCCAAGGCGTGGGGTGATCCTTCATATGGAAGACGTTAGTCGAGACGGTGTGATATGGCGAGCGCCGGGAAAAACGCTCGTGCGGGAGTGGGTGCGTGGAGTGTGCGCCAGCCTTTGGAGTGCGCGAGTCCCCCCGCGCTTTGGATTAGCGGGTTGGATAGTCTTGTGAGTGGCTGCGGATGTTCTCCAGTGCGGCGCGCCGCGAGGATTCCAAAGCGGCAGGGGACTGCCGCACTCCAAAACGCGTGCGCGTAGGAGTCGATCCTGGGATCGCACCAACTCTCAGCGCCCCATGCACCCGCCGTCCACGACGAGGACGTGACCGTTGGCGTAGTTCGAGGCTGGCGATGCAAGGAAGACCGCTCTTATGATCCCCGCGGGAGGCTCATCGTAAAACGGGCAAAGGAAAAGAGGGAAATTCACAGTCCAAGAATCCGCAGTTGACAGAAGGTAACTGTGATCATGGCTATAGAGCATGCCTGGATTCCCTTCACTATTGGCTCACTGGCCTCTCCTCGTTGTTGGTCTCTCTGTTGCTTTCGTATCCAGCCAAGCGGCCGACCCCGCTGCGCCGAGCCCGAACAAGCTGCCGAAAATCGTTGTGGACGTAGCTCACAAAGGGTTCATGAATGAAAAGGGGGAACGTTTCATCCCCGTGGGAGTGAACTACTACCGGCCCGACACGGGGTGGGCGCCGCAGTTTTGGAAGAAGATGGATGTTGAGACGACGCGGCGGGATTTTCAGAAAATGAAGGAACTCGGGATCAATGTCGTCCGGGTATTTGTCACTTACGGCTCTTTTTACAGTCAACCGGGCCAACTTGATGCGGAGGGCTTAGCAAAGTTCGACCAACTGCTCGATATTGCCGATGAGTTTGGCATCTACGTCCATCCAACTGGACCTGAGGGATGGGAAATGATGCCTGAGTGGACGAATCCACTTGGCAACGTTCATGCCAATCATGGCAATGAGGTCAGTCTGAAATCTTTGGAGGATTACTGGACGATGTTTGCCGGGCGGTATAGGGGCCGGAGCACAATCTGGGCGTACGACCTGAAGAATGAGCCGTCGGTGATCTGGGATTCGGCTGATTCCCAGAAGAAATGGGATGAATGGCGCACGGCCCACGGCCAACCGTTTGTTCCTGTTCCAGCGAAAGACGCAGAGCCATCTGAAATCGTTGCGGATTACCAACGCTTCCGCGAGAGCCTCGCTAAAGCCTGGGTTGCCCGACAAGCCAAAGCGATTAAGGCGGCTGATCCCAAGGCGCTAGTCACGGTGGGACTGCTGCAGTGGTCGGTTCCGGCCCAACCCGTCACCCTCGATCAGTACGCTGCGTTCCGCCCTGAGGTGGTCGCTCCGCATCTGGATTTTGTGAGTCTGCATTTTTATCCCCTGGCAAAAGGCATTTACAGATACACCGGACCCGATGCTGAGAATGCGAACTTGTCGGTTTTGGAATCCATGGTTCGCGAATGCGCCAAACCCGGCAAACCGGTGGTGATCGGTGAATTCGGTTGGTATGGTGGTGGTCCGTTGGATCCCGGCGGCGAACCCGCCAGCGAGGATCAACAAGCCGAGTGGGGCAAACGCCTTGTCGAAGTGACTGCTCCCATGGTGAGCGGTTGGTTCAATTGGGGGCTTTATGACACTCCTGAGGCGAAGGATGTCAGCCGGTTAACAGGATTGCTCACGTTTGACGGGCAAGAAAAAGTTTGGGGTAAGGAATATGCCCCGCTCATTAAGAGTATGCCCGTCCCTTCGGGCATTCCCGTGCGCCCCGACTTGCCCTGGGGAACGGCAACCGTGGATGAACTCGCTTCGGAGCGATTCCAAGCGGAGTATCTGGAGGCTTTTAGGAACGCACAGCCATAGGGTGGCGTGGACTCACCCGAATCTTTAACCACGAATAAATGCTCCTCTTCATCCGTGCTCATCCGTGGTTCGATTTCCCTAGTCCCGCATCTTCCCACCCCGCGAGAGCGTTTTGGAGTGCGGCAGTCCCCTGCCGCTTTGGATTGGTCACAGCGCCCCCTCTGAACGAGCTACCGTACCAACCACGCAATCCCACTCAATTCCCAAGCGCGAGAGGACTCGCGCATTCCAAATACTGGGCACCCCTCAACGCTCTCTCAGGGCGAGAGCGTCTTTCGGCGCATAAATCGCCCTTGACACCAACCGCCGAGAAGACATGCTATAGAGCAGATAGCTTCCTATTCCGTATTCCCACCCAGTAAATGAAGTTCCCTCCGGCAATTTTCCTGATGGCATCGCTCGCAATCGGTCAGGCATCATCGACACCCGATTCGAGACCGGCGGCACCCTTTCCTCACCTGCCCAAGGTCACCATCGACGGAACGAAAAAGACGTTCATTGATTCCAACAATCAACCGTTTGTTCCCTGCGGCGTGAGTTATTACAGGCCGGACACGGGTTGGCCTCCTCAGAATTGGAAGAAGTTTGATGAAAAGCTGGTGCGACAGGACTTCAAGCGCATGAAAGACATGGGCCTAAACGTCGCGCGGATCTTCACCCAGTTGGGGACGTTTTACACCGAGCCCGGCAAGCTCAATGAGGAATACCTCGCGAAGTTTGATCGCTTATTGGATATCGCGGATGAATACGGAATCTACATCCATCCGACCGGTCCTTCCGGCTGGGAGGGTGAGCCGGAGTGGATGAAACCTCTGGGTAATGTGGCGAAAAACTACGCCAATGAACAGGTGAACATGGTCCTCGAGGATTGGTGGAGGATTTTCGTAGGGCGATACCGCGGGCGCAGCACCATCTGGGCCTACGACATCCGCAACGAGCCTTCGATGGCGTGGGCTACACCCGAGTCTCGCGTAAAATGGGATGAGTGGAGGGTCGCACAGAACAAACCGAAAGTTCCGGTTCCTGAGATCAACTCGCCTCATTCGGAAATCATGGCCGATTACCAATTGTTCCGTGAAAGCCTTGCCACCGAGTGGCTGGCTCGCCAGAGCAAGGCGATTAAGGCGGCGGACCCCGACGCGTTGGTCACCGTTGGCCTGTTGCAATGGTCCATCCCGGCTAAAAAGCTTAGTGACGATCAACAATACAGCGCGTTCCGCCCGCGGAACATCGCTCCCTACTTGGATTTTATTTCGCTTCACTACTACCCTTTGGCCAAAGGTGTTTATAAGTATGAGGATCAGGCTGCGGAGGACATCCTCCTGTCCATGTTTGAGTCCATGCTCCGCGAGTGTGCCAAAGCGACGCCGGGCAAACCGCTGGTAATCGGCGAATTTGGCTGGTACGGCGGCGGGCCATTGGACAAAGGCGGAACGGTCGCCACGCAAGACCAGCAAGCACGCTGGTGCCGTCGGATGGTCGAGGTTTCCGCTCCCATGGTGAGCGGTTGGATTAATTGGGGGCTCTACGATACCCCCGAGGCAAAGGATGTCAGCCGGTTAACGGGACTCTTGACCTTTGACGGCCAGGAGAAAGTCTGGGGCAAGCTCTTCGTCCCGCTGGTCGAGAGCATGCCTGCACCCACGCAGGAACTGCCCAAACGACCGGATCTCCCTTGGGACACCGCCACATCAGACAAAGACGCCGCTGGGGACTTCCAAGCGGAATACCTCGGAACGTTTCTGCAGTCACAGAACGATTCGGGGAAAGCCGAATAAGCCCAGATCAATATTTATATGCTTCCCAAAATCCTTTCAGCACTTTTGTTCGCAGCCCTAGCTGCACAAGCATCTAACGCCCGCTCCGGCAACGATGGTGAGGCGCCGCCCGCCAAATCGCTTGATCTGAGCGGCGAATGGCGATTCCAGCTCGATCCCAAAAACGCAGGGCTCACGGAGGAGTGGTTCAACCGCACCCTGCCCGAGAGCATTGAGTTGCCCGGTTCCTGTGAGCAGCGCGGCTTCGGCGAAAAAAACCAAAAGCCGGAAGTTCTGCGGCTCACCCGCGTGATCAAATACATCGGCCCAGCCTGGTATCAGCGAGACATTGAAATTCCAGCGGAGTGGTCGGGTAAGCGGGTGGAACTTTTTCTCGAGCGTTGCATGTGGGAAAGCACTGTTTGGATCGACGGAAAAAAAGTCGGAATGCAAAACAGCCTGAGCACACCGCATCAATACGACCTCGGGGTTCTCAAGCCCGGAAAGCACACTGTGACGGTCTGCGTGGACAATACGTACAAACTCAAAATCGGCCACTGGGGGCACTCCATCACAGAAGATACGCAAGGTCTTTGGAACGGGATTATCGGGAGAATTGAATTGCGCGCCACGGACCCGGTGTGGATTCGCTCTGCACAGGTTTTTCCCGACAAGATCAAGGTGAGTCTTGGCAATGCGACAGGTGAGAGCCAGAAAGGAACGATCGCCGGAACCGAGGTTGTCATTCCCAAGGAGGGCGGCGAATTCGAACTGCCATTTTCGCGTCCGTCGGATGCCGCAGGGTGGGATGAGTTTTCGCCGAAAATGCAACAAGTTGAACTTAAGCTCATCGCGGGCAAATATTCCGACGAGTTGACTGTTCCTTATGCCGTTCGGGATTTGGTCTCCAAAGATAGGCAATTCATTCTAAACGGAAGGCCGCTGTTTATGCGGGGACCTGTGGATGAAGCCGTCTATCCGCTCACGGGCTATCCGCCCATGGACAAGGAGAGCTGGTTGCGTGTGATCGGCATTGCCAAATCTTATGGATTCAATTTTATGCGTTTCCATTCTTGGTGTCCGCCGAAGGCAGCATTTGAGGCGGCGGATGAGATGGGGTTTCTCTTTCAAATTGAAGTCCCTCTCTGGACCGCATGGGTTAAGCCTTTCGGCGAGGATGAACCCCGGGATCAGTTCATCCGTGAGGAGTTGAAGCGGATTCTCGAGACTTATGGGAATCATCCTTCGCTCGGGTTTATTGGCATGGGCAACGAATCAGAAGGGGATCTCAAGTCCTTGGTTGACCTAGGCCGGGGTCTCGACTCGCGGCCACTCTTTCGCAATGAAGGAGGTTGGGGAACCGAGTTCGGCCAGTACCTTCAAGGCGGACAGCGGGGAATCTTCGGTCCGCGTACGGACTGGGATCGTTGGATGGCAGGTGCTGGTTGGATTGCTGGAAGTGATCATGCCAATACGAAAATCGCAGGCGGACCTCCGGTGCCGATGTTTGCCCATGAAATTGGGCAGTGGGCGATGTATCCGAACCTAGACGAGGTGAAAAAATACACCGGGACACTGCGCGCACACACTTTTGAGCGATGGAAGAAATCGCTCACTGAAAACCACATGCTCGATCAGGCACAGGATTTCTCTGAGGCCAGCGGCAAGTTCAGCGTTCTGCTCTACAAGGACGAGATCGAAGGATCCCTTCGCTCCTGGCCTTATGGCGGCGTCCAAATTCTGAACGCTCGGGATTATCCGGGCCAGGGTGTGGCGATCGTCGGTTGGCTCGACGCTTTCTGGGACAGTAAGGGACTGATCACTCCGGAAAAATTCCGGGAATTTTGTGCACCCACCGTCTGCCTGCTCGCGATGCCCAAGCGCGTGTTGAGCACTGAGGAAAACTTCACTGCCAAAGCGAAGATATCCCATTACGGCCCTGAGGACATCGAGGTTTCTCCCACGTGGTCGATCGCGGACGACGCGGGTCAGGAGATCGCCAGCGGACAACTGCCCAAGACGAAACTAGAGACAGGCCATGTGACAACCCTGGGGGATATCTCGGTTCCTCTCCAAAACATCAAAACGGCGAAGCATTTGACGGTCACCCTTCGCGCTGGTGATACCCAGAATTCCTGGTCCATCTGGGCTTATCCTCCAGTGACAGCGGCTCCTTCAGAAAACGTCAAGGTAGTCAGTTCCTATGATGATGCCACACGCAAGATGCTCGCGGAGGGGGCACGTGTGCTGCTGCTTTCCCCGCCCACCCTTGGTGTCATCTATCCGAAGAATGGCTTCATGCTTCCCCCCAGTGCGCGCGCCCTGCCTGCGGAGGTCAGTCCCGGCAAGAACGCGATTCCTGGAAGCTTCATCCCCACGTTCTGGAACCTCCAACTCTTCAACCAAATCGGCACTCTGGGCATGCTCATCGATCCGAGCCATCCGGCACTGGCTGGGTTCCCGACCGAAAATCACAGTGATTGGCAATGGGCGGATTTGCTGGGCAACTTTAGTGCTGCGAACACTTTCGGCGGTGCGGGGGCCGGCGCGCAACATGTGGAGACGCAACGCAAAGTTGCAGGGGATAAGCAGGATCGCTCCAAAGCCTTCATCCTGAGCGAAACCCCGCCGGAATATCGGCCGATTGTGCAGGTCATCGACAATCAAGAGCGCAATGCCAAGCTGGGCAATGTGTTCGAAACCAAGGTTGGCCCGGGCCGGTTGTTGGTCTGCGGCATCGATCTGGAAACAGACCTTGCAGACCGACCGGCGGCTCAACAGCTCCGCAAGAGCCTGCTGGATTACGCCGCTAGCGATAAGTTTGCTCCGAAGTTTGAATTGCCGGAAAGCTTGTTGGTGCGATTGCTCACGGACGACGGCAAATCGGGCGATGTGAAATCAGGTAATGAGTAAACACCGCGGGCTTGGTAAATTGGTTGTTTCCATTGGGACGTTTTGGATCTTTGGGACCGTCGCCGATTTGTCCGGAGCGAATTTACGTCTTGCAGGGATCTTTGCCGATCATGCGGTGCTACAACGCCATGTGGCGGCCCCGGTCTGGGGCTGGGGCGAGCCGGGTGAGAAAGTGACGCTGACTTTTGCGGGGCAAACGAAGAGTGCCACCGCCGATGAGTTAGGCAAGTGGGTGATTCGACTCGATCCGATGCCGGCCTCGGCGGAGGGGCGCGAGTTGGTGGTCAGTTCCGAGACCGGCACCCGCAGCGCAAAGCTCACGGATATTCTCGTTGGCGATGTTTGGCTTTGCTCCGGCCAATCAAACATGGGCTGGTCTATGGCTGGGTGTGCGGCGAGGTACGAACCGATAAAGCTGCGATTGGAGAAGGCGAATAATCCCTTGTTACGGCTCGGTACCGTGCCTTACTCCAGTCCGCAGGAACCATTGACCGATGTGGACGCCACCTGGCTGCCGGCAGATCCGAAGTCCGCGGGGAAGTTCTCCGCGATCGGCTATATGTTCGGCGAGATTATTCAGTCGGAGGTGGGTGTTCCGGTTGGTATCATTGACAGCTCACGGGGCGGAACATGGATCGAGAACTGGACTCCGGCGGAGATCGTCCAAAGCAGTTCCGGGAACGAGGCCTATCTGGAGGAACACCGGAAAGCCCTAGAGGCCTACCCGGAGGCCAGACGGGTGTATGAAAGCGAGTTGGCCGAGTTCAATGTCCGCTTCCCGGACAAGACGGCTCTGGAAGCGGAGAACGCAGCCCGTCTGGCGGATGGTAAAAATCTTGTCCAGAGGCCTGCGGAGCCACGCGGACCGGAACATTACAACCGACCGGGCTCGCTTTTTAACGGAATGATCGCGCCGATCCTGCCCTACGCATTGAAGGGCGTGCTCTGGTATCAAGGGGAGGGGAACGTGTGGAATTTTTCGACGTACGACCAGAAGATGACGACGATGATCAAGTCTTGGCGTGGGCTTTGGGAGCAGGAGAAGCTGCCGTTCTTCATGGCGGAGTTGGCGCCGTTAGGAAAACATTCGCTCACTCCTCAAGATACGGCGAGAGTGCGCTTTGGCGTTGCCCTAGCCAAAAGCGCGGTAGACGCCGGGGATGCGTGGACGATTACAATCACCGATGCTGGAGAACAGAAAGAGATCCACCCACGTTACAAGGATATCCCTGCCGAACGTTTTGCCGCGCGTGTGCTTGCGGAAGTCTATGGAAAACAGGGAGTCAGTCATGGTCCCGTCTTGAAATCATGGAAAGTGGAAGACGGCAGGGCGGTTGTGACCTTTGACTCGGCCGGTAAAGGGTTGGAAGCACGCGCTGTAACTCTTGACGGTCACTCATTGCCGGCTGACACCCTTCTGGGATTCGAACTGGCTGACAAGGATCGCAACTTTTTCCGAGCGACGGCCCAGGTGCAGGGGGCTGACAACGTTGTTATCTCGTGCCCGGAAGTACCCGAACCGGCCGCCGTGCGGTACGCATGGGCGGATTTTCCCCTCTGCAACCTTTACAACAAAGAAGGTTTTGCTGCATGCCCGTTCCGTACAGACGACTGGCCTTGGAAAACTCCTCAGTAGATCCTTTAGAGCCGGACAGCAGCATGATCAAAACCATCTCACGAATCAAAGGACTGCCTCTTGGAGCAGCCGGAGCCGCTGTTTTCTTGATCACGGGGGCTGCGGTTGCCGAACCGCAAGCGACTCCGCCCAACATTGTGCTCATCCTTGCCGACGATCTGGGATGGATGGATATCAATGCATACGCCACTCGCGCCACGGGCACGCCGACGGAGGGGCAATTTTATGAAACACCCAATCTTGACCGGTTGGTTGCTGATGGAGTTGCCTTTTCCCGTGCTTACAGCGCACCGCTGTGTACCCCTTCGCGGGCGTCATTGCTGACGGGCCGAAATAGTGCGACGTTTGGAATGAACAATGCCTTTTCCATGGCATCGGCCTCCAAAAGCACCTTTGCCGGGACTGGCCGCGATCCTCTCCCTGGTTATTTGCCTTTGGATGGTATGCCGGGAGAGTCGAAGATTTTCCCCCTGCGGCCAGCGGTTGCCTATACAGGACTTCCCAACAACCAACCGGGTGAGAACGGTATGTGCGTGCAGGCTTTGCCCGCGCTGCTCCCCGGCTATCGGTCGGCTTTTCTAGGCAAATGGCATGTCGGAGCCGACAACAAGCCGGGACATCGTCCGCAGGATTTCGGCTTTGAAGCCATCGCTTATCAGGATGAGGGTTGGTCGTCCTTTTGGCCTGCTGCGCGTAAAAGCTGGCATCTTCGCGGACCGGATACCAAGGCGGACTATCTAACCGATGCCTTGACGGAAATGAGTATTGATTGGATGAGGAACCAAGTCAGTAAGTCTCCGAATCAGCCGTTCCTCATGTACCTTGCGCACTTCGCTGTTCACGGTCCCTACGAAGCGAAGCCAGGCGACAAGGCCCATTTTGAAAGCAAATCCACGTTCGGGTGGAATGGTCACAGTAATCCAACCTACGCGGGCATGCTCAGGTCACTCGATCAATCCGTTGGCGCGATCCGGGCCGCTCTCAAGGAGATGGGTGTGGCAGATAACACGGTCATTCTTTTTCTTTCTGACAACGGTGGGGAACCCGGGGATGATAAGGGTGGTGCCGGGACGATGTCGAATGCTCCCCTACGAGGATACAAGGCGCAGACTTACGAGGGAGGAATCCGTGTTCCGATGATTGCGGCCTGGCCATCTCATTGGACGCCGAATCGCTGGATTGACGAACCGGTCTCGATCAGCCAGATCGCTCCGACATTGATTCAATTGGCAGGTGGCCCTGCGACGGAACTGTCGGCGTTTGATGGATCCTCGCTGGTGCCGCTCCTTGCAGGACAAAAAGAAGCTTACAAGCCCCGCCCTATCTATATTCACGAGCCCTATTTCCGCGGAAATAAAAAAGGTAAGGAGGGTGAAAGAAAAATGATTCCGCCGAGTTCGGTCATGATCGACGGTGACTACAAACTCATCGCGTATCATGATGGGGAGAATCTTCTCTACCACATTCCGGATGATATCAGCGAGCAAAACGACTTGGCGGCAAAAGAACCGGAGCGTGTTGCCGCCATGCACAAGGAGTTGGCCGCATGGCGATTTGCGAACATCCCCGCCCGATACGATACCAGTGTCAACCCGTCCTATGATGCGAACCTCCCCGGCGCAGTAGGTCCGCTCAAACACCCCCCATTTGTTCCGCCCTCCGAGCCATGAGCAGCACCTCCGCTCCCCCGGTCGTGAAACCCCGGACCCGATTCTCGGGAAATATTCAGGAGCTCGGTTTGGGCTTCGTCCTGGTTGTGCTCCTTGCGGTTCTGACCTTCTACGGATGGCAGGACGCGGCACCTGGCCGACCTAATACATTCTTGAACTTCGACAATCTGATCGATGGGGTTGCCACTCCCATGTCCTACTACGCCATCATGGCCGTGGGATTGACGATCGTTATCATCACCGGTGGGATCGATATATCGGTCGGTTCGATCATGGCGCTCGCTGCATTGGGTAGTGCGGCGACTTTACAAGTGCTGCCAACGGACTCACCGGCATTACTTGTGCTGGCGCTGGCGTTTGGTGTCCCCCTTCTTATCGGGTTGGTCTGTGGTTTGATCAATGGGGGACTCATTGTCGGCCTCTCGCTTCACCCGTTTATTGTTACCCTGGGTACCATGAGTATTTTCCGGGGTCTTGCGAACGTGATTCCAGCGGAAAAAACTCTGCCTTCCGCCGGTCGTAGGCTGCCTGAGGCCTTTACCACGGACTTTATGCGAGTCGAGGTGTTTGGCATTCAGCCCATGCCTCTCTTCATCATGTTGGTGTGTGTCGCCCTTGGTTGGATTTACCTTCGCTACCTCATCGCCGGACGGGAAACGTACGCGATCGGCGGGAACGAAGAAGCCGCGCGCTTCAGTGGCTTGGGTGTGAACAGAATTAAAATGCGCACATATGCGATTTCTGGTCTTTGTGCGGGCCTTGCAGGCATGGTCTCCCTAGGACGTTTTGGCACCGCTTCCACAAGCACCGGCACCGGCTATGAGCTTACGGTCATTGCAGCAGCGGTTGTGGGCGGAGCCAGTTTAATTGGGGGACGCGGAACAGCCCTCGGGGCTCTGCTCGGAACACTCATCATTGCGCTGATCGAGAACGGAATTATTATCCTGCGAATGGCCCAAGAGTATCGACTCGTGATCGTCGGCCTTGCCATTATCGTTGCGGTGTCGCTGGACCGGCTAAGTCTCTTCCTTCGTTCCCGCTCCACGATACGCAGTAAAACGTAACCACATGAAAAACATCCTCATACTCCCCCTCCTCCTTGGTCTGGCCGCCATCATAACTGGTTGCGACAAGAAGCCCGAGGTCGCCACTCCAGAGGCCAATGCAAAACGTAGAATCGTCATTGGCTTCATCGGTAAAAGCCTGAGCAATGATGTCTTTCAAGCCGCCCAGTCCGGCGCAGTGAACGCCGCGAAGGAATTGGGAGAAAAGTATGGTGTTGATGTGGAAGTTGAGGTCCGCACTCCTAATGACGAGGACCCCACCAAGCAAGCGGAGGCGATTGAAGCCCTCACTCGCCGCGGTGTGGATGGAATCGCCATCGCGTGCTCGGAGGCCAATACGGTCACTCCGTCCATCGACAAAGCCGTGGGGAAGGGTGTCTCGGTACTTTGTTTCGACTCCGATGCACCCGACAGCCGACGTTTCGCCTACTATGGAACCGAGGACATCTCCTGCGGAAAGCGGGTCGTGGATGAACTTGCAAAGGTCATGGGTGAAAAGGGAACGATCGCCATCCTTGCGGGCAACCAAAGCGCGCCGAACCTTCAGAAGCGTGTTTTGGGAGCGAAAGAAGCACTCGCGAAGTATCCGGACATGAAACTGAACGAACCCGGTGTGTTTTACCATGTCGAGACGCCGGAAAAGGCGGCCGAAGCGGTGACATCTGCGCAGAACGCCAACCCCGATATTCAAGGTTGGGCAATGATTGGCGGTTGGCCGCTCTTCACGGCTGATGCCTTGAAATGGCCGGCTGGCTCGATCAAGGTCGTCGCTGTCGATGCTCTCCCGGCCCAGTTGAACTATTTGAAGACGGGGCATGTTCAAATGCTCCTCGCTCAAGATTGTTACGGATGGGGTACCAAATCTGTGGAGCTACTTTTGGAAAAGATCCTCAACGGTAAAACGCCTGCAGATCCCTTTGTTATTGATCCGCTGACCGTGGTGACCGCTGAAAACGTTGAGAGTTATGGCAAAAATTGGGAGAAGTGGCTGGCGAAATAGTTGGCGAACCTCCGGTCCGCAATGTCGTTTATTGAATTCCGCTCGGTTAGCAAGGTCTTCGGTGGTGTCACTGCACTCCACGAGGTTTCGCTGAGTGTTGCTCGCGGGGAATGTCATGGGCTGATGGGTGAAAACGGGGCGGGTAAATCAACGCTCGGAAAGACATTGGCGGGCATCCATCGTCCCGATGGCGGGGAGATCCACATCGACGGCGAGCGTCCGAACTTATCGACGCCTCGCCAAGCCATTGCCGCCGGGGTCGCAATGGTTCATCAAGAGCTCGCATTCTGTCCGGATCTCAGTGTCGCGGAGAATCTTTGCCTGGGTAGGTATCCCAAGCGGCTTGGCCTGATTCTTGACCAAGGAGCGATGCGCCATCTGGCGCGGGAGCTCTTGGCGAGAGTTGGTGTGGAATTGGATGTGAACGTGATGATGCGCGATCTCTCCACCGCACAGGAGCAGCTTGTCCAGATCGCGGCCGCAGTGGGAACAAATCCCCGGATTCTCATTTTTGACGAGCCGACCAGTTCGCTCTCCGAGCCCGAGGCCCATCGGCTTTTCGAACTTATCGAAAAGCTGAAGGCGGAGGGATTGACTACGATATACGTTTCGCACCGCATGCCGGAGCTGTTTCGACTGTGCGATAGAATTAGTGTCCTGCGCGATGGCCAGTATGTCGGTACTCTAGCGAAAGAGGAAATGACCCAGGATGCCGTGGTGCAGATGATGATCGGGCGTTCGGTGCAGGATTATTACTCGAACGCGGAACCGCGTGAGTTCGGGAAAACAATCCTGAGCGTAAAAAATCTGCGTTCCCCGGGTATGTTCAAGGATGTGGGATTTGAGATCCGCGCGGGCGAGATAGTTGGATTCGCCGGTCTGGTGGGAGCGGGCCGAAGTGAAATAGCCCGGGCTGTTTTTGGCCTGGACCCGAATGCCAGGGGCAGCGTGAGCATCGAGGGCGGGGGACTCAAACTCGGCTCCGTGAAAGGAGCATTAAAGGCCGGGGCGGCATTGGTCCCGGAAGATCGTAAACGTCAGGGCTGCGTCCTTGGTATGAGTTGTACGGAGAATATCAGCATGGCCATACTCGACCGGCTCAATTATGCCGGGTTTCTTGACCGGAAAAGGGAAAAGTCCATTGCAGCAGACTTGATCGGTCAGCTCCGGGTCAAGACCTCCTCATTGGATGCGCCCGTAAATTCCCTCAGCGGCGGCAACCAGCAAAAAATCGTCATTGCCAAGTGGTTAGCCCGCGGCGGCAAACTGCTTATCGTCGACGAACCGACGCGCGGCGTGGACGTCGGCGCGAAAGCGGCCATCCATGCTCTGCTGGACGATCTGGCAGGCAAAGGCCTCGCTATTATGTTGATCTCGTCCGAACTTCCGGAAGTCTTGAATCTTTCCCACCGGATACTCGTCATGCGCGATGGCCAATTGGTCGGAGAGTTTGCCAAGGCAGAGGCCAGCCAAGAGGCGGTTCTTCGCATGATGGCCGGGGCAACCGAAAGCCGCTTTCCCGCGAACTCCACTATATGAACATTTCTCACTCATCTCCGTTGTTGCTCGGATTGTTTGCAACTGTCTTTGCGACAACTCATATGCGAGCCGCTGAGAACCGACGGCCCGACATCGTCTTTATTATGACGGATGATCAGAGCTTCGATGCCCTGGATGGGAGTGGGAGATTTCCCTTCTTCCGGATGCCGAGCGTGGACCGTCTGGCGGAGAAGGGCGTTCGCTTTTCTGACGCCTTTGTCACGACGTCCATCTGTTCCCCCAGTCGGGCCAGTTGCCTCACCGGTCTCTACTCCCACAAAACGGGCGTGCCCTGTAATGACCCGGAGGTTGACCCCTCCGACAACGTGACGCTGATTTCCGAAATGCTGCAAAAGGAAGGTTATGACACGGCGTTCATCGGTAAGTGGCACATGGCACATCGCGATGACCCACGCCGGGGATTCGATTACTGGCTGTCCTTCAAAGGACAGGGAGTTTACGAAAATCCAGTACTTAACCTAAATGGCAAGCGCATAGAGGTTCAAGGTTACACTGCGGACATCCTCACAGATTACGCGGTGGAATGGATCGAAAGCCGCGCTTCTGATAAGCCTTTTGCACTTTCTCTTTGGCATAAGGCGCCGCACGAGAAGCGACTGTCGGCGGAGCGTCACAAGCCACTCTTTCAAGACGTCGAGATGACGGAGCCGGCTAATTTCCGGGACAGCTATCGCGATAAACCCGAATGGCAGAGGAAAGGGCTGCTTTATGGGCTGCACCAGAAGGCATGGGCTGCGGCGGAAGGCAAGCCGGTCCCTGCCGCGCTCGGGTTGGACAAACCGTTTCAGAAGGCCTACGACCCATCCGATTTCAAGGAATATTTCCGAACACTCATGGCAGTGGACGAAAGTACGGGGCGAGTCTTGGACACCCTAGATAAGGTCGGGCGCCGCGAAAATTCGCTGATCATCTACACTTCGGACAATGGTTTTAATTTTCTCGCCCACCGAAGTGGGATCGACAAACGCACCATGTGGGAGGAATCCATCCGCATCCCGTTGGTGATCCAATTTCCGCAGTTTGTGGGTGCTGGCACATCAATCAGCGAGTTGGTGCTCAATGTGGATTTTGCTCCGACTGTGCTCGAAGCGGCGGGTGTCCCCATTCCGAAAACGATGGACGGCAAGCCACTGCAGCGGCTTGTCGAAGGAAGGGGGCTTGGGAAATGGCGGAGAAGCTTTCTCTACATTTATCAGCAAGAAGCTTACGCCCCGGGGATCGCTTCGATGGTAGGCGCACGAACGGAGCGTTACAAATACATCGTATACCCCGATGAGAAAGAGGGGCTTAGCGAACTGTTTGATCTCAAGGCCGACCCTTATGAGATGCGCAACTTGGTCAACGATCCGGCTTATCAAGATGTGCTCACAGAGATGAAAAGCGAACTGCGAACGCTGGCTGAAGAGGTCGCTTACCCCAACTAATGCCGCCCGAGATTCGAGGATGCGCTGTTTCTATCAGTGGGCCAGCATCTCGTTCACCAACCTCGGATGTTGCTCTGCAAGGGTTCTTGACCGGGTCAGGAGTGAATTGCATGTGACACAATTCCTGATGTGTGATCGTGCCGTTGGCATCGCGACGATATCTGAGACGGTGGGTGGGTGAGCGAACACTGACGCTGTCTTTCCGGTGCCTCAGAGCATTTGGGCAGATGGAACTGGCTCTCCCTTCACGCAAGGGTCTCAAGCTTTTTCCATCAAAGGTGTGTTGCATTTGGGTGAAAGCTGGTCGTCACAGATCGATGAGTGTCGGATAAGTGTCCCGAGTCTCAACCAAGGCGTCACTAGGGGCTCCTGGTTTGGAGTTGGCTGGTGCGCGGATAATGAGCGGCGCTAGCAGGGCCCGTTCGAAAGGGGAATGTTTTCCCCATAATTGGGAATCACCCAGATGCCATCCGTGATCACCCCAAAGGACGACGATGGTTGAATCTGCCAAACCCAAAGAATCCAAAGCCGCCAGCACGTTTCCGATCAGACGATCACGTAGCGCACGCAGGCCGGGTAGGCGCGGCGGACTCGCAACTCATCCTCGGACGGCAAGGGTTTTGTTTTTGGGGAAGCGAAAGCTGTAGCTTCAGAAGTATCCGCTTTCATGCCGTTAGACCTAAATGGGAAAATAAGAACTGTGGGTAGGAGTTAAGAGACTCAGTGTGAGGGTATTACACAAAAAGCGCCTGCCACCTATTTTGTGAACACATCCTCGTCGACTTCACAAAGCGAAGTTCCTCCAGTCCAATGCTTTATCTGTGTAAATCCTGTAAATCTGTGGTTCCATTCCCGTTTTTAGGTTAGAAGGACTCTGGTGTTGCAGCCTCTGGTGGCTTAGGCAGCATTTGACCCATCTTCTACAGTTTCTGAAAACGATGCGTTGATAATGAAAGGGTTATGGGCGTCACAAAATCGTTGGCACTACATTTCCGGCTCTTGAAGTCTCAGGCGATTTCCTGAATGACCGGCGGCA
>Ga0247836_1003971_pt1 | contig 19050 bp, 15 predicted proteins | sample LaCruzMarch2015__4_FD_187116 | JGI IMG/M metagenome (GOLD analysis project Ga0247836, IMG submission 187116) | Freshwater microbial communities from meromictic Lake La Cruz, Castile-La Mancha, Spain - LaCruzMarch2015_14m | ecosystem: Environmental > Aquatic > Freshwater > Lake | place: Spain... | reverse complement strand
ATGAGCGCGGGGGCTGCGGGCTGCTGGTAGCGTGCGCCTACGGCCTCGAGCGCCACGGGCACGCCGCCGCCGGGTGCGCCGGTGACGCCGAAGCCGGGCTTGTAGAGCCGGTGGGTGGCGGCGGGGTTGGGCGGGCGGGTTTGATCCAAGTCGCCATCAACGGTGTTGTCGGTGGTATCGGCGAGGTTGGCGGGGGTGGTATCGCCAACATCAATCTTGATGACGCCTAACAAACTGCCCTTCACTGCGGTGGTGTAGAGCACGAGGTGGACGAGGATTTCCCCCTGCGGCCCGAGCACGGCGGCACCGGTGATGCCCTCGCCGTCGGCGGTCTTGCCCGCGAGGGTGAGCTTGCCGTCTTTGCCGACGGTGAAGGAGCCGTAGCCCCAGCCCTGCGGGATGCCATCATCACCGATGAGCGCACCGCCGGTCGGTAGGCGCAAACCAAAAGTGTAGTAGCCGAGGTAAGGCGTAGCCTGCGTGGTGGTGGCGTTCCAGATTTGCCGCCAGGCGCCCAAACCGACGGTGTGGGTGCCGTTGGTGACGGTGGCTCCGGGGAGCAGGCGGTTGTTCGCACGGTCAATGGTGAAGGCCAGCGTCAAGTTCGGTGGCAGCGGCGTGCCGGTGCGTTTGATGACGATGGTGCCGGTGGGATTGCTCAGCGGATTGGTGCTGACATCGAGCGCACCAGTCAGTATGTGCTTCACGGCACCGAGCGTGAGAGTGCCGGAGAAGCCGCCGGTGGCACTGATGGTTAGGTCGAGCCGTCCACCCAGGCCGAGATTGAGCACGGCGTGCCGAGCTACCGGACCATTGTAGATGCCTGCGACGTTGGTGGGGAAGTCGGCCACATTGATCGTGCCGGTGGCTTCGTCTTTGCCCTTGGCATTGCTGGCGGTGACTTTGACGAGATAGCCGCCGATCTTGGTCGCTGTGGGCTTGCCAGTGATGCGACCGGTGAGGGGGTCTATTTTCAAGCCTGGAGGCAGGCCGGTGGCGGTGAAGGAGGTTGGCGTCAGATTGAAGGCGACATTGAAAGGAACGGGGAAGTCATAGGTGCCGCTGACGATGCCTGCGGGAAAGACGATGGGTTCTGGATCAATATCGGGCGGGGCATCCACGACCCGCAGATGGGTGGTGGCACCTGCCACGGTTCCACCGGCATTGGTGACCTCGCAGGTGTAGGTGGCGCTGTCGGTGGCGATGAGGGGCTTGAGGGTGAGTGTCTTGGTGTTACCGCCGGTGATGTGTGCATCGGCAGGCAGGGCACCGCCGTTTTTCCGCCAAAGCATGCCCAGGCCGTTGCCGGTGGCGTTGCAGGTCATCGTCGCCGTGCCGCCAGTTGCCAGGATGACCGTCTTTGGCAAATCCTCCACCACACCGAGCTGGGCGGTGGCGCTGGTCCGGGAGAAGGCACCGTTTTTAACGACTACGTCATAAGCGCCCGCGTCAGTGAGCTTGACTGCGGCGAGGGTGAACTGGTTAGTCGTGGCACCGGCGATGTTCACGGTGTTCTTCCGCCACTGGAAAGTTGGGGCCGGGGTGGATGCGGCCACGACGGTGAACTGCGCCTGCGTGCCCACCTTGCGCATCAGCGGGTCCGGCTCATCGGTGATCTGCGGCGTGGCATCGCCGCTGCCGGTCAGCGTGATGTCAAAGGGGCTTTCATTGGGGTCATTGCTGGTCACATGCAGCACCGCCGTGCGCGCGCCGCCTGCCGCAGGGGTGAAGGTCACGGTGAAGGTCGTGCTGTCATTCGTCGCTGGCAGTGTCGTGGCCCCCAGCGCACTCGCGACGAAATCTGCGGCATGAGCGCCGTCCACTGTCACGGCGAGGCTGGTCAGGGGATCAATGCCGGAATTCACCACCGTGAAGGCGCGCACCTGGGACGCGCCGAGCAGCACGCTGCCAAAGCCGATGGGAGAGACGCCATCGGTCAGATTGGTGCCCGCAGGCTGCTGCACAGTGATGTCAATATTGGACGGGGGGGCATTGGTAGCAGGCACAGTCAGGGGCGGGCCATAGGACAAGGCACGCCCTGAAATCAGAGGACGCACGGACAGGATGTAATTTCCTACGGCGGGGGCGGTAAAGTCGAAGCTAGTCGTGCCATTGCCCGCCAGTGCCGTCACGACACCACCCGCTGTGCTCAGCACGTTGGTAAAGCTCACTTCATCCACATACCAGCCTTCCCCATCATCATCAGCATCCAGAAAGAAAACACCGGTGCTAAGAAAAAGAAGACGCAACCGCACATCTTTGCCCGCAAAGGCGGCTAGCGAGACATTGCTGTGCAGGGCGAAGCTGCCCTCGCCTGAACCGCCGGAGCCTGTCTGTGAAAAAACATCGGTCCAGTCCAGGCCGTTGTTGGTCGAGACCTGGACCTTTGCCACCTGGTCCGTCGTGGCCAGGCCAAGACGGCTGCGGAAGGACAAGGACGCTCCCGTTTGCACATGAAATGATGCGTTGTAGGTGATGGACTGCGAACTCCCACCGGGGGCATCCGCCAGATGATACGATCCCGCGCCCGCATGCTTCACTGTCGTGGAGATGGCGGAGTAAGAACCGGTCGTTGCGGCGGTCACAAGCGAGAGATTGTTCGCACCATCCGTTGCGGCCGGAACCACCGCTAGATGCCGCCACTCATAGCCAGTCGCGCCTATGACAGAATTGAAGCTGTAGCTCGTCGGCCCGACGGTGGAAGCTGGTGAGGGACCGGCGGGTGTTGGCGCGACATAGACGGGTGACAGGTCCACCTTCACATTGTTGCCACCGCTGATGACGGCGTTTGCGTTGGTGTTGAATCCGAGGCCGCTGAAGGTCACCGCGCGGTTGGCATTCGTCGTCGGCACCGGCACCGCATAGCCGCCGGAATTGGCCGTGATCGCGTGAAAGGATGAGCCGTTGACATTCACCGTCACGCCACCAATGCCTTCGCCCGCATCATAGAAATTGTTGCTATTCAGATCATAGAAAGCCACGCCAGTGACAAAGGCCAGGCTGCCGGGCTGGGTGCCAAAGTCCTGCGTCACAAGCTGAGGCCCCACGGTGGTCGCGCCGACAGTGTTTGTGCCCAGCACCATGCCCACTCCCACCTCACGGAAGTTGCCGTGGATGTTTGCTCGGTGCCCACGCCCGGGCTGCATCCCACCTGGTCCCGGTCCCCAGTCCACCTCGAACCCGGCATGACCATGAAAGACTGAATCCGAGAAGGAGAAGACATTTTCACCCAAGGTGCTAAAGCCGTAGCCAGCCGCCGCCGCGCGGTCACCGAGGTCATCGCCATTCGTGCTGTCGTGACCTTGGAAGGCATTCGTGAACATGTCCTGCGAGTGGCCGCGCGCTGCCTGCAAGAGCCGTGCATTCATCGCCAGAGGCGGCCTGACCGCCAGCGCATTGAACTCGTTTTGCATCGTGGTCAGGTTCACCCCAAACTGGCTGTAGGCGCTGGTCACGTTCGGGTCCGTCGTCGTTGCCAGAATCAGTCCTTCGGCCGCCGGATTGGCCCGGGCACGGTTCATGAATTCCAGATAAAGCTGCTCCTCGTCAGTGGGACTGCCGATGGAATACAGCGTGGTGGCCTGCCCGTATGCCTGGGCGGCAAAGGCGAGCAGTAGGAAGGGTAGGACGACTCTCATAATTGCATAGTGTCTCAGGTTTCTGCGTGGGGGGCAAGACAGCAAAGATGAAAACTCTGATGCATGGCTGCCCCAAACTTGTGTAGAATTTGCTGGCGGGGTGAGAGCCTCTTTGTCCACTGAATGCCATGCAGCCCGCCGCAGTGACTCCGCGCTCCTTCTGGCAAATGTCCGTGCGCCTGGATGGCGTGGCGGATGTGATCATTCTGCTAGCCCTCGTTGGCTCGTGGCTGGGTCTGCTGGGCGGCTGGCATTGGGCGCTCGACCTGTTTTCCCATTTCCGCTGGCAGTATCTCGTCGTCAGCGTCTTGGCCTTGGCATGGACTTTGTGGCGTAAACGCCGTGCTGTAGCGGTGGCCTCCGCGCTGACGTTCCTGCTGAATGCCTGGCTGATCGGGCGGCTGGCCTTGGACACGGCACCACCGGCCATGCCCGGTGGCCATGCGTTGCGCGTGGTCAGCCTGAACGTGCTGACTTCCAACAACCAGACGGACCGCGTGCTGAACTTTCTGAAGGAGGCGGACGCTGACATCATCTTCCTCATGGAGGTGGATCACAAATGGGCGCTGGCCCTGCAGCCCTTGGCCGCCACGCACCCGCATCACCTCTTGCATGATCGTCGCGACAACTTCGGCGTTGCCCTTTTCAGCCGTCTGCCTTTGCAGAGCCTGGAAATCCTGTCGCTCAAAGGTGCTTCAATGCCCTCTCTCGAGGCGCATCTCACGCATGAAGGACGTGAAATCGTGCTCGTGGGCACGCATCCCCTGCCACCGGTGGGACTGCGGCGCGACCATCAGCTCACCGCCGTGCGCGGCCACATTGCCGGTTTAAAAAAACCCATACTGCTCGTCGGCGATCTCAATGCCACCCCTTGGTCGCATGGGATGCGCCTGCTCATGGCGGATGGACGGCTGGGCTACCGCTCACCGCAGGCTCCGTGTGTGCCGACATGGCGTACGCGGAGCATTTTCGCCATCCCGATTGATCACGCGCTCTGCACACATCCCCTCGTCATCTCACGGCACGAGGTTGGGCCGGATGTCGGTTCGGATCATTGCCCGCTCATCATCGAAATCGGTTGGGAAACCAAAGCGTAATGGTTTTGTCCTTCATCGTCCGAGTAACCGATCATCAGATGCACAGCCGGACGATGCGCTACTTCCAGCACAAGTTGATCCGCACACAGTGCCAGCTTCATGCGTGGTTAGCACTCTGGTTTTGCAAGTGGCTCGGTTTTCTGAATCTTTGGGAAAATGGCTTTCAAGTGTCTCCATACCTACTTCACCACCGGCTTGCCTGCTTTCAGCCAGTCATTCATGCCACCATCTAGATGATAGACGGTGGTGAAGCCCAGTTTTTCCAGCGTGGGCAGGGAGCGCGTGCTGCGACCACCGGCCTGGCAGTGGACGAGCACGGGCTTGGTTTTATCCACGGCCTGTAGCTGCTTCTCAAAGTCTGCCTCCGCGATGCTGATGTTCTTGGCGTCCTTGATGTGGCCTGCCTTGAACTCATCGGCAGTGCGTACATCAAGGACGGTTACTTTGGCGTCGGCCACCAGCTTGGCGGCGGTTTCAGCATCCACATGCTTCACTTTATCCTCTGCGAAAGCGAGGATGGGGAGGACACACATGGCAGCGAGGAAGGAGAGACGTTTCATGCAGTAAAAAATCACGCTTTGATGGCCCCGTAACCTTTCGCCACTTCCGCCCAGTTCACCACGTTCCACCAGGCGGCGATGTAGTCCAGGCGTTTGTTCTGATACTTGAGGTAGTAGGCGTGCTCCCAGACATCCAGGCCCAGGATCGGCGTGCCCAGATCGGCATCGGCGACGACGCCCTTCATCAAGGGGTTGTCCTGGTTCGGTGTGGAGGTCACGGCCAGTTTGCCATCCGCCTTCACGATCAGCCAGGCCCAGCCGGAGCCGAAGCGCTTGGTCCCCGCTTCCGCGAAGAGCTTCTTGAACTCATCCACACTCGTGAACGTGCTCTGGATCGCAGCACCCAGCTTGCCTTCAGGGCCGCTCGGGCCGCTGCCTGCGGGGGCCATCCATTTCCAGAACCAGGTGTGGTTGACATGCCCGCCGCCGTTGTTGCGTACCGCCATCTGCTGGTCGGCAGGGAGGGCGGAAAGATCGCTGATGAGGGAGATCACGTTGCCGGGCTTGATGTTGCCGGCTTTCAGGGCATCGCCCAGCTTGGTGATGTAGGTGGCGTGGTGCTTGCCGTGATGGATGCCCATCGTCACCGCATCAATGTGCGGCTCCAGCGCCTCCGGCGGATAGGCCAGCGGTGCCTGGGTTAGGTCAATTTCAACCAGGGCAGCCTGGGTGGAAGTGGTGATGACGGAGCCTGCGACAGCGGCCCCCGTGGTGGTGATGAAAGTGCGGCGGTTCATGGTGGTGCCCATGAATACGCACCGGGCGCTGAAAAGTCACGGCTGAAAGTGCGGGCCGCCGCTCAAACAGCGGGCGCGACATATTTTAAAAGGGAGGCCAGCGTGGGGCGCATGTCCTTGCGCTGGATGATCATGTCCACCAGGCCGTGCTGCATCATGAACTCGGCGGTCTGGAAGCCGGGCGGCAGGTCAGCGTGGGTCGTCTCCTTCACCACGCGCGGCCCGGCGAAGCCGATCATGCACTTCGGCTCGGCGATGATGATGTCCCCCAATGTGGCGAAGCTGGCGGTGACGCCGCCCGTGGTCGGGTGGGTGAGCACGGAGATGTAGGGCAGCCGCGCCTCCGCATGACGCGCCAGCGCGCCGCTAGTCTTCGCCATCTGCATGAGGCTGAGGATGCCCTCATGCATCCGCGCGCCGCCGGAGGCAGAGAAGACGATGACAGCCTTCCGCTCCGCCGTGGCTGTCTCGATGGCGCGGGTGATCTTTTCACCCACCACGCTGCCCATGCTCGCGCCCAGGAAGCGAAAGTCCATGATGGCTAGCAGCACGGGGATGGTCTCAATGCTGGCCCGGCCAGTGACCACGGCCTCCTTGAGTCCGGTTTTTTTCTGGTAGGCCTTCACCTTGTCCAGGTAGCCCTTGAAGCCCAGCGCGTCCACGGAGTCCAGATGCAGGTCCATCTCCTGAAAGCTGCCCTCGTCCACGAGGCTTTGCAGGCGCTCATCGGCACTGATGGTGAAATGGTAGCCGCACTGGGTGCAGACGCGCAGGTTCTTCGCCAGGGTCTGCTCGAAGAGGCTCTCACCGCAGGAAGGGCACTTTGTCCACAGCCCCTCGGGCATGTCCTGCTTCTTCTCGCCAAGGTCGTTAACGGAGCGTTTTTTGAAAAATCCCATGATGTAATTTAGTGGTCGTGCTGGAATCGGTGGGACACCCTCCTTTCTCCCCGGATGGCAAGCCGCAGGAGTGCTGTGGATACCCTCCGCAGCGATGGCTGATGGCCCGACCAGAGCCAGACTTGGAGGCGAGTCTAGCCACGCGTGGCGGTAATCACCACCACTTTTTCAGCCCCGCCCTGCTGCTTGAGCACCTTTGCGCATTCATGAGCAGTCGCGCCAGTGGTCAGCACATCATCCACCAGCAGGATGCGCCTGCCCTTTACATCAGGCCGGGGCAGCCAGGGAAAGCAGTGCCGCAGGGCGAAAACGCCGTGCAGATTCTCCAGGCGTTGTTTGCGCTCCAGCCGCGCCTGCGTCCGCGTCATCCGGGTGCGCCGCAGCACCTGCGCTGCCGGGATGCCCGTCAGAGGTGAGAGCATCCGGCACAGCTCCCAGCTTTGATTAAACTCACGCCGCCGTTCCCGCAAGAAATGCAGCGGCACAGGCACCAGCAACCAGTTTGCCAAATCCTCGGCGGCCAGGCGCGGGTCATCCAGGGCGTGTCGCAGCGCCTCCGCCAGCACGCCGCGCAGCGACAAATCGCGGCTGTACTTGAAGCTATGCACCAGTTCCCGCAGTGGTCCCACTGCCTTGAAGCCCGCCACCGCAAAGTCGAACGCGATGCGCCGCCCTGTGCAGTTCCAACAGCGAAACTCCGCCGTCATCGCGCCGTCAAAGGCCTCGCCGCACACCGAGCAGTACGGCGGTTCGATGCGGTCCAGCCCCTCCAGGCAGGTCTTGCAAAGCCAAGCCGACATGCCCGTGCGCGGAGCCAATGCGAGCAGGGGGACATCACAGGCGCGGCAGGTGCGCGGGTAAAGCACATCCAGCGCTGCCTCACGCGCCGCAGCCCAGCGAAGCTGAAGCCATGTGGATGCTGGCGGGCCGGGATAGGACATGCGGCTCCCTGCATATCCGGCTGCGCGGTCAGAGGCAATCCTGAATCATCAGCAGACTCGCAAAACGACTGCATGACCTGGCAGCGCTGACCAAAGGATGACATCTCCGCGCAAGCCAGTAGGGCCGCACATCGTTTCCGCACCTGCCATGCGCTACTTCGTTCCACTCCTCCTCGGTTTGCTCGCAACGGCCAACCTTTCTGCAGCCCCATCGAAGCCTAACCTCGTTTTCATCATCGCTGATGATCTTGGCTGGGCGGATGTGGCCTTTCATGGCGGCAGCGCACCCACGCCACATCTCGACAAACTGGCGCGTGAAGGACTGGAGCTGACCCATCATTACGTCGCACCCGTGTGCAGCCCCACGCGCACGGGCCTCATGACCGGGCGCTTCTGGAGCCGCTTCGGCGTCACCGCGCCGCAGAATGAGCGCGCCCTGCCGTGGGACACGGTGACACTGCCGCGAGCGCTGAAAAGCGCAGGCTACGACACCGCCATCACCGGCAAATGGCACCTCGGCTCGAAGCCCGAATGGGGTCCGAACCACTTCGGCTTTGACCACAGCTATGGTTCACTCGCGGGCGGTGTGGGTCCGTGGAATCACTTCTACAAGAAGGGTGATTTCAGCACTACCTGGCATCGCAATGAGCAGTTCATCAGCGAGGAGGGCCACGTCACCGACCTCATCACGAAGGAGGCCATCCAGTGGCTCGAAGGCCGCAGGGACAAGCCCTTCTTTCTCTATGTGCCCTTCACCGCCGTGCATCTGCCGGTGAAAGAGCCGCAGGAGTGGCTGGATAAAGTGCCCGCCTCCATCACCAGCGACTTGCCGCGTCATTACGCCGCCTGCATCATGCATCTGGATGACGCCGTGGGCCGCATTGTCGCCGCTTTGGGAAAGAACGGGCAGCGTGAGAATACGCTCCTCATCTTCACCAGCGATAACGGCGGCAGCACGGCGGGCAACAACGATCAAAAGTATCCCGATGACGATTACCCAAACGGCAAGCTGACCGGCAGCAACCTGCCGCTGCGCGGACAAAAGGGCGATCTCTATGAAGGCGGCATCCGCGTGCCTACCCTCGTGAATTGGCCGGGAGCGTTGAAGCCTGGCAAGCTAGACGCACCCGCACACATCACCGACTGGATGCCCACGCTCTGCGCCCTCGCCGGTCATCAGCCGGAGAAAGACCTCCGCTGGGACGGCACAAACATCTGGTCGGCACTGACAGGCGCGACCCCGCTGCCAGCGCGCCCGCTCTATTGGACCGCACCTAGCTTCAAAGCCTCCGCGCTGCGTGTCGGTGACTGGAAGCTGATTGTCCCCAAGGCCAAGGGTGTCCCTCAAGGCAAAGCGGAGTTGTTTGACCTCTCGAAAGACCCCAATGAGACGACCGACCTCGCCAACCAACTGCCTGACAAAGTGGCTGAGCTGAGGGCCAGGCTGACCGAGGTGGCACAGCGGGATCGGGACTCTCCAGCGTCCCCCTGAACCGCCTCCCGACGATCAAATCCCCCGCCTGTCATCGTTCTCTGTCGCATGAAAACACACCCACTTTCCTGCTGGCTGCTCTTGACTGCGGCCGGAGTAGTGGCCGCCGAGGTCGAGCCCCAGCCCTTCCTCGCTGCTACGCAGCGCTTGATTGACGCGACGAACTTTCTCGGTTCGCCGTTCAGTGCGGATGAGATCACCACACTCAAGGCCTGCATTCAGGCTAGCGATGCCACCAAGGCGCAAACCGTGCTGGATGCTCATGCGTTGTTTCATGTCACCATCAGTCCTGAACAGCGTGTGAAAGTCGCGGCGGGCACGGCGAAGCCGGTGCTCGATGAAGCGAGATGGCGGCAGTATCTGGTGCGCGTGGACAACGAAGCGGGTGTGACTGCGAAGCTCGCGGGAAGCAGTCCGCAGGCGAAGGAGGAGTATGTGAAAGGCTCACCGCCCGTGGTGTCAAACTCGAAGCCGCGTGATCCCGGCGAGCCGGCGCTCTCCACGCGCTGGCTGGACATGCAGATGTTTGAAGCGCCGCCGATAAAGGCGAGATGGCGACTACGACATTATATTTCGTCGCGGGCCGGAATCGCTCGCCGAATCACGCAAGGTGAAGGTGTCGGGCGAAAACGTAATGCTGAAGTTTCAGGTGAAGCGCTGGGTTGATCCGTCGAAGCTCGGCTGGTGGAGCGGCGATCATCACATCCACGCGGCGGGCTGCGCGCATTACTCGCAGCCGACGATGGGTGTTCATGCACCGGACATGGCGCGGCATTGCATGGGAGAGGACTTGAAAGTCGGCGCGATCCTCACCTGGGGGCCGTGCTTCGATTATCAGAAGCAGTTCTTCACCGGCACGGAGGACAAAGAGTCGCGCTTCCCGTTCCTGCTGCGTTACGATGTCGAGGTCAGCGGCTTCGGCTCGCACAAGAGCGGCCATCTTTGCCTGCTGAAGCTCAAGGAGCAGATGTATCCCGGTGGCGACAGCACCGCGCACTGGCCCACGCTTTGTCTCAACACGCTGAAATGGGCGAAGAAACAGGGCGCGCTCGTCGGCCCCGCGCACAGCGGTTGGGGCCTGCAGCCGATCGCCGAGAACGATCCCAATCACAAACAGCCCTACACCGGCCCCGGCAAGTATCAGTCCGCCACTGACGCGCTGCCGAACTACATCGTGCCGCCCTTCAACGGCATCGGCGCGTGCGAATACATCGCCGATGTCACGCACATGGTCCCCGGCCCGGATGGCAAGCCGGTGCCTGCGGTCGATTTCCTTTCCATGGTAGATACGCCGCACACCTGGGAGCTGAACATCTGTTATCACACGCTCAACGCCGGCTTCCGCACGCGCATCAGCGGCGAGACCGACTTCCCCTGCATCTACGGCGAGCGCGTCGGCCTGGGTCGTGCCTATGTGAAGATTGATGGGCGACTCAATTATGATGCGTGGTGCGAAGGCATCCGCTCCGGCCGCGCTTACGTCAGCGATGGCAAGAGCCACCTCATGGAGTTCAAGGCCAACGACCTCGAACTCGGCGTCAACGGCAGCGAATTGCAACTCGCCCAGCCCACCACAATCAAGCTCACCGCCAAAGTCGCCGCACGACTCGATGAACAGCCGGTTCCAGGCATCCAGGGTCTCGCCGCCGACAAAAAACCCTTCTGGGACATCGAACGCGCCCGCATTGGCACCAAGCGCGAAGTTCCCGTTGAAGTCATCGTCGACGGCGAGTCCGTCGCGCTGCAAATCATCGTCGCCGACGGCACCTCCCGCGACCTGACCTTCGATGTGCCTGCCACCCGCAGCTGCTGGGCCGCACTCCGCATCCGCGCCAGCTCCCACACCAACCCGATCTTCGTCATCGTAAACGACAAACCCATCCGCGAAAAACGCAGCCTCGAATGGTGCCTCAAAAGCGTCGATCAATGCTGGTCCCAGAAAGAAGCGCTCATTGATCCGAAGGAGCATGATGATGCCGTCGCGGCGTATGATCACGCACGGAAGGTGTATCGGGAGAGGCTGGAGGAATGAGGGTTATTCAATGCGGAGGCAATCGTGGCCTCGAAACAGGTTTATCAGCGTTTGTTTGAGCCGATCCAGTGCATCTGCGTGCAGTTTGAGTCCAATTTCTGCTTCATTCACGCCTCCTAATGTCTGGGCAGTGGCTTCTGTGAACTCGATATGAACTGAGATTGCAGAAAGTCGAATGCCACGAATACCGCTATGAGCGCTCCATCGTTGATCGTCGCGCTCAATCTCTATCGGGGTGTCGTCGCTGAGGGCATTGATTCGAGACAGATGCAAATAGTGGCGTCGTTCGGCAGCTGCGAGCCATACGAACGTGAGTAAATCGTCGTCCTCTGGTTCAGCCACGAGTTCGACTGCTTGAAACTTCAAGAGCATGACAGGATTTGGTTGGTTTGCAGAATGGATGCATTTCACTGCCTATCGAAGGATTTCTTGATCCCGGAGGGATCAAAGCCGGTAGCCAGGGGCAAGGCTGCGAAGCAGACGCCGCCCCTGGAATGCCCCAGATCTTCATTCACCCAAGGTCGCATGCCGGAGGTATGCGAGAAGCGTTCGTGAATCCGGCGTGAACGAGGAGCCGTTTTCCGCCTCTTGCATCCCTCCGGGATGCGACCTTGAGCGGAGGGGTGTTTCCGCTGGTCCAGGGGCTGCGCTCGCTTCGCGAACTGACCCCTGGCTACCTTCCGTTGATCCCTTCGGGATCATCAAATCGGTGAGCGATCAGACTGAGGAGAATCTCCGTGCCTGTTCCGTGCATGGAGAGACTGGATGGGATTTCCTCACGCTGGCAAAGCCGCATGACCCATGCTCCTGTTCTCCCGATGTCGTTTCTTCTCGCTCCCGACCCGATCCCGGACTCCACGCCCGCCTTTGCCGATGGCGAGGGGGCGGAGGTGCGGTTTCTCGGCGTGGTGCGCGGAATGGAGGAGGGCCGGGTGATTTCCGGGATTGAGTACAGCGCCTACCTGCCGATGGCGGAAAAGATGCTCACTGAATTGATCGAGCAAGGACGGTGCGCGCATGGGGCGCATGAGGTTTTCATTCAGCACCGGCTCGGCTTTGTCGCAGCCGAGGAGCCTTCCATTCTCATCCGGGTGCGCACGCGGCACAGCGCGGAGGCCTTTGATCTGTGCCGCTGGTATTTGAAGGAGATCAAGACGCGGGTGCCGATCTGGAAGCGGGCTGCCTTCACGGAGACGTGACGCATCATCACACCGGGCATTTTTCATGACAGAAAGACGCTCTCGTGGTTGAAACTGACTGATTATTTGATTTTCCAGAATTTATTGCCTTAATTTTCATATTGAATCAGTTGAGTAAAAATAAATGCCTATTTAGGCACAAACCAAGTCTTTCAGATTTCACGAGATTGGATACAATCCGCGCCGCCATGAACTTGGAATCCCCGATCCGTTGTCTTTCTATCGCCGCTACCCTTCTGCTGCTTGCTGGTTGTCAGTTGCCGCCGCCTGGCGGTGGGATGATCCGCAGGGCAGAGTCCTCCTCTGGGAGCAGTCTTTTTGCGGGTGCGGAGGCGCTGAATGTCCCCTTCCGCTCCTCCGCCATAAATGACGTGGCGCGGATGCTGGCGGGCATGGAGGTGTATGCCGGGCAGGGCGGTTTCGCCGCTGTGCGTGACACTTCTGCCTGGCCCTACCACCAGCAGCAGATGAATGGGCTGTGGAGTGTGCATGAAAACGGTCGTGGCCGTGCCTTGCGTGCCTGGGCTGCTAGCGAGATCGGCGACATGCGGCGGCATCGGGCGCTGTTTTATCCTTTCAGCGGGCCGGATTACCTCTTTGCCCATGAGATGTTCCCCTCGGCAGAAACCTACATCCTCTGCGGGCTGGAGCCTGCGGAGCCGCTGCCCAACCTGGCCAGCCTCAGCCCTGGCGAAGTGTCTAACGGTCTCAGCGGCCTGCGCAATGCCCTGGGCAGCATCATGCAGGCGGGCTACTTCATCACCAAGGACATGCGTAGTGACCTGCAGTCCACCCGCTTTCGCGGTGCGCTGCCGGTGCTGTTGGCCTTCCTGGCGCGCACTGGGGCCACAGTGGACAGCGTGGACATCGTGCGGCTGGACGGAACCGGCACACCGGTACAAACGAGTGCCGCAGGTGGTGCCGCGCCCGGCCTGATGATCCGCTTTCGCAACGGCTTCGGTGGCATGAAGAGGCTGTTTTACTTCCGCCAAGATCTCTCCAATGGCAGCACGCGCCCCGGGGGAGCCTTCCTGACCTTCGTGGCCAAGCAGGGTTACCCGCCAGCGCTGGTAAAGAGCGCCTCCTACCTCATGCATCAGGGCAGTTTCTCCACGATCAAAAACTACCTCCTGCGCCAGACCAGCGGGCTGGTCCAGGATCCCTCCGGCGTGCCATATCGCGACATCGTGAATGCTGGCCTCTCGCTCAATCTCTATGGCAATTACCAGGGCACGCTGGGCATCTTCAGCCAGCAGCAGCCCGACCTCATGGCCGCCTACCGCAACGGGCGTCATCCCGTGCAGCAGATCAACTTCGGCTTCGGCTACTGCTACAATCCCAGCACGAGTTGCATCATGGTAGCACGGCAGCGGTAAACGAGTTAGAAAACTCGTTCTACGTCTCCGTACAGCGTGAAGTTCTCGTAGTGGCTGATGTTCACGTCGAAGACTTCGCCAATGTGGCGGTCGGGGTTTCCCTCGAAGACGACGATCTTGTTCGTGCGAGTGCGGCCCATGAGGCGGGTCTCGTTGGTCTTGCTGGTGCCTTCGCAGAGAATCTCCACACGCTGACCGACGAGTTCTTCATACTTCGTCCAGGCGTGTTGGTTCACTAAAGCGAGCAAGTCCTGGTTGCGCGCCTCTTTGACCTGCTCGGACACCTGGATGGCCTCGTCCATCTCCGCAGCGGGTGTGCCACGGCGCTTCGAGTAGCGGAAGACGAAGGCATTCTCGAACTTCAGCCGGTCAAACATCTCCCGCGTCTCCAGGTAGTGCGCCTCCGTCTCGCCGGGGAAGCCGACGATGACATCGGTGGTGATGGCGATGCCTGGACGCGCGGCCCGGATGCGTTCGACGAGTTCGGTGAACTTCGCAGCGGTGTAGGGGCGGTGCATCCGCTTGAGGATTTCGTCGCTGCCACTCTGCACCGGCAGATGCACATGCTCCGCGAGCTTCGGCAGGTGGGTAAATGCCTCGATCAGATCCTTCTTGTAACCAATCGGATGCGGACTGGTGAAACGGATGCGCTGGACGCCCGGCACCTCATGCACGGCTTCGAGGAGCTGCACGAAGGGGCTTTTGCCATCCACGGCAGGGAACTCGTGGCGACCATACAGGTTCACGATCTGGCCGAGCAGGGTGATCTCCTTCACACCACGATCTGCGAGACGACGCACCTCCTCCACGATGTCCGCGATGGGCCGCCCGCGCTCACCGCCGCGCGTGTAGGGCACGATGCAAAAGGTACACTTCATGTTGCAACCCTGCATGATGCTGACAAAGGCCGCGCCCTGCTTCGCCTTCAGCGCGTGATCGCGGATGGTATTCTGACTGGCCTCTTCCTCCTCGACATCAACGATGGAAAAACGCTCGTCATCCATCTGCTGCGCTTCCTTGGCGCGGATGATCTCATCCACATATTCCACCACGCGGTGGTACTTCTGCGTGCCGACGACGAGGTCCACCTTCGTCTTATCCACCAGTTCGGGGCCCCGGCTCTGCGCCATGCAGCCCATGAAGCCCGCGACGAGCGGCGTGCGGCGGCGGCGCATCATGCCCATTTTGCCAATGGCTTTCTGCTCCGCCTGATCGCGCACGGAGCAGGTGTTGATGAGCACCACGTCGGCGTCCAAATCAGTGGACGTCATCGTGTAGCCGCGCTCGACGAACATCTGCGACACCTGCTCAGTATCGCGCTCGTTCATCTGGCAGCCATAGGTCTTGATATAGACTCGGGGCATGGGGAGGCGAGGGTAGCCGAACGGGTGGAAATGACAACAGTTGAGCAATCTCAAGCCTGTGGTTGTTTGGCAGGCACTCATGAACCCGCCGCGTCTCATCGCTATCGTCGCCATGTCCTCGAACCGTGTGATCGGGCGCGCGGGGACGCTGCCGTGGCATTTCCCGGAGGATTTGAAGTTTTTCAAACGCACGACGCTGGGGCATCCGATCTTGATGGGGCGGACGACTTTTGAGTCCATCGGCCGACCTTTGCCGGGCAGGCAAAACATCGTGCTCAGCCGGACAATGCAGCCGCGCGAGGGCATCACGGTGATTCGCGATGTGAATGAACTGGCCGACGTGTGCGCGCCTGACAGCACGGTCTTTGTCATCGGCGGTGCGCAGGTGTTTGCAAAACTGCTGCCGCTGTGCGCGGGGCTTTACCTGACCTTTATCTCGCAACCCTATGAGGGCGACACGTTTCTGCCGCCCTTCGAGCACTTGTTTATTCTGAAAGAGGTGTTGGAGCGGACGGAGGCGCTGGAGTTCCGCTATTGCGAGCGGTCAAGCGCATGACGCGCAGTATGCCGGAGGCCACCACCACGGCGCAGCCACCGAGCATGAGCAGCGCGAACCAGTCGCCGTGGCGGGCATAGATCGTCATCTCTCCTTGTATGGGCACGAGCACCTCGCCGGGCAGGCAGCCTTCGAGGAAGGTGTTGCCGGTTTCAGGATCAGCGAAGGTGGAGGTGACCTTTCCCAGGGTGTCAATGAAGCAGCTTATGCCCGTGTTTGTGGCGCGCACCATCGGGCGGCGCAGTTCGATAGCGCGGAATTTGGCATTGGCGAGATGCACCGCCGTCTGCTCGCTCTGGAGGAACCAGCCATCATTGGTGACATTGACGATCATCTGCGGCTCCGGGCGCACAAAGAGACGCGCCACACGGCCCACGGTGTCTTCAAAGCAGATGAGCGGGATGATCTGCACCTTCGGCTTTGCCAGCAGCAGAGGCTCGGTTTTCGTGCCAGGACGGAAGTCACCCGGCAGCACGCCTTTGAGGAAGGAGAAGGGCGGAATCTCGCGGAAGGGCAGGTATTCACCAAAGGGGACGAGATGGTATTTGTGGTGAAACTGCGTGGTGCTGAACTGCGCATCCACGCCGCCGCGAAACAACGCCATGCTGGTGTGCGGTTCGTCGCGCTGCACCAGCACATCCACACCGCTGAGCAGGGAAAAGTCGCCCAGGGAAAGCAGGTCGTTAAAGTACTTCACATGCTCGCCGGGCGGGAGTTGGTCATAGACATCGTAGAGATTGATGGGCAGGGCGCTCTCCGGCCAGATGGCAAGGTCCACATACGTCTGGCCATCGCGCGCCTCGGCATACAGGCGGGTGAGGTCGGCCATGCGCTGGTATATCTGCGGCGCGCCTTCGCCCGTCCAGCGGACGACTTGGGGGATATTTGGCTGAACCAAAAGCGTGCGTACGGTGATGGGCGGCACCTCTTTGTTTCGCATGGCGGCATTGACCGTAATCATGCGGGAGTAGCCGTAGCCCACCACGCCCAGCAGAACGATCATGGCAAAGGTGAAGTCTAGCCGCGTGCGGCAGGTGCCTGTGCCACGATAAAGCATAACCAACCGCGTGAGCGTATGCCAGCCGGTGCAGACCACAAAGACCGGTAGGAAGGACAGCCCCATGACACCCACCACATCGGCGATCTGGATCAGCACCTGGTTCTGATGCAGCCCCACACCGAGGCCGTTCCAGCCAAAACCCGTGAAGACCGTGGTGCTACGCAGCCATTCACACGCCACCCATGCAGCCGCAGCGAGAAAGGAGCTGCGCAGAGACTCCAGCGTGCTGCTTTGCCAGGTTCCTTTCGTCAGCACCTCCAGCTGTGGCCGTGCATAACGTGCCACAAACCAGGCCCATAGCGCAAAGTAGAGCGCGCAGTAGCCCGACAGGCCGATCACCGCGCCAAACCCCATCAGCTCCGGCCCCCAGCCAATCCAACGATCATCCACTGCCCCGGCGATGACGCGTGAGGAGTGGCGGATCCAAAAGAGATTGGGAATGAAGAAGGCGAGACCGGCGAGGTAGCCGAGAAAAAATGATGAACGATTCCGCGACGCGGGATTGAATGATGAAGGTTTCGGAGGCCAGAGTGCCCAGAGAAGGGGCAGCAGCCAGAACCACACTGCCGACTCGAAGTCCCAGCGCGGATAGGCAAAGGTCAGGATGAAGCCGCTCAAAATGGCGGCGATGCGTGGAAGCCAGGAGGTCATACGAGCGACTATTAAAGCCAAAAATCGCCAGCGCTCTCGACTTTTCAGTGACGCTCTCCTCTTGTTTGCCAGCTTGAAAGCCCTGGCACTTGGCTAACCTGGGAAGAATGAAAAACTACACCGCCATCCTCCATCGCGGCGAACCTGACGAGGGCGGCTTTTGGGCCACCTGCCTGGAAGTTCCAGGTGCCAATGGCCAGGGTGAGAACGAACAGGACTGCCTCGCCGATTTCGCTCAAGCGGTCAGACTGGTGCTCGAAATCAGCCGCGAGGGAAGCCTTCCACGATGACCCGCACGCCATCGAAACTGCGCTCGCCATCGCATGAAACGAAGTGAGCTGACACGGCATCTGGAGGAGCACGGTGAGCCGGGAGGTGGGAGCACTTGGGAAAGCCTTGCCCGGATCACGAAAGCTGCTCAAACTGCAACGTGAAATCCTGGAAGCGAGCGCCTTAATTTCTAGAATTTAGCAATTTAAAACACCAGACCCCTTTCACCGGAGCCGTGATCGGGCGCATCGGACGCAAGATCGTGCTCAGACTCTCGCAAACCGGGGGAGGTGTCGCCAAGCACAAAGCCTTGATAGACAAGGCCCGCGAGCCTTCGGAGCCAATCGCGTCGCTTTTGCTGCGAGACCGCCCGCCCGCCCCCGATTGGAACACGGTGGCACCCGGCGGATGCGCGATCTGACCCCGCTCAAACGCGATCAATCACAGGGCAAAAGCGGTGTTCGGGATCAATGCACCAGGAGTTTGCTAGCAGTGCAGGCATGGAAGAGTGCGGTCAGCCGTCATCAAATCTGTGTCCACCTCCCCGACATAGGCCACCCCATCGTCAGCGACAAACCCTACGGTGCTAAAACCGCCCCCACAAGAGGTCTCGCCCTCCATGCCTGCGAACTGCGCTTCACGCATCCGGCCAATGACGAATGTAGTTCTTCAAGCTGCCGCTGCCAAGAGTGCTGGCAGCCTTGGTATATAGCAAGCCGCCATCAAGGAAGCCGGTCGCCGTGAATTTTCACTCCGACGGATCCACGAGTGCAAACTCCATCGAAAGTATTGTCATCGGTCAGTTTAATCTCCCAATCCCAGGTGTGAACGAGCAGGTACTTTCCACCCTTGTAGCTAAATTTGCCCGCTTCCTTCCAGTAGTTATAGGTGTAGTCCCTGTTGAAGGACCATTCAGCTTTGACGTTGTTGCTTTGCGTGACGCTCCACTTTCCCACGATCCTGAGTGGCCCGCTGGGCAATGGCTTGAGCCTCTCCTGTTTAGCTTTGATGAACTGAGCATCCTCCAATCTCCCCTCCTTTGTCAACCGGTCTGAGGTGTGCGAGTTTCCTGGACCAGCAGTAACCGGAATCCAACACATACACATGAGCCAGAAGATCTACCAACGATACACTCAAGAGTTCAAGGACAAGGCAGTCGCGCTGCTGGGACTGGGCAA
>Ga0247836_1003970_pt1 | contig 19051 bp, 16 predicted proteins | sample LaCruzMarch2015__4_FD_187116 | JGI IMG/M metagenome (GOLD analysis project Ga0247836, IMG submission 187116) | Freshwater microbial communities from meromictic Lake La Cruz, Castile-La Mancha, Spain - LaCruzMarch2015_14m | ecosystem: Environmental > Aquatic > Freshwater > Lake | place: Spain... | reverse complement strand
TGGGTGGCGGTGGGGTTGAGTCGTTACCGCTGGGATTCCGAGCGCAGGTTGGAGGGAATGCTGGCCTTGTTCGACTCGCTGCAGACTCCGATCGTGGTGTCCGACATCGACGGCATCATCAAATTTGCCAATCGCGCCTGCTGCGAGCTGCTCGGACGCAGCACGGAGGAGATCAAGGACACGAACTTCTTTACGGTGTTCAGCCAACCCGATCGTCGCGGCCAATCCATCGAGGACTACCTCAAGCGCTTCGATCAGGATGCTAACCAGAGCACCTCGATGACCGTCAACATCCAAGACGCCGCCGGAGGAAAGATGCTGCGCGCGAATTGCGTCTCCATGCAATGGGATCACCAACGGCTACTGGTCACACAATTGAGTTGAGACATCTATGCCCCGAATCAACTTACCAGACGTCGTTTATGGTTTACGTCATCCCCTCAAGTCGCTGCGCTACCTTCGACATCGGGACACAATCTCATACGAGATATGTGCCCGCTACCTCCCCGCCAACCCCGTCATTGTCGAAGCAGGTGCTTATGATGGGAGCAACACCCAGGAGTTCTGCCGCTTTTGGCCAGATTGCCAAGTGTATGCTTTCGAGCCTGTCCCGAGCGCCCGCGAGCGTCTGGTTAAGGCCGCAGCGGAATTCCCGGACCGGATTCACCCGCAAAGTATGGCTTTGGGTGAAACGGCGGGGAACTGCGATATGCACGTTTCCGTAACAGGCGTATCGGGGGGCGAGCAATCGTCCTCACTCTTAGTTCCCGCGGCGACACGGGAAGAGTTTCCGTTTGTCAACTTCTGCAGTGAAACAACGCCAGTGAGAGTGACTCGTTTGGACGATTGGGCTGCAGGGGAAGATCTGCATAGCGTAGATTTCTTGTGGTTGGATCTGCAGGGAATGGAATTAGCTGCCCTGAAAGGGTGCGGGGATCTTCTTTCGACAGTCAGCGCGATTCACTGCGAGGTGCAGGCTTTGGAACTCTATAAGGCTGCGCCCTTGTATCCGGAATTATCCAGGTGGCTGGAGCGGAAAGGATTTCACGCTGCTTGCGAGGCCATTTTTCGCCGTGGTGGCAACGTCCTTTTCGTTCGCTGAAAGGAGCGCGTCAGCTCCAGCCTTGAATTGCAGTCCAATGCGGAAGAGCCCACCCTTGTGTTGTCCAATTTGCAGTCTTCCAGTAGCGATCGGGTGCAATTATTGGACGATCCGGACGGTCACCGAGAGCGGCACCCCACCACGAATACGAGCTGTTGGCGATGATCCCTGCCGAGCAGGATTTCATAATCATGAGGTCTTCGATGTCACGGTTTGACGACTGGTAGTCGACGATTTCCGCATTCGGCACGAAGCCTAGGTTGGCCTGCGCCCAATCATTGTCCTCCGAGAATATCAACCAGCGTGCAACTGCTTTGCCTGATTCTTCTGTCTTGGCGAGGGCTCTCGAAAAGTAGCTGACAGGCAGCGCTCCTTCCTCACCCATAAAGTGGAGATAATCACCGCGACGTACGTGGATGAAGCCAGTGCTTGTTGAGTCCGCTTTGGCAATGAGAGCTTCCGCGCCACTCGACAGCGGATCCCTTGGTCGCAGCATTCGCGGCAGCTTATCGCGAACCAACATGAAGGGGGTGTTAGTTTGCCAATATCCGTTGAGATAAGTTCGCCCAGGACCGAGTTCCGAGAGTCCGTCGCCGTTCTTCAATTGAAGCGGGTCTTCTTGGATGATTTGCATCCGTCCTAGACCAGAGAGCATCAACTTGCCTCGGCGGGTTTTATCAAAAAACGCGGCGAGCAGGCCTACGGCCAACCGCCTCGGACCGCTGAAAGCTTCGGGCAACGAGACGCCGAGTGCCGGCAATCTGAGTTGCCGTCTAACCGGATGTAGTCCGGAGATTAAATAGAACCAGGTCGTGTCGAATCGCAGGCGGGCATTTTTTTGCCCAGCGAGTGCCATGCCTTGGGCCAACTGGAAGAGTTGGTTGCCCAAGCCTGAATTCAGCCTGACGACGACTTCTGCTGGGCTGCGACTCATGCCTTTGAGTGGAAACAATCTAGATTTCCCTGAGTCTCCGAGCGTGTTTGGTGATCGCCCCTTTGTAGATTTCAGACATCGACTCTTGATATGAGCTCTCTGAATAAAGCCTGCGCATGTTTTCCCCCGCTGCCTCTGATTGTTGCTGCATTTCTCCGCGTTGGCGGTAACACCATTCCAGTTTATCCGCAATTTTTTGAACGGCCTCCTCAGGAGTCCTGGCGCGGATAGCTGTGCCGCCGGTGCGCTCGACGATATCGCCGGCGCCGGTTCCCGCCAAGACAACCGGGTAGCAACCTGCCATCATGGCTTCCATCATGGTTATACCCGCAGTTTCGCGGATGCTTGGCAGCAGATAGACATCACTTGCGCCGAGCTGATTAGCATACTCTTCGCCGCGAAATCCTTCATGAAAGCGGACCTGCTCGGCTAAGCCGAGTTGCTGGGCCAGCTGTTGCATCGCTCTTAGATCCGGCCCCCACCCGCCGTGAGTATATGAGAAAGGTATCCCCTTGCTATTGAGAATGGCCAACGCTCGCAACGAGAGCTGCGTCCCTTTCCTGCCTTCCAAATTTCCTCCTGCGAAGATGTTCAGCTTTCCGGCGGCCCTCTCCGAGGTGTCGCTGGCGCGCTTGAAGCGCGAAGTCTCGTTCGCCGTAAAGAAGACTTGGCAGAGTTGATGAACATTTGTCGCGCCGCACTTGATGAGGAAATCCGCCGTGGCTGTATCGGCGGCCACCACCGCTGAGGACATGCTGCAGCAGAGTCTTAGGCTGCGGGAGTTTGCGGAGAAGGCGCTTGCTGTCTCGCGCAGAAACTCGAAGGCACTCGCCGAACCACCTAGCATCGAGCGGAAAGCTCGAGGAGTGACCGATCCTCCCCCCACAGGCCCGAAGACAAAAGGTATAGGCATACGCCAGAGAGGAGGGGGCATGCGCCAGCTTGCATAGGTGACGTGGTGTACCAAAAAAAAGCCGTGTTCCCGATGCAGTCGGGCACTGCGCTCCAGCGAGCACGATTGCCAGTCTCGGTAAACAAGCCAACTCTGGAGTCGCGCCAGCATTCGGTTGGGATGGTATCTAAAGGGCTTGCCAAAAAAGTGGAATCGCATGTTCTCGGCCGCGGCTTCCTTCTGGGCGCCCAAGACCGATTCCCTCGCTGCGCCATGCGTCATCACATGACACTCTTCCACGCCCGGAATCCGGGCGACGGCTCGGGCTGCGTCCCATCCGACCTTGGCCTCCGATCCCAAGCCGGGCTGACATGCGATTGCCGAGATTAGAACTTTCATGGCACGGGCCTTGTTATCCGCTGTGGTCTTGCGAAACAGGTCAATTTCAGGAACTGTCTTCCGACAAGTATTTCTCCGTTTTTGTCCTCAATGAGTCTGCGAAACATTTCCGCGAATCAGGTCACCCTTTGGTTAACGGTCGTCCTCGGCTTGTTGGTGGCAATCGTTATAGGCAGTGCGGTCGGAAGTTCGGACATGCGCATGGTGGCGGGGGTAATGGCGGCGATCCCAGTTGCGATCATTTTTGTCAAACTCAAGACGAACATCTGGGTGCTCATCCCTATCGGTTGGTATCTCTCGGGCCGACTGCCTTGGCTGCCATTGCCTTTCACGGTGCGCGACCTGTGCATGATGACGGTTATCTTTTTCTTCACGCTGTTCCTTGCAACGCGTGCGGTGGCTTGGAAGCGCAAGGTAGGCCCTCTCGATTATTTGATTTACATTAATCTTTTTTACCTCGCCACGGTCTATGTGCGGAATCCGGCAGGATTTTGGGCGATGCAAACAAGTGTGGTGGGCGGTCGCCCATACTTTGAAATTGCCTTAGCGCTTGGTGCGTTTCTCATTTTAAGCCGCGTACAGATCAACGATTTTATCGCACGGATTTTCCCTCTGTTTTTTGTCATTCCTGCTTGGTGTGTGGCAATCCTCGACGTGGTTGCTCGCTTGGCCCCTCAGATGGCCTACCCCTTGGCCATGATGTATTCAGGGGTTGGTAGCGGGGTGACGAGTGCGTTCCAGCAGGAGGCGAAACTGGGTGAGACGCGCATGACGGGCTTACAGTCTGCGGGACTAACCTCCGTGCTCGCGCTTTGCGCCAAATTCAATCCTATTACATTGATCTCTCCTTTTCACCCTTTTCGGGCTCTGCTTTTCGGTGTAGCGATATTGGCTATTTTTCTCTCTGGATACCGAAGCGTGATACTTTTTGCCATCGTGGCATTTTTGCTATCAGCAGTCCTTCGAGGCAGTATGAAGGACTTATGGATTGCCGGGGCTGGCATGTTGCTGGGGCTAGTTGCTCTAATCTCTGTGCAAGGTAGTCTTGTCCAACTCCCATTGACGGTGCAGCGTTCACTTTCATGGTTGCCGGGTAACTGGAATCAAGAAGCGGTGGCCGATGCGGAGGGCTCGACAATGTGGCGAGTGGAAATGTGGGGATGGGCATGGGATGACGATCGTATCCTGAGGGATCGGACTTGGGGACAGGGATTTGGTCTATCTTTGGACGATATGAGCCTGATTGCTTCCTCGCTGATGGCTGGGCAAGGCGGGCAAAATCTTCTCGGAGGCTCTGACCGCGAAAGCTTCATGATTACCGGCGCTTTCCACAGTGGCCCGCTCTCGACGATCAAATACATCGGAGTTGTCGGTCTCGCGCTTTATTATCCGCTGATGTGCTACATGGCGTTGTTAGCGTGGAGGCTTTGTATAAATGCGAGGGGCACAAAGGCATTTACCCTGGCATTGTTTGTGGGTATCCCAATCATTTATGAGCCTTTCAACTTTGTGGTCGTTTTTGGTGGTCTAGATAGCAATTACTCTCAGCTTCTTTTCTGGGCAGGATTGCTAAACATGACGCAGCGGTATGTAGATAGCGTGAAACCAATTATGCGTCTTGATGTGGAGGCAGCGCCGGTTGTGCGGCCTGTCTACGAGCGAGACCCAGTTCTGGGCCGACAATCCCTCGTGCGGGGACCGCTATAGAATTGGGATGTATGGGCAAACAAAAGCCAGCCACAGATGAAAGATGATCAAGTGGGATAGAATTCCGCATGAACCGGGTCATTATTTGGTGAGCAATGAAAGTTGGGGCCAGCGTTGAGAGAATTCTTTTCTCACGTCGCGGGGCAGTGCCACAAACAGGAAAACAATAGCAGCGGGAAGGCCGACCCAAGCGAGTGCGCTGAAGAGCTGACCCCATAGGTTGGGAACGCTGTTTGTCAGCGAGGGGGAACTGATAACAAACGGCAGTAGGATTATTGCGGCAAGGATCGGACGTTTCAGCCAAGTCCACCAGAAGGTAGTGGCGGGCAGGCTGAAATAATGCGCCATACGCCAAGTGGTGTAAGTAGCACGGAAAACAAGCAGGCACACAGTAGAAGCACCGAGAATTCCGTAAAATCCGAAACGGGCGCTCAGCCAGAGCGAAAGTAGCACAAAAATCACAGCTTCCATAAAATACACATAGCGAAAAGCGGCGATGTTCTTAGTGTGAATAATCAAATCACCGCTACAGCGAGTCACGGCATTGAGGGCCACCGCAACTGCGAACAAACCGCTCAGAGGAAGCGACCAAGCTAGAGTGGGGTTGGCCCAGACCGAAACAAAAGGCCCGTTAATCGCCACGACGATTGCCAATGAAATCACAGCTATCCCGGCGGTCAGTTGATAAATCTGCCGGAAGCGGGCGGCCAGTTTGTCCTTTTCGCCACGCACCATCATCTCAGCAAAGAAGACGATAGCGGTGCCCTCGATTTTTGTGACGAGTTGATAGACCAGCGTGAAAAGCTTTGTGCTCACCGACCAAATGGCGGCAGCGGTCAGCCCCATGGTCCGTGTAACAATTATAAGTTGGGAGGCCTCAAGAACTTGATTGCCCACGTTGACGAGAAAGATGTCCTTCCCGAAACCAAAGAGCTCGCGAAATCGGCTCACGGAGGGCGCTCCCCAGTGGCCTTTCTTTGGAAGGAGTTCGAGTTTGTGGCAGGCCCAAATGGGCAAGAGAATGGCAATGGCGGCTTGCGCCACGAACAACCACCTTAAGCCTGCAAGTCCACCGCCGGAAGCCAAGATGGCGGCGAGCAGTGCCAAACCAAAAATCATGTTGGCACCCATGAAGCCATGAATCAGATCAAGGCGCTTGTTGGCGAAAAGCACTGATCCGTAAACGCGGAAAGCCAATGTCAGAGCCGAGGTTAGTGCCAGCCACCGGAGTAGCTGGATCGCTACATCGGCCAAGGCACTCGGCACGCCCACCAGCGCAGTGATCAAAGGAGCAGCAAGAATGCCGACGGCGAGAATAATGAAACCTTGAATAACGAAGAACAAGAGGCCGGTCAGGATAACGGAACCGTAGGTGTCTCCGTCCCGGCAATCCTTGTGATCGACCAAAATTCGGGCCGTTGCCGCCGACATCCCGATCTCAATGAGTGTGAAATACGCGGCTATTTGAATCAAAAGAACGAAAAGACCAAATTCCTCGACCGAAAGATATCGAAGCGCAATCGGAACACTTAGCAGCGAATACGTGACGGTCGCCAGTGTGGCCAACCAAGAAGAGCTGACACCGCGGGCAAATTGATGCAATCGAGTCACGTAAGCACTGGAGTATTACTCACGTCGTCCGACAAGGTTGGCGTAGTCATTTCTGTTGAGATGGTTATGCACAACTTTACTGTTTGCAACGCGGTGCAACCGGCCGGAGTTATCAATCAGAAATAGCGAATATCCGTATTCACTCAACAAATCAAAGATGCCGTCCTCGACATCTTTGCCGCCGAGATTCTTAGGGCAGAACTCAAAAATCAATTGCGGCCCATTCCGCGCCTCAAGGATCCCCTGCATGCCGCGTAGAACAAGCAACTCCGCGCCTTCCACATCAATTTTCACCAATCGAAGGGTCCCGATTGCGTGATCTTGCGCCCAGGCATCCAATGTCGAAGTCCTAACCTGAATCGTGCGCGCGTCCTTCCATGCATTGACCAAGCTGTTGCTCATTCCGCTCGTCGGATGGAGGTAAAAAGACATTGCGCCGATGCGATCTGACACGGCCTCTTGAAACACTGACACCTGAGGTAGTCGTTGTGTATTGTATAGCAGAAAGTCGAATGTCGCCGGGTCGGGTTCGAATGCTAGAACCTTGCCTTGGTCTCCAACGAGAGACGCGAATTTTCGAGTCAGAAAACCGACATTTGCTCCAACATCGACAACAGTGTCACCCGGACGAATGATTCCCGCGGCGACCTTTACGATTGAAGGTTCGAGGCCGTGCCTTAGATACGACAACCTGTCACGGGTGCTGAAGTAAGGCGGCAATTTGGTGCGGCGCACGCTCAGCAAGGAGTCGACTAAAGCACGCGCGCATGCGTTGGAAAATTTCGAAAGGCTATTCGGTTGCGTCATAAGGTGCGATCGACCACTTCCTGATAAACTTTAAGATGCTTGTCCGCGACCACCCTTGGATGATATCGCGCGGCTATGAGACGATTGGGCAAAGTTTCCCGCACCACCGTCCAAGTATTCGCGTCTATCCAAACCCGAAGCGAATCGATCAGACCCGTGAAATCATCTGGAGCAAATGTCCTGCACTCCGCAATGCCATCACTGATTTGGCGAATGGCTCCGACATCCGATGCAAAAAGTGGAAGATTTCTTGCCAGGGCCTCGGCGAAAGTCAGACCGAAAGACTCTTCGCTGGAAAAATGCACCATGGCGTCCGATGTGTCGTAGAGCTTGATAAATTCCTCCTCCGAAAGAAAGTCGCGATGAACAAAACCTTCGTGACGAGAGTTGACGGAATGGAGCAGGCGAAAGAATCGCTCGTTATATGTTGAGCCATAAGTTGGTTTACCGATGAAAGTAAAATTAAAGTGGACTGTCTCTCGAAGCCTAGAAAGATGCTCGAGCAGCTCAAGTTGCCGTTTCCGAGGGCTGATAACGCCGACATTGACTAGATGCGGGACCGTGTTTGGTGAGCGCTCAGCGCAGGAAGACTCAAGAAAGAAAAGCTGGATTGCGTTTGGTATAAACCACGTCAGCGGAGTAAGAGGAGCAACCAATGCATCAACATATGGTGAAATCGTGATTACGCCGCCTGTCCTCCTCAGAGCGAACGATTCCAAGATACTAGCCGCGCAGTAGTAGTCTGCGCGGCGAGATCCGCTGAGCGCCCGTATTGCCCTCATCACACCATGCACGGTTACAACGGATGGAAATCCGGAGAGGGCGGCGCTGATGGCGCAGTCCCTCTCAGTGCCTTGGCCGTGGACAATGTCCGGCCGAATCTCTCGAAGCTTGCGGCGCACCGCGCGTACGCAGCCTTGGTAACCTGTCTTCATCCAACCGATATTTGGCACACGCAGTGCGTGGTAGTAAATGTTCTCGGCCAATTTGGCAGGAGATGACACCGGTGCTTTCTGCAGGCAAGAGACTATGTGAATTTCCACTTTGTCTGGCAGGAGTTTAAAACCCTCGATCAAGGCCTCGGGCGCTGTGCCAAAATATGGGTTTGGGTTCGCGTAGTCCTTGAAGTGCTCTCGCGAGTCGGTTGTCAGTAGAGCGACTTTAATCATTGCTTCTGGAAGACTCGATTATGACCGACCCGGAGAATCTCGCGGAATTCTGCGGGATTTATCTCCGTGGCAAGCTGTGAGGGGCCCGGGTGGCCCGCGGTGGCAAAGTGCGGCGGCGTGTATTTCGTGCCAAGTGTGGCATCGTCGAGGACTATGATGCCGCCGCGGTAAATAGTGGCGCTGCAGAGTAACCAGTCCGCCCTCGCCACTTCGTAATCGTGGTTGCCGTCGATATAAACAGCGTCCCACGCCTCCTGACGGATCCGGTTGGTGGCGGTCTGGTCGGTGGAATACGCCTTCAGTAACTCAGGCGCCGGAAGACCGAACGCGCGGAAGTTTAACTGCGTGTCCTGAAGGTAGTCCAAGTGCTCGCGGTAGGTGCTGACCGCGTCGCCTGCCGGGGAAAACGGCGATATACCCGTGACGGAACCTTTGATACCCAGCGTGCGCTGAAGCAGGGCGGCTAAGCTGAGCGTCTGTCCTCGATAGACTCCGATCTCAAGGAAGCTTTTTGGGCGTATCTCGCGAAAGAGTGTCCACCACATCACGTGAAAGGCGTCCTCACCGAAACCGCGCTGATCTTGGAGAAAATATCGCCGGTGTTTCTTCAATTCCTCCGGAAACTGCGGGCCATGGAAAAAGCGCACGCAGTCGAGGTAGTAGCCCGTGGGGTCAGAAAGACTGCGATCCCAGTCCTCCAGTGCCGAAAAGTCCGCCTCTTGAGCCAGAACCTTCCGGAGTGCTTGTTTCGAGCGGAATTGATGCAGGGCTCCTCCCAAATGTTTTCTTAGTCCTTTGATCATTGGGAATGCTTCAAAGCTTTTGATAAATCCGCACCAGCTGATTAGCGACATCCCCCCAGTGACAAGGCATGGCAGGAATCGGCAGTGACGGCGACTCATCGTAAAACTTGCGTAGTGCTGCGGCGGTCGAAGCTGTCTTTGCGATCGGACAGTAGGTCGCGTTATGGCCGAAGGTGGAATGAGCCCATGGAAGATCGGAGAGAAGAAGCGGACAGCCTGCGGCCGCGGCTTCCAGCGCGGAAAGGCTGAGACTTTCCATCGTGCTCAGGAGAACAAATCCGCGGGCTGACTGGTAGATGCGCGCAAGTTCCGCGCGATCATCTACGGATCCGGCATAGCGGACGAAGTCAGGGTGCCTCTCGGCGAGAGCTAAAAATCGAAGGTAGTAGGGATCGTCTTTCCCATACGGATTCCCCAGAATGCGGAGGGGCACGCGCGCAGCAACGGCTGCCTCGGCGAGCTCAAGAACTCGTTTGCGCTCGGTGATCGTGGCGGTGCAGACCAGCTCATCTCGGCGTTTGATAAGATGGTCTGGAGCAATGAAAAATTCCGGTTCGACGCCGTTTGGCACGACATGCAATCGATTGGGTGGCGGAGCAAAGAGCAGACGGGTCACTTCCGCTTCCCACTCGGTTAAGACAATACAGGCATCTGCTTTGTAATAGGCATCCCAGCGGAAGTTGGCCAAGAAGGTTGCCGGCACGAATCGGCGCAGCATTTGCTCACAAACACCTTGGAATCGCAGGTGTGTCGGTGTTCTGGAGCCTTGGCCGGTCAGCAGCTCGCTCATCACGTATTTCATGCCCTTAGCATGAGCGAAATCAATGTGCGACGGATTGGCGCGACCGAAGAAATGGATGACGTCGCCGTTCTGTGAGTCGTCCCACCAGCGGAGATATTCGACCTCGACGCCGATGGCTTCGAGAGCTTCTTTGGTTCTCTCAATCTGTATTTGCAGTCCGCCGTGGGCCAGCAGGAAGGGCAGTTGGTGATCAATGAGAACTTTCATAGCAAACCCGCAGGGGCGTAGTGCAAGTTGGAGTCGATGTGGCTAGACTTGTTGGTTGCAAGAGTGTTGCCCAGCATAAGCCCAATGCGTCGTTTTTTTTTCATGGACGAATCTTCATTGAAATGCTGGCTGCTTGCGGTTGCTCTGCTTGTGACTTCTGGCTTCGCACTTTTTGCCCCGTGGTTGGTGGCGGACAAAGTCTTGGCCCCTTTTGATCTGGTCAGTGAGATGCTTCTGCCTTGGGGACAGAAATCCCAACTTGACGTGCATAACCATTTTGTTCTCGACGGGGCAACACACCATATTCCTTACCGGCTGCTTTCCGAAAGAGGGTTTCGGGAAGATGGCCACGTGGGATGGAGCCCTTTGCAGTTCGGCGGAACCGCGCAGCATGCCAACACCATGGTGCTGAATTATGAGTGGAGCACGCAACTCAATCGCTTTTTGGAGTTTTGGACGGCTTGGCATGTCGGAAAACTGCTGAATTTTCTGACAGCGGGCTTGGGCATGCTGTTGTTTTTGCGAAGCCAGGGTTGCCGGCCGTTCGTGGCACTCACCGGGGCGGTCGGCTTCATGTTGAACACGCAGTTTGCGGTATGGATTTTTTTCAATCCAGGATTGGCGGGCTTCGGATGGATGCCGCTTGTGCTTTGGGCGCTTTTTGCGGCACGCAAGGGAAAAGCAGGAATGCTGGCCCCGGCGGCAGTGTTCGTCGCGCTGGCCATGCTTGGAAGCACGGTGCAGCAGTTGGCTTTTCTTGCTCTTGCGCTGGGGTGTGTGTGGCTGGGCTGGCTATGGGATGCCAAGGATGCCCGGCAGATCTTTTTCAAGACCACGGCGGTCTTTGTTTTGGTGGGCCTGCTGGGGGCGGGATTGGCATCATTCATGCTGGAGCCGACGATTGCTGCGTTCTTCGAAAACAGCCGCGCCGGGCACGGACGCGGCGGCATTTCGTATCCGGAGGGTGTGTGGCAACCGCTGCTTAATACGGTGGCGATGCTCTTCACGCCGTATCCATTCATTCTCGGCAGCCCGCAAACCCTTGATTTAGGAAAAGCGCTGGCTCTCAGTTTCGGCACGCTGGGCTTCTTCGGAACGATCCCGGTGATAGCAGCGGCGCTATCCCTCTTCTCAAAGCGTGTGCCCACGGCGGCAAAGCTGTTGATGCTGGCGGGGGCACTGATCCCGCTCACTCCGCTCGTCGGACTGCTCTACCATCGGATGAATTTGCTGTGGATTTTGGGCGGATGTTGGGGCGCCTCTGTCTGGCTGTCTTCGGCCCCGGAAGAAACGATCCGACGCTTCGCAAGGTTCGTCGGGATTGGTTTGAGCCTATTCTGTGCCGCGTGGCTGGTGGCAAGTGTGGCGCTGGTGGTCTTGCGGCCTTGGGCTGAGCCGCTGTTGCAGGCGAAGGTTATTTCCGCTGCAGCAGCCAGCCTCTCCGGGAACTTTCCCGATTGGATGAAGGCTCGTGCCGCAGGTCTGTTTGATTACCTCTGCATTTGGAATGCGTGGCAGTTGATGTTTTTGGCGGGAGCGGCGCTCTCGGCGTGGGGTTTGACGCGGATTTTTTCCACCCGGTGGTGGGAAGCGATCGTCCTGCCGCTGGGAGTAGTGATTCAGTTGATTGTCTTCTGGTTCCAGTGGACGCCGTGGTCCAATCCCGAATTGCCGTATGGCACGCATCCGCTGGTCGGTGTGCTGCAGGAAGAGGTCGGCAGCACTGGAAGACTTGCGCAAGAAGACTTTCCGTGGGGTGGCGGCTACTTCGATCCGAATATGCTCGCGCCGTCCGGGGTTGCGGTCACGCGCGGATATGACGCAATCCAGCCGGATGGAATGAGGAGCCCTACGGGATTGCCGTGGGATTTTCCCGGATCCACGCATTTTCTCGGACGGATCGGTGAAAGGTCGCCAGAGGGTTGGGCTGAAGTCTGGAGCGACGGCAAGTGGCACCTCTTGAGCAAACCAGAGGCGGCGGTCGGGATGATCCGCTTGAAATCGGGGGATTTGCCGCTTTTGCGCGAGCAGTTCGGTCGTCCAACTCTGAATACCATGGAAGCTGAGGTTCCGGTCGGAACAACCGCCTTGACGCTTTTTTCGAATTGGCATCGTGGATGGCAATGGCGGGAGGGGCGGGAAGGTGCTTGGAAGCCGGTTGACTGTAGTCCGATCCGCGGCGTTGAGGTTGTGTTCGACAAACCCTTGTCAGTGGACAGCCGCGTTTATTTCCGTTTTGATCCCGCGCCCCCGACTTGGGTGTCGTTTATCACCATTACGAGCATCCTCATCGTTGCAGGTGTGGGGCTTTTTATGCGAATGAAGTCGTTTTAGTGGGCTTATTCCCCGCGGTGCATGCAAACCGATCCCGCAATAGTCGGCCCCGAGGCCTTGGCAGCTCGTCGGCAGGGGACTGCTGACGCCCAGCGTCGTGTCGCCGAAGCGAGGCGCGGATGGATGGAAAGACGCAGCTATTTCTACATTTTGATGCGCCAAGCGCTCGCTTTCTTTGTCGAGCCAAGGGAGCGCGTTCTGAGTGTGCGGTGTCAAGACGGGTGGATGCTTGAAGCGGTTGAGCCTCGCGAGGGCGTGGGACTGGAGATCACCGGCGAGATGGTCGAGGTGGCGAAAAAGCAGCACCCCCGATTCCGCTACGAGGTCGGATTTGCCGATACCTTCCAACCACAGGGCGAGTTCGACGCGATCATTGTGGCGGATCCGGGGGAAACGGTCGATTTGCAGCAGGAGTTCGAGAATCTGCGCAGGTGCTGTCACCGGGGAACGCGTCTCTGTGTCTACGGGTATAATTCCCTGTGGGAGGCACCACTGAAGCTTGCGGAACAACTTGGCTTGAAAATGCCGCAACCGGAACAGAACTGGCTAACGGAGTTCGACTTCAGAAATCTGCTGGAGTTGGCCGGTTTCGAGGTGATCAAGGTTCACTATGCCGCGCTTCTACCGTTCCGGGTCCCGCTCGTTTCTCGGTTCTGCAACAATGTGCTGGCGCACGTGCCCGGCCTGCGAAGGTTGTGCTTGATCCATTTCATCATTGCTCGCCCGGTGCCCGAGTCGGGACGTGCGAGCGGCCTCAGCGTGTCTGTGGTGGTGCCTTGCCGCAACGAAGAGGGAAACATCGAAGCAGCTGTCCAACGTATCCCGGCGCTAGGGACCCAAACGGAAATCATCTTCTGCGATGACCAATCGACGGATAAGACACGCGCCGAAATCGAGCGGATGATGCGCGCGCATCCCGAGAAGAACATCCGGCTGGTCGAGGGGCCCGGTATTTGCAAAGCGAAAAATGTCTGGGCTGGTTTCGATGCTGCCAAGAATGACATCTTGATGATTCTCGATGCTGATCTGACGGTCATGCCCGAAGCATTGCCCGGATTTCTTGACGCGATTGCTTCAAACCGCGGCGAATGCATCAACGGCTCGCGTTTGGTTTATCCCATCCCGCGCGAAGCGATGAAAGTGACCAACCGCGCGGGAAATGTGGTCTTCAGTTGGCTTTTCTCCCTGCTTTTGGGTCAACGAATCAAGGATACTCTTTGTGGAACGAAGGTGCTGCGGCGGGATGATTGGTTGCGCATGAGGAAATATGTGGACTACTGGGGGGTGTCCGATCGTTGGGGCGACTACGATCTCTTGCTGGGGGCCGCCAAGTTAAATATGCGCATTGTCGATTTGCCAGTGCACTACCAGGAGCGAGTGGCCGGCGTGAGTAAAATGACGCGTGTCTTGCACAATGCGAAAATCATGCTGGCCATCATGTGGAAAGCATCGGTGAAGATGCGTCGTTATGGAAGGCCCTGAGCAGGATATCACGGAACATCAAAGGCAGATCGAAGAGAATCTGCGTTACTGGAACGCGAAGCCGGTCCTTCGGGATATCTATCGTGACTTCCATCAGAGGTTGGCTCGCTATCTGAGTCCGGTTTCTGGCGAAACGGTGGAAATCGGGTCGGGCATCGGAAACATCAAAGAGGTGATCCCGCATTGCGTTCGCACGGACGTTTTTCCGAATCCTTGGATCGAGCGGCAGGAGAACATCTATCACCTCAGCATGCCGGATAGCTCGGCGGCGAATCTCATTCTCTTTGACGTCTTCCACCATCTTGAATATTCGCTGGATGCTCTGGAGGAATGTCGACGTGTGCTAACTGTTGGCGGGAGACTTTTGATCTTCGACCATGCCATGAGCGCAGCGGGCATTTTATTCAGCAGATTCGCACATCATGAGAAAGCGGGATTTGCCAAGAAGTACAAATTGCGCGCGCAGGATCGATCGCAGCTTGTTTCGCCGCGCTATTACGCAGACCACGCCAACGCGAGGCGCATTCTGGAGCGCAGGTTTGATGAATTGCTTCGGCCGGCATGGAAAAAGGTGGCTGTGGTAAAGCTCCCTGCAATCAAGTGGCTGCTCAGTGGGGGTTATCGCGGGCCATCGTTTCTGCATCCCGCTTTGATACCCAGTGCGAACTTGTGCGAGCGTGCGGCCAGCTTAGCACCTGCCATTTTCGCTCTGAGATTGCTCGCAGTGTTGGAAAAATCCGGAGATTAGCTTGTCCTTTCAAAGGTCTGTAATGAACACAAATCCGCTAACGAAACTTTCAGCAGCGATGAATCGGTCTTCGTGGGCACGCGGCTCGATCAAGCTCCACAAGGCAAGGCTTTACGGCTTCACCTTCGATCGTCTGCTCTATTTATGGCTGCATCGAGCCGGTCTGATGGGGCGGGCTGGTCTCGAAGAAATGGCCGGTCATGTTTCGGAGGGCATGACCGTTGTCGATGTCGGCGCAAATGTGGGTGTTTACACTTCTCTCTTTGCCCAGTTGGTGGGGTCATCGGGCAGGGTGATTGCGCTGGAGCCGGCGCCGGACAATTGGCGGGCGCTGAGTAAAGCTTTCACCAACAAGCGCTGGAACAATGTAGAGCTTCATCAACTGGCCGCCGCAGATCGGAGTGGGCGTATGTATTTCGAGAGGTCTTCTTACAACAGTGGCAATAATGCCTTATGTGTGGAGAGCGGCCGTGAAGGTGCGGAATCCGTAGAGGTCGTCCGGTTGGATGACCTGCTTGCTGGTCGCAAGGTTGATTTCATAAAAATCGATGTTCAAGGTTGGGAGGCGGCAGTTCTGAGAGGAGGCGAGCAGACGCTAGAGGGGAACCGCCCGCTTCGCGTGAGAACCGAAGTTTGGCCCGCGGGGTTGACTCGCGCTGGATCATCGCCGGAGGAAGTTGTGGGATTGCTAGAGCGTTGCGGTTTGCAGATTAATGCAGGCGACAAAAGCAAACTGAGTTCCATAAAGAATAATAACCACTACTTTGATATAACGGCATATTCGTGACGTTAAAGATAGGCTACTGCGGATACGAAGCGCTGAAGTAGTGGCCGGCGCCGAGCATTTGGCCGCGGAAGGTCAGGGTGAGGTCGCGGTATTGGAGGTCCTCGCCGGCGAGGGCGGCGGTGTTGATTTTTTCCTGCAGGCCGTCGGGGTCGTCGAGGTAGTAGCGTCCGAAGGAGACGAGGTCGGGGCGGAGCTCCATGATGAATTCGTAGAGGGTGAGGCCGCGCTTGTAGGCTTCGTGGGCTTCGGGGGTGATGAGTCCTTCGGTGCTGATGTGTTGGAGGTGCGGGAAGAAGTAGGCGGATTGGACTTCCTGGACGAGAAACACGCGAGCGTCATCGGGCGGAGGAACAAATTTGGTGACGAGGGCGCGTTGGCTGGGCGCGTCGGCATAGGCGGCCAAGGGACGCAGGAGAAGGAAGCAGAGGGCGAGCGCGTAGGCGGGGCCGGCGAGCCAACCAACTTTGCGCGGGATGACGCGGGTCAACGCGGCGACGGCTGGGACGGAAAGGGCAACTATCGAGGGCACCATGTAGCGGCCCTGCCAGGTGGTGTAATAGTAGAGGCTGAAGAAGAGGGCGGACCAAGCGCAGACGCCGAGGGCGAAGTAGGCGGAGGGGCGGTCGTTTTTCACGCCGCGGAAGGCGACAAAGAGGGCGGCGAGGAGGAGGGGTGACCAGGCGAGGAGCATTTTCCAGGCGTCGAAGTTGATGGGGACGCCGAGGAGGGAAACGGTGTCATATTTGAGCGCGATGAGGCGTCGGGCGGTGTTGGGCGTGGGGACGATGGGAACTCCGGTGAGGGAGAGGAAGAGGGCTTGCAGGGCGGTGAGGACGAGCGGGACGACAAGGAGCATGAGGGCGACGGGCCAGCGTTGGCGGCCTTGGCCGAAAAGAAAGGCGAGCGCGGCGACGCCGCCGAGCGGCAGCATTTCCGGACGGATCAGGGAGAGGGCGAAGACCCACAATCCGCCGATGAGTCCGTCGTGCCACGGGCGGGAGGGACCGGTGTTTCGCGCTTCGCGCCAGACCCACATGGAGAGGGCGGTGGCGAAGACGAGGGTCATGCAGGTTTCCATGGGGTTGACCGCGGTCCAGTAGAAGACAACGGGGTTGAAGAGGACGAAGACGGCGAGGAGGGCGGCGACGGAGGCGCCGAGCTGCGCGGCGCGGCCCCAGACGTAGAGGCGCCATCCGGTGAAGGCGACGCAGAGCATGGCGAAGATGCGGGTAACGGTCATGAAGCCTTCGTTGGAGCGGATTTGTCCGGTGAGAACGCCGAGGACGACGAGGATCCACTCCCAGAGGATGGTGGTGTTGGCGCGGGATGGTTGGCCGAGGGAATACTCGAACCAGCGGCCTTCGGCGAAGTTGCGCGCGAAGACAAGATGGATCATGACGTCGCCGGAGAGTTGGTCGGCGTGCCACTCCCACAGGTAATAGATGTTCGCGGCGATCAGGATTATCGCGGCGATTAGGGCGGGGGCGAATGTGAGCGGCGGAGCCGCACGGGGAGCAGGGAGCATGGGAGCGAGAGTAGAGCTGAAAGTTGAGACCTGAAGCCTGAGGTCGGAGATCGGAAAGCTAAGCGACGGACCTCTTGTAATCGCCGCGGGAAAAGTATTTCTCAAGCCATACGTAGAGAACGATGAAGAGATAGCGGCTGCCCATTTCGCGTATTTTGAGTTTGGCGATGCCGGTGCGGCGGTTGCGCCAGGTGATGGGGATGACGGTGAAGTTATAACCGCGGACGATGGCTTTGAGGGGGAGTTCGACGGTGATGTTGAAGTGCGGAGAAAGAATTGGGCGGATGCCGTCGATGACTTCTTTGCGGTAGGCTTTGAAGGCGTTGGTCGTGTCGTTGAGTCCGTGGCGGAAGAGGAAACGCACGAAGGCGTTTGCCATGCGGTTCATGAAGAGTTTGATCGGCGGGTAATCGATGGTGCCGCCGCCTTTCATGAAGCGGCTGCCGAAGACGCAGTCGTAGCCTTCGTTGAGTTTTTCCCAATAGCGGACGACATCGCGGCAGTCGTCCGATTCGTCGGCCATGAAGATGACTGCGGCGTCACCGTTCATGGCGTCGAGTCCGAGGTTGATCGCCCTTCCAAAACCATGAGGACCATGGTTTTGGATAGGGCGGAGAACAGAGCGCTGTAAGCTAAGGCTGAGACTTGAGGCGGAAACCTGAGTGGCTGAGGGAAGGGCTGAACCGGAGGCCGAAGGCTGGAGATGGGTCGCCGCGGCGACCAAACCTGAGTTTGAAACCTTAGCGACAGAGGCGGAAGTATTAAGGCGGCGGGCTTCTTCTTGAAGAATTTGCCATGTGCGGTCGGCGGAACCGTCGTCGACGACAATGATCTCGTGCGGGACGCCGCGGAGATCCAACTCGAGGTGCAGATGTTCGACGGTGGAGGCGATGCAGCCCTCCTCGTCGCGCGCGGGAATGATGACCGACAGGAGTCGGAGTGGTGGGCTGCTGCTCACGGGTGACAGGGACTATCTTAACAAAAGGTAACCAAGAAAACGAAGGGGGCAGGCTACCGCATTTGGTCGCGGCGCTGGCTGGCGCTTAACCGGGCAAGTTTTGAATGTGTTGCGCGGGAGCGCAGAAAGTCTTTAGCCGCCGCCGAAGATTTTTCTCGCGATGGGTAAAATGGTGCGGGCGCTGCGGTGCCATTTGGCGACGCGGTCGAGGCGGAAGCGGGCGGCAGAGGAGTTGAGAGATGAGGGATGAGAGTTGAGAGCGACGCGGAGGGCTTTGACGCGGGACTCGGTGGATTCGAGGCGGGGGATGACGCGCTCTTTAAGGAAGCCGGATATGAGGAGCTTCATTTCAAGCTTCGCCGTGTAGAGGGCTTGGCGGGATCCGTTGTGGCGCTCTTTGATCACGGCACCGAAAGCTTCGAGTTGGCGGAGTCCTTGACTGGTAGAGCCTTGGCTGATGCCCAAGCGCTGCGCGATGTCTTCCATGGACATGGGTGCTTCGCTGGCGAAGAGGAGGCCGTAGATTTGTCCGTAGGATTTCGGGTTGCCGAAGAGTTCGGCGAGGTCGGCGAATACTTCGACGAGGCCGGATTCGTAATCAGCGGTGAGGACGGAGCCGGGCGCAGGGAGCGGAGAGATGGGAGTGGCGGGCAACGCATCGCGAACCAACTGGGGAGCCAGGGCCATGTCGATGAATTAAGCCTGGCGCGGGTAAATATCAAATCAAAATGAAATCATGAAGTGGCGGCCCCGGTGAAGTATGCTGCGCACTTCACGGGGTGAA
>Ga0247836_1003965_pt1 | contig 19061 bp, 17 predicted proteins | sample LaCruzMarch2015__4_FD_187116 | JGI IMG/M metagenome (GOLD analysis project Ga0247836, IMG submission 187116) | Freshwater microbial communities from meromictic Lake La Cruz, Castile-La Mancha, Spain - LaCruzMarch2015_14m | ecosystem: Environmental > Aquatic > Freshwater > Lake | place: Spain... | reverse complement strand
GTCCACGAGGAGTTCGTGTAACCGATCGCGAACGCGAAGTTGGGAACGCCGGAGAGCATCATTGACTTGTAGGCCAGGCATTCGTGCAGATCGACCGTCGCGCCGTCGACCGCCAGCGTCATGCCGCCAAAGGCCAACAGGTTCAGGCCTGTGGCGGTGACGATGATGTCGGCCTCTAATTCCTTGCCTGACTCAAGCAGAATCCCGGTCTTGGTGAATCGGACAATCTTGTCGGTCACCACCGAGGCCTTGCCCTTGGAGATGGAACGGAACAGATCGGCGTCGGGCACCGCGCACATCCGCTGATCCCACGGGTTGTAGGTCGGGTTGAAGTGGGTGTCGACGTCGTAACCCTCGGGGAGCGCGCTGACATTGAACTTGCGGATGAGACGGCGTACCTGCTTCGGATAGCGGCGACTCGCGCCGTAGATGAGCCGCTGGCGGCCGACGTTGAGCCGACGGGTGATCCGATACGCCAGTTCGCCCGGGAGCACCTTGCGCAGTCCGTTGGCGATCGGGTCCTTGCGCGGTAGGGGCATCACGTAGGACGGCGAGCGCTGCAGCATGGTGATGTGCCCGGCAGTGGGTGCCATCGCGGGAATCAGCGTGACTGCGGTGGCACCGCTGCCGATGACGACGACCTTCTTGCCCGCGTAGTCGAGATCCTCCGGCCAGGCCTGCGGGTGGACGATGACACCCTCGAAATCCTCCCGGCCCTCGAAATGCGGCGTGTACCCGCCGGCGTAGTCGTAGTAGCCCGCTGCCGAGAACAGGAAGTCGCAGGTGACGTCCCACTGCTTGCCATCGCGCTCCAGGGTCACCGTCCATTGCGCCGTGCGGTGGGAGAAGTCGGCGCGTAACACCTTGTGGCCCAGATACATGCGCCGGGCCAGATCGTCGTCTGCGACGACCTCGTGCAGGTAATCAAGGATCTCGTGCGCATCGGCGATGGCATTGTCGGAAGTCCAGGGCTTGAACTCATAACCGAAGGTGTGCAGGTCCGAGTCCGACCGGATGCCCGGGTAGCGGAACAGGTCCCAGGTGCCGCCAATGGCGGTTCGGCCGTCGACGATGGCAAAACTTCGGCCCGGCTGCTTGGTCACCAGGTGGTGACCCAGCCCGATCCCGGAGATCCCGGCACCGACGATCAGCACATCGACATGGCCGCTCAGCGACTGCGTGGGGCGACTCTGGTTGAGCGAGGTGACGGACATGGTGCACTCCCCGGTCGGGCCCGAAGGCTGTAACAAAGCTTATGTTATCGCGCCCGGCGCGCGCTCAACGCCGTCGGCCACGCCCTCGCTCATCACTCGCCCACCTGATCGGCATCAACTCCGCCCCCGGGCTCGCCTCGAACAGCCTGCCGAAGGCGAACGAGAACCCGTCGACGATCATCTCGTGGTCGGGTACTAGTTCGGTGTCGCAGGCGATCCCGACGACCACCGAACCGTTGTAACTGGAGATGGTGAAACTCATCGGCTGATTTCCGGAGATCGGCGCCCACCCGACGATGCCCTCCACCTGCGAGCCGGCCAGGTATACCGGCGTCGGTGGGCCGGGCACATTGGTCAGCGTTCCGAGGGTGCGATTGGTGAACAGGTCCACCGATGCCTCATACAACCCGTGGCTTAGACCGGCGATGGTCTCCTGGAACCGGAACGCCAGCGCCGCCTCGTGTCCGTGTTTGATCCGATCCATCCGCCGCTTCGCGGCGGCGAGCACCTTCAATGGGTCGGGCTCGTCAGTCGGCAACTCCAACTGCACCAGGGCGAACTCGTTGCCCAGGGTGTCAGGCAGGTTCAGGTCGAGCGGCTTGAGGTTCACCGGCACCATGAACGTCACCGACGAACACCGTGCCTCGTGCGCTTTGAGGTAGTCGTAAAGCGTTAATGCCACGCTGGCCACCAGTACGTCGTTGACGGTGCAGCGATTCGCCTTCGCGATCGCCTTGACCGCCACCAGGGACAGCGGCTGCGACCAAGCCACGCTCTTGTCACCGCCCGCGGTGCCGGTCCAGATCGTCGCTTCGTTGCGGGTTCCCACCACCAACTTCCGGACGGTGTCCAGATCGCCGGGGGCCGAGGCGAAGACGTCGATCAGCGGTCCACCTCCGGGCAGCGCTGAGCGCACCGTCTGCACCAGACCGGTGCCGGTTGCCTGCGCGGCGGTCACCATGGTGTTGCCCGCCCCGAGGGGATTTCGCAACGCGAAACGGCCGAGGCGGCCAGCCCTGCCGAGCAGTCGCGGGGCGTCGGCGATCGCGCCGGCGGCCCCGGAGATGACACCGCCGGCCGTCTTCGCGGCGCTGACGGCGGTGGATCGGACCCGTTCGGCCAGCGGCTGCCCGGGTGGCTGCGGGTGGGCAGCGTGCCGGGTCACCGCGGGGCCGATGATCGGCCCGCCCTGCGGACCAGAGTCGAACAGGCTCATCGACAACTGCACCATCCGCGTGCCGTCGGCGATGGCGTGATGACTGCGCAGAATCATGGCACTGCCCTTGCCGTAGCGCTTGACCCAAATCGCCTGCCATAGCGGACGATCGTGATCAAGCATCTCGGTCCGGTGGGCGGCGACCAGCTCCTGCAACGCCCGCGGATCGTTGGGCTTGTTCAACGAGACCAGTGCGACGTGATTGTCGACATCGAAATTCGCATCGGGCTCCCACCACCAGGAACCGTCGTCGTCTTTGACAGCGCGGCTGCGGAACACCGGGTAGCGGTCCAGGAGTCGCTCCTGAACTACCTGTCGCACCTTGGCGAAGTCCAGCGGCTCGGCCGTCCAAATCACCGAGTCGACCACCATCAGGTTGTTCGGGCGGTCCATTTCCAACCAGAGGGCATCCTGTACGCCGAGTCGGCGTCGCTGCTGCATTGCTACCTCCGATGACTCCGGGCTCCGGGCCGCGGGCTCCGACTCATTCTTACTTGATCGGCAGGCCGCGCGTCGGGGTCTGCCGAACGTAGGGCCTTTAGTCACGAGGTCGCGCCAGGAAGTCCGCGACGTCGGCCGCGGCGCCGGCGTCAGGGTAGTTCGAAGTGTTGGTAATCGACCGGGTCAGTCCAGGCGCCGCCCCAGCGCCAGCCCCGATCGGTGAACGCTCGCACTGCCGGGGAGTCGGCTCGCAGCAGCCCCAGATCGTCGCGACTGCGGTCGAGGTAGCGGGCGGCAGTCTTAGGCTCCAGATTCCCGTCAGCGTCGATGTAGGGATTGACGAGGGGGTTGACGTCCACGGCGCGGCCGTAGGCGTGCAGCGACCAGCCGTCCCCCAAGGCGCGACAGTTGAACGCCGAGGTGTTGTTGTCTCGCATCGACAACTCGTCCTGCGCGCCGGGATAGTTCTCAACGGTTCGAATCTTCTCGATGGGATAGCGCAGACGCTCGAGGTCGTCGAAGATCGCGATGACGTCGTCGACGACGTCCTCATGCACCACGAGTTGACCTCGATGCGTGCCGCCGTCGAAGCCGAGATAGTCGAGTTCGACGCGGCGCAGTGACGCCGGTGCGACGGGGCATTCGGGTCGCCAGGTGGTCCCGAGGTCGGCGGCGGTTACCGGATGCACCGTGGCCGGTTGACCCGACGGTGCCGGTGGTGGGCGCGTCGACTCGACGGCGGCACTCGATGTGACGGCGACGGGCGGGCCGGGGGCTGGGCCCCGGGCGCACTGCACCGTCGCCCCGGCGGCGGCGGTCAGTATCGCGAGTGCGGCAAGTCCTCTGAGTTGATTCACTACCCAACGATCAGATCATGACTGCCGTGCGGTGGCGGCGCGACACGGCAGCCGACCGACCCCTCCGCGTTCCAGGGCGTGGAACGCGTTGACCGGGCTACAGTAGGGCCCGCGCGGCCACCGAGTGAGAATGGGTGAGGCATGGAGCCAGGTGAGCCCGATCCGCTCGGGCCGTCACTGAAGAAGGGGCCCGCGGGCGCCATCGCCCTTGACGACTGGGCCGGCGGGATCCCGCAGACCCGCGCCCAGTTTCCGTCCGTCCGGATCGGCCGCCGATGGTTCAGCAGCCTCTGGCTCCTGCCACTGGGGATCGTCGGCCTAGTGCTATCCATCGCGGTGGTGCGCGAGCTGACCCGCTACGGCTGGTATCAGGATTTCATCACGCGCTATCCGGGCACCTCGATGGACTACGTCGATCCCGTCGACTCCGGATTCCCCTGGTGGCTTCGGTGGCAGCACTTCTTCAACCTGCTGTTCATGATGTTCATCATGCGAGCGGGCATCCAGATTCTTGCCGACCACCCGCGGCTGTACTTCAATGCCGGCTGCAAACCCGACACCGAGTGGATGCGGTTGCGCGACGCGGTGCCCGCAGACCAGCGTGACAGTGATGACCCCGAGCGAATCTGGACAGCGAAGCAAGATTCCGTTGCCCTGCCCAAACAACTCGGCATTCCAGGGATCCGGCACTCAATCGGCCTGGCCCGCTGGTGGCACTTCAGTTTCGATCTGCTGTGGCTGATCAACGGCGTGGTGTTCTACGTCTTACTGTTCAGCACCGACCAGTGGAAGCGCCTGGTGCCCACCTCGCTGGACGTGTTCCCCAACGCCGTGTCAACCGCGCTGCAATACCTGTCGCTGGAACTGCCGCAGAATGCCGGCTTCAGCACCTACAACGCGCTGCAATTGCTGGCCTACTTCATCACGGTGTTCATCGCCGCGCCGGTCGCCTTGATCACCGGACTGCTGCAGGCGCCGGCGATCGCGGGCCGGTTCGGCACCGGGGCCGGACTGCTGAACCGCCAGGTAGCCCGCACCATCCACTTCGGTGTCCTGGTGTGGATGGCGATCTTCATCGTCATCCACACCCTGATGGTGTTCGTGACCGGTTTCGTGGGCAATGTCAACCACATCACGCTGGGTACAGACACCGACTCCTACCTGGGGGTGGCGCTGTACCTGGCATGGATGGCGGTCGTCGTGACGTTCTGGCTCGTCGCTTCACCGCTGACCCTCAAGCACCCGCGGAAGGTACAGAAAGCCGCCCGGACGATCCTTGGCCCGCTGAAGGGTCTCATGGAGCGCTGGGATCCCACTGCAACCTATGCGCGAAAGGACATCTCACCGTACTTCTGGACCAACGGTGAGCGTCCGCAGTCACCGGAATACGCTCGGTTGCAGGCGGGCAACTGGTCGGAGTACCGCCTGCGGGTCGACGGACTGGTCAAGAAACCGCTCGAGCTGTCCTTTGCGGAGTTGCGCGCACTGCCCAAGCAGAATCAGATCACTCAGCACTTCTGCATCCAAGGTTGGTCCGGTGTCGGCGAGTGGGCCGGTGTGCCGATGAGCACGATCTGCGAGATGGCCACGCCGCTACCGAACGCACAGTGGGTGGTGTTCTACTCCTTCGCCGACGGCTCCGGCGGCGGGCGGTATTACGACTGCCACCCGATCGCGAACATGTATCACGAGCTGACGATTCTGGCCTACGAAATGAACGGCGAGCCACTGAACGAGTCGCACGGCGCGCCGCTTCGACTCCGCGACGAAGTCGAACTCGGCTTCAAACAAGTCAAGTGGATCGAGGCGATCGAGTTCGTGGAGTCGTTCGATCATCTTGGTGCGGGCTATGGCGGCTACAACGAGGACCAGGAGTACTACGGCTACCGCATGCCAATCTAGGAGGAAGGTGGATCCCTTCGGTGATGCCCAAACAACGCCTACTCGGCTCTGTGGTTAGCCTCCTGATGATGACGAGCTGTTCTCCGAATGCGGAGTCGACACCTGCACCGGGATTACCAGCCGAGCAGATGGTGTTCATGGTGATGTCCTCGGGAGGTATGGCGCCGGCGGTGTATCAGGCCATGGCGTCCCCGTCGCTGGCGATCTACGGCGACGGCCGGGTGCTGACGGCCGTGGAATCCCCGGCCCTGCGACTGATTCCCACCCGCTACGAGGTCGCACGAATCGACCCCGCTGCGGTGGCGTCGTTCGTGGCCGACGTCGAGGCCGACGGTCTGATCAACAGTGGCACCGACTTCGGCACGCCCCGGGTGACCGATCTGCCCTCGACGACGGTGATGGTTTATGGGCGGGGCGATGGGCAGCGGGTCAATCCGTACGCTTTCGACGAGCGGTTCGACGCTCGGCTGACGCCGGAGCAGCGCAGCGCGCGGGTCGCATTGCGCACGATCATCAGCCGGGCCGCCGCGTTGGCGGCTGGAACCCCGCGCGTGCCCTACTCCCCCGACCGAGTTGTCGTCTACGAGATCGAAGCACGTAGCGCCGATGAACCCGGCGCCGCGGACTGGCCGGGTCCGCCACCGGCGAGCTTTCTCGCGCCCAGCACCGGACGGCGCTCGATCGCCTGCGGCGAGTTGATGGCCGATCCGGCCGAGGTGGTTTACCAGGCAGCGCTGGAAAACCCGGGCGCACGCTGGATCGTCGACGGCGACACCCGGGCCCTGGCTGTCAACTCCCTGCCACTGCCGGGCGACTGTTCTTGATCACTCGTTCTTGATCACCTGGGCCGTGGTGGGGATTTGGCGACGAACTCCTGCTCGGGCCGACCCGTGCTGCCATAGCGCAACCCGATCTTGACCTCGTCGCTGGTTGCCAGCGCGGCCAGGTAGCGCTGCGCGGTCGCCCTCGACACTCCGATCTCGGCGGCGACTTCGGCAGCCGACATCGGCCCTGTGGCACCGTCAAGCGCTTGCAAAACTAGGTCTTTGGTCGGCGAGGGTGTAACGACGGTCAACTGCTGTGCGGCGATGCGGGGACGCAGCGCATCCAATGCCGCGTCGACCTCCGCAGGCCCGAGATTGTCGGCGGCCAGAATCTTGCGATAGCGGGCATACCCGGCCATTCGGGCAGCCAGTTCGGTGGGGGCAAACGGTTTCACCAAATATCCCAGCGCGCCGGCTGCAACTGCGGCGCGAACCGTCTCAGCCTCCGTCGCGGCGCTCAACATGATTGAGTCGCAACGTAATTCACGAACGAGGTCGATCCCGGATCCGTCCGGCAGATAGACATCGACCAGTGCAAGATCGACCGGGCCGGACTTTCGGGCAGCGGCAAGAGTATTGGCGGTGCCGGCCACTGTGAAACCGGGTAGCGCATCGACGATTGCGGCATGCATGTCGGCGACCCGGAAATCGTCTTCAACGATCAATACGGTCAGTTCAGATTCGCTCACTGCTCGGCCTCCGCCATCACGCCCGGTAGTCGGGCGATAAACTCCGCTCCACACAGAGGTCCTCCGGGGTTCACGGGGCGGGACAATACGATGTCGCCGCCCAGCGCCCGGGCGATCTGCCGCGACAACGTCAGACCGATGCCGCGCCCACCGTCTAATCCACCCTGCGATCCCATTGGGTGTTTGGTCGTCGTTCCCTCGATGAATATCTGGTCGGCGAAATCCGATGCCACCCCGTCGCCGCTGTCCGCCACCGTGATGTGCAACGTCGAGTTGTCTTGGAGTAGTTCGACTTCTACCGTCTTCTCCGTGCAGCTACCGGTGCGGGTCGCCTCGATCGCGTTGTCGATCAAATTTCCGAGCACCGTCGTCACGTCGACCGGGAAGACGAGCCGACCCGGCACCCAGGTGCTCTCCCCGATCCGCAGCGTCACCCCAGCTTCTCGGACGCCCGCGGCCTTGGCGGCCAGCAACGCTTGGAGGTAGGTGTCGCGGATCGCGTCAATACCCGGCAGTGCCGAACCCAGCGGCCCCGACCCGAGTAGCTCCTCGAGGTACTCACCGGCCTCGTCGGGATGGCCGCTGTGCAGCAGTCCGTTGAGCAGATGCAACCGGTTGGCGAATTCGTGGCGTTGGGCCCGCAGCACCGTGCTCATCAACTGCACAGCATCCAATTGACGTGTCAGCGATTCGATATCGGTGCGGTCGCGCACGATCAGCACCGTGCCCAGTTCGCGTCCCTCCCTCGCCACCGGTCGGGCCGACACGACCAGGACACGGTCCCCGACGGTGGCCAGGGTGGGTGCGGGGTCGCAGGACCGCAACACCTCCAGGACCCGCGGCGTCAGTCCGATCTGATCAACGGGATGTCCGGTTGCGGAACCGATCTCGAGCAGGTGGCACGCTTCGTCGTTGACGAATGTGGTGTTGCCGTGGGTATCAGTGGCAAGCACCCCTTCGCCGATACCGTGCAGCACCGCTTCCTGGGTGCGCACCAGTTCGGTCATTTCCGTGGGCTGCAGATCCAGCGTCTGCTCACGCCAGCGCCGCGCCAGCAGCACCGAAAGGACTAGGCCGGCCACCAGGGCGGGACCGGCGGTCAGGGCGGCGGTGCGTTGCTCGTCGCGCAGCAACTCGTATACCGACGAGGTGGACATCCCGACACTGACCGCGCCAACAACCCGGTCCGAATCAAGCTCCAGAACGGGGACTTTCGCCCGAATCGACGGGCCCAGGGTACCGGTCTGCTCGACTACCTCCTCACGACCGGACAGCGCAACAGAGGGATCAGTGCTGACCGGCTTTCCCAACTCGGTGGGGTTGGGATGTGACAGCCGTATCCCGCGGTCGTTGGTGATCACCACGAACAACACACCGGTACCGGCGCGGACCTTGGCTGCGATGTTCTGCAGCGGGCCGTTCGCCAACTCGCTCGCTGAGGGCACCCCACCGTCGTACCCGGTGCCGTCGTACATGGCGACGTCGGCCCGCACCGCCGGCGCGGCGGCCAGTACCCGCGCGATGTCCAGGGACCGGTGGCCGTATTCGTCGATCAGTCGGTTGTGGTAAACAACCGCAAGCAGGGCGAAAGCGATGCCCAGTGTGAGCGCCACCACCGCCAGCTGCAACAGCAGGATCTGCGTTGCAAGTCGCAGATCTATCCGCTGCTTGCCGGCCACTCCGGAAGCTTAACCGGCCGCTTAAGCAGAATGAGCAAAAGGTGCCTCGGCGCTCTCCTCGAGCCAGTCCGGGGTGAACTCGGTGACGTCGGTGAAGGCGCCGCGCAGTACCCCGATGTAGTCGTGCACCGAGTGACGGGCCTCGGCAGTCTCCGGGAAGGAGACCGTGAGGGTGGTCTGATCGGCGTGCCGGACGATCCAGGTGTTGATGCCACCATGCGAGAGGTTGTCCAGGTAGATGCCGAAACGGTCGGCCTCGGCGTCAACCAGGCCGCGGAAGTCCATCAACGAGACCATCATCGACGGCCGATCAGACGGCGTCAGCCCGAGTTCCTCGGCGGACGCAAGATCCAGCACCCGCTTGAAGGAGACCGCGGACAGGTGCTTGTTGGCATCGAAGGACTTCTGGGCCGCGCGGGCCATCTGCGCGAAGTTTCCGTCACCGACGGGCACCGAGACCGGGAACAGGCTCGCGTACCAGCCCACACTGACCGAATGCGCGTCGCCGGAACGGGTGTCCGACGGGGTGAGACCGTGGAAGGTCTCGGCGCCGGTGAGTTCATGGTCGGCCAGCGCGGCACAGGCCATCACGCCACCACTGAATCGAGCACCCGCCGCACGGCACGCCGCGTTGAATTCCTCGGTCTCGTCACCATTGAGCAATTCGACGGTGACGATGCCACCCTCACCGCCGGTGGAGGTGTCTCCCAATCCCAACGGAAAGTGAGGCCAGTCGGCGCCGGCGTCGTCGGCGAAGTCAACCCAGTCCTTGATCGGCCTGGAGTCCAGCGTCATCGCGCCGACCTGAAGGTTCTGCCGCGCGGTGAAGTCGCGGTAGCCCGCGGTCGGAGGCAGCGTGCTGGCGAGTCCATCCGCCAGAGCGCGGTAGGTCAGATTGATTTCGCGGTAGATCAGCCCGGCCGACGTGCCGTCAGTGTGTAGGTGATCAACGTTGGCGTAGACGGTGAAGTGATCCGCCTTCTGAATAACACCGAAGGTGAAGCAGTCCCACTCCAGGGTTCCCGGCGTTGCCGTCTGCACAAGGCTGCGAATAGCGTCCTGATCCAGGAAGCCAAGCGCGGTCGGGACGAACTCGAGGCGGTCAGCGTCATCGACGGTCCGACGGGTGATCGACTCAGCGGTCACCTCGAAAGCGCTGTGGTAAGTGTCGTGGCGACGAAGGTGAGCGTTGATCGCGTCGGTCATCGCGGCGATGTCGCACCAGCCGTCGATGTCCCAGGTGGCCATGATCAACCGCGGGACTTCCCGGCCGCTGACTTTAGCCTCGTAGGCCGTACGCAGATGCTGTGCCTGCTGAAAACTCGGCGCCATCGGATCGATCTCGGCCCGGGCCATGATCTCCCGACTTGCCGGCGATGCCGTCCACGTGGTCACCGGGCCACGTCCTGGAGTCCAGGAACCGTGGGAAGCGATGACGACCATTTCAAACTCCTTACGCTGAAGTAGTTACTTCTATTGATGAACGTAGAGACTGCTGAACGGCCTGTCGTGCTTGTGATCGCAAACCGTGAAGTGTGCGTTACACCGACTTTTGCGCATTACGCTCACCCGTCGGTCGGGCAGCACTTGCGCCATAGTTGAGCTGCCGTTCCGTGCTTGCGGTTACGCTTCCGACGCTGCTCGGCAGCACCGGATCAATGGTTTGATTCGGTACTTCACTCCCCGGAAAAGAGAGTCACGCTGATGGACGCCAGAATGTTTCGTGTCACCGCGATCCGTCTCACCGCGGCGGCCGGCGGCCTCGCGATCGCCGCCACCCTCGTCGGCGGCTGCTCCCAAACCAAGGAGACCGCTAAAGAGGCGGCGTCGAGCGCGTCGAGTGTGTCCTCGGCGGTCAGTGCCGCGGAGACGGCGGCCAGCAGTGCGGTCGGCGAGGCCGGTGCCCAAGCTGCTGCGGCTGGAGACGTGACCACGCTTTTCTATCCGGATGAATCAACCGCGATGTTCTCCGTCGACGCTCCCGCCGATTGGGTGGTCACCGGGATCGACCAGGTCGGCGATTTCGGCACCATCGAGAGCCAGAGCGGTTCGGTGCTCGAGTTCCGTGCGCAAAACTACGACACCGAAACTGAAGCCGAAGCTGAGGCCGGCGCGATCGTCGAGTCGACCTTCGAATTTCTCAAAGAGAACTACACCGACGTCAAACTCGATGATCCCACCGATACCGTGGTGCAGGGCAGGCCCGCCATGGAGTTGACGGGCACCGGCAAGGATAAGGACGGGAACGCGGTTCAGTTCTTATCCGCGGTGATAGCACTCGGTCCGCTCTCGGTAGCCGAGATCTGGGCCGCCGTTTTCCCCCAGGACAACGACGATCTCGCGGCCGCGGAGGCGACGCTCGCCTCGTTCATGCCGGCGAGTTAATCAACGGCCCGCCAACGACGAGCGAGCTACGACCGAAGCGGATCAATCCATCGGACACCCGCGAACCGACTGAAATCGACGTCGGTGGAACACAGCTCGGCGCCGTGCTCGATGGACAGCGCGGCGAGGTGGGCGTCGCTTGTCAGATTGCCTGCAGCACCGAGGGGTTCGAGCAAACCGCGGAGCACCACCGCGTGCCGATCGGTCGGATGCACAACTGTCACACACGGAAGCTCCAGCCATCCGTCGATCACGGTGAACGACTCGTCGACGGTCAGTGGCCTTTCGAAGACGGCGGCGCGCGTCGAGAGCCTGACGAAGCCGATGAGCACGTTCCACGCGAGAGCGATCGTCTCTGCACCCGACAGCGTGTCATCGAGCCAATCCTTGGCGGCCTGGTGGCGGGATGACGTCTGGTCCATCGCGTAGATGAGGATGTTGAGGTCGATCAGCCTCATTTTCGCAGTGCGAGCTTGCGCACGATCTCGGCGTCCTCATCCGCGGCGGCGAGAGTCAGCGCCTTGTCAATGTCGAATCCCGGCCGCAGCCCCATATCCCTGCTCGGCGTGCGATAGGCCCGGCGGACGATTTCGGTGCTCAATCCGCGCCGGACGGCATCGTTGAGAACCGCCTTAAACGACACACCCCGCTCACGCGCCGCGCGCTGTAGCGCTGCCGCGACGTCCGAATCCAGCGTTACCGTAGTCCGCATTGTGCAATCATAGCATCACAACAGTTGCTGTCATGATGCTTGCTGGCCGACGTGTCGACGAGGAAGCACCGCTGAAGTGCAGTTTCCTAAGTGGAGCTAAATGGATTCGAACTCCGTCGGATCGTCAGGCGGCAGGATGATCGCCGTGGTCGAGCTTCTCGGCGATCCAGACCTTGATGAGCGACTGGTGCGTGACGCCGAGGCGGGTTGCCTCACGGTCGAGTTCCGCGTCCTCGCCGGGAAGTCCACGTTCACCCGCCGGTGTTCCTCACCGGGGCGCCGCGCCCGAGGGGTATCCAAAGCCGCCGCCATATCCTCGCCGGCGTCGAATCGCTCGTCGAATTCCTTAGCCTTCATAAAGTGCCACCTCGCTCTGTCTCGATAAACGCACCGCGTTGTCTCCGCTTCCCGACCCGGCTGACGGTCGGCGTGTTACGTTTCCGTTACTTAAATGGTGACCGCGCCTGATCCGGCATCCGTTGTGCCCGATCTTCCTGGGCTACTTGCATTAACCGAAAGGCGTTTTTCGCATGACCGTGTCCGTCCGCAGGTTTTCCTCAAGCATCGGAGCAGCCGCGACCGCTGCCGTCGTCACCTTCGGCCTCGTGACCTTGCCGCCTGAGCGATACGACTCCGCGATCGTTCGTACTGAGGTCGCGGCGGTACAACTCAAGGCCGCCGTTTCGACTCAGATTGCATTGCTTGCAGGCGCTACGGCGACCACAGCCGCTCCGGCAGCGGCTCCCGCAGCCCCCCAAGCTTCGGCGACGGGTGACGCCAACCCGCTCACCGCAATCGCCACCGCCGCGATCCTCATTGCGGCGTCCCCGTTGTGGTACGTGGGGTTTCCGGTGACACTGCCGTTGAGCGTGATCGGCGGCATTGCACTTTTCGGACTCATCAATGCTCTTCCACTAGGTTTTGGTGGAGGCGGGCAGGGTAACCCGCTACTACTCGGTCTCGTCGGCGCAGTCATCGGCGCGGGCTTCTTCGCCGTAGCGCCATTCGCGTTAGCAATCGGCCAGATTTCTTCCCTCAGCTCAACTACCGCCGCCGCTGCGGCGAGTAGGCCGGCTCGGTCGGCGGCTGCCGCCCAAGCAGCGAGTACGACCGTTGTTGAGGGTGTACCGGCATTTAACTCGGCGACCCCTGCGGTCATCATGGAATCAATCAGCCCACCGAACAGGCGCGAGAGGGGATCAGCGCAACGCGGCAGATCACTTCCGCAGTCCGAAGCAGCCACAACCGCCCCAGCTGACGCGCCGCCCGCTACCCCCACAGCAGTTCCGGCCACGGCGACTACAGATGAGACGATCACGCCAACTCAATCTGAACTGGCCGCTGATGCGACAAGAACGGACGCTGCCGATACCGGAGCGGACTCACCGCCAGCGGATGCAGCCGCATCATCCACGGCAACCCAGCAGTCCAATCAAGCGCCGTCACGGCAGCGGGAAGGCAAGACCCGGGCTAGCCGGGCTGCTGCCGATGCCAGTCGAGCCTCATAAAACATAACTACAAAGGGCTGACGGCCACACTCGGCGAGGACATCGCCGAGTACATGGAGGCAGCCGCGCCACTCTTTACCGGTACTTGGACGAGGATCGTGCGGCCTGAGGTTCTGCGGCTACTTTCTGAGAAAAGTGAACTGCGGGTTCCCGGGCCGCAACCGGCCCAGTCCGGCGTCGGCAGCGTGCGCTCAAATCTACTACTGAGTTGGCAGCATGCCGAGCACGTCCCAGCGGTCTTTCCACTGAAGTGCAGTTTCCTGGTGGAGCTAAGGGGATTCGAACCCCTGACCCCCACACTGCCAGTGTGGTGCGCTACCAACTGCGCCATAGCCCCAGGTGTGTCGAAACTACACCACCGCCGCAGTGGCCTCAAAAAGCGATCAGGGCAGCTCGCCGGCCGCCTCCGGCCCCAGGGCCCGCACCGGCGTGTGCTCCAGGGGCGATTGATCGCGGGTTTCCGGGGCGAACATCCAACCGACCGCGGCGATCAACAGCATCAAACCACTGACCGCGAACGCCCAGCCGAATGACAACTGCTGGGCGATCACCCCCACCCCGATGGATCCGACGATCGAGCCGAAGTCCGACATCATCTGGAACGTCGCGACCGCCGTCCCGCCCCGAGCCTGGCCGATGATGTCGGCGACCGAGGCCTGCTGCGGCGAGTTGTACACCCCGGAGGCAACGCCGGAGACCACCGCCAGGGCGAGGAACGCCGGCAACGACGTCGCCAGACCGAGGACGGCTGTCGACAACCCGGACAGTGCGAGTCCGATGACGAGCAGAGGCTTACGCCCGATCCGGTCTGACAACCGGCCGCTGGGGATCACCGCAGCGACATTGCCGACGGCGAAGGCGGCCAGCGCCAGCCCCGCCATACCGGGACTGCGATCGAGAATCTCCGATACGAACAGCGGCACCAATGCAAAGCGCAGCCCGAAAAACGACCATCCGGTGGCGAAGTTCGACAGCAGCGCCGCGCGATAGGCGCGGTGGCGCAGGGCAACCCGCACGGTGACCGTCGACTCGTCTTTGCCAGCCGGTGCGGCCAGAGCCGAGTGCCGCAGGCTGACCAGGACGATGACGGCCGCCACCAGCAGCAGCGCGCCATAAATAAGAAACGGAGCGCTCAGGCCCAGCCCGGCGGTCAGGCTGCCCAGCACCGGGCCGACGACCGAACCCACCAGGAACCCGGTGGAGAACATGCCCGCCACCTTGCCCCGGGCATCGGGCGGACTGATTCTGATCATCAAGGCCAGCGCGGAGACGAAAAACATGGTCGAGCCGATCCCGCCGACCGCACGGAAGAACAACAACTGCCAGTAGGTCTGGGCGAATGCGCAGGCCGCCGTCGACACCGCGACGATGAGGACGCCACTGACGTAGATCCACCGCTCTCCCAGTCGTTGCACCAGCAACCCGGTGGGCGGCGCCGCGCAAAGTCGCATGACGGCGAAGGCCGTGATCAGGAATGTCGCGGCGCTGATGCTCACGCCGAAATAACGGGCAAGTTGCGGCAGCACCGGTGCCACGACGCCGTAACCCAGCGCGATGATGGCGTTGGCCCCGATCAGCGGCCACACCTCGCGGGGCAGCCGGGTCTGTGCCTTCGACACATTGGCGCCCTGCGCAACGGAACTCACGAGATGACTGTATTCACCAGCTCCCGCGCGGCTTGCTGCACCTGTGCCAGATGCTCGAGGCCCAGGAAAGACTCGGCGTAAATCTTGTAGACGTCCTCGGTGCCCGACGGGCGGGCGGCAAACCAGCCGTTGGCCGTCGTGACCTTCAGCCCGCCCAACGGGGCGCCATTGCCGGGCGCGGCGGTGAGCTTGGCGGTGATCGGCTCACCGGCCAGTTCGGTCGCCGTCACCTGCTCCGCCGAAAGCTTGGACAATCGAGCCTTCTGCTCACGGTCGGCGGGTGCGTCGACGCGTGCGTAGACCGGGGCGCCGTACTTGGCGGCCAGCACCTCATAGCGCTGCGAGGGAGTCTGACCGGTGACGGCGAGGATCTCCGAGGCCAGCAGCGCCAGGATGATGCCGTCCTTATCGGTGGTCCATACCGAACCATCCTTGCGCAGGAATGAGGCCCCAGCTGACTCCTCGCCGCCGAATCCGATTGTGCCGCTGATCAATCCGTCGACGAACCACTTGAAACCAACGGGCACCTCAACCAGGGTGCGCCCCAGGCCGGCGACCACCCGGTCGATGATCGAGGAGCTGACGGCAGTCTTGCCGACGGCCACACCGGCAGGCCAGTCCGGCCGGTGGGTGTAGAGGTAGTCGATCGCCACCGCGAGGTAATGGTTGGGGTTGAGCAGTCCGCCGTCGGGGGTGACGATGCCGTGCCGGTCGGCGTCGGCGTCATTGCCGGTGGCGATCTGATATTTCTCCCGGTTGGCGATGAGCGAGGCCATCGCGTTGGGCGAACTGCAGTCCATCCGGATCTTGCCGTCGGTGTCGAGGGTCATGAACCGCCAGGTCGCGTCGACCAGGGGGTTGACCACGGTGAGTTCGAGGTTGTGGCGTTCGGCGATCGCGGCCCAGTAGTCGACGCTGGCCCCGCCGAGTGGGTCGGCCCCAATCCGGATGCCCTGCGCCCGGATCGCGTGAATGTCGACCACGTTGGGCAGGTCGGCGACGTAGGCGTCCATGTAGTCGTGGCGCTGAACAGCCTGGAGCGCCCGCGCCAGCGGCACCCGCTTCACGTCTTTGCCGCCGCCGCGCAAAATCTCGTTGGCCCGCTTGGCGATCGCGCCGGTGGCGTCGGTGTCGGCCGGGCCGCCGTTGGGCGGGTTGTACTTGAACCCGCCGTCACGGGGTGGGTTATGGGACGGGGTCACCACGATCCCGTCGGCCAGGTGCGAGTCGCGCCCCCGGTTGTAGGCGAGAATCGCGTGGCTGACCGCCGGCGTCGGGGTGTAGCGATCGGCGGAGTCCACCAGCACGACAACGTCATTGGCGGCCAGCACCTCCAGCGCCGATACCCAGGCCGGTTCGGACAAGCCGTGGGTGTCACGGCCGATGAACAGCGGGCCGGTGGTGCCTTGCGCGGCGCGGTACTCGGCGATCGCCTGCGTGGTCGCCAGAATGTGGGCCTCGTTGAATGCGCCGTCAAGACTGGACCCGCGGTGCCCTGAGGTACCGAAGGCGACCTGCTGGGCGACGTCGTCGGGATCGGGGTCCACGGTGTAGTACGCGGTGATCAGGTGGGGAAGGTCGATCAGGTCCTCAGGTTGCGCCGGCTGTCCGGCGCGGGAATGAGCCGCCATGACGCTGATTGTGCCCCGCCGGGGCGATACTTGCTCCGGTTGTCGCTTGCCGTTAAGGAGGTAGCCGGTGTTCGGCCATGACCATCGCGAACTGGCGGCGGTGTTCGTCGGCGGCGCGGTCGGCACGGTGGCGCGCGCCGGCCTGGGCACCCTGGCGGTGGCCGACCCCGGCCGCTGGCCATGGCCGACCTTCACGGTCAACATCGTCGGCGCGTTCCTGCTCGGCGCTCTCGCCAGCGGACTACTGGAGCGGCTGCCACTGCCCGGTCACCACCATGTAGGTCTCAGTTCCGGGCTCTGCGGAGGGTTGACCACGTTTTCCACCATGCAGGTCGAAACGCTGATCATGATCGAGGACCACCGCTACAGATTGGCCGCCGAATATACTGCGGCCAGCATCGCCGCAGGTCTGCTTGCGGTTTACCTGGCGACCGTCCTGGCGCGACGGATCTGGGCCGAACAGTGAGTGGCGCACTCTGGGCTCCCGCGCTGTGGGTCGGCGTGCTCGGCATCGGTGGGTTCGGAGCAATGACGCGATTCATGGTGGACCGGACGGTATCGCGACGCATGAAGGGGCCGTTCCCGTTCGGCACGCTGGTGATCAACATCAGTGGCGCGGCACTGCTGGGGTTCCTGGCCGGCCTGACGGTCAGGCACGAGATCGCGATCCTGGCCGGCACCGCATTTCTGGGCGCCTACACGACATTCTCGACCTGGATGCTGCAGACCCAGCGACTCGCCGAACAACGCCACATTATGTTCGCGGCGATGAATATCGTCATCAGTGTCGTTCTCGGACTAGCTGCTGCAGCGGCCGGTCATTGGACCGCGAGCATGCTGTGACCGCCGCGATTCTGATGACAGCCCACCCGATGCGACTCGCGGCGGGGATCGCCATCGCGGCGGCGAGTCTGGCCGGATGCGTTGGCCAACCGTCGGATCCGTTGCGATCGGCGTCCCCCGCCCCGGCCTCGCTGACATCGGCTGAACCCACCAGCGCTACGGCGGCCCCCGCCATACCCGCGCGCATCGAGAAGTGGATCACCCTCAGCGTCGGCGACTGCCTGGCCGGGCCGCCACCGGTCGACCCTGCGGTGGTGACCGTCACCGTCGTGGACTGCTCGCAGCCGCACCTCGCCGAAGTCTTCCTGCGGGCCAACATTCCCGTCGATGCGGCCGTCACCGGTATCGCCAACCAACGGTGCGAGGCGGGCCTGCTGGAGTACACCGGGCTCGCGACTCCCGGCACTCCGTTTGCGATCAGCTATCTGATCGACTCCGAACAAGACCGCACCTCCAACAACCCCTACCCGAGCACCGTCATCTGTCTGCTCCAGGATGCGCAGGGTCAAACCCGTACCGCATCAGCGCGGCGTTGAGTCAGGGGCGCGTGGCGAAGAACTGTGCGCTGGCGTGGGAGGCGCTGATGGCCGGCCCGGCGGGCCAGACGTGACCGCCGCCGTCGATTCGGACCAGTTCCACCAGGGTGCCACCGGCACACCCCGCCACAATCGCGCGCTGAACCTCCCCGGGTGCAGGCGGACCGTCAACGGGCGGTCCCGGGCAACCGTCCAATGCCGACCACCGCTGCGCCATCGCCGGCGCCGACAGGACATCGCTGGGCCCGCCGCGGCCGACCATCCCGCCGCCGTTGAAGGGCACGACCGGATCGCCGGTGCCATGGATCTGCAGCACCGAAACCGGCCGGGACGGAGCGCACGGCACGCCCGATCCCAGGGTTCCGGCGACCGGCGCGACCGCAGAGACCAGATCCGCACGATCACAGGCCAGTCGGTTGGTCATGAACGCACCGGCGGACATCCCGGTGACGAAGACCCGCCCCGGCGCGATCCCGTACTGCCCGGAGAGACGCTCGATGAGGGCGGCCAGGAAACCCACATCGTCGATGCCCTGACGGTCGGGCACCGACGCACCGCGGCCGTCGGCCCAGCTGAGGTCGATGCCGTCGGGGTAGGCCACCACGAATCCGTACTGATCGGCGATCGCGTTGTAGCCGGTCAGTGCGGCCTGATCGGCACCGGTCATCCCGGAGCCGTGCAGATTGAGCACCAGTGCCACCGGGGGCCGGCCGGCCGGGGCATGCACCACGTAGGTACGCGGTAGACCGGAGAAGGTCAGCACACCCGGCGGGTCGATCGGATTCGCTGACGCGGGCGCCCCGGCGACGACGACGAGGAAGGACAGGGCGGCCAGCGCCGCCGTCAGTCGCGCTCTCACGGTCATAGTCTGCACCAGCACACCCGGTCGAGGAGGAATCGACTACTGCGGCCGACGGCGCAGGAACACCAACCCGATGAACAGCAACGCGGTCGCGGTCACCGGGACCGGAACCACGG
>Ga0247836_1003958_pt1 | contig 19082 bp, 15 predicted proteins | sample LaCruzMarch2015__4_FD_187116 | JGI IMG/M metagenome (GOLD analysis project Ga0247836, IMG submission 187116) | Freshwater microbial communities from meromictic Lake La Cruz, Castile-La Mancha, Spain - LaCruzMarch2015_14m | ecosystem: Environmental > Aquatic > Freshwater > Lake | place: Spain... | reverse complement strand
TCTCGCTGAGAGCATTATCAGGTTCTTGGAAGTGGAAATCCCAGTATTTACTTATCTCAAAGTTCCTATGGCCGTGTTGGAATACCCCGTATGTTCCCGCAGGCAAGATCTTGACTCCTTGCACAAAAGTCATGTCGGTAAATATGTTTTGAAAGGTGAAATATTCGAGTAGCGCTTCTTGGTTGAGGGTCTTTTTGAATCCTGGAAGTGCGGTAATTGCTTTTTGCTCAGAAGCAAAAGAAAAACGATTTTCCTCCACCGAGTAGTAAATGGGCTTAACGCCGTACCTATCTCGAGCAAGAAGCATTCTCTTTTGACTTCTGTCCCATAAAGCTAGAGCAAACATGCCGTTGAACTTTAGCAAGGCACTAGTTCCCCACTCAGCTAGCGCATTCAGCACAACTTCGGTGTCTGACCCACCACGAAACTTTCGGCCTAAGCCAACTAGTTCTCCACGAAGTTCTTTGAAATTATATAGCTCCCCGTTATAAGAAAGAACGTATCTTCCGTCGAGGGAGACCATTGGCTGGCTGCCTGAATCGCTCAGGTCAATGATTGACAATCTTCGGTGCCCAATGCCTACATTGTCTTCCTGCCAGTGACCTTCACCATCTGGGCCTCTGTGCTGGATGGAATCAGTCATTCTGCGAAGATCAGCCGGCTCGACAAGGCGATTGTCTAAGTTGATTACCCCTGCTACTCCACACACTAAAAGCTCGCTGACAATACCTGGTGGATTACGTAGTCTTGCTCGGCTTCGGTCATGCCATGAAACAAAGGCAAAGATATGCTGCATTGGTCAGCTATGAAAGAGGAGAAGTAATCTTCCGGCTTGACGCTGTACTTATCCTTGTAGTACTCAAGCATGTGAACGGCATGCGTGGCAGGTCTTGTGCTTACTCCTGCGACCTGGAGACTGTCCATCCAAGAATTTCTCTTCCTGTTGATCTCTAAGACCAGGTCCAAATTCTTCGTGGCCAAGGCTACTGAGCAATCCTTTGGCATAAACAGGCAAGGGTAGCTCTGATATGAGTGTTCAGAGTAATCATTTGTGTGAGGGGGCCGCAGCCATGGAAGGTCTCGAAAAGCTTCGTCATATCTCTCAGCTAGTCTTTTTCTCTCGGTTAGTATTTCTGACGCTCTGTCCATCTGAGCACTGCCTAGAGCTCCTTGAATGTCTGTCATTCTTTGGTTGTATCCCGCGTCTGGGAATTCTGCCAACAGGTAAGGCCTAGCCCCGCTGTGTCTTTGAAGGTCAGACACTTCGGCACCGTGATCTCTAAGCCGCCGCAATCGGACGGCTAAGTTTTCGTTTTTGGTCACAATCATTCCGCCCTCACCGGTGGTGATTGCCTTTCTAGGATGAAAACTGAAACAACCTGCGTCTCCGAATGTTCCGACGTGAATCCCGCGATAGGTTGTTCCGAAACCACATGCCGCATCCTCAACGACAAAGAGCCTGTTCTCGGAGGCGAATCTCATAATGGGGTCCATGTTTGCCGCAAGTCCAAACAAATGGACCGGCATGATTGCCTTAGTTTTTGAAGTCAACTTGTTCTGTAACTCGTTGGGATCGAGGTTAAATGTCTCTAAGTCAATGTCTGCAAAAACTACAGCTGCACCTAGATGTTCAACGACATTGGCAGTTGAAATCCACGTGAAGGCAGGAACGATAACCTCGTCTCCTGGACCAATACCTAGGGCTGCCAAAGAAAGATGAAGCGCTGAGGTGCATGAAGTAACTGCTATTGAGTGGGGTGCTTTTGAGAAGTCGGACCACTTATATTCAAATTCTTCCACTTTCGGTCCTTGAACCAGCCAACCTGAGTTGAGGGGCTCTAGGACGCTACTTATCTCTTGAGGTGTAAGGCTTGCTCGCGCAATGGGGACTTTCACTGGAGCCCACCGAGACTGGAGCTCGCGGGACTCTCAGCTCTCCAATTAATTAAGTCTAGGAGACCTTCTTCTAAAGAGTCCCCGAAGCGAAACCCTAGGTCTTTTTCTGCTTTTTCAGTTGAGCCGATTCTGTTCTGCACAAACTGCCGAATATCTGAATCAAGATATGGCTTGTACTTCACTTCCAAGGAAGATCCCCTCAACCGAAGAATAAGGTCACATAAGTCTTTGATTGAGGTCTGGATGCCCGTTCCGACGTTGTAAAACTCATCCGACGCCTCTGACTTCAAGGCGAGTACGTTGCATCGGGCAGCGTCTCGGGCAGTTACGAAGTCATATGCCTGACTTCCGTCGCCATTGATTTCAGGAACTTCATTGGCGTCGATTTTATTCAGCATAATCGGAATGACCCCCGTATAAGCTGCTGTCTGATCCTGGTGGGGTCCGTAAACGTTCATGTATCGAAGCCCAACATAGTTCAACCCGTAGCGGTCATGAAAGGCCCTGGCCATCGCCTCTCCGGCAATCTTGGTTGCGCCGTAGAAGTTCCTGTTATTAAATGGGTGGTCTTCGGTCATTGGTACTTCAACCGCATCGCCGTAAACGCTTGCGGAGCTAGAGTAAACTAATTTCTTCACTTTGTGATTTACGCAGGCCTCAAGGACATTGAAGGTTCCTTGGATATTCACTTCAAAAGCAGTTCTCGGATACTCCCTGGAGTGTAATAGCCACATTGCAGCCAAATGAATGACGTAATCAGCACCAGCAACAGCTTTATCAAGTACATCCACATCACGAATGTCTCCGCCATCTGGAAAAATCTTGCATCGTGGGTCATTTAGAGACTCGCCAAGGTTCGACACTCGACCTCGTGTCAAGTTGTCATAGATGACTACTTCGGAAATGTCTGTTAGAAGCAATTCCCGAACTACGTGGCTACCGATAAATCCAGCCCCACCAATTACCAGGACTCTTTGGCCTGCAAGTTGCATGTTTCCTCTATGTGTTGTCGTATTGTTTCTAGTGTACAGATAGGCCTTACGCCACCGCTGAGGCTGATGGGAGCCGCCAACATAATGCCTTTGCCTAAATCTGTAGTCATAATCGGAGCTGGAATTGTTGGCTTAGCGATAGCCAACAAGCTCTCTGAATCTGGCGTAAAGGTGACTGTTATTGAAAAGGAGGCCGCGGTAGCAAGCCATCAATCATCTAGAAACTCGGGCGTGATTCACGCTGGTCCTTACTACCGCCCAGGCTCACTGAAAGCAAAACTATGCAATTCAGGGAATAAGCAGATGATCAAGTTTGCAATCAATCACGGTATCCCTCACAAAGTCACAGGAAAGTTAATAGTCGCTACCAGCCAAGCTGATGAGGGGCGTCTTAAGTCAATTGCCGAGCGGGCAAAGCAAAACATGGTTGAGTCTGAGCTAATCGGTCGTTCCCAGATACTCGAGCTGGAGCCACACTGCGGCTCACACCTAGCTCTGCATGTGAAAAGGACGGCCATCATTAACTTCGGCCTAGTTGCTAGAAAACTTGCGGATTTGAGCCTAGCCAGTGGTGCGGAGTTGATACTGCGTTCACGCGTGACCGCTATTCGCGAGGATTCTCAGGGGGTCTGGGTTGAACACGAAAAAGGGCGAACTAGGGCGGAGTTTCTAATCAATGCAGCCGGTCTGCACAGTGACAAAATAGCGAGACTTGCTGGGCTAAGCACCAACGTAAGAATTTTACCTTTCAAGGGAGAGTACTTCGAGCTCAACGAAGAGAGCTCGAATCTAGTAAAGGGTTTGATTTACCCCACTCCAGATTCTTCAATGCCATTTCTAGGAGTTCACCTGACAAAGATGATCTCGGGCTCTGTCCATGCAGGGCCTAATGCCCTTCTCGTCCTGAGAAAGGAGGGCTACAAACATGGTTCGTCTGATCGCATGGAGGTTGCCAAGCTGCTCACATATTCAGGGACCTATGGTTTCCTATCTAGAAATCCAGGATTTGCACTTCAGGAGCTCCATAGGTCACTTTCAAAGAAAAGGTACGTCGAGGATTTGGCCAAATTGATTCCCGGGCTGTCCACAAAAGATCTGTTCGCCGCCGAATCTGGTATTCGAGCCCAAGCTGTAGCCCGGGATGGGGCATTGATTGATGATTTTGTGTTCGAGAAAACTAAAAGACAGCTACATATTCTTAATGGTCCTTCGCCGGCCGCGAGCGCATCGCTAGCGATAGCTAGCTACTTGATCGAGGAAATTAGTGTTTGAGGCAAGGTTGCCCAGGACCGGGATTGCCACATAAGTGATTGGGAGGATTTTAGATTTTGGTCAACTGTCTAGCAAATAGAGGGATAAGGTCCTGCAAGGAACTACAAGATGCTGGCTGTTGTGTGCGGGTGAAGTCGTTCTGAGTTTCAGCCAAAAGCGGTTGGGGTTGGGCTATTACCTTTATGGGCGCCCCCTGTCCCAACAATAAAAAGGATCTCGAGGTGGGTGTGCTCTCTTCTGGTCGCTCCAGATCCTGAATAGTACTTCTTAGCTCAATTTACAATCAACATTGAAAAACTCCCGTGACTAGATTTAACGCTTCACTAGAATATTTAAACTGACAAAAGATTAGGAGTGAACACAAGAAGTGCGCTTGGAGGGACTCGAACCCCCAACCTTCTGATCCGTAGTCAGATGCTCTATCCGTTGAGCTACAAGCGCAAAATGCGTGATTAAGGCGCACCTAATGATAGCCCTTGAATCGGGCAAAAGTTTTATCATTGACCTGTTTTATTGGAGGGGCAGGTGTTTTAGGCTAGGGTCATCGAGGAGAGAGCTGTTTAGGGAGATATTGCTATGCCTTTAGTAAAACGGGATATTCCCCACTCACGGCCTTGGATTAGTTGGGAGGACTCAAGAATGTTGAGGATGGCGAGCAAGAGTGGGCATATTGCTAACGGAAAACTAGTTGCCGAGTTTGAGTCTAGGGTTGCAGGCTTCATTGGCGGAGTGTCCTCACTTTCTGCCACTTCAGGAACTGCTGCGATAAAGGCAGCATTAATCGGAATTGGAATTGGGAGAGGGGACGAGGTCCTGCTACCGAGCTATGTCTGCAGCGATGTTCTATCAGCAATCGAATCCGTAGGGGCTAGGCCTATCTTGTCGGACGTGAACAATTTTGGGGTCCTAGATTATCAAACTGTATCGAGAAGCATCACCTCGTTAACCCAAGCAATCATTGCAGTTCATACATTTGGAAATCCATGCAACATTCAAGAGTTAAGAGAGTTTGGCGTACCAATTGTTGAGGACGCTACTCAGGCATTTGGATTTAAGATTCACGGGATGACCGCTGGACAACTTGGTGACGTGGGTGTCTATTCGTTCAACGCTACCAAGTGTCTCACGACAGGGGAGGGGGGTATGCTCGTAACTAAAAATGAGGCGCTCTTAGATCGTGCTATAAATCTTCCTGAGTTCTTTACGTCCGCGGGAAAGATGTCTGACCTAAGCGCATCTATAGGGATCTCTCAACTGAAGAGATACCCTGTGTTTCTTTCCCGTAGAGGGAAAATGGCGGCACTGCTAGCAGATGACTGCAGGCGGTTAGGCCTAAGCACTGGTGTGGACCCCAACGCCCAAGTACCATTTAGGTTTACTATTCGTTTGGCAGCCGACTTCAATTCAGTTAGGGAGTTTGCCGATTTTAGGGGCATCTCTGTTCGCAAAGGTGTCGATGATACCCTCCACCGGTTGCTGGGGTTTACAGATGGCCAATTTCCTGTGTCTGCTCAACTATTGAGCACGATTGTTTCAATTCCATTTTACCCATCCCTAACGCGTCGAGAATTCCGCCGAATCAGACGCCTGTTAGTCGAGCTGGCGCAGGAGTTCCAAAATTAAGTTCAGTCTCATGTCAGGGACAGATGAGCAAGAGTATTCAGACTTAGTTCTCAATTCCTCGCATGCCATGTTTACCCACACACTCGAGTACAGAAATTTTCTGAGACGTACAATTCCGAGTGCCAGCGAACTCTATCTAGTCGTTAGGGATGACACGACTTTAATGGCGGCGCTGCCCATGTTTATAATGGACGGACCTCTGGGAAGGATTATAAACTCTTTGCCGTTTTTCGGGAGTAACGGTGGTTTGATTGCTCAACCAGAATCACCACAGACAGTTTATGACACCCTTGATCTTGGGATCCAAAATACAATCGCTGATCTAAAGCCTTCAGCAGTGACAATTGTGGATGGAATTTTTGAAAACGGGCCAACTGAAAAGATCGGCGATGGATTCGATTTGATTGTTCGACCGAGAGTCGCGCAAGTCACTCCGCTTCCTGGGGCGCAAGGCGCAGTTGAAGTTGGGGAACTCCTCATGAGTTCCTTCCACTCAAAGCATAGGAACGCTATACGTAAAGGGCTTAAGTCGGGTTTCCAAATAGTACACGGCGAATCAGAAGACGCAATCAAGGAACTATATGAGATCCACCGATTGGATATGGAAACCCGACAAGGAGGTATGCCCAAGCCTTCAAGCTTTGTGCAAGCTGTGCTTGAATCATTTACATACGACAAGCACTACAGAATTTACACTGCAAAAATGGATGGGGAATTGGCGGCAGGTCTCTTGATTTTCTATTTTAGAAACCAGGTTGAATACTTTTTTCCAGTTGTAGAGCCAAAATTCAGAGCCCTCCAACCTTTGAGCGCCTTAATTTTTCATGCTATGCACGACTCAGTAGTCGACTTCGAGTCAAAAATTTGGAATTGGGGGGGCACTCGTCCCGACCAGATTTCCTTAAGGAATTTCAAAAGTCGCTGGGGGGCTGAAGAAGTCGCTTATGAGTCTCGGACTTACGTTTCGAAGAATGCGAATTTGTCCGATGCCGCCGTCGCCGCGTCACTTTCCAGCTACCCAAACTTCTTTATAGCTCCTTTCAGCGGTACTCTTTGAATCAGGTTTAGCCACTGAGGAGACAATTAAATGCGGTTCTATAGTTCGTGTGAGTCTTGGGTTGTTTTGTATGGGGGTGGAGAGAAGCGATTTGCTTCGCTCGCTGCCCTAAGTGATTCAGGAGTAAATGTAGTTGCAGTTTTACTTCCCTCCTCATCAAGCGGTGGTCTCAGATCCCTAGTCGGCACGTTGTTTAGGGGCCAAGCAGTAGCCATTATGGATTCCAGCACCTCAGGGCTTGATGATGACTTAAGCGCTTTCGAGGCATCAGGAATTTTGAGCATTGGTTGGCCCTCAATACTGACTAGAGAGCGTCTAGCCGCTCACCCCTTGGCCATTAATGTGCATCCGACACTGCTCCCGAAGTACAAGGGGCCTAATTCTGGAGCCTACGTCATTCTGAATGGCGAGGATTACTCTGGCTCAACTATCCACATTATGGAAGCGGACATCGACTCAGGCGCCATTTTGGCCCAAAATCGAGTTGAGCTGACCCCCTTCGACACAGTTACCTCTGTCCAGAGGAAAGTTTATGCTGAAGAACCCGCATTATTGGTCGACACTTTGGGAAGGCTTTCCGGTGGTTTAGATGTTGTCGAACAAAAAAGCGATGAAGGTTCGGCATATCCAAGAAGGCGACCCTCTGACAGCATTATTGACCCCAACCGTCCCCTTATTGACCTCATGCTTGAAATTCGAGCGAGTAACCCCGATTCGTTTCCCGCCTATTTCTATTACATGGGAGAAAAAGTCACTGTCCATGTCAAGCGGCTAGAAAAAGGTGATGAGGAGCACGATATGGTGTGACTAGATCCTGCAGGTTTCGGGTTGTCCCTCAACTTCAAGTGCCAAGCCCCCTCTTTTTTTCCCAAACCGCATTTGAGTCTGCATTAGGCGAGGTCGTGCTTTAACGCGTCACGAAAACAGATTGCTCTAGGCTTATAGACATGAAAGAGACCTTGAGTGCCGTATTAAAGTCCCTCGAGAATGAATCTATAGAAATTTTCAGGGAAACTGCTGCCGCTTTTCGAAAACCAGTGATGCTCTATTCCATCGGCAAGGACTCTTCAGTCCTGCTGCACTTAGCACGTAAAGCATTTGCCCCGGGGCCAATTCCTTTCCCATTAATGCACATAGACACCACCTGGAAATTCAAGGAGATGATCTCATTTCGCGATGAGACAGCTAAAGAGGTCGGTTTTGAGTTACTGGTCCAAACAAACCACCAAGGAATTACAGATGGAATTACCCCTTTTTCCATGGGGGCATCCGAATACACGAGAATCATGAAGACCGTGGCGCTTCGCGAAGGACTCGACAAACACGGATTTGACGCAGCTATTGGCGGCTCGCGAAGAGATGAAGAGCGCAGTAGGGCCAAGGAAAGAATTCTCTCAGTTCGTGAACCGGGTCACCGTTGGGACCCAAGAAGTCAACGGCCTGAGCTTTGGAGAACATATAATCCCAAGCTTGCTCCTAATCAGACAATGAGGGTTTTCCCAATCTCCGATTGGACTGAGCTTGACATCTGGAACTACATCCTTCAGGAAAACATAAAGGTCAGCCCTCTTTACTTTGCCAAAGAGAGGCCTATTGTTTGGCGAGGAAGTCAGATGATCATGGTTGATGACGAGCGCTACCCTCTAAAGGATGGCGAAGTGCCTGAAATGCGAAAAATTCGCTTCAGAACTTTGGGGTGCTATCCGTTAACAGCGGGCGTTGACTCTGACGCAACAACTATGGAAGAAGTAGTGAAAGAAGTTACTGAACTGAAATTTTCGGAGCGGGCCACAAGGCTCATTGATGGTGAAAAAGAAGACTCCATGGAGAAGAAAAAGACTGAAGGGTATTTCTAATGGAAAAACCCATCATCAGACTTGTTACATGTGGCTCGGTGGACGATGGTAAGTCAACCCTTATTGGCCGCCTGCTAGTAGAAACAGATAGCGTCCCCGACGACACCGTGGATGCCGCCAAATCTGTACGCCGCTCAGGTTCAACAATCAAAGCAGGTGAAATTGACTTCAGTCTATTGACCGATGGACTTGAAGCGGAGCGTGAGCAAGGAATAACTATTGACGTTGCTTACCGTTCAATGAATCTTCTGAACGGCAGAAGACTAATCATTGCCGATGCTCCTGGTCATGAGCAATACACAAGAAACATGGCTGTTGCGGCTTCGAGAGCTGATATTGCTCTTGTCCTGGTTGACGCTACCCGCGGAATTAGAACTCAGACTCTGCGCCACTTGACCATCTGTTCATTAATGGGAGTTACCAAGATTGCCGTTGTAATCAACAAGCTGGATGGTGTTGATTACAGCGAGAAGGAATTCATCGAAATCAAAGTAGGTCTAAAGGAGACCATCGAACGACTTGAAATAACAAACATCAAGTTCGTTCCAGTAAGCGCCCTTGCTGGCGACAATGTCGTTTATGGTACCGAGAATATGCCTTGGTACCATGGCCCGACTCTTCTCGAATACATCCAAGAATGGGATGTCCAAGATTCTGTAGAGAATCTTCCAAGGCTCAACGTCCAGATGATTTCAAGGGCTGAGAACTTTAGAGGAGTCGCCGGAACCATCGTTGGCGGATTGTTCTCTGTTGGCGATGAAGTAGCGGTTCTACCCTCGAAAAAGACCGCAAAGATTGGGCAGATCTCAACCTTTGACGGCAATCTTCATTCAGCAGGAGAGGGTGAAGCTGTGACTTTGGTGCTGGAGCCAGACGTGGACGCAACCCGCGGAGATGTCATTGAGTTGGCAGCCAAAGCCTCCTCTCCAGCCGATCGATTTGCAGCGACGGTGGTCTGGCTCGGAGAAACTGACTTAATTCACTCCAAGAGTTATTTTCTTATCTCAGGGTCCACCCAAGTTCCGGCGATAGTCACAAACATCCGCCATGTGTTGAACATCAACAACGGTGAGCATGACGCAGCACGTGTTTTGAAAACTAACGAGATTGGCGCGGTTGAGCTGGCCACAGACTCACCAGTTGCCCTAGTTCCCTACAAGCAGAACCGCTTCAAAGGCAATTTTATTCTTGTTGACCGCGCCACAATGAACACCGTGGGTGCCGGAATGGTCACGCACTCCCTCAGACGGAGTGCCAACATCTCGGAGCATCATTATGAGATTGACCGAGAGGCAAGGGCATCTCAAAAGAATCAGAAGGCAAAAGTTGTTTGGTTGACTGGGCTATCAGGGTCCGGAAAGTCAACTATTGCTAATGCCCTGGAAAAGAAGCTTTTTTCTCTGGGTATGCACGCGTACGTCCTAGACGGTGACAACATTCGTCTTGGGCTAAACAAAGACTTGGGTTTCACGCGTGAAGATAGGGCGGAGAATGTTAGACGAGTCTCGGAGGTGGCACACAGCCTATACGACGCTGGCCTTATCACTGTCGTTGCGTTAGTTAGCCCATACGCTGAAGATCGAGCGCAAGCTAAGTCTCTTTTCCCAGAAGGCGACTTCGCGGAGGTTTGGGTAAAGACTCCGGCTGAAGTCTGTGCGGACCGAGACCCCAAAGGTCTCTACAAAAAGGCGGCTGCCGGCGAACTTCCAAACTTGACAGGTGTGGGCCAAGACTATGAGGCTCCTGAATCAGCCGAACTTGTGATTGACGGAACGGGCCCAGTAGAAGACAGTGTTGACCTTTTGATAAAGGAGTTATTCAGCTAATCCTTTTCAACCCTCATAAGATCGACAACACGTTCGACTGATGGGTTTCTCGCGATTAGTTCCTTAAACGTTCCAGAATCCTCCACTCGCCCATCTTCTACCAGGATAACTTTGTCGGCGTGCTGAATTGTATTGAGACGATGAGCAATTAGAACAACGGTCACTTTGCCACGCATTGCATCTAGAGCCTTTTGTATCTCTGCTTCTGACTCTGCGTCTAACGCTGAAGTTGCTTCGTCCATGATCAAGAGTCCTGGCTTTGTATAAAGCGCCCTAGCGAGCCCGAGCCGTTGCATCTGGCCCCCCGAAAGGCCATCTTGAAGCTTGCCGAGGGGTGTGTCTAATCCGTCTGGAAGCTCTGCAATTAGAACGCCGAGGTTTGCAAGTTCTAGCGCTTCTAGCGCTTGCTCTCGACTTACTTGGTCGCTGTTCTCACCAAGGGCAACATTGTCAAGTATTGTGCCGGAAACCAAACCCGGTCGTTGGGGAACATAGCTAACTCTCCTAATACCAGGAGTATTGGCTGAGCCTGTCGCTGTATCAGTTAGAACGACAGTTCCGCTAGTTGGTGTCAATACAGCACACAGCAAGTCCGCAATGGTTGACTTTCCTGCTCCAGAGGGACCCATTAGTGCGACTTGGCTGCCTGGCAGAACCTTAAAGGAGGCATTCCTTAAGGCCGGTTTTTCTGCATCAGGATATGAGAAAGAAACATCTAGCAGCTCGACCCCGATGGCGGCACTCGAGGTGGCTGCTACAGGAAATGAATTTACCTTAACTTGAGGAGCGGCCTTCGATGTGGCACTAGGCGCAGTTCTTTCGGATAGCTCGAGAATCTCATGGGCTGTTCGAGCTGAGGGAATAATTGCGTTTATCGTTAACAGTGAATTTTGTAATGGCAGTAAAGCGGCCGTGAGCCTAAAACCACCAGAGAGAAAAACGCCGATAGTCGCCGCAGACTTGATTATGTCACCAGTAAGAGCTTGAGTGAGCACAAAAAGTGCTACCCCAACTAGTAAGGCGGCCTCGATGATGTACCGAGGCATACCGCTCAAATAGTACGTGTTTGCGGCGCTGTCAGCAGCGGCAGCCCTCGCCTTGTAGATTGCGTCTATGTATTTGTCTCGTTTTCCAAGTACAAGTAACTCCCGAAAAACTGAGAGTAGGTCGCTGATCGCCGTGTTGGCTGCTACAGCACCTTTGGTTGCAATCTGCCCTGCTTTTGTCATTAATGAGCCAACGAAATACTGCATTACGAAAGCGATTAGCCCGAAGTAAAGTACTGCACCCAGAGTTGCCCATGGGTCAATGAACAGGAACCCTAGGCAGATAACAACAAACAACATGGTTTCTGTTGCCAGTGAATTCACAGCGTTCAAGAGGACGTTGAACGCGGATGGGGAGCCTCCCTGAATCGCGTACATCATCTCTTCTCGAGAGCGCTTTCTGGCATTTCCGAGGTCTCCCCCAAAAGCAATCTCTGCAATCGTCTTTGCAGATCTTGCCTCCACGGTCGCAACGAAGAAAGCAGCCCGTTTGGTGAGAATAACTGAGAATAGGGCTTTTGCGAGGAAAAGCACCAGGACGGCGGTAGATACCCAGGGAAGCGTTTGTGCATTCACTGCGGGAATCTGCAGTCCTGCAAACTCAACCACGCGATTAGGGTCACTGCCAGAGGTAAGGAAGATTGCGGTAGACGTGACCACGAATCCGATGGCGAGAATTCCAACAAGATCAAGGATTGAAAGAAGTGCTCGAAGTCCGGTCAGGAAGTACCACTTAGAGCGCTCCTTGGGCGTCATAAACGCCAGGCTTGCCTTGATTGCTGTCAGCATCCCACAAGTCTAAAGCTCAGGTGATTTTTTGGCGGAGACGAGAGGATTTGAACCTCCGAGGGGCTTTTAAAACCCCTACCTCATTAGCAGTGAGGCGCACTCGACCGGGCTATGCGACGTCTCCGAGAACTCTTGAAGTTTAGCTGAAAACAGCTAATGGCAGGAAACAAGCTAATGGCTTGCTAGTCAGAGCAGAGTTCAGTTGCGGCGTTTGTACCTCTGGCCCATTCAGGGAGAACCTCTTCGCCATTAGTCGAATCCGTCGGTGCTTCTGTTGCAGGAGTGTCAGTCTCCTTCACACTCGCTCCGAAGCCCATATTTGCCTTTTTGATTACAACTGGCTGATCATTTGCAATTCGATCAAATATCAACTGGGCTTGGTCATAGATTGGCTCTACTCTTCCGGCTTCGCTTCCAGAAAGCCCTCCCCTTGATGGAACTTGAAGGAAAGTCATCTTGTCTAAGTCGACGTTTCTAAGTGCTCCAGCAAGGGCAACCATTGTTCCAAGGTCCGTCATGCTGTCAGAGAGTTTCATGTTTCTTGCTGCGGCATTGGCCAAGCTATACATGTATATCGGGTTGGTAAGAACACCCTCGTTCTTAACTTTTCTAAGTAAAGAAGTTAGGAAAACCTGCTGGTTAGAGATTCGAGCTAAGTCAGAACCGTCTCCAACACCGTGTCTAGTTCTTAGGAAAGCAAGTGCTTCCTTGCCTTGAAGGGTGTGAAGGCCTGCTTCCAACTGGAGCTTTGAATACTTGTCGTCAATTGGGCTAGCAACACATACTTCTACGCCGCCAATTGCATTTGACATTTCAATAACGCCACGGAAGTCGATCATTGCCAGATAGGGAATCTTAACTCCAGTTAGGTTCTGAATCGTTAGGAGCGTGCAGACAGGTCCACCGTAAGCAATTGAGGAGTTGATCTGCTGTCTACTCATAGCCGAGAACGAACCGCCCTCGGGGTCCGGACAGGCTGGGATTGGAACCAGAAGATCTCTAGGGAAAGAAAGTGCAACGGCGTTCTTCCGGTCAGCCGAGATATGCAAAAGCATGATCACATCGGCTAGTTCAGATGTGTCGTCACCGTAGCCTTTGCCCTGGCCTTTTCGAGTGTCTGAACCAACTAGAAGTATGTTTACCGGTCCGTTTAGATCTTCAACGCTTGGTTGGGCAAATGCGTTGCCTTCAGCATCGACAAGCTGAATGTTGTTCTCTTTTAAAGTGTTTGAAAGCTGGAAGACAGAGATTCCGGTGACGGCTAGCAGGGCTCCCATTCCAACAGCTAATCCCTTGAAGGCCCAACGAACATACTTGCGCCATGGAGCAGGCGACTTCTGGTTGCCGTGTCTGGGTATTTCTTTGCGAGGGCCCGAGGGTGGTCTAACCACTCTTCTAGTTGCAAAATTAGGTAGCTGATCTGACACGTTCTGCTTTTCTTTCATTGTTCGCCCCCTTAAGTCTATTGACCTGTCTTGTATGTGGCCCGAAGACTCAGCAGTTCTTCAGGTTTGCAAGATTTGGACTTCTGGCCCCCAGGTGGTGATCATTCGCGCATCCCTGGCGAACCGACTAGAGCTTGTGTCTGCTTCGCGGTGGGCTAAGTTTGAAGTCAGAATCCAGCGTTAGTGAAAGTGAAAATTCAAGATGATTTGGTTTGGTTCTGTTCGTATGGTCACTTCGGCTCTTCGTTGGCTAGCTGGAAATGTTGTGGCATTGGTTCAGGGCGGTTGGGTCCTGGGATCCCCGCCTTCCCTAAGAAATCAATTTCTATTCTCTCTGAGGACCAGAAAAACAGTTCGAATCAGAATCGAGACTTACTACGACTGGGCCACAGTGATTGAAATATTTGGGAGGCGAGAGTACGACACGTTTCGATTTGCAACCCACGCAAACATCTCCGAGCACCTGAAGAACCTGTCGGAAACAGGCAGCGCATTAGTCCTCGACCTTGGGGCCAACATAGGTGTTGCTTCCCGGTACTTTACTAACATCTACCCTGACGCAAGGATTGTGGCAGTCGAGCCTTCTTCCAAGAATCTCGAGCTCCTTAAGGTCAATACGTCAAAAACACCGCAGGTGAAAGTAGTTCATGGTGCTGTGGGTGCCTCCTCTGGGAAGGTATCGCTATTCGACAGCGGATCGGGCAACAACGCATTTAGAACATTCGGGGATGAGTCCCAAATAACCGAAACAGTGGATTGTTACTCAGTTAGGGATATTCTGAACGCCAATCCGGACTCGGTTCCATTCCTTGTGAAGATTGACATCGAAGGTGCAGAGAAGAATCTTTTCGCTAGCAATCACGATTGGATTGATGAGTTTAAGGTCATTGTGATTGAGACCCATGACTGGATGCTCCATGGGCAAGCAGTTTCATCTAATCTCTTGGCCGCACTAGGGGGAAGAAACAGAGACTTAGTATTCCAAGGGGAAAACCTGTTTTCGATTAGAGTCGACTGAATTTCAGGAGTCGAATGTTTGCTATCGGCTTCTAGTGGCGGAGGCCGTGGGATTCGAACCCACGAAACATTTCTGTTCACTGGTTTTCAAGACCAGCTCCATCGGCCGCTCGGACAGACCTCCGTATAGGAGTTTATAGGAAAGCGAGGCAGCTAGCGTTGCCTCGAGAACAGAATCCCCTCAAACCCAGCTAAAACCCTAGCCACCCCATCATCGGTGACCGATGATGTCACATCCGTTGCAGCTAGTTGAACTTCTTCAGGTGCCTGGCCCATAGCAAATGCAAATCCCCCGGAGGTCTTGGCCCACTCGAACATCTCTATATCGTTTCTTCCATCGCCCATTACGAGTACTTGGTGGTTTGCGATTCCTAGACGCCGTCTTTGAACTTCAAGAGCGCTTGCCTTTGAAACACCCTTCGGGGATATATCTAGCCATGCTGTGTACCCAATTGCATAGCTAACAGAAGCTAAGCCAATCTTGGAAACCAGCCCCAGAAATTCATCAACGTCGTGCTGTGGCGAAAGTACGACCACTCGGCTAACTGGGTGGTGCATCAGCTGTTCCAAGGGGGTCTCAAAGTTCTGATCGCCTAGGGCATAGGTAGGAAATGGGCGATGGAAGCGATAGCTTCCATCGACATCTTCAACAGCGAAGTGGGCTTCCGGCAGATGTTCGATTAGCTGGGTAAGTATTTCAGCCGGATCAAAGGTTACGATGTCGGTCATCTGAAAGCCTTTGGGGTGATCAACGTCTAATTGGACCGTAACCGCTCCATTTGAACTAACAACATAACCTTGTTCAAAACCTAGGTCTCTTACCACCGGAACCGCGTTGGCTGCAGCTCTGCCAGTTGCAATGATTACTTCGTGACCTAGTTCTTTAACTCTCTTTACTTCTTTAACAACTTCAGGGGAAAGGTAGCCATCGTCGTGGACCAGCGTGCCATCGATGTCCAGCCCAATTAACCAGCGATCACTCGGGGAAAGGCTAGGCATCGTTGAGATATTCTCCAGGGCTTTAGTTATTTGTTCTTAGGCGAAATGAATTCTTCGCCGCCAAGGTACGGGCGAAGAGCAGCTGGAATCTTGACAGAACCATCAGCTTGCTGATGGTTTTCTAGAATCGCGACCAGCCATCTTGTGGTTGCAAGAGTTCCATTCAAAGTTGCGGCGGTAGCGGTTTTGCCGTCTGCGGTTCTGTATCTAACGTTTAGCCTTCTTGCCTGGTAGGTAGTGCAGTTAGAAGTAGAAGTCAGTTCTCTGTAGTTTCCTTGAGTTGGAACCCAAGCCTCTGCGTCATACTTTCTTGCAGCTGATGAGCCTAGATCTCCAGCTGCCGTGTCAATGACTCGGTAAGGCAGCTCGCAAGCCTGAAGCATCTCCTCTTGGAATGCCAATAGCTTCTGGTGCTCTGCCTCTGCTTGTTCTGGAGCAATGTAGCTAAACATCTCTAGCTTGTTGAACTGGTGAACTCTGAGGATACCCCTGGTGTCCTTACCGTGGCTTCCGGCTTCCCTTCTGTAGCAAGTTGACCAACCGGCGTAGCGAAGAGGTCCGTCTTCGAGTTCGATAATCTCGTCGCGGTGGTAACCAGCGAGGGCAACCTCGCTGGTTCCAGTTAGATAAAGCTCATCTGCTGGAAGGTAGTAAATCTCGTCTGAGTGCTCGCCTAGGAATCCAGTTCCTGCCATAATTTCTGGTCGAACCAGGGTTGGAGTAATCAAAGCTGTGAAGCCAGCTTTGGTTGCCTTGTCTAGAGCTAGGTTCATTAGAGCTAGCTCAAGGCGGGCCCCCATGCCTTTGAGGAAGTAAAAGCGAGAACCCGAGATTTTTGCTCCACGCTCGATATCAATCACATCAAGTGATTCACCCAGGGCGACATGGTCCTTGGGTTCAAAGTCGAAGGAGGGCTTAGTCCCTACTTCTTTTATAACGACGTAGTCGTCTTCTCCACCAGCTGGAACTCCGTCAAGAACAACGTTCTCAATTTTCCAGATGATGACATCTAGCTCTTCAGCTGCGGCATTAGCTGCCTCGTTAGCAGCCTTTACTTTGCCAGCTAGCTCTTGGGCCGCAGCAACAAGAGCTGCTTTTTCTTCTTTAGGAGCAGTTGAAACAAGTTTCGAGTGAGCGTTTTGTTCGGCTCTAAGTGATTCGAATTCGGCGAGCGCTTTACGGCGCTTCGCATCAGCTTCTGCAGCTTGATCGACCAGTTTCTCATCGCGCCCTCTGGCGCGCTGAGAAGCCTTGATGGCTTCAGGGTTTTCTCTTAGGAGATTTAGGTCGATCACCCCTCAAGAATACAAGGGATAAACCTCTAGGACTTGAGAGGAAAGACTAACGAGCCTTTCTAATGCTTTCTAGCCACTTACTGGCATCGTCATACTGACTGTTTGAGTTGTTACCCTCTGGTTTGGTTTGCTGCTTATCTGCTCTTGGGTAAGAACCTAAGAAGCTGACCTTTGGACTGAATCTGTGAAGCCCTGCAAGGGCTTCACCCATAGATTCATCCAGCACATGACCCTCCGCGTCAATGTTGAACCTGTACCGGCCAAGTCTGTCTCCAATTGGTCTTGACTCAATCCTTGTTAGGTTCACACCTCTGGTTGAGAACTGCTCGAGCATGGCAAGTAGGGCTCCTGGCTGATCGGAGGGAAGTTCGACAATGACAGAGGATTTATCGGCTCCGGTTGGCTTTGGTAGGTCTCCTGCCAAGCCAATCTGGATGAATCTCGTCTGAGCCTGCTTGTTCTCACCAATGTTTTTGGCAAGAGTCATTAGTTTGTGGTGGTTAGTAATGGTAGGTGCAGCGATGGCTGCGTCCGCTTGGTCTGAGGTAAGAAGTCCAGCCGCTGCTGCTGCGGTTGACGTTGCGGGTAAGTGAACGTGCTTTGGAAGTTTCTCAAGTAGCCATTTGCGGCTCTGAGCGTAGGCAACCGGGTGGGTTGCAATTGTTTTGACATCCGACAGCTTAGTTCCCGGTCTTGCAACCAGGTTGAAGCTAACTGGAACTAGATACTCGCCGTAAATTCTGATCTTGTCTGTTCCAGCTAAAGCGTCAAGCGTTGCAGACACTCCACCTTCGATTGAGTTCTCAACTGGAATGATTGCTCTTTTAGCTTTGCCTGAGATCACAAGATCGATTGCTTCAGCAACGTGGTTCACCGGGATCTTCTTCGCGGTTTTTGCCTCCTTGACCTGAGCAAGGGCTAGTTCAGTGAAGGTTCCGACTGGACCTAGGAATGCAAAAGTTAAGTTAGTCGCTGTTCTCGATGATTTGGCAAGCATAAAGACAAGGTTAGAGCCAAGAGAGGTGTATTCGCCATTGATAAAGAGGTTCAGTCTTTGTTGGTTCTTTAGCCAGCGGGGCTTGCGTATTCCGGAGCTGACCCGAGCTCCCAGAACTCTTCCAATGTCTTGATTCCCTTGGTTTTCATTTCTGTTGCTAGCTCAACACCCACGTATCTGAAGTGCCAAGGCTCGTATTGGAATCCAGTGATAGCTCTGTAGCCCTTGGGGTATCTCAAGATGAAGCCATACTCGTGAGCATTTTCTTCAAGCCATCTACCTGCTTCGGTATTTCCGAAGCACACCAGAATCACACAACCCTGACCCCTAGCTGAAAAGTAAGCTGCTAAACCAAGTTGGTGTTCTGAGTGTCCAGGTCTAGCGGATAACTTCTCAGCAACAGTTAGTCCCCTGGTCTCTTTGGTTCTGTCGTAAAGCGCTTTTTGAGTGTTGTAGGTTCTAAAGCCGCTGTTCAATATCAGAGTGCCCTTGCCCGCAGCTCGCATAGCTGCGGCTAGCTCAACGGTTGCAAGAGCTGCTTCTTCCCGAAGTTGAAGCCCGAAGGGGTTTTGGACCTTAGGCCTTGGAAAAGCTGGGAAGACTAGGTTTTCTGGTTTGTATCTAAGGGGAGAAATCTGCCGCTGCTTGTTGATAACCACCCAGATTGAATCTGCCGCGTCAATCGAATACTTTGGCGGGTTGAAGATAGTGACCGGTTTGGCTTGAACCTGGTCAGCGATGTTCTGGATGGACTCTGGTAGCTGGCTTACCTGATCAGAGATGACTCTTGGAAGTCCATAGACTCCTGCAACGCCGATAGCTAGGGCTCCAACAACTGAGAAGGTAATCAAGCGCCGAAGGCGCATTGATACTCTCCTGTTGTTTTGAGGCATATGGTCAGCCTAACTTTGCTTGCCAAAGATGCCTTGGAGCTTAGACTTATAAACAACACGGGAGTTTGGGTAAACCAGA
>Ga0247836_1003957_pt1 | contig 19088 bp, 22 predicted proteins | sample LaCruzMarch2015__4_FD_187116 | JGI IMG/M metagenome (GOLD analysis project Ga0247836, IMG submission 187116) | Freshwater microbial communities from meromictic Lake La Cruz, Castile-La Mancha, Spain - LaCruzMarch2015_14m | ecosystem: Environmental > Aquatic > Freshwater > Lake | place: Spain... | reverse complement strand
CCGTTTGGAACCACCTGATCCCATCCCGAACTCAGAAGTGAAACAAACGTACGCCGATGATAGTGTGGGGTTTCCCCATGTGAAAGTAGGTCATTGCCAGGACTTTATTACCAAGAAAAGCGGCCTAGTGTCGCTTTTTTTTTAAATAGGAATATCTAATGAATAATTTAGGTTCTTTTCCTAATGTAAGACCTAGAAGGTTAAGAGGTTTGAAATCTATTAGAAGTTTAGTACAAGAAACCTATTTGAACCCTGATAAGCTTGTGCTACCTTTATTTATTAAACATGGCGTTCAGATTAAAAATCCTATTAAATCTATGCCAGGACATTTCCAGTTAAGTATTGATCAATTAGACGAAGAAATAAAAACTATTCAGTCCTTAGGTATTAATAGCGTTTTATTATTTGGTATCCCTGAATTTAAAGATCCATTAGCAAAAGATAGTTATAGTGATAATGGTATTATTCAAACAGCTATTCGTACTATAAAAAAACTAGCACCAAACATATTAATAATTACTGATAATTGTTTTTGTGAATATACAGATCATGGACATTGTGGAATATTAGATCCAAATTGTTATGATGATAGCCCAACAACAGACAATGATAAATCATTAGATCTGTTAGCTCTTCAAGCTATAAGTTATGCTAAAGCAGGTGCTGATATTATTGCTCCAAGTTGCAATATTGATGGAATGGTGCAAAAAATTAGAATAGCTTTAGATCGATCGGATTTTAAACATATTCCTATTTTAAGTTATGCTGTTAAATATGCTTCAGCAATGTATGGTCCTTTTAGACAAGCAGCTGAAGGAGCGCCAAAAATAGGAAATAGAGCTTCTTATCAAATGGATTATGCTAATTCTTTTGAAGCTATTCGAGAAAGTTCTTTAGATGTTGCTGAAGGAGCTGATTTTTTATTGGTAAAGCCTGCGCATACTTATTTAGATATTATCTATCGAGTTAAGGAAGCATTTCCTTATTTACCATTGGGTGCATATCACACGAGTGGTGAATTTGCTATGCTAAAAGCTGCAGCTGAAAAAGGGTGGATAGATGAAAAAAAAGCGGTTTTTGAGGTGCTAACAGCAATTCATCGTTCAGGCGCTGATTTTATTATTACTTACTATGCTAAAGAATTAGCAGGTTGGATGAAATAATTATATTTTAAATAATAAAGGATTTATTATGTATACAGCAAATTTTAGTTATCAACATGGCGAACAAGAGTTAAATGGTTATTTAGCCTATATTGATGATGGCAAAAAGCGCCCAGCAGTATTAGTGGTACATGATTGGACTGGTCGTAATGAATTTGCTTGTAATAAAGCAAAGATGTTAGCAGAGATGGGTTATGTTGGATTTGCTGTTGATATGTATGGCAATGGACGTGTTGGTAATACTACAGAAGAAAAAATAGCTTTAATGCAGCCATTACTTGATGATAGACTTTTACTACGAGCACGTATTAGTTCAGCATTAGATGCGTTAATTACAATTGCAGAAGTTGATGATACACGAATTGCAGCTATTGGTTTTTGTTTTGGCGGGTTATGTGTTTTGGATTTAGCACGAACTGGAGCATCTATTCTTGGAGCTGTAAGTTTTCATGGGTTGTTAGCGGCACCTGATAATCTCCCTTCTAATAAAATTAAATCAAAGATATTAGCTTTACATGGTTATGATGATCCTATGGTATCACCAGAACAAGTAAATGATTTTTGTCAGGAGATGACAAAATCATCAGTTGATTGGCAAATTCATATGTATGGAAATACCAAACATGGATTTTCTAATCCAGAAGCACATGATAAGGTTTTGGGTACCATTTATAATCCTAGTGCTGAGCGCCGTTCGCTCCAAGCTATGTCAAATTTTTTAGAAGAATTATTTGTTGATAATTAAAAGAATTATATGACTTTTCAAATAACTAATTATGATCTTGCGCTTAAATTAGGTAATATTTTACAGTTGCGAAAATTACATTGTGCTACGGCTGAATCTTGTACTGGAGGAGCTTTGTCAGCTGCAATTACAGAAATTCCTGGTAGTTCTAAGTGGTTTGATCGTGGCTTTATTGTTTATACAAATGAGTCTAAATGTGATCTTTTATCAGTTCCATCTTCTGTTATTATGATAAATGGTGCTGTAAGTGAAGAAACTGTTTGTGCTATGGCTGAAGGTGCAATTAATAATAGCAAGGCAGACGTTAGTATAGCTATAACAGGGATAGCAGGACCAAGCGGTGGCTCATGTGAAAAGCCTGTGGGTACAGTATGGATTGCTTGGAGTGGTGATTCAAAGCCTACATTTGCCCAGTGTTACTTATTTTCAGGCGATAGAGGTGCTATTAGACAGCAAGCTGTTCAACAAGCTATGGAAGGACTAATCAAGCGTTTTAAAATATAATATTAAACTATGGAGAGTAGGATGACTGATAAATATAATCAATTAACACAAGGTATTTCTTCACAGCTAGCTAAAATGCGCAAAGAAATTCCAGAAGTAATGGCAGGATTTTCTTCTTTGGCGCAAGCTGCTTCAAAAGATGGAGTATTGGATAAAAAATCCAAAGAATTGATTGCTATAGCTTTAGCTGTTGCTAATCATTGTCCTGGTTGTATTGGTTTTCATTCACAGGCCTTAGTAAAGCTTAATACAAGTCGTGAAGAGTTATTAGAAACATTATCAATGGCAATTTATATGGGTGGTGGACCATCATTAATGTATGCCGCTGAGGCACTTGAGGCATTTGAAGAGTTTAGCGCGAGCTGAATTTAATTGATCATGACTTGTAAAAATTACCCATTAATATTACCCCAGGGGTTAGTGGGTAATGTCTGATTATTAGCATTTGTAACTTGATGTTGTGGGCATGGGTATTGTTTTTTAATGCCCATTAGTGCTACTTGTGAAACAGACAATTTATTTTTATCAGATTGTTGGCTTGGAATAGAGCGGTATGTTTGTTGTATTATGTCATTTACTTGCCCTGCATTTAATTGCACACCGGATGGTAAACAAAATAAAGGTGATCCTTGTTGGCTAGCAGTTTCATTTAGCAAAGAAAGAGTTTCTGTAATAGATTCGCTTGTAAGTGTAAGTATAGTTCTTGCTGAGCGAGCCCATGCTTGAGATTGTTGATCGGCCTTTATTTCCATTTGTGGAATGTTATTAGCTATATCCATATAGTGATCAATAGTATCAGCAAAAGTATTGTGAGAAATTATTAAAAATAACAGAATTATTTTTCGCATATTCTTCCTTGATTAATACTTAGTAGTTAAATCACCATTAGCGTCCTAGTGTCCCGAATAATTAATTAGAATGCTATTGCCGTATCATAGAGCATGTGGCTTTAACCAATCAAGACTAAATGCTAAAAATAAAAAAAGAAATAGGGATAAAGAGATACAAATCCGCCAAGTTAGTGCTTTAACAGTTCGTTTAGAATCTCCTTCATCATGAACTAAGTAATAAAGACCGCTACCAAGCGAAAAAATAATAATTATCATAGCAATAAAAACGATGATTTTGGCTAACATTTGTTATACTCCAGTTCTTGTAATTGTATGGTGATTATATTGATTTTAACTAAATATAAAATAAGTTTCACTCCTAGTTGGGTAATGAGCTTGTTAACAATATTTGCGATTTTTTTATTTGTACGTTTAGGTTTCTGGCAATTAGAACGAGCTCAAGAAAAAAAGCAAATGTTAGCAGCTATGAGTCAATTTGCAAAGCTAAGTCCTATTGATTGGAGTATGAATGATAAATTACCAGTTCAGTATCAGCAAATAAAGATAAATGGCAATTATCTTCCCCATGTATTGTTACTTGATAATCAGCATCACAATCATAATTTTGGTTACGATGTTATTTCTTTGTTACATACAAATAATGGTAAAATAATTTTAGTAGATAGGGGATGGGTAGCTGGAGATATAACAAGAAGGATTTATCCGCAAATAAAAAACCCAAAAGGAAATATTTCTATATCTGGATCCGTTTATTATCCATCTACAAAAAATTGGGTGTTAGGGCAGGCAATTGAGGAAAAAACTAATGATTTGGCGATTATTGAGAGTTTAGATACAAAATTATTAGGACAATTTTTGCATAAGTCAGTCTATCCGTTTATTATTCGCTTAAATCGCGATAATGCATATGGTTACTTACGTGAATGGGCAATAGTATCAATGTCTCCAAATCGTCATTATGCTTATGCTTTTCAGTGGGTTGTAATTGCAATAGCAGTATTGGTTATATTTATTGTACTTAATTTTAAGAAAGAATCTAAAAAATGAAAATCATAAATCATAAATATTTTGTTTTATTACTTATAGCTTTGGTATTTGCAGCCCCAGGGATCTCAGCTTATATTTTTTATAAACACCCCCTTTGGATAAACTCAAATTCTAATAATAAAGGTAGATTATTAACTCCACCAGTTTTATTGCCTTTAGCTCAAAAAGATAAGTTTAAATGGAAATTTATAGTTTGGTCTAAAAATGATTGCTCATCTGATTGTATTAGGCAATTGGATCAATTAGCGCGAGTTCGCTTGGCTTTGGGTAGGCGGTTATATGATGTTAATTTAGAATTATTATTAGGATCTGTTGCGCAAGAATTATCTTTGCAACAAATTAAGATATTCAAAGATCAAGACATAGACGTTGTTAGATTAACTAAAGAACAGGAAGAGATTAAGATCTTTGATGATAATACTATTTTTATAGCAAACCCATCTAATTACTTGGTATTAGCTTATAAGTATGTCACAAATCCTAGTGATATTTTTCATGATATTAAACTGTTATTAAATACAACTAATAAAGCAGGAGAATAGAGTTATGTCTTTAAAATACATACGTTTTTTAGCAAGTTTAGCTATTATTTTAGCATTATTTGTAGTGATGTTAGGGGCTTTCACTCGTCTTACTGACGCAGGTTTGGGTTGCCCTGATTGGCCTCTTTGTTATGGCCATGTGATGGTTAATTCTGAACTTAACACACCAGATTTTATGCAAAACAAATACAAAGGCATGACTATTGAGCCTCAAAAAGCATGGACTGAAATGGCCCATCGATATGCAGCTTTCACTTTAGGATTATTGATTCTTTCAATTTTCTTAAGTTCATGTTTCGCTAAACTCAAAAATAAACATTTGCCATTATTTGTACCGATATTATTAATTTTATTATTGTTATTTCAAGCAGCTTTAGGTATGTGGACGGTCACTTTAAAACTATTGCCTGTTGTGGTTATGGGGCATTTATTAGGTGGGATGTTAATTTTTGTGAGTCTTTGTTATTTCCGTATGCAATTATCTACTAATTTTCAGCAAAGTTCAGTTAAATGGCAATTTTGGGTTAATTTAGGATTAGTCCTTTTATTTTTGCAAATAGCGCTAGGCGGTTGGGTGAGCTCTAACTATGCAGGAATCGCATGTATTGGTTTTCCCCAATGTAATGGCCAGTGGTTTCCTTCATTACATATTTCTAATGCTTTTAATTTGTTTTCACCAATTGGAGATAATTACCAAGGAGGTCGATTAGCAGCTGATGCTAGGTTGACTATACAATTTATTCATCGTCTAGGTGCTTATGTAGTAGCTAGTTATATAACTATATTGTCTTTATTAATTATTTTTAAAGAAAAGACTAAAGCATTACGTTTATGGGCGATGTTTGCCTTACTATTAGTGATAATGCAATTTAGCATTGGTATTGTGAATGTAATATACTTGCTGCCTTTATGGTCGGCTGTTATGCATAATGGCTTAGCGGCATTACTACTAGCTACTATGTTAATGCTTTGTTATTTAGCTAAATGGAGATCATCTTAATGCAGGTCATCTTTAATCGTAAGTTTAAAATAGCTTTGCGAGATTATATTGAGTTATGTAAACCTCGCGTAGTAGCCTTGATGTTACTAACGGTTATCGTTGGTATGTTTCTTGCAACTCCTGGTTTAATACCTATTTCAACAGTTTTTGCGAGCCTTTTAGGAATAGGTCTTTGCGCTTCTTCTGCTGCTGCAATTAACCATATAGTAGATAAGCGTATTGATGCCTTAATGGCGCGTACTAAAAAACGCCCGGTGGCGCATGGTAGGGTTTCAGTAATTGATGCATTATGGTTTGCTTTAATTATCGGGATTTCTGGTTTGGTTTTATTAGTATATTTTGTTAATAGTCTTACGGCACTTCTTACTTTTATTACTTTAATTGGATATGCGGGTATTTATACAGGTTATCTTAAACGTGCAACTCCACAAAATATAGTAATCGGTGGGTTGGCGGGAGCAGCTCCTCCTTTGTTGGGGTGGACTGCAGTATCTAATCAACTTGATCCACAAGCTCTTCTTTTGGTTTTAATTATTTTTACATGGACACCACCACATTTTTGGGCTCTAGCAATTTATCGTTTTGATGATTATAAACATGCTGAAATTCCAATGCTGCCAGTTACTCATGGGATTATGCATACTAAACTTAATATATTGTTATATACCATTTTATTAGTTGTTGTAACTTTATTACCTTTTATCGTTAAAATGAGTGGTTTGTTTTATTTATTAGGAGCAATTTTATTAGGATTAAGATTCTTATATTGGGCAATACTATTATATCGCAGTGAAGATAAAGCTGATGCAATGCGTACTTTTAGGTTCTCCATTGTTTATTTAATGCTGCTATTTGTATTTTTATTGATTGATCATTATTTGTAAGGGGATATAATGCGTCAGAAAAAAAGTGGAATTAGAACCACCGTTTTAGGCTTAAGTGTTTTTACCATCGCATTGTTTGGTTTATTTATATCACAACATCAAATTTTGAATAAAAAGCAAGATTTGAGTCAGTTTCATGGCACGCTATTGGAAAAACCACGTAATTTAAGTGAGTTTGCGCTATTAGGTAGCGATAATCAGCCATTTAATAATTCTAGTCTTCAAGGGCATTGGACATTGGCGTTTTTTGGTTTTACCAGTTGTGGCTCAATTTGTCCTACGATTATGGCTGAATTATCTAAAATGTATAATTTATTAGAGTCTAAGGGGCAGAAATCTTTACCAAATATAGTAATGATTTCACTTGATCCAAAGCGAGATACTTTAGATAAATTAGCAAGCTATGTAAAAGCATTTCACCCTAGTTTTTATGGTGCATCTGGTGATGAACTATCAGTTAATAAATTGACTTCAGAACTTGGCATAGCTTATGCAAAAATTGCTAAAAAGGATATTGAAAATTCAGAGGGTTATGATATTGAGCATACGGGGACTCTAATCCTTTTAAATCCAAAAGGTGAGATAGCAGCATTTTTCACCACACCTCATAATGCTTCATTATTAGCTGAAGATTATATGATGTTGGATCAAAACACTTAACTGTAGTAAATAATTATTCAAAGGTAAATTAAATTATGAGAATTGCAATATTAGCGACTAATCCATCTTTATATTCGCATAAACGTTTGCGAGAGGCGGGAGAGGACGCAGGGCATGATGTACAAATTATTAATCCGCTATATTGCTATATGAATGTCGCGGCTTCTTGCCCTAAAATACATTATCGCGGTGGTCCGTTGCCATTTTATGATGCAATAATTCCACGCATTGGTGCATCAAATACTTTTTATGGTACAGCAGTATTAAGGCATTTAGAAACAATGGGGATTTATACATTAAATGAATCAATAGCTATCTCACGCTCACGTGACAAATTTAGATCATTACAATTGTTAGCGCGAAAAGGGATCCCTATGCCACTAACTAGTTTTGCTCAATCCCCGGATAATACTGAAGATCTTATTCGTATGGTAGGCGGCGCTCCTCTAGTTATTAAGCTTTTAGAAGGGACTCAAGGAAAGGGGGTTGTTTTAGCGGATAGTCATCAATCAGCGGTAAGTATTATAAATGCTTTTAAAGAAATGCATGCTAATATATTAGTACAAGAGTTTATTCAAGAGTCAAAAGGAACTGACATACGTTGTTTGGTTATTGATGGAAAAGTAGTTGCAGCGATGAAGCGCCAAGCTAAAGAGGGAGAGTTTCGTGCTAATGTTCATCAGGGAGGAACCGCTCTAAAAGTAAAATTAACCCCAAAAGAAAGATCTATAGCTATTGCTGCTGCAAAAACGATGGGTCTTAAAGTAGCAGGTGTTGATTTATTGCGTTCAAATAATGGTCCATTAGTTTTGGAAATTAATTCATCTCCAGGTCTTGAGGGAATTGAGACGACTACGCAAATAGATATTGCTGGAAAAATTATTAAATATATTGAAAATAATGCAAAGCCTACTAGCATGAATAAACGTTTTCAGGGTTAAAATATTAAGAAACTTAAATAACCATTTTGGGTCAATGCCCAACTGGTTATTTAAGTTAGATAAATTATTTTAGTGAATAAAATAAATTTCATAAGAAATATGCTATTAGCCTTCACCGCAGTTATTCATTAAGCGCCATACTTCAACCAAACTGGTAAAACCTTATCAATGTACTCTATAAATTTCCATAGACCTACACGATATTCCAGTGTGCCAAAACGATCTGTTTTTGCTTCGGGGAATGCTATACCAAAGCCAAACAATCCGGGGGCAATAATACCACTTCGATCGTTATATTCTAATGAGTGCATGCCTTCGATTGGAATTAGGCGTTTTTGAAATCCTGTGGCATAAATCGCTTTTGTACAAAGAGGTAAAATCTCTCGGATATTTTCTTCATTTGATATAACACGTTCTAATTTGGCAGGTAATTTGCCATCAATATTTTCTCTTGCCCAAATGGCTGCATTACCTTTTAACCCCGTGTCATCAAATAATATAGAATCATCTAAATAGACCGCATAACGTAAAGGGGATAAATAAAAATTTATTACTTTTTTCACGCTACAGATTTCTAATAATGCTTTTATAATAATAATTGCTGAGTGTGACGAGCCAAATACAGCAATAGTATCTTCCTTTTCACAAGCTAATGCCAACCTATCAGGATCTAAAGCAACATTTAAATTAATCTCATCTATGCCTGGAAAAGATAAAGATTTAGGCTCAGCTCCAGTGGCTAAAATAACATTATTTGCCTGTAATTTCATATTCCCTACATTAAGATGCCAATTCCTATCATATAATTTAAGGTGTTGGACCTTCCCCTCAATTGAATGCACTGTAATTTTTAGATGATCAGTAATCCATTGCAATGGATCAGCAGCATAAGTTAAAAGACAAGTTTTAGAAGAATTTATTTCTTTAATATCAAAATTAGGTGAAGAAGCGTATTTAAATGAAACGCAACTTTCAAAAAATTTTGTAAACAGTTTGACGCGAGTGTTACTTGATACTTTTCGCCAACGTGTTCCAAAATCTCCTGCTTTAAATTCTGGATCAATCCATGCGATTTTTTTAGGATCAATACCAATATCTATTAGCTTACCAACTGCAGCAATACCAGCGGGGCCTGCACCGATAATAGCCCAGGAAAAAACATTGTTATGCATATATATTATTTCTCTATTGATAAAGTTTTTTTATGCTGAAAATATATCGATATAATGGGTGTTAATCAACAAAAAGACATTAAAGTTATATTAGATTTAAATCAATTTTTTATTCAAAAAAATTCAAAATGGTAATATTTAAATCTACCGACTAATTATGACGTTTATCACTATTACCTAATAGCCAATCGATATTAACCTCTAATTCATCAGCCAGTAATTTAAGTAAAGGTGGCTCAACGCTAGTATTACCATTTAATATTGCTTCGGCTTTAAATTTTGGTACTTTAATTAATTTGGCTAAAATTTCAACACGCTCTTCGCATCGCTCAGGCACCCCAATCTCGTCTAATTCTTTATTTAAGCGCTCAGCAAATCCTTTATTACTCATGATATCTCCTATGGAATTTTGTTTTTTCACCCTATAAGCTTGGTATAGCATATAATTACAAATATACAAGTTGTCTTACCTTTTAGCATACAAATCGATTTAAAATTAATTGGATGCAGTTTTATTAATTTATGATTGTCAACAGTACTAGTAATTCTGCTAAAATCAATATTAGAGATTTAAATAATTTAACTAATTTGAGACTTATATGAGAGTTGCTTTGGTGTGGTTTCGACAAGATTTAAGATTAAACGAGAATCCAGCATTCATTGAAGCTTGTTCAGAGCATGAGTTTGTGATTCCATTATACATTTATGACGAGAAAAATAGTATATTAGGAAGAGCTCAAGCTTGGTGGCTTCACCATAGTCTTATTGCTTTGAGTAACTCCTTAAATAAACTTGGTTTAAATCTAGTCCTACGTAAAGGTAACCCATTAGATATTATTTTAGATTTAATTAAAACAGAAGTTGTGAGCTCGGTATACTGGAATCGCTGTTATGATCCGATTTCGATATCACGTGATAAGAATATAAAAGCGACTTTGTTAGAGCAAGGGGTTGATGTAATAAGTTCAAATGGCAGCTTATTTAATGAACCTTGGACTATTAAAAATAAAAATGGAGATTTTTTTAAAGTATTTACTCCATATTGGAAGCATTGCGGGCAGTTTCTTCATGTGCCGTCAGTAATTAGTATAAATCATCGACCAAAATGCTTAGAGATTAAGAGCGATGATCTTAGACAATGGAATTTATTACCCTCACTCAATTGGGCCAGTCGATTTTCTGATTATTGGACTCCTGGAGAGGAGGGCGCGCAAGTTAAACTCCAGGACTTTATTCATTATCATCTCAATGGTTATAAAAAAAATAGAGATTTTCCCATAAAAAATTCTACATCTCGTCTATCTCCACATTTGCATTTTGGTGAAATAAGTCCTTGGACTATTTTAAGAGCAATTGAGTTAGAAAAGTGTAGGCCAAATTGTGATCTAGCTGGAGCTCAGCATTTCTTATCAGAGCTTGGATGGAGGGAGTTTTCTGTTTATCTACTTTATCATTTTCCAGCTCTTTTAAATGAAAATTTTAGAAAAGAATTTAATGCATTTCCTTGGCAAAATGATGAGCAATTATTAATTTCTTGGCAAAAGGGACTTACGGGCTATCCTCTAATAGATGCTGGTATGAGAGAGTTATGGGCAACAGGATATATGCATAATCGTGTACGTATGATTGTAGCATCTTTTCTTACTAAAGGATTATTTATTGATTGGCGTTTAGGAGCTAATTGGTTTTTTGATACCTTAGTTGATGCTGATTTAGCCAATAATAGTGCAAGTTGGCAATGGGTTGCAGGATGTGGTGCGGATGCCGCTCCTTATTTTCGGATTTTCAATCCAGTATTGCAAAGTCAAAAATTCGATCCGGATGGAGATTATATTCGCCAGTGGGTGCCTGAGCTTGCTAAATTTAAAGGGAAGTCGATACATACTCCTTGGGAAGAGGTTAATATAAGCCCTTCTAACTATCCTAAGCCAATTATCAATCACTCTGAAGCAAGAATAAGAGCACTTGAATTTTACAATCAATTAAAATCAAAGGATGGTTAATGAGTGATAATTGTTTCATTTTTGGTTTTGGCTATGCTGCGGCACATTTTGCAAAAGAACTTGCCAAACTTGGTTTTGTAATTGTTGGAACAACAGGTCACCCGAATAAATATGCACTTAATAACCATAGAGATATCAAACTAATTGATTTTTACTCTAAAGATATAGAAAAATATTTGAGTAAATCAACGTATATTTTGGTTAGTATCCCGCCAGAAGCAAGCGTTGGTGATCCGGTATTATCTCATTATGCTATGATGATTAAGCATTATGCTAAATCTATTAAATGGATAGGTTATCTTTCTTCTACTGGTGTTTACGGTGATCATCAAGGTATGTGGGTCGATGAGGAAAGTATTTGTAAGCCAAAGAGTTCATCTGGAATTAGGCGTTTAGAAGCTGAGCAAGCGTGGCTTTTATTTGCAAAGGAAAATAAATTACCACTGCATATTTTTAGGCTATCTGGTATTTATGGAATAGGTAGAAATGCACTTTTACGGATTAGATTAGGTAAAAAATTCAGTATATTTAAAGAAAATCAGGTTTTTTCACGTATTCATGTTGATGATATTGTGTCAGTACTTATTGCTTCATTAAATAAAATTAATCCACTATCAATCTATAATATTTCTGATGATAATCCTGAAGCTGCACATATTGTTGATGCATATGCAGCGTCACTACTAGAAATGCAGCCATTACCATTGGTTAGAATTGAAGATGTGTCTTTATCACCTATGGAGCATGAATTTTACGCAAGTAATCGTAGAGTATCCAACTTAAAAATTAAAAATGAACTTAATGTTGTTTTGCAATACCCTTCATATGTAGAGGGGTTAGCTCAAATATGGAGAGAGGATTTTGAACAAAAATAGCTGGATTAAACTGATAATTTGGATTATTACTTTTGAATTAATTGGGTTTTCTTTAAGTATAATGACGGAGGCTAATATTCACTCATGGTATGAGGGACTTAATAAATCAATACTAACTCCTCCTGGTTTTGTATTTTCAATTGTTTGGTCAATTTTATATGTACTTCTTGCAATTGCAGGATGGATGATTTGGCAAAAACGGGAAAATATTGAGATGCGTCCCGCTTTATATTTATATATAAGTCAACTTTTGATGAACTGGGCATGGACGCCCCTTTTTTTTCAATTACATTTAATTGGTTATAGTTTGATCTGGCTTTTAATAATGACCTTTTTAACATTACTTACTATTTATTCAATTAAAAATAAGGAAAAGCTGGTAAGTTATTTACTGGCTCCATATTTTATTTGGTTGCTGTTTGCAAATTATTTAAATTATTCAATATGGTTGTTAAATTAGTGCGGTTATTTATTTAGCTCTGCTATATCAATAATTGCATTAATCCAGATTTCATTATCATTAAGACAAGGTGCTACGGATAATTCTTTGCCGCCTAATGAAAGCCATTGCTCTTTAAGTCTTATGCCAATTTCCTCGATGGTTTCTAAACAATCGGCAACAAAAGATGGGCAAACAACTAAGATATTTTTTATACCTTGCTTTATTAAATCATCTAATATTTTATCAGTGTATGGTTTTATCCATGGTGTTTTACCAAACCTGGATTGAAATGAGGTACTGTATTCATTTGTTTTTAATCCTAGTTCTTTAGCAATTAAATTAGTTGTTTCTAAGCATTGAGCGCGATAGCAGCCTATATCTTTATTTTTAGTAGTTGGACACTTATCTTTACATACTTCTTTACATCCAATTTTATGTAGATGATTTTCTGGGATGCCATGGTAACTAAATAATATGTGTTCATGATCTTTAATGAGTGGTTTTAAAATATCAACTTCTGCATTAATAAAGCTTGGGTGTGAGTGAAAGTCACGTATTATTCGAAGAGATGGGATTAGATCTTTGGTTTTCAGTAGGTTAAGAGTTTTTTCTATGGATGATCCAGTTGCCGCTGATGAATATTGGGGATATAGCGGTAAAACCGTAATAGTTTCACAATTTTGTAATTCAATTAGTGCCTTTTCAATACTTGGATTGCCATAGCGCATTCCTAGAGCTACTTTATAATGTGGTTTTAGTTTTTCTTGCAACTTGGTGCTTAAATTTTTGCTATGGTAGCTTAAGGGCGACCCTTCTTTTTGCCATATGGCTTGATAAGCGTGAGCTGAACGACTGGATCTAAAAGGGAGAATTATAAAATATAGTAAAAAATAGCGTAGTGGTGCTGGCAAGTTGATTACACGTCTGTCGCTAAGAAATTCACGAAGATAGCGCCTCACAGCAGATGTTGTCGCTTTATCAGGCGTGCCAAGATTAATTAATAATATACCATGTTTCATATGCGCAAATAATTAAAGAAATGATATATGATATATCATAGCTTGCGATAAGCCAAATGAAGCTATAGCCAAAATATTATTTAGGCTATAGCTTCTTCATCTGCGGTTACATTTTCAACGGCTTTAACGTTGGCAGCATGTACACCGCGCTCACCTTTACCAGCATCAAATTCAACAATTTGACCAGCAATAAGAGTTTTGTATCCTGTGCCTTCTATAGCTGAAAAATGAACAAATATGTCTTCTCCACCACTTTCAGGGATTATAAATCCCCAGCCCTTAGCATTATTAAACCATTTCACTTCGCCTCTAGCCATGATTTCTCCTAATCATTATTTGAGATTTAAATAACTGCATTTTTCCTTAAACGCTATAAGCCTAAGAATCTTAGGGTATAAAACTTAAAAATCTAGCTCTAATAACAACATAACCTAAAATAGATTTAATTCTCAATAGATTTTTTGTAAAAAACATAAATATTATGGAAAATTAGTTGTAAAAATCGTATTTTATGGGCAGCTTATAGATTATTTATTTTATTAAGGGTAATAAATGAAAGGCATGGAGAAAAAAAATACTTTGTTTTTGGGAGCCATTTTTACTTTAGGATTTTATGGTAATATTTTTGCTAATGAGTCATATAAAAATAATCAAGAATTTTTTAAAAATAAAGGTAGTTGGTTTATAACAGCAGATGCAGGTGCTATGTGGCCTAATTTTAATAATATTTCATTAGTTACTAATGGAGTTAGTTCTTCAAAATATTCAAATATAAATATTCTTTCACAGCGAACCGACAATATCAAATCTATGTTAGACCTATCTCTTGGGTATAAATGGAAACTAGATAATAATTTTATTAAAGCATTGGGTTTTGGATTAAGATATGAGTATATTTTTTTAGATAGTATTAAAGGTGATGTTATAGATGATAAGTTACTTTTAACAAACAATTATGTATATAATTGGCGTCTTAATTCCTCTATTTTGTCTTTTTTTTCTAAAGTTAATATATTTAAATATAAACAATTGATGCCTTATATAAATGCGGGCCTTGGTGCATCATTTAATAATGCCTCAGGTTATGAAATAAAATCATTAGGCTTGACTGCACCTGGAGTAAAACCATTGGTTTTGCTCGTGCCTGTATCTTCTAAAGGTTTATCTCCTTATTCACAAACACAACTTTCCTATAATGTCGGCGCTGGATTAGATATTTTGCTATCGGGTAATTTTATTATGAACCTTGGATATGAATATATTTATCTAGGTAATTTCAGATCAGGAAAGGGTGAATCAACTTTGTCAGAAACGTATCTAAATACAGATAAAGCATCTGCTAATACCTTATTAATTGGCATTACCTATCTTTTTGATGGCGCTAAGCGAGCTTAATGTTATTTGCACGTAATGCGCTTTCTATTGCATAATTCAATTCGCTTTGAATAAGGGCTTTGTTATTAACGTCTTTAATTAAACATTTAAGCCTAAAAATAAGGGCTTTATTGGCAAATGCGTGAAATAAAACAGATGGTTTATTTCGACCTGTTTTTATTACCTCATCATTATCATTTGCAATATTTAACAGTAGATCTTTTAGTAGGCTAGTATCAGTATTAAAATCGACGCTTATTTCACAAGTTATACGGAAATTTTTATTACTTAACATATAATTTGTGACTTGGCGGGTGATTAAATCAGAGTTAGGAATAATAATATCTTCGTTTGCTGTAGTCATAATTTGCGTAGAACGTACGCTAATTTTTTTTACAAAACCTTCAACGCCATCAACATTTATTCTATCACCAGGGCTAATTGGTTTTTCTATTAGTAATATTAAGCCTGAGACAAAATTATTAACAATAGATTGTAATCCAAGGCCAATACCAACAGATAAAGCTCCCGCAATAATAGCAAGACTTGTAAAATCAAACCCAGCTACTAATAATCCAGTAATAAGAGCAAGACTAAAACCAATATAGGATAAAATAGATGCGACAGCAACTTGAGTTTCCTCCTCATTTTCAAATTGTCTTCTTCGGCTAATCGCTGTAGATATAGCTCGAAATAATAAATAAAGTATACAAAAAACTACAAGTCCTGAAGATATTCGCAAGGGATATATTGTAGTGTTTATAAAATGGACACCATTTAAAAAGTCATCGTATATAATTTCAACAAAATCAGTAGCGAAGTTTAAGCTTATGCCAATTAAGTAGATAGAAATCGCAATGATAATTATTTGCGCAATAGTTTTTAAAATTAAAAATTCAGTGAATGTTTGATTTTCTTTATAACCAAAATATTTGATAATTTTTTCTTTAGATTCTTGCCGTTCATTAAGGTTAAGATAACCTTTTTGTATCCCCTGGCAGGCAAGGATTGTAACAAAAATAATAGCGAATGTTATGAATCCCGAATTGGTAAGACGCTCTGCTAACATATGGTAACCAATAACATTAATAATGGCAGCAGTTATGATAAGAGTCACAGATAGATTAATAATAAATTTATAATGATTTTTTATAAAAGAAAATTTGCGGTGTTTTTGACAGAAAAAGCGGATAAAGTAAGCCCCGGTTAATAGGGTAACTAAAATATAAATCGTTTGTGATAATTGCCAAAATGAATTATTAGCTTCGAATAAATTGGCTGTTTTTTTGCCAATTAAGGCTATTGCGTAAAGACTTAGAACAGAAAGGAAAAAAGAAGTAAAAAAACTCTCGTTAAGATAATACCAATAAAGAATAGCTTTGGTTTTCTTAAATTTGAATAATAAAATAATAAACGATAAAGATAATAGGTATATAAGACTAATCTTAGATAGTTCAAGCCCTAAATCATTAGCGGGTAAATTTTGTAAAAATAACATTAAATATGCGTAAATAGAGAAGGAAACAAATAATAAAGACACAAGAATAATATTAGATATGCGCAGTTCTTTGAATTGAAGATGGTGGCGTACAAATTGGTTTTTACGGATCTTTAAGAGAATCAAAATTGCAAGGCTTAATGATATAAATATAGATATTATCCAGAATAAAGTCGGCGGGAATGTCTGAGATAAATCAGTTATTATTTGGTTAATAATTGGATTTTTATTGGGAGGAGAATCAATATTTTCTGTTATTAAGCTCCATAATGGCAAGCCACGTGAAAGTGTTTCTTCTTGTTTTAGATTAACCATTGCTTTTTTATAGGCATCAATTGCTTCTGTAGCTCGTATAGAAAACAATCTACATTGCGCTTCTAAATTAGTTAATTCTTTTTGTTGTCCATTTAGATAAACAAGATCAGCACCTACGTTTTTAGTAGTGTTTCCCGTTGAATCTTGTTTAATAAGTATTTCAGTATTAGATATTTTTTTTTCTAAGTCTTCAACACAGTTATCAGCACTTATTATTAATTTATTTAAAATTGCAACAGCTGCTTCTAAATTATTAATATTTAAATTTTGTGTAGATAGTTGTAAATTAATTTTATCAAATTGTCGATTAGCATTTTTTATATCAAATGACGCTTCGCTAGTAATAGGTAAAGAGCTGGCTGTACATATATTAGAAATAAGAAAAATTATAAAAAATATTGTAAAAAATCGCATAACTTCCCTGTTGATTAAGCAATAAAAGACTAATGTACCTTTTTTGTAAGGCCAAAACAAATGGTTATAACTTCTTCCTTGCTAATTAGCATTATTGCTGATTATATAGTAGTTTTAATAATAAAGTTAACGGGAACCATATGAAAAAAGATATTTTTTCAAATGAAAATAATCGATTAGTTGCTATTATTGGTTTAGGTTATGTTGGCTTAAGTTTAGCTAATCTTTTTGTCAAAACAAAATGTGAGTCTTTAGTCATCTGTTTTGATATATGCCGAAAAAGGATAAATGAACTAAAACAATTTAATGATCATAATAAGATTTTATCTTCAAAAGATTTAAATAATCCTAAATTATTTTTTACTAATAATGAAGACGATCTTAAAAAAGCTAATTTCTTTATTATTTCAGTACCTACTTCAATTACTGAAGATAATTTTCCAGATTTAAAAGATTTAGAAAGCGCTTCTTTATTAGTTGGCAAACAACTTAAAAAAGGCGATATAGTTGTCTATGAATCAACAGTTTACCCAGGTGTTACTGAGGATTTTTGTATTCCATTATTAGAAAAAGGCTCAAATCTTAAATCTAATAGAGATTTTTTTGTCGGTTATTCTCCTGAGCGGGTAAACGTTGGTGATGATGTCCATACAATAGCAAAAATAAAAAAAATTGTTTCGGCTCAAAATAATGATTCTTTGGAAATTATTAAGCAAATATATGGATCTATATTAGAAGATGATCTCTATCCTGTTTCATGTATCAAAGTTGCAGAAGCTGCAAAACTTTTGGAAAATGTTCAACGAGATCTTAATATTTCATTAATGAATGAATTTTCTATCGTTTTACATAAATTAGGATTAGATTCTAGAGAGATTATATCTGCTGCTGGATCTAAATGGAATTTTGTTCCATTTGCCCCAGGACTAGTTGGAGGCCATTGCATTGGGGTGGATCCTTACTATTTTACCTATCTTAGCCAACATCTTAATATTGATGAATCTTTGATAAATAGTGCTAGAAAAATAAACAATTATATGGGCAAATATATCGTCGAACAATTAGTTTATACGTTAATACATAGTAGTATTCCTATTAAAGGAGCTAAGGTTGCAGTGATGGGATTTGCGTTTAAAGAAGATAGTACCGATTTACGCAATACCCAATCATTTAATATTATTAAGGAATTAGATAAATACGGAATAAATGTATCTGTATGTGATCCTGTTGTAGATAAAATTGCTGTTAAAGAATTTTATAATATAGAACTAGTCGATGAATCAAAAATTAATGATATGGATGCAATTATTTTTGCTGTCAAGCATCTTCAATTTAGAGCATTTTCACCTGACTTAATTGTGAGTAGGTTAAAGAAAAATGGCGTATTGATGGATATAAAATGGATTTGGCATGCATCAGATTTTTCTAATTATCCTATATCTTATTGGTGCTTATAGTATATTAGATCTTATATAATCTATTACCCCCCCGTTAATTTTGTAACAAATACGCCCATTTTGAAAAAAATATATATTATATGGTATATAATTATATTAAGAAGAGTAATTTGGGGGATATATCATGTTACCTAATACTTCGTTGGCAAATCATTTGTTGATTGCGATGCCCTCTTGTACTG
>Ga0247836_1003947_pt1 | contig 19127 bp, 15 predicted proteins | sample LaCruzMarch2015__4_FD_187116 | JGI IMG/M metagenome (GOLD analysis project Ga0247836, IMG submission 187116) | Freshwater microbial communities from meromictic Lake La Cruz, Castile-La Mancha, Spain - LaCruzMarch2015_14m | ecosystem: Environmental > Aquatic > Freshwater > Lake | place: Spain... | reverse complement strand
ACCGGCGCACCCCTGCAAAGCCGCAGCCTGATGCTGCTGGTGGCTGCCCCCCTGCTGGAAGGCCGAAAGCTTTAAAGAGCGGGCGGCGGGAATCGAACCCGCATCATCAGCTTGGAAGGCTGAGCCACAAATCGCCCAGTCTCATTGCTAGAGCTAGCTTCTCAACAGCAGAAAAGCCCTATGTGAGATGTTTGGTGAGATGTTTTGCCCCTGAAAGCCGCCTAACGGACTGGAAGGCCTCGGAGCTGGCCCATCAAACAAAAGGCGGCCGAGACCGGCGTGGGACGCGCGAGACCACCCGCTGACCAATAGGCGCCTTGTTCAAGGGAAGGGGAGCTTTCTTGAATTAGGCGCAGGCGAATTCAAGGCTCGAGCAGAAGTCCCCACGTCCTCGCGCGGCGCTGGGGGTACCGAACCGCTCTGGTTGTTCTGCTCCACCGGGCTCGGCCATGAAGACGGCCATGCCGCAAAGCTCTGCAGACACCGCAGGGCTCCGGTCGGCGACGGCCGTCCTTCAGCGTGCCACGGCTACGCCGTGGCTTGCATCGGCCAGCCGCCGCCGCCCTCCGCTCCGGGGCCGGTATGGGGGTGGCGGGCAGGGCCGCTCTCCCGCGGCTGCGGTGGCCGGGCATTCGCCCGCATCAATAGGGCAGGGGAAGGATCCAAGTTTCCTCGCGCGGCTGCGCGGCCAGCTGGGCATTCAGTGCTGAATCTGGTGGCCTTGCCTATCAGCTTTCCAATCCGCCCGTGCATGGCCGTGCTTTGCGCAGATCCATTGCACTGCAGCGGCTCTGCCGGTTCTACAGTGCGTTTGTACTGGTAGAATAAGGGCTGCGCCAAAGGCCACGAGCCCATCGCCTGCGGCAACGAAATCCTCGGACAACTTGCCCCGTTCGTTTGCTCTGTAGCCCATGAGCTTGTCCTCTGCTGCAGTGGCCCAGGCCGCTGCATTGCCTTCCCTTGGCCTCCTGCCGCCGCCGGTACTGGCCCATCGCTCGGTCGTCATTGTTGCCGCTGGTGGCCGTGATCTCGTCTGGCCTCAGGAGCGCATCGCCGCCGCTCTCCTCCAGCGCAGCGGTGGCCGGCCTGTCCATCTGTTGCTCCATGGCGGTGCCCGTGGGGCCGATCAGGCCATCGGCCGCGCGGCCCATCAGCTCGGCTGGCGGGTCCAGTCCCTCGCGGCCGAGTGGCGTCGTTATGGCCGCTGTGCCGGTCCCATCCGCAATCGGCGCCTGCTGGAGCAGGCCCTGGTGGAGGCCCAGGCCCACACCTCCCCTGCCTTCAGCGCCTCGGTGCTGGTGATCGCCTTTCCCGGTGGGCCGGGCACGGCTTCGCTCGTCCAGCAGGCCCGCCGCTGCTCCGCCCGTTCGCCGGTGCCGGTGGTGGTGATGGAGGTGCCGCCGCCGTTCTCGCCGGAGCCGCTCGCCGCCTGAGCGGCCTTCGCCGCCCCGTTCTTCTTGTCCCTCATCCCCATTCACCCCATGGCCGTTCTCACTGCCACCGCCGCTCCTCTCTCCCCATCTCTCCCCCAGGCCGCCGGGCCCTCTTCCACCCTGCAGCGCTCCGGTTCCCTCTGGCAGCTGGGCATCGAGGCCCAGGAGCTCACCACCGCCATCGGCCTGCTGGCCCAGCGGCTGGAGAGCGATGAGCCCGAGGAGCGCCAACAGGCAATCAGCGAGTTGGAGGCCGCCCTGCTCGCAGAAGAAGGCAACAAGCAGGCCCTCGCAGCCAAGGCCGATGCCACCTGCTGGGTGATCGAGCACCTCCGCGGCCAGGCCGCCTACCGCCAGCAGCAGGCCAAGCGGCTCACGGAGCTGTCCCGCTCCGACGCCGGCCGGGCCGATGCCTTGGAGGAATCGCTGGTGCTGGTGCTCACCCGGCTGCAGCCATTAGCCACCCGCTTCTCGTTCCCCAATCACGAGCTGCGCAGCACCCGCTCCACCGCCGTCGCCATCGAGAACGAGGCCCTGCTCGATCCCGAGTGGCTCTGCGTCAAAACCACCTTCTCAGCCGACAAGACCGCCATCAAGGCGGCTCTCAAGGCAGGCCAGCAGATCACCGGCGCCCAGCTCGTCTCCCGCCGCTCCTGGCGCATCTGCTGAGGGGCCATAGGCCCCCGCATAAGGGGTTCCGGTCGAGATGCCGGGGCTCCTTCTCCCTCCTCACACCATCGTTTCCATCGCCATGACCGTCGCCGCTCCTTCCGCCAACGGCTCCAGCCGCCCCGCTGCTGCTCGACCCAGCCAGAGGCCGCCATCGGCCCTGGAGCTGATCCGCTCCGCTGATCGCAGCGAGGCGCTCCCTCCAGCCGCGCCGGAATCCACGTCGGCCGCGGTCTCGGTTCAGCCCCCTGGCTTCTCCCCCGAACAGCTCGCCGCTCTCTCCGCCCCCCTGGATCGGGCCAACGTCCGCCAGCGGGAGCAGGGCCGCAGCCGCGTGAGCTATTTGGAGGGATGGCAGGTGATCGCGGAAGCCAACCGCATCTTTGGTTTCGACGGTTGGCAGCGCCAGACCATCGCCGTCCGCTGCGTCGCCCAGGCCGAGCGGTTGATCGGCAGAGATCAGAAGCCCGGTTGGGGCGTCACCTACACCGCTCGCGTGCGCGTCACCGTCACCGCCGGTGGTCTGACGCCCCTGGTTCGGGAGGGCAGCGGCGCCGGCCACGGCATCGACGTGGACCTGGGCCAGGCCCATGAATCCGCTCTCAAGGAAGCCGAGACCGACGCCATGAAGCGGGCATTGATGACTTTCGGGAACCCGTTTGGCCTTGCCCTCTATGACAAATCGCAGCGGCAGGTCAGCAGCGCAGCGGGCCAGGGTGATGGAGCCCAGCGGCCAGGCGGGCAGCGATCTCCTCTGAGTCGGCCGGCGGCGGGGAATCCCTCTTCCGTCGCAGCATCCCCGGCCCCGACGCAACCGCCATCAGCCCCGGCCGAATCCGGCCAGATGGCCCTCGATGCCGAGACCATCCAGCACCTCCACAGCACCCTGCGGGCTCTCCCCCGCCCCCAGCTGGAAAGTCTCACCCGGGCCTTCCGCAAGCGGTTCCAGGTGCCCGAGGAGGCGGTGACGATCGCCGATCGGATCAACAAGAAATGCCACCACGACTGGATCGAGGCGTTTCTCATCCAGCAGTAGTCACCGGCAGAGGGGGGCTCCACCGGCCTGGGGCCCCATCGGATCGCCCGACCATCCCAGGGTCAGCCAGCTGCACAGGTCTGGGGCTCGAGCGAGAGCTCGGAGAGCTGTTCAGCCACTTGATACCGGACTTCCTCACTCTGCTGACTCAGCGGCAGCACCTCCAGACATGGGCTCCCAGCAGTGAGGCTGATCTCCTGGCCCATCATCAATGGCAGAAGCCTGGGATCCTCAAAGTTGGCGCTGGTCGCAAAGACCAGATGCCTGTCGTGGTCTGCATCAAAGACGTACCCCACGCTGTAAAACGTCCCATCAGGACTGGTCGCGCTGGTCACCACCTCGTGGAGTACAGCTCGCGTTGGTTGCGCCGCCATCGCTGGTTTTCCTCTTCAAGCGAAGGAGATAGTGCTGCACCACAGCCGCATCCTTGGGGATGCAGTTCGGTGCGCCGCGTCGCCACTCGATCGCTTCTGGCAAAGAGAGGGGCGGATGGAAGTGGACTGGTCGGGCGGCGTGGAAGGCCCTGAATCACTGGCCATGGGCTGACTGCAAAGTCATGAACAAGGGACCGCATGGGTAGAAGCAGAGGGCTCCAACTTCCCCCGGCCTTTCTCGTTCCGAAAGGCCAGCCCCGCGGACTTCAAGGTCTAACACCGGGTTTTGGGGGCGGACACCACCGGTAGCGTCAAGCGGCTTTACGACTTGCCACATTTGGTGGTCAGCCGTAGGATCGCCCCACTTGGAGGGTTGGCTCCGAGAGTTGTTGCGATAGGGCATCCCGAGAATCGCCGCAACTTGCCGCCAGACACGAAATTGAGAGCCCACTGCGCCGCAATGGTTCTCATTCGTTCTCAATAAAGACTTGTGCCAGTCGAAAAACTGGCTCCCCGTATCGCTTTGCGCCGCACCCAGGCCATGCCGAGCAAGCGCGAGCCCATTCCAGCGGCGCTCCTTGCTAGTACGCTTGTACTTCCATGGAGTCGCTGATGGCGCTTCATCGTCCCCGCTCAGTAGGGCCTGTCGATCGAATCGATTTGCCAGCCGAGGAGTGGCCCTTCCTGGACCAGGAGGTGCTGGTGCAGGCCCGGAGCTGCAAGGTCTGCATGACCTGCCACTGGTTTCAGCACCAAGCCGGTGTCAACTGCATCCCCCTGCTCACCTGCCAGCTGCACCAGGGCCTGATCGCCCACGGCGAACACCTCATCAGCCGCTGCCAGGGCTGGACCGATGACATGACCCGCCAAGCGGGCAGGGCACCAGACGTGGCTTGATCTGCCATGAACGACGAGCACGCTGCAACCCGGCTGGGCCGGCTGAACTGCATCGATCCACCAGAGGAGGTGCGTCAGGCAGGGGTCGGTCATGGGGGGCTGGCCCTGGGGCTGGCGATCACGCCACCCGGCCTGCCCCGGCTTGCGCACCGCGCAAGGGCTGACGCGAGTCGCTCCGCTGCGCTGCGCGACCCTTGCGCGGCGCAGGCGCCGCCGGGGCTGAACGGCGGTGTCGTTCGCCAGCCCAGCCATGGCCGCCACTCCCCTGGTCCGCGCCTGCCCGATCCGCATCATCTCGGTGCACCTGCTCGATGCCGCCGGCCAGCTACTGCGGGTGCTGTTCATCGATCGCGAGGGGCACATCAGCGCCCAGCCGCACTACGTGCCCAGGGCCGAGGCCCTGATCCTGGCCTCCAATCAACAGCGGGTGCTTGGGCCCCAGGCCACGGTGCACGTGCTCTGAGGCGCCAGCGCCTCTCCCGGCTGGCACTGCTGGCCGGGATGCCATCGGACCCTGTCATCAGCTACCCGGAGCGTGGATGGTTGGGTATAAACCTTGCAACTGCGGCAGCCCATGCCTGGCTACGCCATCAGCACGACCAGGGAAGCGGCATCGTCCGCCGTGCAAGCCAGTTGTGGCCTGCGCACCGAGGCATCGGCAGCTCGGTAGCGGATGCCGATCCCTGCCTTCGATCGGTTTGGCCTGCTGCCTGGTGGCATTCATGAGTGCACCATCAAGGAGGTTGAGGTGGACCTGGCCTGGAATGACGACCGCCGCCGACTGACAGCGCAGCTGCAGGAGTTCATCGCCGTTGAGTTAGCACCTCGGTTTGCCGTGGTCCCTCCAGTTGTCCTCGATGGCAGTTATGTGAGCAAGAAGGCCAGCCCGAGCAACATCAACCTGGTGCTGGAGCTGAGCAACCTCCCTGATGCCGACCAGTGGCAGGGGCAGATGCTCTTTCAGGGGAGAGCCGAGCTGTTCCGCAGCTACCAGATCGACATGCTCCCTGGCCTGAAGGGGCTCAAGCAGGACTTCGTGGATCTGCTGCAGACCGTGCGCCCCCAGACAGCCTTCGAGAAGGGTCTGCACCACGGCCACCGCAAGGGCGTGTTGAGGTTGATCTGATGGCCGGCTGGATCGACGCGATTGAGGCGAAGGCCCGCATCATTCACCAGGAGCTCCAGTCCGCTCGGGAACTGGCCAGGCGCATGGGGCAGGAGCCGGAGGAGATCACCAGTGCCTACATGGAGATGCTGGCCAAGCTCTACCGCGAGGACTTCTCCTATGCCCTGCTGGCCGACAACGCTGATCTGATCGCCCGCTACCGGGGCCCCGGGGTCGCCCATCGAGAGCCACCGGTGTCGCTGGTGACGACGGTGTTCGGAAAGCTCCGGGCCGAGATCCAGAAGGTGGCCAAGGCGATCGCCGGCATGGAAGAGAAGAAGGTGCGCTGGCCGGCCGATCTCGACCCCCAGCTGGCGGGGGTGACCTACGGCAGCTTGGTGGTGGGCATGCGCGTGCCACGGCCTGGGGATGTGGGTGCCGACGGCCAGGCGGTGCTGCCCGGGGTGAGCGATGACCTCTATCGGGCGGTGCAGACGGCCGTGCAGAGCCTGCCGGCGATTCCACGCCTGATTCAGGACGGCCAGATCAGTGAGGCCATCTACGAGCAGTTCCCCGATCCCGCCGTGCGCGACACGGTGATGGTGGCGGCCCGGCGCCTGGCACCCTCCGCCCAGAACAAGGCGATCAGTGAGCTGTTCCTCAGCGGTCCGCAGCCCGATGAAGCCCTAGGACCAGCCCAGGCCCTCACGAAGCAGAGCCGCCAGATCCTTGGCCGCAGCCTCAACACCCCCAGCAGCCGGCGGCTCAAAAGCAACGGAGAGTTCGAAGGCGTGGTGCGGGAGGTGGACCTCGATGCCCGCCGCTTTGAGATCCGGGGGCGGGGGGCCAGCAGTGGCATGCGCTGCATCTACGAGCCCATCTACGACGGCGACATCATCGGCCTGCTCAATGCCGCCGTGCGTGTGAAGGGCAGCTACGAGGCCGCAGCCGATGAGCAACCCAGGCTGGTGCGGGTGGAGCAGATCACGGTGACCAGACGGCCGGGCCAGCAGCTGGAGCTCGAGGTCGAGTCCTAGTGCCGCACAGACGCGCCTCACCTAAACTCGTTTCGAGCAATTACTTCGTCATGAGTCAATTTAGAAGCAATTCATATCGCAGACTTAAACTCTTTATCGGCGAGGCAACTGCTTATGCGGCTGGGTCGTACATAGCCATAAGTGAAGTCGAAGAAATCCATGGAGGGGACAGTGATCCTGATCCATGGAGCACGACAGGGGGAAAGCACTCGGTAAAAGTAAATGGCCTGAGGACGGACTCACTCCTCATAAGCACTATTAGACTCTCAATTGTGGGAATTTATTCGGGCTTTGACTCTTACGTGGACTCGCTAAAGCCAGAATTATTACATCTCAAGAACAAGGGCTGGGTCCAGCATGACGGTGAATCCAAGATTGACGGAATTCGAAGAAATCTTATGATAGACGGGGAGGAGGCTGCTATTTGTATCCAACCAGAGCTTGCCTGTCTTGACTACTATAGACTCGTCCGCAATGCGGTTGCGCATCGAAGCGACAAAGGGTTTGCAGATGCCTCGAACTTCTATGACTCCCAGAAAGACAAGCTAGACGAATTCCGTTCGTCGCACAAGTTTAGCGAAGCACCAAACTCCCCCAGCGATCTGACATACCACGATATTAAGGCTCTAGCCAGGTGCGCGCTCGGAGTCGCTGAGGCTGTTGACAGCCAATTGGATCCCGGAGATGAGAAGCTTGCTGATCTCATACCCAAACGACACAGGAATGCACCACTCAAAGAAGATCGCTTGAACAATGCCGCGAAAGGATGGCTTCGGAATGTCTATGGCGTGAGCGAGAAGAGAGCAATTGACATACTTCGAATTGCATGCTACAAAGAGGGTGGCTTATAAGCTTGTGGCAAAGCGTCCCCCTTCACCAGCCCTGCTATTTCAAGGTTGCTTAAGGGGAAGTCTCTGGTTCAATTCCAGAATAAGCCAAATAATACAATCATAGACGGCATATCTTGCGCTCTCCATCTAGGGCTTCCTGAAAAGGAGGGCCCTACGGCAAGGCGAGCAAAAAGTTCTTCTGCTTGCACGTGTGGCGCAAACATCAAGCTGTAACCAGTTGGCGATTCAACAGCACACACTCAAAACAGTGAGCTGCTCCACCCCGATCAGAAGAGGTTTCACCCAGCAAGCCAAAAGGGACAACGAAGTTGCGGCAGCTAACCTCACTGGCTTCATCATGAACATGTTTACCTCGATTGTCGAACCTATCGTCAACAGCGGAGCCGAGACACTGGAGCTGTAGGGCGCCTACGCTTGGAAGACTCCCTGATGGAAGGCACGGCGTTCTCGATCAAGGAGGCGAGCTTCGATGCCTCCCTGCTGCCGGACGGCAGCCGCACTCCGGGCACGGAGGAGTTCCACCGGGCGGTGACCGACTACTTCCAGCGCTCCTATGCCGGGATGGGACGTCAGCTGTCGGTGGTGTTCGCCGCCAGCCGCATTGAGGTGGCCTGGGAGCCGGCGCCTCCAGAAGCGCCGGCGATGGCCACCATCGGTCCGCTCCTGCAGCAGCGCCGGTTCGATGAGGCCCGGCCGCTGCTGGAAACGCTGCTGCAGCTCCAGCCCGAACACCCGGAGCCCCTCTACAACCTGGGCGTGCTCGCCAGTGAGGAGGGCCAGCTGGAGGAGGCCCGGCTGCTGCTGCGCCGAGCGGTGGTGGCCAACGCTGGCGATGCCCACGCCCAGGCGAATGCCCAGGTGGCGCTGGGATTGGCCGCGCTCCGGCAGGAGGACCGCTCAGAGGCAAGGCAGGCCCTGGAGGCGGCCATTGCGCTGGAGCCTCAGAACGCCTTTGCCCTACGCAGCCTCGGCAGCCTGCTCGTGATCGCCGGGGCCCTGGCCGCCGGGGCAGAACGGTTCCGCCAGGCGCTGGCGGTGGCGCCAGACGACCTGATCACCACCTTCAACCTGGCCCAGGCGTTGCTGGAGCTGGATCCAGACGAGCACCGTGACGAGGCCGATCGGCTGCTGCTACGGGTGATCGAGGCCCAGCCCTACGGCGAGCTGGCGGCCAAAGCCAAGGACCTGCGCGGCAGCATCGCCAGACGTGACCTGCGGGCTGACCAGCCCGATGGGCTGCGCCAGGACGCGGTGAGCTACTGCCTCCAGGCCCTGCAGCTGTTCGAGGGAATGGATCAGCAGCGCTTCATGGCGGTGCTCAGCGAGGTGGCGGCCGTCGGCCAGGGCGGGCTGCAGATCAATGAGCCGGGCACCTCCCGTAGCCTCAAGACCCTGCCCGGCAGCTGGAGCGATCTGGCTTTGGCCTGCCTGATCCATGTGGGCATGAAACGGCTGATGCCGGACGAGGACTCAGGGCTGGGGATCGGGGCGGAGTACGAGGAGGCGGTGCGGTTGCTTATCCGGTAGGCCAAAACAATGCACAGGCTGCATAGTTTTGGCGTGTCCGGGCTGGAGCGGGAGAAGCCAGGCTGCGTCTGGCCTCTGCTGGCGGCAGACTGGGTCAATCGTCCCCTGCCCCCTATGCCAGGCCAGCCGCGGCAGGCGCTGCCGCTATGAGCATGGTTCCGCCTGCTCCCACCCTCAGTAAGGGTTGCGTGGTCCACTGCCGCAGCCACCACCACCTGGTGGAGGACGTGCAGCCCCCTGAGAAAGGCGGTGACACCGTTGTGCGGCTGGCCTGCCTGGATGACGACGCCAACGGTCAGATCACCGAGGTGTTCTGGGAACGTGAGGTGGATGCCCGTGTGCTGGGTCAGAGCACCTGGGAGACGATCGGCCAGCGGGGCTTCGATGACCCGCGGGTGTTCTCCAGCTACCTGCACACCCTGCAGTGGAACTGCGTGACGGCCACCGACCCGGGGCTGTTCCAGGCGCCGCTGCGGGCGGGGATCGATGTGAAGCCCTACCAGTTAGAGCCGCTGCGCAAGGCCCTGCGGATGCCGCGGGTGGCGCTGTTCATCGCCGATGACGTCGGCCTGGGCAAGACGATCGAAGCAGGGCTGATCGCGCGCGAGCTGCTGTTGCGCCAGAAGGCTCAGCGGGTGGTGGTGTTGGCACCGCCGTCGGTGGTGCTGCAGTGGCAGGGAGAAATGGAAAGCCGCTTCGGCTTGCCGTTCCAGGTGATGAACCGCGAGTACGTGTCGCGGATGCGGAGGGAGCGGGGCTGGGGCATCAACCCCTGGGCCACCCACACCCGCTTCATCCTCAGCCAGGCGCTGGTGCGCAACGAGGACTACGCCGGTGCACTGCGCGATTGGCTGGGGGATGGCGAGAGGGCTCTGCTGATCCTCGATGAAGCTCACAACGCGGCCCCCGCCAGCGGCTCCAAGGTTGCCGTGGATTCCAAACTCACCCGGGCCGTCCGCAGCCTGGCTCTCTGCTTCGAGCACAAGCTGTTCCTCTCAGCAACCCCCCACAACGGCCACAGCAACAGTTTCTCCGCCCTGCTGGAAATCCTTGACCCCACCCGCTTCTGCCGCGGGGTGCCAGTGCGCAACAAGGCCGACCTTGAGCCCGTGCTGGTAAGGCGCCTTAAGGAAGACCTGCGCCGGATCGGCGAGGAGCTCCCCAAGCGCGAAGTGGTGCCCGTAGTGATTGAAGGTCTGGATCCCTCTACACCTGAGCTAGAGCTGGCACGCTTGCTCAAGGCCTACCGCAGCCTGCGGGATCAAAGGCTCAAGGGAGCGAGCAGCAAACAACGTGCCGCCGAACTGCTGGTCGTTACCAACCTCCAGAAACGTCTACTTAGCTCGATCGAAGGCTTCCACCGCACCCTGGGCGTTCATTGCGACACGCTGCGGCGGCGCGATGCCGGCGAGCGCCTACGCACGGCCCGCGATCCGGGGCAACTGAAACTGCTGCAGCAGGGCATCGACGGCGACGACGATCGCGCCGAGGCCGATGAAGACAGCGTGGAGCGGGAAGCCGAGCAGGAGCATCGGCTGGCAGTGGCCACCACCGAACTGGGCGCAGGGCCGGAGGAGTGGACGCTGCTCAAAGACATGCAGCGCATCAGCGAGCGTTCGCGGTACGAGCCTGATGCCCGGATCGACTACCTGCGCCGCTGGATCCAGCAGCACCTCTGCCCGGATCTCGGGCAGGAGGGGGCCCAGTGGAACGGTGAGCGGCTGTTGATCTTCACCGAATACGCCGACACCAAGCGCTGGCTGCAGGAGCAGATCGAATCGCTGATCGCCGGCAGCGACCGGGAGCTAGAGCGCATCGCCACCTTCCACGGCGGCATCGGCGATGAGAAGCGAGAAGCCCTCAAGCGCAGCTTCAACAGCCCGCCGGAGCTGGATCCGCTGCGCATCCTGATCGCCACCGATGCCGCCCGTGAGGGGGTGAACCTGCAGAACCACTGCCGCTATCTGTTCCATTTCGACGTGCCCTGGAACCCGGGGCGAATGGAGCAGCGAAACGGCCGCATCGACCGGACCCTGCAGCGTGCGCCCGAGGTGTTCTGCCATTACTTCGTGCTGGCGGATCGCGATGAAGACCGGGTACTGGACGTGCTGGTCAAGAAAACCGAGGAGATCCGCAAAACCCTGGGTTCCCTGCCGCCGGTAGTGGTGGGTCGGCTGAGTGAGCTGTTGGCCAAGGGGATCAATCCCACCGCAATCAACGAGGTGATGGAGCAGATCCAGGGGGTGGATCAGGAGGAGGGCTACAAGCGCCGTCAGGCCCTGGTCAACCTGGAGCTGGAAGACAACAGCCGCGAGCGGGAAGATGAGCTCCGCCAGCAGGTGGCTCGCCTAGAGAAGGCGCTGCAGAAGTCGGAAGACTGGCTCCACTTCAGCAGCGATCTCTTCCGGGATGCGCTCAACACCAGCCTGCGGGTCAGCGCCCAGGGGAGCGGGGTAGGGAGGGAATCAGTGCCGCAGCTGAAAGCCAAGGATCCAGCGGCGGCACAGGCCGATCCCGAGCGGGCCGAATGGATCTTCCCGGCGGCGGATGAGCTGCCCGGCGGTGAGCAGAGCTGGGGTGATGTGCTGGATGCGCTGCGACGCCCCCGCCGCCCCGGCGAGAAGCTTTGGGAATGGCGGCGCAACACGGCACCGCAGCCGGTGGTTTTCAAAGACCCCAAGGAGGTCAACGCCGACCGAGTGCACCTGCACCTGGAGCACCCCCTGGTACAGCGGCTGCTCAACCGCTTCCTGGTGCGCGGGTTCCAGGGCGAGGAGCTGAGCCGGGCCGCGGTAATCGCCACCCATGACGACACCGCCAAACTTATTCTTCTTGCCAGGCTGTCGCTGTATGGCCACGGCGCTGCTCGGTTGCACGATGAGGTGCTGGAGCTGGTGGCCGAATGGGATCCAGCGGATCCGGCCAGGAGGCTGCGGGTGCTGAACGCCACCAAGACCGATATGGCCCTAGCCGACTTGGAAACCAGCCTGCGCGAACGCTTGCCAGCGGTGGAGGAAACCATCCAGCACCAGCTGCGGGCCGCGCTCCCTGCGGATGTGGCCCAACTCAAGGACCGGCTTGAATCCCTGGCCGCCGATCGAGCTGAGCGCGCCAAGGGTCAGTTAGGCAAGCGTGCCGAGGACGAGGCCAATGCCTTCGTGAAGGTGCTGCAGGAGCAGCGGGAGCGGATCCTCAAGACCCGCACCAAGCACGACAGCGAGTTTGAGCAGCTGGCCTTCGGTTTTGCCGACCACGAGCTGCGTCAGCTGCGCGACAACCGCTCCTACTGGGACAAGCGCCTGGTCCGGATCGAGCGAGATCTGGAGCTGGAGCCAGCTGCCATCCGGCGCACCTTTGAGGTGGCCACAGCCCCACGGATTGAGCCGGCCGGCGCGATTGTGCTCTGGCCGCTGCAGGCAGGAGGGCAAGCCTGATGGCTCCACGCGCCCCTGGTGTTCACACCCACGAGGAGTGGAAGGGCATGGCCCAGCCGGTGGGCCTGGTGGTGGAGCCGGTGGTGCTCAACCGGCTGGGGATCTTCCCGGAGAGTTCAACCACCGTGCTGGCCGACTGGCAGCAACGGCTTGAGCAGCTACTGGAAGACCAGCCCGTTGGCGAGCAGTGGCTGAGCGTGGCCCCCAGCTTTGAGCTGTTCTGCCAGGAGGTGCTGGCCTGGCAGCCCGGCGACCTCCGCAAACCCGAGGAGTTAGCGGCAGAGGTTGCCGTGACCCTCGACGACTACGACGAGGTGCTCCGCCCCGATTGGATTTTTCCCGAACCCAGCCAAGGGGATGGGCCACTCAAGGCCCAGGTGCTGGTGCAGGAGCTGCCCCTGGGCACGCCCTTTGACGCGCTTCCCAAGGGCGCCGATGGCCGGCGCAGCTGGGAGGCCACCCCGCAGCAGCGGTTGGAGCGGCTGCTCAAGGAGAGCGAGCACCCGATCGGCGTGCTCTGGAACGGGGTGGCGCTGCGGCTCGTGTATGCGCCGCGGGGGGAATCCAGCGGCCATCTCACCTTCCCGTTGGAGCCGATGACGACGGTCGACGGGCGACCGATGCTGGCGGCGGTGCAGATGCTGCTCGGGCCCGATCGGCTGTTTGAGGGTGGCGCCAGCTATACACGACTGCGGCCGCTGATGGAGCAGAGCCGCAAAGAGCAGAGCGAGGTGAGCACCCGCCTGGCCGAACAGGTGCTCGAAGCGCTATGGATCCTGCTGCGCGGTTTCGATGCCGCGGGCCTGGAGGTGGAAGACCCCAGCCACATCTACGGCGGCCTGATCACCGTGCTGCTGCGGCTGGTGTTCTTGCTCTACGCCGAAGACGAAGAGCTGATGCCCACCGATTCGCTCTACGGCCAGCACTACAGCGTGGGCGGCCTGGCCCAGCGCCTGCGGCAAGACCGGTCTGATTACCAGAACGCCATGGAAGGCCGGCGAGGTGCCTGGGCCACGCTGCTGAGCTTGTTCCGCCTCGTCTACGACGGGGGCGGCTCCACGGAGGCCTATCTCCCTGCCAGGCACGGCGATCTGTTTGATCCGGATACCTACCCCTTCCTGGAAGGCCGCACGGCAGACACGGCATATACCGATGGGCCCTTGGCCTCCATGCCGACCATCAGTGACGACGTGGTGGAGCAGGTGCTCACCAAGCTTCTGGTGCTCGACGGCCAGATCCTCAGCTACAGGGCCCTGGATGTGGAGCAGATCGGCTCGGTTTACGAGGGAATCATGGGCTTCATGGTGGAGAAGGCCACTGGACCCAGCGTGGGAATCACCTATCGGCCGCCCAGGCAGAAGATCACGATCACGGTCGTGGTGGACGCAAATCAGTTGCTGACCCAACCCGGCAACAAGCGCGAGAAGTGCCTGGATGACCACGCGGGGGTGGCGCTGAAGCTGCCGGCGAAGGCGAAGCAGGGCCTCAAGGATGCGACGTCATTGCCGGAGCTGTGCATAACCCTGGGCACCCGGCTCTCGCCCCATACGCCCCGGGGCCTGATAGCCGGTTCGCTGATCCTGCAGCCCACGGCCGAGCGGCGCCGCAGCGGCAGCCACTACACGCCCCGGGCGCTCACCGAACCGATCGTGGCCGAGGCCTTCCGCCCCTGGCTGGAACGCTGCAATGGCCAGCCGACTGCCGAGCAGATCCTGGCGTTGAAGGTGTGTGATCCGGCCATGGGTTCGGGTGCCTTTCTGGTGGCGGTGTGCCGCTATCTGGCGGTCTGGCTAGTGCAGGCCTGGGAGCGCGACGGCTATCCAGAAGGCTTCCGCCAGGAGTGGGACAAAGACACGGTGGCCCGCCGTCTGATCGCCCAGCGCTGCCTCTATGGGGTGGATAAGAACCCGTTTGCGGTGAACCTGGCCAAGCTGTCGCTATGGCTGGTGACCCTGAGCGAGCACCTGCCCTTCACCTTTGTGGACCACGCCCTCAAGTGCGGCGATTCACTGGTGGGCTACGGCGTGCAGGAGATCCAGAGCGCCATGAAGGAAGTGCAGCTGGGCTTCCTCAATGAGCAAAACCAGGTGTTCGCCCAGATGGGCGTGGCACGGCGCGAGAGCTTCCGCGACGACAGCCTCAACGACGAGGGCTACGACCGCAAGAAGGTGCTGCTGCAGCAACAGATCAAGGCCAGCGAAGGCCTGCGCCAGGCCGGTGATCTGATGGTGGCGGCCTTCTTTGATGCGCCAAAAGCCAAGGACCGGGCAGACAAGCAGCAGGTGTATCTGGCCATGCTCAGCGGCGCCTTCAACGACGAGGGGCTACACGATTCAATTCAGGAAATCCGCGATCGGCTGGCCGCAAGCGAGAAGGGCATCACCCCCTTCCACTGGGATCTGGAGTTTCCGGAGGTGTTTGGTGATGGGCGCGGAGGGTTTGATGCCTTTGTGGGCAACCCCCCTTTTGCCGGCAAGAACACCGTCGCCGAAGGGAGTCCCGACAGCATCCTCGACTGGTTCAAGCAGCTGCATGCCGAGAGCCACGGCAATGCCGACCTGGTGGCCCACTTCTTCCGCCGCTGTTTCTCGCTGCTTCGACCCGGTGGATCGCTGGGCCTGATCGCCACCAACACCATCGCCCAGGGCGACACCCGCAGCACCGCCCTCCGCTGGATCTGCCTCAATGACGGCACGATCTATTCAGCGCGCAAGCGCTACAAGTGGCCAGGCGTGGCCGCTGTTGTTGTAAGCGTTGTACATCTATTCAAGGGAGGTTACACCGGCGTCAAGCTGCTGGAGCGGCGGCCGGTTTCGCAGATCACGGCATTTCTGTTTGCCAATGGCGGTCACGACGACCCGAAGCAGTTGGCGGCCAATGCCGGCAAGAGCTTCCAGGGCTCGATCGTGCTGGGCATGGGCTTCACGTTCGATGATTCCGGTGCAGCCGACGACGACACGCCTGGGATTCCCTCACTGATCGCCACGATGGAGCGGCTGATTGCCGAGAAACCGAAGAACGCCGAGGTGATCTTCCCGTATATCGGCGGCGAGGAGGTGAACAGCAGTCCCACCCATGCGCATCATCGCTATGTGATCAACTTCGGTGAACGGAGTGAGGAAGAGTGTCGGCGGGAGTGGCCAGAGCTCATGCGGATTGTGGAGCGGAAGGTGAAGCCAGAGCGCGATCAGCTAAAGGACAACGCGGATGGCCGTCGCCGCAAACAGAACTGGTGGCAATTCGGAAGATCCACACCTGCATTAGAGGCAGCAGTTGCTGAATGTGAGCAAGTGTTGTTGATTTCGCGAGTAACGGAGAAGCTTGGCTTTGCCTGTACGAGACCTGAATCCGTTTTTTCAGAGAGACTCGTCATCATTCCACTACGAACGTTCGCGACATTCACACCACTTCAGGCGCGTACTCATGAAATCTTCGCGCTTTTCTTTGGTTCCTCCTTGGAGGACCGGTTCATGTATGCCCCTTCCGACTGCTTCGAAACTTTCCCCTTCCCCACCGCCCTCCTCAATTCCTCCGCCACCGATCCCACCCAAGCCGCCACTCACCAGAGCCTCGAAGCCATAGGCGAGCGCTATCACCAGTACCGCGCCGAGCTGATGGTGCGCAACAACGAAGGCCTCACCAGCACCTACAACCGCTTCCACGATCCCGCCGAAACCAGCAGCGACCTCCTGGAGCTGCGCCGCCTCCACGGCGAGATGGATCAGGCGGTGCTGGCCGCCTACGGCTGGAGCGATGTGCCCACTGCCTGCGGCTACGGTCTCGACTACCTCGACCTCGAAGACGACGCCCAGCTCCCCGACGACCTGCAGGAGCGCATCGACAGCGGCGACCTGTTCTTCTGGGATGCAGGCGACGCCCTCGACTTCCAGGGGCAGCTGCAGGCCTACGGCGCCATCACCGGCCGCCGCAAGCTGCCCTGGCGCTTCCGCTGGCCGGATTCAGTACGAGATGACGTGCTGGCTCGGCTGTTGGCGCTGAATGCCGAGCGGTATGAGGAGGAGGTGGCGATGGGGTTGCACAGGAAGGGGGGGAAGCAGGCCGCGAAGGCGGTTACCGGCGGCGGCAAGCGGCGCGGCAGACCTGCCAAGGCCGCGGCTTCGACTGATACTGAGCAGATCGGTTTGGCGTTATGACCAACTCATCCGCCCTGCCTGTTCTCAGCCCTGATCAGGTGCTGTCTCTACTGCGGGAGCGTCAGGGCCTATGGCGACAGCGCTATCAGCTCCAACGCATCGGCCTGTTTGGCTCCACGGCCCGCAACCAGGCCACCACGAGCAGTGATGTGGATGTCTGGGTCGAGCTGAAACCCCTCACCCCCTACGCCACCGTGCACCTGAAGCAGGAGCTGGAGGAGCTGCTGCAGCGCCCGGTAGATCTGGTGCGGCTGCACGAGCGCATGAACCCCGCCCTGCGGCGCGCCATCCTGCAGGAGGGGATCAGCGCGTGAACGATGATCGGCTTCTGTTGCTCACGCCCCTGCGGCAGGCTCTGGAGCGAATTGCGCGCAAGGCGGAGCCACTGCTGGCTGATCCCGCCCTGCTTGATCGAGAGGAGGGCCAAGACCTCCTGGATGTGATCTGCATGCAGTTTCTGGCAGCAGGCGAGGCCCTGAAAAGGCTGGACAAAATGGAACCCTGCCTGCTGGTCACTAGCTTCCCCGACATCGACTGGAAGGGGGCTATGGGCTTCCGCGATGTGATCGCTCATCAGTACTTCGATCTGGATGCGGAGCAGGTGCTGCTGATCTGCAGTCACGCATTGCCAGCCATGCTCGAAGCCGTATCAGCCCTGGAAGAACGCGCACGTTCAGCGCATCCAGATCCATGACGAAAGAGTGGCTATCGCTCCTGTCGTCGCTCGACAAGATCAGACCCGAGTTCCTCATCGCCCTAGCTTGCTCCAGTCTCTTTTTGCTTCTGAGCCCAACCTGGCTCTTGCAGGCCTTGGGCCTCTTGACGGTCCTCGGCACCATCAAAACCTGGCTGGGCATAAGCCTCCTGCTCTCTTTGTTCCTGCTTTTCGCAAAAGCTTCCGCCTTGGCAATCCGCTATGCAGGTGGTCAATTAAAACTGTATAAGTCTAAGCAGCTCATTCATCAGCTAACAGGAGAAGAACTCGGATTCTTGGGAGAGTTTATCGATCGGGACGTGGCCTCAATTCAAGCCCCCATTGGGGATGGGCTGGCCGGTGCTCTAATGGCCAAGGGTCTAATTTTTCGAGCATCCTCTATGGGCAATGTTTTGACTGGCTTTGCCTATAGCATTCAGCCATGGGTCAGAAACTACTTACGCAATCGGCCTCACCTTTGGGCTGAGCATGCCGAGGCGCGGGCCAGAACAAAAACATCTTCCAGGAGACAGTTCAACCTTTAGAACCTACGAACATCGTAGTCAGAATGCACTCCTGATACATGGCCAAAGCAGAAGCCACCGTTGAAGAGCTCGTCAGCAAAATTGAGCGCGGCGAGCTGCGTTTGCCCGAGATGCAGCGCCGCTACGTCTGGCGTTCCACCCGGGTACGCGATCTGCTTGATTCCCTCTATCGCGGCTATCCCTCGGGCGCCATCTTGATCTGGGAAACCGATGAGCCCGTCCCCGAACAGGCCTTTGCTGTGGGCCAGCAGGCCAATCCCTACGCCAAAACCCAGCTCCTGCTCGATGGCCAGCAGCGGCTCACCTCCCTCTCCGCTGTGATTCGCGGCGAGCCGGTGCAGGTGAATGGCCGCCAGCGCCCCATCGAGTTGCTCTTCAACCTGGAGCACCCCGATCAGCTCAGCGTGATTACCGAGGTGGACGACAACAGCACCGATGCCGCTGCTGAACTCGTCGACGCGAACGACGACGGGGAAGATCCCTCGGACGATGAAGCCGATGCCTCAGAAGACGAACTGCAAAAGCGCTTCGATCGCATGACCTTCGTGGTCGCCACCCGCAAGCTCGAGCAGCTGCCCCAGTGGGTGAAGGTGAGCGAGGTCTTCAAGATCGATAGCGATGCTCCCTTCCTGCAGCAGGCGGGGGTGAGCGGTTTCGACGATGAGCGCTACCAGAAATACAGCCAGCGCCTGGCCCGGCTGCGCGGTATCCGCAAGTACGTCTACCGGATGGACGTGCTGGAGAGAACCCTCTCCTACGACGAGGTCACCGAGATCTTCGTACGGGTGAACTCCCTTGGAGCCAAGCTGCGCAGCTCCGATCTGGCCCTGGCTCAGATCACCGCCCAGTGGCGTGGCTCACTCAACGTGTTCCAGGCCTTCCAGGCCGATTGCGCGAAAGATGGTTTTGAGCTCGACCTGGGCCTTCACCTCAAGAACCTGGTCGCCCATGCCACGGGCCAGTCCCGCTTCCTTACCGTTTCCAACCTCACCCTGGATGCGTTGAAGAGCGGCTGGGACGATGGCTGCCGCGGCATGGAGTTCGCGATCAACTTCCTCCGCAGCAATGCCGGCATCACCAGCCCCGCCCTGCTGGCCTCGCCGTTCCTGTTGATCAGCCTGGGCTTCTACGGCGCCCAGCGCTCCTACAAGCTCTCGGCCGCTGAAGAGAGAGGCCTACGCCGCTGGGTGTTGCTTGCCAACGCCAAGGGCCGCTACAGCAGAGGTTCGAGCGAAACCCTCCTCGATCAAGACCTCAAGATCCTGCGCGATGGTGGGGGATTCCAGGAGCTGCTTGATCGGCTGCGCACGCAGGTAGGTCGGCTGGATGTCACCCCCGAAGAGCTCGAAGGCCGCAACCAACGCAGCGCCC
>Ga0247836_1003928_pt1 | contig 19195 bp, 23 predicted proteins | sample LaCruzMarch2015__4_FD_187116 | JGI IMG/M metagenome (GOLD analysis project Ga0247836, IMG submission 187116) | Freshwater microbial communities from meromictic Lake La Cruz, Castile-La Mancha, Spain - LaCruzMarch2015_14m | ecosystem: Environmental > Aquatic > Freshwater > Lake | place: Spain... | reverse complement strand
TGAAATTAATGCTAGAAACGGTTAGAAAATAAGATAATTAGTTAAAAAAAATGGTTTAAATTCATTTTTCCAGCATTAAATGTCCTTACAAAATGATAAGATAATTTGCTCCGAAACTTTAGTTAAGTATATCGTACTTATCCTGAGTAATGGTTAAAAGTTTTTTTAAAGCAGTAGTAGTCAAAAAATTCTCTATTTTACTATAGCCATAAGCATCTAATTCTTTAAAATATTGAATTAGTTCGTTTTCAGAAACCTTTCGGCTTAAAAATTCAGGATTCATATTATTCAAAGCTTAAAAAATTTAATCTGTAAAGAAGGTGTATACAGGAAATTAAAAAATAAAAGTAATTAATATTTCAATATTTTTTTCAAATAGGAACAAAACTTATTTGTAAATGATTTTGAACCCTTTCATTTTTTTAAAACCCTAATCAAAAATTTATAAATAATTTTCCACATGAAAATTTATACAAAAAATATTTTTAACTATAACTCCAATACAACCAATCATTAATGAATAAAACAACACATACAGAAAAAAGTCTAAAATAATTAAATCAAACGGAATTTTATAAACGAGAGATAAATCACTGTTTTACAGAATTATTAATAGAGAAAAAGCCGGTAATTGTCCGCCCAAGGCCAATTCTAGCTGATGCTTCGTAATAATTCAATACATCACTCATAATATTTTGTGCAATTATGTTCTCGGTCATCATTCTTGCAATGTGTGAATTTTTGCCGAGCAATTTATTTTCCACATAGTTTGTATTGGGATTTAATAAATCCAGTTCAATAGGCCAATCAGAATAAATAATATCTTCTTTAAAGCCATTTTTTGAAAAAAACCTGCTAGACTTTTTACATTGAAATAGTTCAAATGATCCGGCTGTGTAACCCAATATTGCTTATTAACAATTTTTTCAGTAGTCAAAAATGACTGAAGTACACTAAAGTCATTAGGTACCCTGACCAAAATTCCTGAATCCACATTTTCTTCTTCTAAAAGAAGTCGAATTTTTTTTAAAAGGTTTGAAGGAGACAAAACGTGTTCCAAAACATTATCAAGAACCACTAAACTAAATTTTTCCTTATTTTCTATCAATTTATCTAAGGATTCATAAATGTCTCCTATAATAACATCGGGCAGTAAATCCGGATAATGACGTTTAACTCCGAAGTTACTAAAATCAAGTCCCGTAACTTGCCAATTATTTTTTGAAAAAAAATTGAGTGTATGCCCTTCACCACAACCTATATCCAAAAGGGTATTTTTGAAAGACTTTAAAAATTTATGTACAACATATCCCTTTAATTTTACAGTATTGGCGATGTAGTTACGCTCAACATCAGTCATTTCAGCATTTATGCCTGTAATTTCTTGCCAATATTTATTCTGATAATACTGCTTGAGCTCTGCTACAGACGGAGGGTTTTTTACAGTATAATATCCTTGATAATTTAGTACCAATTCATTTAATTTCATAAATTCTATTTTTAGCTTATTATGAAGCTTTCTAATTTATATGCTGGTCAATTTCCAAACTTAGTTATAGGCTCCAATAATATAAATATAGCAAAACTAATGGATTTAGTTAACACGCGTCAAATTATTGCACTATATTATCTAGTGATTTATTAAGCTCCTGAAGTTGATTAATATGAACAGATGATAATAAATCTTGTTCAGTTAGATAGGCTTTATCGCATACAATTTTTTTTGTGTCCCATTTCAAAGTATCTAGACAATAGAACCAAATATCTTCCTGCATTTCAATCCTTTGCAATCGTTTCAACATTTCCTCATTCAGTAAATGTTTAGCCATAATGGTTACTCCTCCATCATCGCATACAGCAATTCCACCTTCATAATCATGTTTGATTTGCATCATAAGATCCCCAGGAAAAGGATCAGCAGGGATATTAAAACAACCGAGAGGTGTGACCCCTTCGGCCCAAACAGCATATCCCTCTCTTTTCAATCTTGCCGCATCCCGTACAAGGCCTTTAACAATAACCGCTGCTGCCCCTTTATATAACAATATATATTTAGAAATAAGATCTCCAATGATTGCTCTATCTTCGCAATTATGTGCAAAGATTATGACAACATCGCCTCTGTTTACGTGGCGTATTTGCTCATGAACAGCGTAATTTGAGCAGTTAGCAGTAAATACAGTTTTAACGGGTCCAACCCTATAAAAATTAAAATTGATAGGTTGTACTCGGGGTAAAACACCCGATTTGCCTAATGCATCAGCCACTTCAGTAGTAGATACTCTATTTGAAAGGCAAAATTCAATTATGTTGTCACTATAATTCATATACTACAGGATTAAAGGTAATTAAATTCTATTTTAATAGTTGAACAGTAAATTCATATAGCTGATAGTCATGATAAATTACTACTCTCTTTGATAACTCCTTAGCTTTCGAAAACATTATTTCCGGACTGTAATGCTGGTTCTTTTCGGCCTCAAAGTCAACATATTTCGATAAGAAGTTAAGACATGCAGCTTCCTTAGACAATTCAAACATTCGTTTCATTGTTTCGTATGCATATTCTTCAATACCCGTTGTTTTAAATGATAATGCTCCGGAGAGGACAGAGATATCTATAGGGTTTAATATATTCAAAAATACATCTCCGATGTAAAACTTAACATTTGGCCTGGAATATTTCTCTGAAGCTGAACCTATAAGCTTTTCTGCTATATCAATACCAATATAATTAAAGTCACCATCAGTAACCTTATCAAGATAGTCAATAAGATCGCCAAGTCCACAGCCTACATCAAGTATAGTCCTTCCTTTTAGATTAAGTCCGCGAAATAGTATTTCAAATCTTAGGATTTGATCCTCGGAATTTCCCCAACCTACAGTTTTGAGATTATTCCCGTATAAATCATATCTATTATTGTATAAGGCCGCTGCCTTTTTTATATCAATTTTACTCACTTAGTTTGGTTGAAAAATTTATTAGCGTTTTCGTATAGTAATTTGTGTAATTCAGACTCAGTAATACCCTCTTCATTTAGGACTTTGCATGAAAGATCGAGTGTTTCTTTTATCTCACGATCTGGATAATCAGACCCGTAGAATATTCTCTCCATTTTCATACTCTTCATCGCATAAACCATGTTTTTTACAGTTGGACTACCCTGATAATAGAGCAAAGAGTAAGAACAATCCATGTACACATTTGGTAATCTCTTGGCAAGCATCATAAAATCTAATACATAATGCCCCCCCATGTGAGCCCAAATTATATTCGAGTTAATACACTCTTTTGCCAAATTAGCATATGCCAAAGGTGAAAAACCTCGCATAATCATTGTTCCATCTGGAAATCCACAAATCAGTGTTGGAACATTTAATTCACCAGCTTTCTTTACTAAATCAGAGCACGATTTACTTTCAAGGTCAAAATTCTGTAGTCTTGGATGCAACTTCAAACCAATATATTTAAGTTCTATAATTGCATATTCGAATTTATCTATAGCACCTACCTCTTCAGGATGAATGTTCACGAAAGCCCTTAAATTGTCATAATTAGAAATAGCGTTTGAAACTTCTTCCATTGACCATGGCTGAAATTGCAAATGAAGTACTATTCCTAAATCTATAGCAGCAAACCTTAATTGCCGACTCAATTCTTTTGCAGCACCTAAAGCCGTACCATCTATATCTGGATTTAAATGCAAATGAGCATCAATGATCATAATTTAATGTATTTCAAAACTTATATAACTTTCAGCCTGGTCAGCGAGTTGTTGTGCAATGGAAGGTGTTTTAGCCCAACTCAATACGTATCCAAGCCGATCACCATCTGCTTTAGCAGACAGAAATTCATCACCAATTGATACAAAGTAATCGGATTCAACTCCCTCTATTTCATTTGCTTTCTGGAACCCATTAATAGACCGGAGGGTTCCTGGCTTTGATGGGAAAAACCTTAAAACAGCCGCATTTTTTTCTATTTCAAATTTTTCTATTGGAAGTCCTATAGATTGCAATGCTGTTAGCTTTGCAATATTAACTCCACTAACTATCGGAATAAATTTATTAAATACCATAAAACCACCGCCACGCCCTGCAACTTCAACCATTCCTATAAAATCATCAGTACATAGAATAACTTCAGCATGTCCCGGACCTTCTTTATAGTCTAATGAATTAAATGCGTGGATTACTGTTTCGGAAATTTTATCAATAATTGAAGCCTGTCGGTCAGAAGTAGCTAATTCTCTTGCGACAGTGCCATTCGTTCCTTCTACTTTCTTCTTTTCCGTAACTGCAAGGACGTTTACATTCCCATCAACAATCAAGACCTCAACAGTAAATTCTGTTCCAGTCATAAATGATTCTATGATGACCTTACCTGATCTTGAAAACTCAAAAGCTTTGCTAACGGAAGATATTATATCGGATTTCTGCTCTATTTTTGTCACTCCCCTGCTACCAGAAGAATCTGTAGGCTTAATAATTCTGGGCAATGCTGAACTCAGCAGATAGTCCGTAGCGGATTTAGCATCTTCAAACACCTCCCATTCAGGACCTGGAACTGCTTTTTCTGACCATACCTTGCGTTGCACTCCTTTATCTAAAAGCTTTTTTGTTTGTTCTGACCCAGGTCCCGGCAGAGCGAATTCCTCTCTAATTCTTGCAGCCAAAGGCATGCCTGCTTCAGAACAAAAACTTACAACCCCTTTGTAGTTAAGATTCAACTCTTTAAGCTCTTTAATAACACTATCCTCATTGTCAAGAGATATACAAAGTGATTTGTCAGCAATTGAAAATCCTTCAGCTTTTGGATCTGCATCGATAGCGAGTACTTTAATGCCAAACCCCATCGCTTCTGATATCCCATGTTTTTGCCATTTCCCGGCAGTAACTGCAATGAGCCAAATGTCATCCTCTTTCATAATACATTTTTTATAAAAGCTGTTACTCTATCTAGTCCTTTGCCATCTATGGTAAAAAATGCTTTTTCTGCAACCATTCTGATTTCAGAAAGTGCGAAAGCACGTAAATTTTCTTTCCCTATTCCTAATACCGCACCCTTTTTTTCTGCAAACTTGGCAATAGCCATTTCCATGTCGGTTTGTGGAAGAATGAAAGCTGCTTTACCTAAGCAGGCTGCCTCAAAAAAACATCCTCCTCCATTTGTAACTGCCCAATCACATTTCGATAATAAAAGAGGGAAATCAGGAGGGTCTTTTAATATTTTAAATTTATATTTCCCAACACTCTTCTGGGCTGAAAGTGGACCACAAACCAGAGTTACATCATAACCCAAATTACTCAATTTAATTGCAGTATCAAGACCCTGATCATGCAAATCCCCGCCTCCCAAACATATAAATACCCTTGAAGATGATTCCGGTAATATTTCTTTACGAAGGCTAGTAATTTCATTCCTCAATATTATGTATTCAAAACCTGTATAACTAGCCTGTTGGGCAAATACCTGCTTATGAGGATAAACAACAATATTTATATCAGGGATTTCTTCACCAAACCAATCAAGCGTAATGCAAATTTTATGATCATTTTTTGCTTGTACAATTCTATCCTCAATACCTTCAAATACATCAAAAATAACGATTTTAGAGCTACCCCCACTGTACTCTTGTACAGATATTAAAGATGTGGCTGTGGTCGAAATTCCAGATAGGCAGGTAGGTATCCCTAAACCGATTAAGTGATTACATAATGCGGTGGACCGGCGAACGTGCCCAAGGCCTATAGTTTTATTCCCGTCACAAAATATTTCTACCTCTGCTCGTTGGCTCAATTAATCACCTCCCATGTGAGCCTGTCACCAATTTCAAGATCCATTTTAGAAGTCTTTCCAAGGATTTCGTTGTAATGTTTAGGATGTAAGCCAAATGAGGGCCTTACCGATTTTACATTTGTTGTATCAAATTTTTCTCCAGTTTTGATAGCCTTTGTTATGTATAGTGAGCTTCTACCACGCAGGCTCGGTAATGCACTTGGTGTAATATCATAAGTTACTTTACCAAGAGCCTGATCAATGAAACGAATATCATCAACCATTCTTTTAAATTCTGCCTCACCCGATGAAAAAAAAGAATCCACCGTTTCTTCAGAGTCATCCAACGTGAAATGCTTTTCAATTAGCCGTCCACCGAGTGCAACCGTAGCAATTGCTGATGCAGTACCCATTGAATGATCTGAGAGCCCCGAAATAACACCAAAGCGGCTGATTATATCCGGAATTGTAAGCAGATTGGATTCAGAGGGAGGTGCCGGGTATGAGGTGGTACACTTTAATATAATTATGTCTTTCTGTCCGCTGTTTCTTAAAGTAGCCAGTGCCAGTTCGATATCAGAAAGGTAAGAAATACCTGTAGAAATAATAACAGGTTTACCAGTTTTCGCAACCCTTTCAAGAAGAGGTATATTGGTTATTTCTGGTGAAGCAATTTTATATGCAGGAACACCAAGTGATTCAAGCAAATCAACAGCAGTTGAATCGAAAGGACTTGAAAATATTTCAATTTCCAATCTGCGAGCTTCAGTGAAAATCATTTCGTGCCACTCCCAGGGTGTATAAGCTTTATTATAGAGTTCCCACAAAGTAGAATAATCAGACCATGGATTTCCATTTAAAATACGGAAATCTGCTTTTTCACTATTAATTGTAATAGTATCTGCTGTATATGTCTGGAGCTTTATAGCATCAGCACCAGCACGTTTTGCCGCCCTAACAATGTCTAATGCCGTCTCCAGGTTACCTCCATGGTTACCAGACATCTCTGCCACTATGAAAGTAGGATGACTATCACCAATAAGGTGTTTTCCAATTCTAAGCTCCACTTTATTATTAATTAAATTTACGAAAGACGGGTTTTACAACTTCTCCTACAACAGCTGATAACATACCCTTGCCTTCTGCTGCTTCCTTCATTACTTTTAACGAGTCTTTAACTACCTCAACTACAAAGTCAACATCCTCTTTTTTGTGTGCAAAACTCGGCACAACGTAGGGCATTAGAACACCACGGGCTATTGACTCTTGCATAAACAGTGTTCTTGCTACCATAGATATATTTCCAGATTCATCATTAAATGAAAAAGCAGGTTTAACCCCGTAGCCAGATATATTAATATACTTTTCAGCACCCACCTCTATTGAGGCTGCTTTAATCCCATCCATCAGACGCTGACCTGTTTTCCAAAAATGATCAATAGCTTCCTGTTTAATTATTTCATTAATACAGGCAATTGATGCAGCTATTGAGTGAGTTTCCCCTCCGTGAGTTGTTGACAAAAGAAATACCCGTTCTTGGTCATGGGAAATCCCACCTAGTTTCATAAATTCTTTCTGTCCAACAAGCGCACTTACTGAAAAACCATTTGCCATCGCTTTTCCAAATGCAGATAGGTGAGGTGTTACACCTATCATCTCCTGTGCACCTCCTATTGAAAACCTAAAGCCCGATACAACCTCATCAAAAATAAGGAGTGCTCCATTTTTTTCACACAAGGTTTTTAATTTTTCAAGAAAATGATCCTTAGGTGGTATAAATGAAACGGGTTCAAGGTTAAAGCAGGCAATTTGGCCAGGGTACTCATCAAAAAGTCGTTCACAACTTTCAATATCATTATATTTAAACTGCAAGGTAAGCCTTTGAACTTCTTCAGGAACACCCCTGTTTACAACAGTTGAGCCAATAAACCAATCATGAATAGCATTAAAAACATCATCAGAACACCTTGCAACATATTTCCTTCCGGTATATGATCTGGCAAGTTTTATTGCACCTGTAACTGCGTCGGATCCATGTTTCCCTAGTTTTACCATTTCTGCAGAAGGTATTAAACCTACCAGTAATTCTGCCAGCTCTCCTTCTAATACAGACGGCCGGCAAAAATTAACTCCTCTTCCAAGCTCGTACCTCACAGCAGCCAAAACTGGCTCATAAGCATGTCCTAAAACCGTGGTTCCAAGCGACATAGCCATATCTATGAACTTATTCCCATCTACATCCCATAACTTACAACCAAGGCCTCTGTCAATTATTTTGGGAGCATTCGCAGGAAACTGATCTTCCCCTTTGCTATAAGTATGTGCTCCACCCGGTATATATTTATCAGCTAATTGGGCTAGACTTATACTTTTGGTATAATTGTATTTTACTTTTTCCATTGGGTGAATTTTGTTCCTTGAATTTTTAATAACTAGAATCTACCAATTTGCTGGGTTTAATAATTCTTTTTCATTCACATTTATTTTACTAACTATATTAAAAACTTCGGGTGGAATAGTAAATGAATTAGATAATATAAGATTTTGCTGTAATTGCACTTTTGAGTCTACACCAATTATCACTTTATCGATGTAAGTATTTTGTAATGCGAAATTTAATGCTAGAGTCGCCATGGGAATACCAAAATATCTGCGAAAGATTATGCAGTTTATTACTTTCTATTTTTAAAGGTAAATGCTTCAGAGGGAACTTTTCTATATCCTTTAAATAATGTCCCTGTAAAAAAACAGATCTTATGTGAATTTCAGAACAGTATTCTTTTAATCTGGAGAAATAGGGTTCAAAATTCCTGGCCAGCAGGTTAAAAGATTTGGAATACTTTAATATAATTAAATACATTACAAAATCAATTTGTTGATATTACCAAAGACAAACAGGAAAATGTGACACATCACAATCTTGACAAGTGATACCTGGACTTCGTTAATGAGTTATATTCAAAGTTATTTAAGATTTATTTGTATTGCAAATTACAACATCTCCTGTTATTATTAGAGCTATTGGATGATATATAAATACAGTTATATGAACATTTACAAATCTCAATTTTTTCCTTTTCATACTTACTATCTATACATTTTCAAGGAGTAGCAAATTGGCAACAAGAATTTAATTTAACAACCTTCCTTTGGTAATTTTTTCATAATAAATACGAACACATTTTCATATATAACAATCTTTAATACCTTCGTTGTAAGTCTTGTAGACCTTATTAGTGCATTTACTTATTAATTTACAAGGATAAAATCAAAGAAACAGTTTATTAATTGTTTCCAAATAGCATCTTTGCTTCATATAGATGAGCTATTTGAACAGGTAAGACCTTGTTCCAGTCTTTATTGCCCTCCAAATTTAATCTTAGGATAATACAGATACGGCGCATAATTTCTGCTAAAGCTAGATCAGAGAAATTTTCGATCCATGAGTCGTCAATTTGAAGTTTTGTCTTGATACCCTGAATATAATTTTGTCCAATTTTATTGGCCAAAATTGAATTGCCACTGATACTTACTGCCTGTCGACATTGTTTGAGCCCAGCAAAAGCTATAGCATAGCCAACAGGCATCACTTTACATGATTCAAAATCCAGTATTGCAGAAATTTTAGACTCCTCGAAAATTAAATTATGAGGATGCAAGTCAAAGTGAGCCGCAATGGAAGGTCCGGCATTTATTCTTTGATTTTTTAAACGGCTCCAAGTATCAATAATATCATTCCAGGAATTTTCAAGTAATTCACTGTATTCAGTTCCAAAAAAACTTTTCCAACTATTCCTATTTTGGTCGGTATCAATCAGTGTTTCATTATCTCCATCAGTTAAATGCTGGGGACCTGTATCGGGTATTAGTTCAGATGGCAAATTGGCTAAGGTGTTAGCTAATTCTGCTGTAACTAGAGCTGAATTTATTATTTCGGATTCCTTTCCACTAAAATAATTGCCAATGAAATATGGAAAGCAACTCCAATTGGATCCATCATGATTTAGAATAAAACTACCATCTATGAATTTAAGTGGTATTGGAACTTTTAGTCCAGCATCAGCAAGCCATTTCATAGTATTAAGGATTTGTTCCAATTGCTTTTGCTCAGTTGCTTTTGACCATCTCTTTACAATGACACTCCTGTTATTTTCTGTAAATTTGAAATTGTTTGAATTTATCTCTAAGCCTCCGGCGTATTCAACTACAGCATTCTTTCCATAACCTTCTGGAAGATAATTAACTAATGATTCAAACTTTTTCAAAGAACCCATTGTCCATTTTGGTACCGGGTCAGAAAAAATATCCGGATTAAAACTAGTGATCATCAAAATGATTTTAACAAACCTCCATCAACAGCAAGGCTAACACCTGTTATGTATCCTCCGCGTTCTGATGTCAGAAATAGAATGGTGTCCGCAATTTCCTCTGGAGAGGCAAAACGTTGGGCAGGAATACCCATCTGACTTTCATTCAATAATTCATCATAATTCCTATTCTCTCTCTCTCCACGGGCGGCAATAAGACTTTCAAGCCTTTCAGTAAGTACACCGCCCGGGCAAATTACATTTACAGAAATATTGTATCGTGCCAACTCTGTAGAGATTGCTTTTGTGAACGCTCCAACTCCGGCTCGTGTCGTAGAAGAAAGTATCATTACCGGTGCTGGTTCCTTAGCAGCTGTGGAGGTGATAGAAATAATCCGTCCCCAGTTGTTATGGATCATTAATGGCGCAACAGCCTGGCAAAATCGAACAACGCTCATAAGATTAGTTTGCATTGCCGTCTCCCATACTTTTGCATCGTGCTCCATAAATGTTCCCATAGGAGGCCCACCTGCGTTATTGATTAAAATGTCAGCTTTTCCCCAAAGATTCTTAACTTTTTTTACCACGATAGCCGCTAACTCAAAATCTGCAACATCACCCGCAACATAATCTACAATTCCCCCTTCCTTTCGAAAAGCTAAAACCTGATTTTTTAATCTCGCTTCGTCCCTTGATACCATCATGACCTTAACTCCTTCATTGAGATATGCTTTAGTTATAGCCAAACCCATTCCCTTACTGGAGCCCGTAACAATTGCAACTTTATCTTTTAATCCAAAATTCATATTTATTTTTTCTAACTATCTTAAAAATCCTGTAATCTCACACTCATTGGCAAGCTGGCTTAAATAGGGGAATACTGAAGGGAGATCTCTTTCAGCCATCGGTAAAATGTGGGTCCTGATCTCAACAAGATATTTCTCTCGTATGACAGCATCAGGATTAAGCCCAAGAACAAATAGATTATCTAGCTTATCGAATATTTTAACAACCCTGCATGATAGGGGATTTGAATTTATCCCATCATAATAATCTTCTTTATAAGCCAGATCCCATTGACGATTACGGTCGACAGTTAAAGCTAATATTTGATTGCTTATGCTTTCATTAAAAACTGACGTCAGAACTTCAGGCGGCATGTCAGAAAGCTCGAAAACATTATGAAGTAAGCCCACAATACCAAAATCAATATTTTCTCGCTCTTCGCATAACAACGCAAACGCTGCGGTACGCATGGGATGCATAAAATAAATCTCGCTTGACATTCCCATATGCCTGTATTCAATTTTATTCGCAAAATCAAAGGCTGAGCTAAGCAATTCGAGATCTTCCTTGTCCTGAATTGAATTAAGGGCTCTCTTCCAAAGAGCGATTGCATTCGGATCTGCGATTGTCCTTCCATCCAGCCTAAATTGCCGTTCAGTTTTAATGTCTTTTAAATAATCAGGTGTATTCATTTTAGAAATCTAGCCAGGAAAGGGGATTAATCAAATTAATATCATTACTGCTGATATCATCAGGTATAAACGGACAGTCGCCTTTGGATGCAGCTATGATTTCTTCCAAATGCTTTGCGTTATCAATGCCGACAACAACATTTGATATCTCGCTAAATGATAAAACGAACCTGATACATGCTTGTAAAGCGGTGAGCCCACTATTTTCTAACCATTGATCGTATTTTGAAAGAACAGCATTCCAAGGGTCGAATTTCTGGAGTCTTTTTGAGGCTTCAACTAATAACAACCCCTGCAGGAATACAGATCTTGCGTGTACTTCAACGCCCGCTTCCGAGAGTTTTGATAGCCAGCCTGTTTCCACTAGCCTTCTGTCTAAAATACTCAACGGTGCCTGGACTATATCAAGTTCATAAATATTGCCTATAACCTCCAATTCTGATGGTTCGTAAATTGAAATACCGATGTTGTCTACCCTGCCATCATCTTTTAATTTTTGCAAGTCTTTTATTAGACGTTTACCATCTTTTCCCAGGAGCTGTGACGGTCTGTGTAATAAGAGTCCGTATAATTTAGATGTTTGCAAACGTTCAAGAGATGCATTTAAAGTTCCCTCTAACAAGGAAGAAGAATATTCCCCCTCGGGAAATGCAGGAAGTTTGGTTATGATCTTAAAATTACCACCTGAATGTAAACCAATCTTTTTCTCAGCGTCACCATAGGCAATAGCTGTATCTATAACGTTAATACCTGCTTCATTAGCTAAAGTGAAAATTCTTTTTATTTCATCATCACCTGGAACACCCGAGGTATTGTTGATACCGTAGGGTAATCCTAACTGAACAGTACCTAAAGAAAGCTTCATTGCTAATAGGTATATGTTGGACTGAATAATGCCATTCTCAAAGAATTATGATATTTTGAATCATAAACGATATGGTTCTTATATAATCCTTCAGTAATAAACCCTAGTTTCTTATATAGATTCACTGCACTAATGTTTTCTTCATCAACTCCAAGGTTAATTTTTCTTATTCCCAAAGTGTAGAAACAATAATCTATTACTAATTTAGAGGCTTCAAACGCATAACCTTTCCCCCACTCACTTTTTTCACCAATCATAATACCATATTCTCCTAAACCATGAATAGGATGTATTGGATCGATTTTAATATTTCCAATATGTTTCCCATTACATTTTATACAAATTGCCCAAAAAAATAACTTATTCTTAACAGCATTTTCAATATATTTTTTAAGAGCATCCATTGTGTAGTTACCCTCTGATTCCAAATATTTATAAACTTCAGGATCATTTAACCAACTTAAATACGAATGTGAACAAAATGATTCATTCATAGGAATCAATACTAATCTTTCAGAAAATAATTTCTTTGTTGAAGAATTCATTAAAACAAATTCTGATAACCAGTTGGCTTTTTAATTGTATCCACCACAAATTGCTGTTCACTTGGGGTTAATGTCGCAAACATTGGAATGCTAATGGCTTCTGAATAATAAGATTCAGCTTGGGGAAACTCATTATGATTATACCCTATTGCTTCATAATAAGGTTGGGTGTATACTGGAATATAATGTAGGTTGACTAGAATACCGGAGGTTCTCAGTTTTTCAAATAACTGACGGTGTGTAATACCTTGTTTATTTTTCTTTAAACGGATGATATACAAATGCAATCCAGAATAGGTATCAGGGTGCTGCCAAGGTAACTCAATCCAATCTTCTTTCAATAATTCATTATAACGATTAGCAAGTACGTGTCGAGATGAAACAAATTCATCCAACCTGCTCATTTGACTTAATCCTAAAGCCGCTTGAATATCTGTCATTCGATAATTATAACCCAAATCAATTTGCTGGTAATACCAGGGGCCATCAGGTACTTTAGTCATTTCACTAGGATGCCTTACAATGCCATGACTTCTATAACGATTCAAAGCAATTGCTAAAGCCGGATTATTGGTGAGTGCCATTCCTCCCTCTCCCGTTGTGATAATTTTTACCGGATGAAAACTAAAAACACAAATGTCACTAAATCTACAATTTCCAACTGGTTCATTTAAATATCTTCCACCTATGGCGTGCGATGCATCTTCTATAATCTTAAAACCGTACTTTTTACTCAATTCATAAATTTCACTCATTTGACAGGACTGACCTGCTAAATGAACTGGAATGACAACTTTTGGTAAGCGACCTTCTTTCTCTGCCTTTTCCAACTTCTCTTCCAAAACACTCACGGACATATTATAAGTAGCTGCATCTATATCTACAAAATCGACCGTCGCTCCACAATATAAAGCGCAATTTGCCGAAGCAACAAATGTAATGGGACTAGTCCAAACAATATCTCCAGGACCAACCTCTAACGCTAAACAAGCAATATGTAACGCGCTTGTAGCACTGTTTACAGCACACCCAAATTTCACACCACAATAACTTGTTACAGCACTTTCAAAAGCGGGTACAATAGGTCCTTGTGTTAGAAAATCAGATCTAAGTACATCTATTACCGCCTTTATATCTTCCTCTGAAACATCTTGTTTCCCGTATGGAATCATAATAATGTAATTTCTTTATATCTGTTATCGGATAATTGTTTCTTCAATAGAATGAGGTGAGAATTTACTTTACCGAAAGGTTTTCCCAACAAATTTGTAGCCTTTTCATTGTCTAAACTCATATCACCAGGGCGCATTACCAAATCCTTTCTGGTATTTATGGAAACAGGGGAAATAAGAGAATGATCGAATCCAAAAGCATCAGCTAGTTTTATTCCAAAATCAAACTTAGATATCCTATCATCACTGACTATATTAAAGATACCATAACTGTTTAAAGCCACAAGCTTATCTATAATCTCTACCAATTTTTCAATCAAAATAGGCGTATAAAATACATCAAAGAAAAGTTCAACAGGTTGTTTATTTTTAAGTTGGTAATATATGAAATCTGAAAACGAATGTCTATAAGTGGTTCCCCAACCATAAAAATTTGTCCTTATAATCATTGCTTCTTGATGTATAGCTAAAACTTCCCTTTCAGCTTTGGCTTTTGTACTTCCGTAAATATTTAGCGGTACAACTGTTTCCATTTCATTGTACATAGAGGCTTTTCCATCAAAAAGTTGATCTGTAGAAATAAAGACAAATTTTATATCAAGTTGTTTAGCTACTGTTGCAATGTTTGTGGCTAGTTTAACATTTATATATTCTGCTAATTGAGGATTATTCTCACATGTTTCTATATTCGTGAGACCAACGGTGTGTATCACTAAGGATGGTTTGATGTCACTTAAAGATTTATATAAACTTTCTACTGACTCTAAATTCAAAAAAACACTACAAACTCCTTTTATTAATACATTCCTTTCATGCAAGCCTAAAACTACATTGTCAGCCTTCCTGACAGCTAAAGCATAATTTAGGGCAAGTAAGCCAGAACCCCCTGTAATTAAAATCTTTTCTTTTACTCCCACCTAAAAAAATACATTATATTGCTCCAATGTAATCCTTGTTAAGTTCAATCCACATTTTTAAATCATCAATAGTCATCCATTCTGTATTATTATTAGATGTATAAGTAAAATTATCATCTACCTTCTTTCCATGTTTTATCCTGTTTTTATCGCTGGACCAGCCATGAATTGCTGGTAAAATTTTATAATACCCATCATATTCAAAGGTATGAGGAGCATCCTCAAAACCAATCATTTGCTCATGAATTTTTTCACCTGGTCTAATTCCTATAATTTTTTGTTTTGCATTAGAAGAGACTGCAAAAGCAATATCACCTATTTTCATTGACGGTATTTTTTTTACATATATTTCCCCCCCAAGCATATCTTCGAAAGCCCTCCATACCAGTTTGACACCTTCATCAAGAGTTATCATAAACCTTGTCATTCTTATGTCAGTAATTGGTAATTCACCCGTTGGAGCAAGACCCTTAAAAAATGGAATTACAGACCCCCTGGACCCCATGACATTTCCATATCTAACCACTGAAAAAATGGTCCGATTCAAATCGTTATTAATACTATTCGCTGCTACAAATAATTTATCAGAAGCTAATTTAGTTGCACCATATAAGTTAATTGGATTACTTGCCTTATCAGTTGAAAGAGCAACTACTCTTTTAACATTACAACTTAAAGCAGCATCAATGACGTTCATGGCTCCATTGATATTTGTTTTAATACATTCAAATGGGTTATATTCTGCTGTAGGTACAATTTTAGTAGCTGCTGCATGTACTACAAAATCTACCCCTTCCATTGCACTTGTTAATCTTGACAAATCTCTTACATCCCCAATAACAAATTTAACCTTAGTATTATTCAGATACTTTTGAGACATATCCCATTGCTTCATTTCGTCTCTGGAATATATAATTATAGTTTTGGGGTTATATTTTTCAATGGTCATTGGGATAAATTTATTCCCAAATGAACCAGTTCCACCCGTAATTAAAATTGATTTACCCTCTAACATATTTTGATATTGTTAATTCATTTTTAAATCATAAAACGACCATTTCCTCATATACTCCTTCTTCAACAACTTCCCCCTTATCCATTCTGAAAATCTTATCACAACGTTTCAAAGTTGAAACTCTATGTGCAACAATCAAAATGGTTAGATCATCAGCTAATTGTTCAATTCCTTCCATGACAGCGAGTTCTGTTTCGTTATCGAGAGCGCTGGTGGCTTCGTCAAAAACGATGACCTGTGCATTTTTGTAGAGCGCTCTGGCTATGCCTATTCTCTGACGTTGTCCTCCAGAAAGTCGAACGCCTCTTTCACCAACGAATGTGTCATATTTTTGAGGCAATGCTTCTATCGTTTCAGCTATTTGAGCCTTTTGTGCAGCCTCTTTTACGCGTTTCATATCTATCTTATCTGGTTCTACACCAAAAGCGATATTTTCAGCTAAGGAAGTATCTGATAAATAAATTGCCTGAGGTACATGAGAAAGTATGACTTGCCAGGAGCGATAATTATGATTATCAATAACGTTATCATCAATTTTCAGAAGCCCATTTGTAGGATTCAATAATCCCATAATCACATCTAATAACGTACTTTTTCCACATCCTGTAGTTCCGACAAAGCCATAACGCTTTCCCTTTTCAAGTGTCAGATTTAAATCCTTTAAAACAAGAGCACCATCCTGGTTATATTTAAAACTCAGATTTTCCAATTTTATGGATTTCTCAAAAGTTATAGGTGACGGATTTACCTTATGTGCATGTTCAGGAAAGGGTTGTTCCAAAAATTCCAAGCCATCCACAACAGAATCTTGACCTGACCGAAGTGTGGTCCAGTTAAAATAGAAGGTTTGTAATGCAGGCAATAATCTTTGAGCCCCTAAAGCTAAGGCTGCGAGGGTAGGTATAGCTGAAACAAAACCATCTCCCTTTAATACCAATTGATAGGCTATGACGCAAATAAAAAAAATACCCAAAAATTCAACAATCAACCTGGGACTATTTCCAACAATCTGAGTATTCGCCAATGAATTATTATACTTACCTTGTGCTCTATTAAAGATAGAAGCATAAGTTTCCTGTGTACCGTCTATCAACACATCTCTGATGCCTCCTAATCCCTCCTGAAGGGATTTTACCATTTGGACTGATTCCAAACTCAAGCCAACAGAATTAGCTGAAAGCCTCTTTTTTACCAACAATATAATTCCTGCATACAACAACCCAAAGCCAAAAAAAGTGGACAATGCTATGAAAGGATCTATTAAAAAAAGTGTAAAAATTATAGCCAATATAGTTACGGTGGATGCTATCAAGTTCATTACTGGCATTATGAAAGCATTCAAAATAGCAATTGATTTATTTGTGATACCTGAAATTACCTCACTACTATTCCTTGAAACATGAACAATATACGGTTGATATAAAGTCCTGATAAAAATACTATTGCTAAAGGATGCAGATGTTCCATAACCTAACCTATTTTGAGCCCACAATAATAATAATCGAAGCGCAACTCCAATGAATATTAATATACAAAAAGTGACAGTAAAAGGTAATAGTAGTTCTTCCTGAGACTTGATGCCCAAAAAGTCTATAAAAAATTGGGCTGAAGGATGAGCAAACACCTTTTCAGGATTCGATAACACGCCTATAAAGGGCAATACTGCCGATATGCTGATGGCTTCCATAAAGGAAGCAATAATCATTAACCCTAATAACAACATAAAGTATATCTTCCTCTGGGAAGTAAGATTTCTCCAAACTCTGTTGAAATTATTTTTAATTGAGGGTTTTGACATGTGAAAAGGGTAAGACTTACTCTTGCTCATGAAGAAATGAGAAGAAAAGGCTACTGTTGCTTTAGAATATTTAACAAACTTCCTAACGTATGAATATGGGTAGGAATATTTTCCAATATTTGCCTGAAAATATCTTCTTTATAAACGTGGCTCAACTGGTTTCGGTCATTTATGGTATCCAATAAAGAAATAGTTAACGATTCGCTGGTATACTGATTTAAATTTAAAGCTCGATACACGCTTTTGGGAGAATTTACTACTTGACCATTTTTCCATTCCAACAAAACTTTGACCAATTTCCAAGCCAACTCAGTGCAATATTCAAATTTTTTAATCCAACCATTTCGGATATAATCTGCTTCAACAATAGAATATTGGGAAAAATCAATGGTTAGACCTAATTCCAACCCATTCAAAGCCTTTTCAAAAGTAGTTAATCCGATACGAAATCGCTCTTCAAGTTCCAATATATCCTATTTTTAAAAGCTATTTCCTTAAAGGCTGCATCTGCATAAAAGAAATCAACTAATTCTATATTCACGGGTACATTACTATCCTCCAACCGCTCTTCAATGTTTAACTTCAATAAGGAAGGCAATGGCTCATTTCCTAAAACACCAATATCAATGTCGGATTTTAAATGTGCTGTTCCATTCGCGCGACTTCCAAATAAAAAAACATCAAAAGATGCAAGTTGATTAAATTGGGAAAGTATCTGCTTCACTTCTTGGAGGTATTTTTCCTGATGCGACAAATTTTCTCCTCTTTTTATTTTTGATGGTGGAAGTTGCACAAAAAAAAACCTTTTATTTCTTTTAAAGATCCTGATTATTTATCTATCAGATTTTGAACTCATTGCGTCAATCAGCAGAAATAAATCTAAACTAATTTCTAATCTTTGGTTGATAAAAGAAGAAAAAAATTAAAACGCACTTAACTTTTTCGTCTAATCTAATTATTACTTCATGAGTAATTCAAAAAACTTTTCTTTATTAAGGCCAATATCCTGAATCATACTCATTAAGGTATTTTGTTTTAGGTCCTTTCCAGAATGAATTGGTACAACCACCCTAACACCTTGAACATTCTTATAAATTGCATGGCTACCCTGTTGTCTATGTAAACTAAAACCAAGACTTTTAATTACGCTAACAAATTCCTTAGCTTTTACTGTAGGGAAATTACTCAACCCGCAATTTGGACTGACTTAAAAACCAAATCCTCCTTAGGAATTGGTAAATTATCCTCTTTTAAACTTTCAAGATATAGTGCCATCGCTTCCGTAATATTCTCAACCGCTTCCTCAAAATTATCGCCTT
>Ga0247836_1003924_pt1 | contig 19225 bp, 4 predicted proteins | sample LaCruzMarch2015__4_FD_187116 | JGI IMG/M metagenome (GOLD analysis project Ga0247836, IMG submission 187116) | Freshwater microbial communities from meromictic Lake La Cruz, Castile-La Mancha, Spain - LaCruzMarch2015_14m | ecosystem: Environmental > Aquatic > Freshwater > Lake | place: Spain... | reverse complement strand
CCACCACCAACACCTGTCCTACCACCTGTCCTCTCTGATCTACTGGCACCCATCCCACCTGTGTCTGTCCCGCTTGAGCCACCTACAACCCCACCACCAACACCTGTCCTACCACCTGTCCTCTTGGCTCCATTAATAACCACCCGGCCGGTGCCTATACCTATCGCACCACCTTCGACCTGAGCGGGTTCAACCCAGCGTCTGCAAGGATTAGCGGGTATGTCGCAGCCGACAACGGCGTGCAAGTTTTTCTCAACGGCAACCCTACGCCCGTAGCAAGCATGTACGCCACGAATGGCACCACGTTTACCTCGGCGGCGTTCGCGAATCAAAGCCTGCTTATTTCCAGCGGGTTTCAGTCCGGGATTAATACACTTGACTTCATTGTCACCAACGATGTGCAGGCGACCAGTAATCCGACCGGTCTACGGGTCGCACTGAGTGGCGATGCGGGAGGCGCCCCGATCACCTCGCTCTATAGCACCGGCCTAGGCACGGCCTGAAATGCCGACCCGCACTACAGGCTCATATCCGCACCGGTCGGTAGCGAATTCACAACAGCGTTCGTCGTGAACCAGAATGGCGAATTCCCGTTTGACTCGTCCTGGGCAACTTCCGGACCCGCCGGTGTACCCGCGTCGGGGTGGATCGCGCCGACCGCGAACGTCAACACCTTTATTAACCCCTGTACCTGTCCCTCTGGCTCCACCTACGATACTCCCACAAATACCTGTATCGCACCAGCATCCTGCACCAACACTCAAGCACCATCAGAGCTCAAGGCATGACTCGATGAACCATACATCACCTGTACAGGCAATGGTGATGCCACCAAAACACACTTCAAATACCGCACAAAAAAACTAGGCAGTACCAATCCCGCTGATACCTTCACCTCAGAAGCATATCCTCTGGGTACTCAAGTCCTCCATCCAACCATGCAACAGGGGACATATTCCGTCGAATGTTTCTACGGTACATCTACCACTGTCGACACAACCATCACCGCAGCCCCTCATCCCTGTGCAAAAACCATTACTGTTAACAATACTGCCAATGGCTGTAGTCGTATCTTCCCCTACAAAAACAACACCCTCTCTGATGCCATGATTTCTCCCAATGCTTTTGATGCGACCTTTCGTTGTGGAACTCGTACCACTCTCCCCAGTACTGTGACCGATCCATTTAGATTTCGTGTCGGGACACAAGCATTTCTGTATCCACCACTTGACCCACTCATCTCCGAACTTTTCCATGATCTCACCATTGGTCCTGTCTCAACACCAACACAGCGCTATTCCTTTTCCTCCGGTTCCACATTTGTCTCCTGTGCTGTCAAAGTAGGAAGTGGCTACTCCACCAATAATTCCTGCTACCTCAATGCCTGTGTCGGAGCAAATTGTAGTACTCCTCAAACCTACTCTGTGATTGCCTCGTGAGACAAAACATGTACGACCGATACCCAGAGTAACTATACTCTCTGATGTAATCCAGAAGCATCTGACAGAGAACGGAACCTGTGTATCAAAAAATTCCGTGATGCGATTGCAGCCAGTTGAAATGTCCCTCATGGTACACCGTTCAATGTGGTCATGGAATTTAATAGTATTCCGACGACAATACTGTGTATTCAATACGGCCCCGGCCAGATGCCAGGAGGGATGAATCTCGCTGACAATGTCGTCTGTACAGCCACCCTCAAAAATGGTCAACGATACGAGTTGTACTCCGCTGATGGCAATGCGATTCAATCCACAGCAAAAACGCTAGGCCTAGACACAGAACCACCTACCCTCGCACCCATCAAATACTACACCGATGAATCTCTCACGACAGAAGTCACTCCTGGTACCTGGTACAACAAACCAGTCGTCGCTCTCGCAGTGTGTAATGACACCCCTCTCAATGAATCAGGTGATTGTGCTTGTTCTCCGACAGTACATCCCAATACAACCGACGCATCACTCTGGTCACGAGGTATCCCCAACAATCTCCTCGGTGCTGATGTCATGCGCTACACTCGCACCATCACAGATACCCTCGCAGGAGTACCCACTATCCAGATTACCGATACAGCAGGGAATACCGCCACAACAGCACAACCTCTCACTCCCTCCCTCGACACCACACCACCACAGGTCACTGTGACTGAGTCAGGTGCAGGAGCATCGCCAACTGTCACTATCACTGTCTCTGATACTGGTTCAAAAATCTGGAAAACCAGGACACCACCAACTGATACAAAGAATACACAAAATAGGGAATGAATCGTCTACCGTGTTGGACCAAAAACAGATCTTGCACGACTCAGATTTGATACCAACTGTGATTCGACTGCCATCTTCGCATCACCCACGGAAACACAAGTAACCACACCACCATTTCCTTCACAAGCGACGCTCTCACTCCCCAGTTTCAATATATCATCACAGATTGTAACCTACTGTGTCCGTGATAATGCAGGGAATACCAAACGCGGTATCTATCCTGCCATTATTGATGCCTGTTTTTCTGCCACAAACATGCCCATCATCCCTGATCTGGATACTTACAAAAATCTCACAAAAACTCGTCTCCAAGGTACAGGGAATGACAACTTCAAATATGGCTATTCTTTTTCAGCCAATGCACAAGATGCTGCTTGTTTCCGAGGTATTCTCTCCACCAATATCACCACGCTCATCGCAAACCAACTCATACCACGAACAAATCCCAACCCCTCTCTCACAGATTGGACAGCAGATCTCGCACATCTCAAAAACACCACCACTCAAAACACCAATGGCTACTATTACTACGCATTTTCATGAACAGGAGTATTAAATAATACTGTCAATATCAACAGTACACCTATTATCCCAGGTACAGGTCAGAAATCAGTCGTTGTCGATGGTGGAAATATTCGCATCACACACAATATCATCTACTCAGGTAACGACAAGATACTCCTTTTGATAGCCCAGAAAAATAGTGAGGGACAGGGTGGTGATATCATCATTGAACCTTCTGTGACACGCATAGACGCCATCCTCATCGCCTCTGGTGGTGCTCTCAAAAGCACCAATAGCGCAACTCCAGCAGAGCGTCTCACCATCAATGGTCGTATCTATTCCTACAACACACGAGGATGATCTATCGGTACTTCAGCAACAGATCTCATCGACAGTGCATCTCCAAAAAAGTTTGTCCATAATGCTCTGGAAAATGCCATAAACATCACAGAAGCCAAACTCCAAGACCTCGAACGTCTGAGACCGATGTATATGGACATGGAAAAAACCTGTAGTATCACCCTCAACTACCAAGCCTTTACCACATCTACACTCCCACGACTCTGACAGAGACCAGCAAACTTCCAAGGGGGGAATTGTGCTTTTTAGAAGAGGGAAGATATACTAAATGTTGAATCGATGCACTGATATATTTTGTCAAGCATCTTTATCAAAAAGCTCTTAAAAATATCCAAAGAATCAGTAAACTCACAGGAATACATATATTTCTGATTCATGTCCGTATTTTCGCGCATTAAACTGACCCCAAGAACACAAACTATTAAGAGTATTTTCTTGTGTGTTTTTTTGTATTCAGTAATCAGTATAAATGTTTTTGCACTTTCTATCGAATGATCCAGGAACCAAAATTATTCAGGGTATTATTCGATATATGGATCTTGTGATAGTAGTCAAGGATTTGTTTCTAGATATATAAATAATCAGGGTGTGATTTCTGGACCTGAATATTCCTTTTGTATTGATAATCAATGGGTGTATCACGAACATACTATTGATGAACGTGAAACTGTTGGCTGGACACACACGGTAACTCAATCTGACTCCACGGCATCTTTAACAGTTCCTAATGATCTTTTAATTAGTGGGGGTGGAATGAGGGTTTGTAATCAACCCTATATCAGTCGCAACGAGTTTACAAATGTCTTTGGCGCCACATCATGTCACAATATACAATACTGTAGTGATGGTTCAGGGTATGTCGCATCAGATGGAGTTGCTGATTGTTCCATCCCCATCATCACTTCCATCTCCTCCGATAAACCCAATGGTACGTATTCTTTTGGTACTGTTATTGATATTGATATTACATTCTCTGAACCAGTTTCATGAGCAGGGACTATTTTTCTCGAAACAGGTACGACCGATAGATACTGTAACTTTGTAGCAGACTATTCCACCACTGCAACCTGTAATTATACCGTTATGGCAGAGGACACTTCATCCGATCTCGATGTGAAATCTATTACTTGATTCATTCGTGACCTTGCAGACAATCGGCTTACCAATTTTACTCCTGTTACCAGTCTAGCTACAACGAAACAACTCGTCATAGGATGAGGAACTATCGCCGCATGTCCTCAGTGACAATACTTCTGTTCTGCTGAAAATCTCTGTAAACCCTGAAATCAACCATGTATTCTCGTCACTTGTAATAACAATGGAACCTGTGATACAGCAGAATCCTGTAATTGTGTGGATTGTAATGGCAAATCAAGTACGTGTGGACTCAGTGGTACGACACAGCTTGTGTGTGCTCAAGGTGCTTCTGTAGCTACTATAACATCCTATGTTTCACAGTTTGGTTCACAGGGATCATGAAATGGTCAGTTTGGCTTTGCTGGACCAAGAGGTATCGCTGTTGATACTTCTGGAAATATTTATGTTACAGATCTAAGTAATCACCGTATTCAAAAATTTAGCAGTAGTGGATCCTATATCTCTCAGTTTGGCACCTACGGATCAAGTGCTCCCAGCTATGTTCCACCAGGGAATCTCAGTCAGCCATATGGTATTGCACTTGATACTTCTGGAAATATTTATGTTGCTGATGCAGAAAATCATTACATTCAAAAATTCAGTAGTAATGGAACATATTTATCTCGTTTTTTAGCTACAACAAGTAGAGACATACATGTTGATATCTTAGGAAATATATATATCTGTGTTATAGATTGGTGAATGAATAAAGTAATAAAATTTACCAATGACGGAACGATAATTCTAGATTTTGGTACAACTTGATCATGAAATGGTCAGTTTCAAGTACCACGAGGTATAGTCACAGATTCTTCCGGAAACATTTATGTTGTTGATTGGGGCAATCATCGCATCCAAAAATTTACAAGTAGTGGAATCTATATTTCCCAATTTGGAACATTATGATCATGAAATGGTCAATTTCAAAATCCATCAGGGATAGCTCTCGATACCTCATGAAATATTTATGTTCTTGATGGAGGAAATCAACGCATCCAAAAATTTACAAGTAGTGGAGTCTATATTTCTCAATTTGGAACATCATGATCGTGAAATGGTCAGTTTAACTGGCCAGGGGGCATAGCTCTCGATACCTCATGAAATATTTATATTACTGATCCAAACTACCCAAACAATCAACGCATCCAAAAATTTCGTGACTTGAGTATCCCTTCTCTCCAATGAGCATGCTGTCCTCCTGGATCAACATGGAATACCACGACGAATACTTGTGTAGATAGTACCCCTCTCATCATCTCCTCCATCTCTTCCAATAAACCAGACGGTACCTATTCCATTGGTGAAGTCATCGACATCAATGTGACTTTCTCTGAACCAGTTTCTGGTACTGCCACTGTCGTTCTTGAAACAGGCACCATTGACAGAGAGTGTATATTGACTGTTACAAATTCTACTACCGCTACCTGTAATTATACAGTCATGGCAGGAGATTCCTCACCCGATCTTAACGCCTCTATTTCTTGAATACTTGCCGACTGAGCAAATAATCAGCTTACCAATTTTACTCCTGTTACCAGTCTGGCTACAACAAAACAACTCGTCATAGCATGAGGAACTAGCTCATGTCCTCAGTGACAATACTTCTGTTCTGCTGAAAATCTCTGTAAACCCTGAAATCAACCATGTACCCCCGTCACCTGTAATAACAATGGAACCTGTGATACAGCAGAATCCTGTAATTGTGCTGACTGTAATGGCAAACCTAGCACATGTGGACTCAGTGGTACAACTCAGCTTGTTTGTGCCCAAGGTACTTCTGTAGCTACTACAACCTGATGATGAACGATATCCTATGTTTCACAGTTTAGTTCATGAGCATTTCGTATAGCCATTGATGCTTCAGGAAATATCTTCATTGTTGATCATCTAACTCACCGAGTCAAGAAATTCTCCAGCAGTGGAGAATATATTTCTCAATTCGGAACACGATGATCATGAAATGGACAGTTTAATTCTCCATCAGGCATAGCCATTGATGCTTCAGGAAATATCTTTGTTGTTGATGGTTTAAATCAACGAGTCCAGAAATTCTCCAGCAGTGGAGTGTATATTTCTCAATTCGGAACACGATGATCATGAAATGGACAGTTTTTTAACCCAGCAGGCATAGCCATTGATGCTTCAGGAAATATCTTTGTTGTTGATTATCAAAATCACCGAGTCCAGAAATTCTCCAGCAGTGGAGTGTATATTTCCGGGGTTGGCTGACTTTCTTATCCATCCGGTATAGCAATCAATGCTTCAGGAAATATCTTCGTTGTTGATAGTTGAAATCATAACGTAAAAATATTTTCTAATAATCTAAACCTTATTACCCAGTTTGGGAGTGAATGATCATGAAATGGACAGTTTAATTCTCCAACAGGTATAGCCATTGATGCTTCAGGAAATATCTTCGTTAGTGATTTTGGTCATCACCGAGTCCAGAAATTCTCCAGCAGTGGAGTGTATATTTCTCAATTCGGAACACAATGATCATGAAATGGACAGTTTAATTTACCTTCCGCTATAACCATCAATGCTTCAGGAAATATTTTTGTTACTGACAACGGTAATAATAGGGTTCAGATATTACAAGACTCTGGTGTTGTTTCATCTCCCACTTCTTCCCTCCAATGAGCATGCTGTCCTCCTGGATCAACATGGAATACCACGACGAATACTTGTGTAGATAGTACTCCTCCCATTCTTTCCGCTGGTCTCCCAACTGGCACTCAACCAACTGGTTCTGTCACCCTCGGTGTAACAACAGACAGAGCAGCTACCTGTAGATACAGTACCACTCCCAATACTGCCTATGCTTCCATGATTACTTTCTCAACAACTGGATCAACCACTCATACACATCCTCTCACAGGCCTCACTGACGGAGTAAAAACATACTATGTCAGATGTAGTGATACTTCAGGTAATGCTACCACCAGTGATTATGTCATTACCTTTTCTGTGGGATGTCCTCTCTGATCTACTGGCATCCATCCCACCTGTGTCTGTCCAGCTTGATGAGTCTACAACCCCACCACCAACACCTGTCCTACCACCTGTCCTCTCTGATCTACTGGCACCCATCCCACCTGTGTCTGTCCCTCTGGCTCCACCTACGATACTCCCACAAATACCTGTATCGCACCAGCATCCTGCACCAACACTCAAGCACCATCAGAGCTCAAGGCATGACTCGATGAACCATACATCACCTGTACAGGCAATGGTGATGCCACCAAAACACACTTCAAATACCGCACAAAAAAACTAGGCAGTACCAATCCCGCTGATACCTTCACCTCAGAAGCATATCCTCTGGGTACTCAAGTCCTCCATCCAACCATGCAACAGGGGACATATTCCGTCGAATGTTTCTACGGTACATCTACCACTGTCGACACAACCATCACCGCAGCCCCTCATCCCTGTGCAAAAACCATTACTGTTAACAATACTGCCAATGGCTGTAGTCGTATCTTCCCCTACAAAAACAACACCCTCTCTGATGCCATGATTTCTCCCAATGCTTTTGATGCGACCTTTCGTTGTGGAACTCGTACCACTCTCCCCAGTACTGTGACCGATCCATTTAGATTTCGTGTCGGGACACAAGCATTTCTGTATCCACCACTTGACCCACTCATCTCCGAACTTTTCCATGATCTCACCATTGGTCCTGTCTCAACACCAACACAGCGCTATTCCTTTTCCTCCGGTTCCACATTTGTCTCCTGTGCTGTCAAAGTAGGAAGTGGCTACTCCACCAATAATTCCTGCTACCTCAATGCCTGTGTCGGAGCAAATTGTAGTACTCCTCAAACCTACTCTGTGATTGCCTCGTGAGACAAAACATGTACGACCGATACCCAGAGTAACTATACTCTCTGATGTAATCCAGAAGCATCTGACAGAGAACGGAACCTGTGTATCAAAAAATTCCGTGATGCGATTGCAGCCAGTTGAAATGTCCCTCATGGTACACCGTTCAATGTGGTCATGGAATTTAATAGTATTCCGACGACAATACTGTGTATTCAATACGGCCCCGGCCAGATGCCAGGAGGGATGAATCTCGCTGACAATGTCGTCTGTACAGCCACCCTCAAAAATGGTCAACGATACGAGTTGTACTCCGCTGATGGCAATGCGATTCAATCCACAGCAAAAACGCTAGGCCTAGACACAGAACCACCTACCCTCGCACCCATCAAATACTACACCGATGAATCTCTCACGACAGAAGTCACTCCTGGTACCTGGTACAACAAACCAGTCGTCGCTCTCGCAGTGTGTAATGACACCCCTCTCAATGAATCAGGTGATTGTGCTTGTTCTCCGACAGTACATCCCAATACAACCGACGCATCACTCTGGTCACGAGGTATCCCCAACAATCTCCTCGGTGCTGATGTCATGCGCTACACTCGCACCATCACAGATACCCTCGCAGGAGTACCCACTATCCAGATTACCGATACAGCAGGGAATACCGCCACAACAGCACAACCTCTCACTCCCTCCCTCGACACCACACCACCACAGGTCACTGTGACTGAGTCAGGTGCAGGAGCATCGCCAACTGTCACTATCACTGTCTCTGATACTGGTTCAAAAATCTGGAAAACCAGGACACCACCAACTGATACAAAGAATACACAAAATAGGGAATGAATCGTCTACCGTGTTGGACCAAAAACAGATCTTGCACGACTCAGATTTGATACCAACTGTGATTCGACTGCCATCTTCGCATCACCCACGGAAACACAAGTAACCACACCACCATTTCCTTCACAAGCGACGCTCTCACTCCCCAGTTTCAATATATCATCACAGATTGTAACCTACTGTGTCCGTGATAATGCAGGGAATACCAAACGCGGTATCTATCCTGCCATTATTGATGCCTGTTTTTCTGCCACAAACATGCCCATCATCCCTGATCTGGATACTTACAAAAATCTCACAAAAACTCGTCTCCAAGGTACAGGGAATGACAACTTCAAATATGGCTATTCTTTTTCAGCCAATGCACAAGATGCTGCTTGTTTCCGAGGTATTCTCTCCACCAATATCACCACGCTCATCGCAAACCAACTCATACCACGAACAAATCCCAACCCCTCTCTCACAGATTGGACAGCAGATCTCGCACATCTCAAAAACACCACCACTCAAAACACCAATGGCTACTATTACTACGCATTTTCATGAACAGGAGTATTAAATAATACTGTCAATATCAACAGTACACCTATTATCCCAGGTACAGGTCAGAAATCAGTCGTTGTCGATGGTGGAAATATTCGCATCACACACAATATCATCTACTCAGGTAACGACAAGATACTCCTTTTGATAGCCCAGAAAAATAGTGAGGGACAGGGTGGTGATATCATCATTGAACCTTCTGTGACACGCATAGACGCCATCCTCATCGCCTCTGGTGGTGCTCTCAAAAGCACCAATAGCGCAACTCCAGCAGAGCGTCTCACCATCAATGGTCGTATCTATTCCTACAACACACGAGGATGATCTATCGGTACTTCAGCAACAGATCTCATCGACAGTGCATCTCCAAAAAAGTTTGTCCATAATACTCTGGAAAATGCCATAAACATCACAGAAGCCAAACTCCAAGACCTCGAACGTCTTCGACCGATGTATATGGACATGGAAAAAACCTGTAGTATCACCCTCAACTACCAAGCATTTACCACGTCTACACTCCCACGACTCTGACAGAGACCAGCAAACTTCCAAGGGGGGAATTGTGGGATGTAGAGGAGTGTATTTTTCGACAAAAAACAGAGAAATAAATTTTTGCAATAAAAATTATTTGACAATTCAATTCGTCATCCTATACTCCCCCCATAGCATTTTTTCCGAACTTTTCGTGCACGAACCAATGAGATAACTCGTCCGTGTTTCTCGTATAGCTAGCTCTATACGATTTTTCTGTGTCTTTTATCCTCTTATATCCGTTTATGACTGCGAAAAAAACCACCAAGCCTGCAAAAAAAGCAGGTGCGAAAGTGTCTCCAGTGAAAATCAAGAAGCCGAAAGTAGCTCAAAAGCCGAAGAAATCGGTGAAACCAGTAAAGAAGGTTGTTACAAAAAAAATCATCAAAAAAGCAGTTTCAAAACCTGTAAAGAAGGAAGTTAAAAAAGTTAGCAAGGTTCCCGTAAAATCAAAAAAAGTCACAAAACCTGTCAAAGCTCAAAAGAAGTCCCCAAAAGTAACCCCAAAAAAAGTGATTAAAAAACTCCCAAAACCAGTAAAAACTTCTCCTAAAAAATCGACAAAAGTAGTCGAGAAAAAGGTAAAAGTCGAGAAAGTAAAAAAAGAGAAAATCATCAAGCCAGCAAAAACAAAGAAAGAAATAGTACCAAAAGTCTCCAAAAGAGATGTTGCCATGACCACAACCATCAAGTCAGCTCGTGTCGAAAAGCCAACACACGGCGCTCTGTATGTCCGTTCTGGTCGGCATTTTTTCACAGAAGATCGTTCTATTGTCGAGATGCCTGAGCTGATCGCTGCGCAGCTTGATTCATATGCTTCGTTTCTTGATTATGGTTTACAAGAAGCACTTGAGAGTGTTTTTCCTATTGCCGATTTTTCAGAAGAACGAGTCGAGATTCACTTCAAGGGTATGGAGCTCGAAGAGCCACGTTATAGTCCAAAAGAGTGTCGACGAAAAAATCTCAATTATGAATCATACCTCCGTGTCAAACTCCAGATGCTCAATAAAGAAACAGGAGAAATCAAAGAAGATACAGTATTTATGGGTGGTATTCCTCTCATGACTGCAAAATGAACCTTTATCATCAATGGTGTTGAGCGAGTTGTCGTTCATCAGATTATCAAGGCAGATGGTATTTCATTTGAGGCAGATGCGGGTGTGTACACAGCAAAAATAAAACCAAAAAAAGGTGCATGGCTCGAGTTTTCTATCGATAAACGAGGCGTTATCACTGTCCGAATCGACAAAAAGCGCAAGATGACAGCGACCACTATTCTCCGAGCGTTTGGTCTCGAAAATGATGCTGCTATCATAAAGGCATTTAGTGGTGACAAAGACATGATCGCAAAATTTCTCCAACCAAGTCTCGATAAGGATAAAACAAAAAATCAAGTTGACGCATGGCATGCTCTCTATAAGCTGATTCGTCCGGGAGATCTCGGTACTGATGAACGTGTAGAAGACCTGTTTCGTACGACTTTCTATGGTCTAAAACGATTTGATCTCGGTGAAGTCGCTCGTCTCAAAATGGCTCGAAAGCTCTGAGTGAGTAATGTCTATGAAGGTGATGGACGTTTTCTCTCGGTAGACGATCTCGTCGAAACACTTCGCTATCTCATGAAGCTCCAGCTCGAGGATCCAACAGCGACTCCTGATGATATCGATCGTCTCGATAATCGTCGTATTCGCTCTGTCGGTGAGCTCGTTCAGGAAAAGTTTGTCGTCGGTCTCGCTCGTATGGAGCGTATCGCAAAGGATCGTATGACCGTCCTCAATCTCGATGAATCAACAGCCCGAAGTTTTATCAATCACCGTCCTGTCGAAGCCGTTGTGAAAGAATTTTATTCGAGTTCACAGCTTTCACAATTCATGGATCAGAGCAATCCTCTCTCAGAGCTCGCTCATAAGCGTCGTATCTCTGCGATGGGTCCAGGCGGTCTCACGCGTGAACGTGCATCCTTTGAAGTTCGTGATGTCCATCCGACTCAATACGGACGTATCTGTCCTATCGCTACTCCAGAAGGTCCAAATATCGGTCTCGTTCTCCACTTTGCTTCATTTTCTCGTGTTGATAAATACGGATTTCTCCAGACTCCTTACAGAAAGGTAGCGCATTTTGTGAAAAATGATGGAAAATCAGCAGTGAATCGTATCACACTCGAAGATATCATCGACGCAAAAGGAAAAGTATTGGTTCCAGAAAAGACTCTCATGACAGCATCTCACGCAGATCTTCTCAAGAAAAATTATAAAGATGACGAAGTGCTCGTCAGAGGATATCTCACCGAACAATACGAATACGTCGATGCATATGTTGAGCGTGATTTTACTATCGCTGAAGCCAATTCTCCTATCGATGATTATGGCAACTTTTCTCAAACTCGTCTTGGAGCTCGTCAAAATAGTGAAGCAACGATCGTGTATGTCCGTGATATCACCCACATTGATGTCTCTCCAAAACAAATTGTGTCAGAAACCACATCATTAATTCCGTTCCTCGAACATGATGATGCGACCCGAGCAGAGATGGGATCAAACATGATGCGTCAGGCAGTTCCGCTCGTTCATTCTACAGCGCCTATCGTCGGTACAGGAAATGAACTCGAGTTTGGCTACAAGAGTGGTTACTGTGTCCGTGCTGAAAGTAATGGGAAAGTACTCGGTGTCGATGCGAAACATGTCACAGTGATGTATGACAATGGTGAAAAGAAAACCTACGAACTCCTCACATTTGATCGATCAAATCACGATATGCAGATACATCAGTATCCTCGTGTCAGTCATGATCAATCATTTCTCGCTGGTGATGTCCTCGTCGATGGTCACTCGATGGAAAATGGTGAACTCGCTCTCGGACACAATCTCCGTGTTGCCTACATGCCATGGAATGGGTATAACTTCGAAGATGCGGTGATCCTCAATGCAAATCTCATAGAAAACGACATGTTTACCAGCGTCTCTATCAACGAATATACGCTCGATGTCCGTGAAACAAAACTCTGACCAGAAAGTACGACCAATGATATCCCAAATGTTTCTTCTGTGAAGCTCCGAGATCTCGATGAAAATGGTATTGTCCGTATTGGTGCCTTCGTCAAAGGTGGTGATATTCTCGTCGGTAAAATCACTCCAAAAGGCGAACAAGAACTCTCGCCAGAAGAACGACTTCTTCGTGCTATCTTCGGTGATAAATCAAAAGATGTCAAAGATTCTTCTCTCTATATCCCTTCAGGATCAGGAGGAAAGGTCATCGATGTACAGATTCTCCGAAAGGAAGAAGGTGACAATCTCGCAACCGGTGTTTTTCAACAAGTCAAAGTCTACGTCGCACAAACCAGAAAAATCGAAGTAGGGGACAAGATGGCAGGTCGACATGGTAACAAGGGTATCGTGGCTCGTATCGTCCCACCAGAAGATATGCCACATACAGCTGACGGTCAACCAGTCGATATTATCCTCAATCCTCTCGGTGTCGTCTCTCGTATGAATATCGGTCAGGTCCTCGAAGCACATCTCGGTGAAGCGGCTCGCCAGCTCGGTATCAAAGTCGCAACGCCAGTTTTAAACTGAGTCACTATCGAAACCATTCATGATCTCATGAAGCAGGCGAACATGGATCTCACTGGAAAAGTCCAACTCTTTGATGGACAAACCGGAGAACCTTTTCAAGAAAAAACAATGCTCGGAACAGTCTATATGCTCAAGCTGCATCACCTCGTCGAAGACAAAATCCATGCTCGTGCTGTCGGTCCGTACTCTATGATCACTCAACAGCCGCTCGGAGGTAAGGCACAAAACGGAGGTCAGCGATTCTGAGAAATGGAATGTTGGGCTATCCAGTGATATGGTGCAGCAAATATCCTCCAGGAAATTCTCACCATCAAATCAGACGATATTACAGGACGTACACAGGCCTACCGTGCTATTGTAAAAAATGAACAAATCAAACGACCAAGTGTCCCAGAATCATTTCACGTCCTCATCAAAGAACTTCAAGCACTCGGTCTCAAGATGGAGCTCCTCGAAGAAGGTGAAGTCAGTGAACGTACCGATACCTACAACGACAGGATGAGCGAAGTAGAAGTGCTCTCAGAAATCGCACACAATACTGCTTCATCTGCTGAATAATCCTCTCATTTTTTAACTTCTGTTTTTATGACACAAGACCCAACACACGATGATATCACATCTTCTGAGGATCTCGCTGAAGCCCTTGAGATCAATGAGGAACTACTCGAGGAAGAAGAGACTCTTTTGGGAGATACTGACGATCTCTTGGATGAGGAAAAAACCAAAGAAGAAGAACCAGATTTCTTTGCTGAAGAATCAAAAGGATTCCTGAACGATGATAATATGAATCCGTATCTCACTGATGAGATGACTGATTTTTTGAACGATCGTATCACAGACTATTCTGCGATTTCCAAAAATGCTGGTAAGCAAAATATCACTGCTGGTAAAAATCTCAACAAGGTGAGAGGTATTTCTATTAGCATCGCAAAAAAGGAAGATGTCATGGCACAGTCGCATGGTGAAATCCTCATCTCAGAAACAATCAACTATCGTACGCAACGTCCTGAACGTGGTGGCCTCTTTTGTGAACAAATCTTTGGTCCAAGAAAAAACTATGAATGTGCGTGTGGAAAATACAAGCGTATCAGATACAAGGGTATCATCTGTGAACGCTGTGGCGTAGAAGTGACGACCAGTCAGGTTCGACGTCAGCGTATGGCTCATATCGAGCTTGCCTCTCCTGTTGCCCATATCTGGTTTCTCAAATCTGTGCCTTCTCGTGTTGGTCTCATGCTCGATATCCCAGTCAAAAAACTTGATCAGGTTGTCTATTTTGCTGCCTACCTCATCATCGATGTCCACGAAGATTTCCGCAAAGACGCCCTCGCTGCCCTCGAAGATCGATTTAAGCAAACGCGGACTGAGATGCAGAAAGAATATACTGGTATGCTCAATGAGGCAAAGATAGCTCACGCAGCAGGTGAGATGAAAGAAAAAGCTGTCCGTGAGATGGAACGTGATTGTGAAGAAAAGATGGATGAACTCGACCAGGAATACCGTGAAATGCGTGATAAACTCGGCGGTCTCACATCAGGTCATGTCATGTCTGAACTCGATTATCGTCTTTTGATGGAGCGATTTCCTCAGGCCTTTACCGGTGGAACTGGTGCTGAAGCCATTCGTCAACTCCTCGATCGTATTGACCTAGGAGGATTGATCCAGAGTCTCCAAAAAGATATCAAAACAGCTCCAAAATCAAAAGAAAAGAAACTTCTCCAAAAACTTCGTCTCGCTATCGATCTCTTTTCGAGCAATCAACATCCGCGAGATTTCATCATGGAAGCACTTCAAATCCTTCCTCCAGATCTCCGTCCGATGATTCAGCTTGATGGTGGACGTATGGCGTCTTCAGATTTGAACGATCTCTACCGTCGTGTCATCAACCGAAATAATCGTCTCAAAAAACTCATCCAGCTCGGTGCTCCAGAAGTCATCCTCAAAAATGAGAAACGTATGCTCCAAGAATCTGTCGATGCACTCATCTCTGGTTCTGTACGCAGCTCTCGTTCTGGATATGCGATGGCAAACAAGCGAAAACTCAAATCACTGACGGATATTCTCAAAGGAAAGCAAGGACGTTTCCGTCAAAATCTCTTGGGTAAACGAGTCGACTACTCTGGTCGTTCTGTTATCGTCGTTGGTCCACAACTTGAGATGGATCAGTGTGGTCTTCCAAAGACGATTGCACTCACCCTCTTCCGACCATTTGTTATCGGAAAACTCATCGAACATGAGTATGCATTTAACGTCAAACACGCAGAAAAAATCATCGAAGAAAATACCAAGGAAGTCTGGGACGCTCTCGAAGAAGTCATCGAAGGAAAGTATGTCCTCTTGAATCGTGCTCCGACACTCCACCGACTCGGTATCCAAGCATTCCGTCCGACATTGGTCGAAGGAAAAGCAATCCACTTGCATCCACTGACGTGTGTAGCCTTCAATGCTGACTTTGACGGCGATCAGATGGCTGTCCATCTCCCACTGACACCAGAAGCTCAGCGTGAAGCACGAGAACTCATGGCGACTTCAGCGAATATGCTCAATCCTTCAAATGGTGAACCAATTGTCTCTCCTACACAGGATATGATTTTGTGATGTTACTATTTGACCAAAGAAGAGCCCGATTCTTTTAAGGATAATATTTTTGGTTCTTTCGATGATGCTTCGCTCGCTTTTATGAATCGTGAGATCACACTCCATACGCAGATTCGTGTTCGAGGATGGGTACCACTCACCAAAGATGGTCCATTGACGACCTATGGACGTATGATTTTTCATGCGGCACTTCCAGCTGGATATCCATTCCAGAACCTGACCATGACCAAGAAACAACTCTCAAAACTCCTCTCAGCCATTTTTGAAATACATGGTACGCAAGAAACAGCGGTGGTCGCCAACGAAATCAAAAATATTGGCTTCAAATATGCGACGATGTCTGGACTGTCTATCTCTGAGAGTGATATGCTCACACCAGCAAACAAGGGTGAGATTCTCGAAAAAGCGACAGAAAAAGTACGAACAATTCAATCAATGGCCTATGAAGGTTTCCTCACAGATGACGAACGTTATGAACAATCAATTCGTATCTGGAGTCAGGCAAAAAATGTCATCGAATCAGAGATGAAAAAAGTATTTCCAGCTAACAATCATATCTATCATTTTATCGATTCAGGAGCTCGAGGTTCTTGGGGAAATGTCACACAGCTCTGTGGTATGAAAGGTCTCGTAGCGTCTCCATCAGGAAAGACTATTGAACTCCCGATCAAATCAAATTTCAAAGAAGGTCTCACCGCTCTCGAATACTTCATCGCGACACACGGATGACGTAAAGGTAAGGCAGATACAGCTCTCAAAACAGCTCAATCTGGGTATATGACTCGTCGTCTCGTCGATGCAGCTCAAAATATCCTCGTTCGTGAACAGGATTGTGGTACACTCCACTTTGAAGAAGTCCCTCGTGAAACAGCAAAATCTGTGGTATTCCAGGAATCATTTGAAGAGCGTATCTATGGAAAAGTCCTCGCAAAAGATCTCACAGAAGGAAACGAAGTCATTGCGAAAAAAGGTGACATTATCGATCAGACATTGCTCAAGATCATTCTCGCTGCCAAGATGCCAACGATTCCAGTACGAACGATGCTCATGTGTGAAACACACGAAGGTGTCTGTCAGCATTGTTATGGTATGGATCTCGCACGCAATCGTATCGTCGATATCGGTAGTCCAGTCGGTATCGTCGCAGCGCAGTCTATCGGTGAACCAGGTACTCAGCTCACGATGCGTACATTCCACTCAGGATGAGTCGCAAAAGAAGGAGGAGATATCACGACGGGTCTCACTCGTGTCGAAGAACTCTTCGAAGCGCGTACGCCAAAATACCTCTCAAAAATCAGTCACATCGATGGTGAAGTCACCAGAATCGAACACACCAAAACTTCAGCGACTATCTTTGTCCGTGCACATAAGCCAGAAACACGTGAATACTACATCCCTCATGACTACGAACAAGAAGTCAAAACAGGTGAAACAGTGAAAGTAAAACAGATGCTCGCTCGTAATCCAGAGACAAAACAAAAGATTCTCGCGTCGACTGGGGGTGTCATCTCAAAAGTAGAAAATGGTATCGTCTATGTCTCTGATACAGAAGCTCAGACACTCGAATACGTCATCCCATTTGGTCGTAAAGCAAGCGTCCAAAAAGGTGATCTCGTCCAAAAAGGCGATAAGCTCTGTGAAGGAAATATCGATGTTGAAGAGCTCATGAATGTAGCAGGTCCGGCGAAAGCACAGCAATACATCGTCGCTGCCGTGAAGGAAATCTATGCATCACAAGGTCAGACAGTGAATGCGAAACACGTCAGTTGTATCATCCGACAGATGTTCTCAAAAGTGACTATCATCGAACCAGGGGAATCAGAATTTTTCCAAGGTGATACAGTCGATATTGGTATTTTCAATGATACAAATAAAAAACTCGCCACTGCAAACAAGAAACAAGCTATCGGTCAGCGTCTCGTTCTCGGTATCGCAAAAGTCTCACTCCACTCAGATTCATGGCTCTCTGCAGCGTCATTTCAAGAAACAGTGAAAGTCCTCGTGGATGCTGCGAGCAAGCGTCGTATCGACCACCTCGAAGATATCAAATCAAACGTTATCATCGGTCGTCGTATTCCAACCCTCCAATACTTCCAGAACAATCTCGAACCAGATGAACAGTATTACGAAGGGAATGTCACAGACATCACTGAAGTACATTCAGCACACGCTCTTGTCCCAGATGTGGAATAGTTGTTTATTTGATTCTCAAAAATCCCCATCCGTCTCGGCGAGTGGGGATTTTTAAACACATGATTTTACAAGGAAATTTTAAATCTCATATTCGATAACAGATCATCCATCATTTTGAGGCCTGTGGATGACACGTTGGATTTCTTCAAGTTTTGCTAATTGGCTCCTATGACTATTGAGCCATCGTCTATAATCATCCATATTATTTACATTTCCAGTATTTACATCACCCAGTCCTACTGCCTCCATTCTTTCTACTAGATGAACAAGTCGATGGATTCCTGTAGAATATATTCATAACTCTTCTCAATTTTTCAACATACTGATGACACTCATAACTCTTAATTTGATATGGTTCATTCTACGTAAGCAATGTTCAAATTCGAGAGGGAGTAAAAAACGATTCAAGTTTATTGTGAGCTCACTAAGTCGATCTTGAAATCACGTTCTCTCTTCACCAAAGGGGAGTTTATCTATATATCCCTGTAAACTTGCTATTTCACTATCAAACTGGCTACGGCTTTGTGTAGCATTTTGTCTCCAAGAAGGCATTGCTGCTAATGCTTTATTTAATCTACCAAGGTTTCTTTCTATTCTTTCGGGTAGTGGCGTATCATCTTGCACGGCGATAATCGCAAACTCCATTTTATCTTCAGGCCCGGAGGTAGATTCATTGCCCATAAAAAATGATAAAGAAATAAAGAGAGTACTTATTCTTGGGGTCTAGAGTAGTTGTTTATTAAAAATCTTCATCATTTTTACGAGTTTCTTGAACATATCTTCTTTCATTACTCTGACATTGTATCGAAATTCAGATTCTTTCAAATGATAGAGAAAATATTGTCT
>Ga0247836_1003922_pt1 | contig 19238 bp, 32 predicted proteins | sample LaCruzMarch2015__4_FD_187116 | JGI IMG/M metagenome (GOLD analysis project Ga0247836, IMG submission 187116) | Freshwater microbial communities from meromictic Lake La Cruz, Castile-La Mancha, Spain - LaCruzMarch2015_14m | ecosystem: Environmental > Aquatic > Freshwater > Lake | place: Spain... | reverse complement strand
ACTTGGGAATTCACAGGATCCGTTGGGAATACACCGGATCCGTTGGAAATACACAGAGCGGCTCTCGCTGCACCTCGAAAACAACGTTCAGAATATCCGAAAACAACCTTCAGGATGGCGGTCGACCTTCCGTCCACGCATCGAATGTACGAGGTCCCGTTTATGAACGCCTCGACAGCTTCGACTTCCTTTTTTCGTCAGGCCAGCAATATCAACCCTGCCTTCCGTGGACTTTAAGACCCATCTTATCTTTGGCCGCTTGTCGTCCTCTGGGTTCTCCGGATACACGAGCCAAGCCCTCGGCGCTGGCTTTGGTTCTAACTTGTCAACCTTCATTGCTTCTTCGCTCCAATAAGTTCACGCAATGCAGCTCGCCATTCCTCCCTGCCGTTTATCTGCCCAGCTTGGTAGGCTTCGAGAACAAGCGTATTCAACCGGACAAACGTCAGGTCCTGCGTTTCTGCCGTGCAGGGAATGCAATGCTCGCGTGTCTTCATGTCGCGAGAGAGCACTGATACCCATTGCTCCATTTGGCCCTCATCGTTTTCGCCTGAGCCTGGCTGAATGTGTAGATCAAGACTCATTGGTTCCCCCATCCCGCACCCGATGACCGGAACGTACCGAACTGCATTTCCATCGGACGTGTGAACGGCTGATACGCTTCGCTTGGGTACTCGATATTCTCGACGTACAGCAGGATGCTTTCGTACAGCTCGATCGACTTCTGTATCCCGCGATTCGCTTCGTCACCCGTCGCAATAAATCGGTTCATCGTGTCGACGATGTATTGCAGGCCGATCGTATTATTCGTCTTCTCGTTTGCCTTTTTCAGCTTGTCCAGCTTTTTCATGACCTTGCGAGACATGTCCTCATTCTGCTTGAGCCCTTGCTTCATGGACTGGATTTGCTTCCGGGCTTCCGCTTTGATGAAATGCATCGGTTCCTCCGACTTGCCAAACGCCTCTTGGATCAGCGAGGACAGCACGTCCTTCATCGGATCGGACCCGTCAACGCTTTCTCCGCGATCAAACCTGCCCTGCTTGTCCGGGTCGGACAGCACGCTGTACGACAGAGCGATCAACTGGAAATCTTGCTTGCATCCACCAGCGTCCGGGTGGGCTTTCCTGGCTTTACGCATATACGCTTTCTTGATCTGGTCTTGGGTTGCGGTTCTTTCAACACCGAGGATTTCGTAATAGTCAATGCTCATGCTTCGTCCTTTTCCAGGGTTTCCATGGCTTCATAAAACCGCCTCGTTGCGGCGACAGCATTCACTCGGAGTTGCGAATCTCCGCTTGCTACTGGCTTTCCCTGTTCGAAGTTACGCATTCCGTGTGCGATTAAAGCGGCCAACGCAAGTTGTGATTGATTTAACAAGCCTCTTGCCTCTTCGTGGGTATTTACTCCGACCATCGCACGCATCCTTCCGTCGCGCAGCCCGCGTGAATGTGCCCGTTGTATCCGGCTCGGCTGAATCGCAGAGCATCCTTCGCCTGGCATACTGGGCAGTCAATCCGTCCGCTGGTTGCAGGCATGCCGCGTTTCCAATCTCCTCCGAGGCTTTCGACGATTGCATGCCTGGCAACGACTACTTTGAGAAAACGTTCATCGCGAGCTAGGTCGGTGGCCTTCATCTCTTCCTGCGTCGGATAGGCTGCCTTCGAACACGATCCGGAACCAGGACCAAAGCACGGGCATGCGTCGTGGAACTTTGTTGTTCCGTACAACGGCAGGTCCGCAAATTTGACACCGGCTTCGCACTCGTCTTTCTTGTGCATGCCTTGGTAGTTCTTGCACCATGGTTTTGCCATGCTATTTATTCGTCCGTTCTGCTACGCAATCGCAGCAATTGCAATTGGAAATTTGCTTCAAAAAAGAGAGGCATTTTGTCGGGCTGTTTTCGTGTATGGCGTGCAATCCTTGCTCCCAGGGATGGCAGAACTGCGATTTCAGGTAGACCCAAAAACCATCGTCGCTTCCTCGTTCATCAGACACGTCCGAAACTGCGGGATGGCTTTTGATGATGTCAAGCACTTTGGCCATGAGTCTGCTCCTTCGTGTTGGGGTGTTTCTGTCTACCTAACTAGGCCGGGATGCCGTCCGTTTTGGTCGCAGCCTTTCCAAGAAACTGTCGACCTCTTCTTGGGTCACCCGGTTCGGAGCCCGCAATCCAGGGTCCTTGATCCGCAGCCACGCTTGCAAGTCGTAGTTGTCCGAGTCCTTGAGCGACTTCCACGCGAGCTGCTCGGCATGCGGCATCGTTGCCAGCGGCCCCTCGTGACACGATGCGCATGCGAGGATGTAGTTGGCCGGGTTGGCCCATCGCGTTGGGGCGTGGCCGCGTCGCTCGATCTCGTGAACCGCCAGCGGGAAATGGCCGCCCTCCGACCCGCATAGCATGCAAGCTGGGAACCGTGTTAGCCGCCATTCCAGCTTTTCAGGTGCGCGGACAGCGAGTAAGCCTTAGCTTTCGACATTTGTCCGCTGTCCTTTCTGGCAAGACACCTTGCGACTTAGACTAGGCATTCCGCGCGAGCGGCAGACCGGAAACGCTTCACGACACCGTATACGCCGCTAACCGTGATTCCAAGCTGGGCGGCTATTTCTTCGCTCGTGTTCCCCTCGGCCAGCAGGGCTATCACGTTCTTGGTGGCGTCGCTGATCCCGGCTGCCAAGGCTAACACTTGTTCGAGCTGCTCGCGGACCTCGGCGATTTGAACAGGGGTTGCAGTTCGTGACGATGCCTGGAATTTGTCGGACATCGAAGTTGTCCTGTCAGCAGATCGCTTTGCAGCTTTGATCTTTGCGATCTCTTTGTAAACCGAGTTGCGAGCGATCAGGCGGACCCAACCGAGGTAACCGGCCCAGTCCGTCGCCTGGCAGTTTGCAAGATCCCTTGCGACTTGGACCAGAACGATTTGGGAAACGTCTTTCGCGTCGATCCGTGCAGAGTACTTGGTTCCAAGGAAAGCTGACACAACCGAGATCGCGTAACCTCGTGTCTGAGTCAGCAGGGAATTAAGGGCAACTACGTTTCCGGACTTGGCAGAGCTGATGATCGAATCGGACATTTGGGACCCAGTGCAAGTAGGCTTTGTCGCAACTATCCTTGCGACATGGAACAAATCAAAGCTGATTTGATCTAAATAGTATACCTATTTATCGTCTGGATTGAAAGAGGGTAGGAGGTTAAACCGATCAGTTTTCGGAAGTATTTTCCGGTTGTTTTGGCCGCCCTCTACCTGCCCTCGCAGATAGGTTTTTTACGGTCTGCACCGGTAGATTCTCGTTGCAACACATCCCAATCCAAACGTCCCGAGAAACGCCTGCTTTCGCGGCTGCTTTCTCCCACGCTACCCAATGGTCCTCCGGTGCCCCAACGGCCTTTTTCTTTAAGCTCAATCTTAACTCCTTGCCATAGGCATGATCACGTACTGGTAATCGGCGGCCTTGAGCACCGCTGGCTCGGTTGGCTTGCTTACCATCATATCAATAATCGTGGCAGGATCGACCGCTTTGCAGAACTCTCCGACGAATTTGAAGTCGACCGTGATCGCCAACGGGTCGCCGTCGTATGCAACCGGGATTGCCACCTTGCTCCGACCTGTCTCAGCGCTGGCTGCGGAAAACTGGATCGACCCTTGCGTGAATGTCATGTCGACCCCGCGAGTCTCCGCATCGGAAACGATGGCCGCCTGGCGGATCGAACTACCGAGCAGCCCAGCGTGAACCGGGACAAGCGTGTAGTGCTTGTAGTCCGGCATGACCTGCCGCCACGCCGGGTACCGTCCCTCGACAAGCCTGCTAATTACCACAGCTCCGCCTACTTCGACCTGGACCGAGTTTAGATCTGCTGTCAACATACAATCGCCGTCTTGGTCGCAGATGGCCATGATTGCGCGTGCTGCCTTCATCGGGATGATGCCGTCAAGTTTCGATTCTCCGTCTGCGGCAATCGTGGAATGTGCCAGCCGTCTGCCGTCAGTTCCAACGAAGTTCAGACTCGTTTCCTTTGCATCCTTCTCGTAATGCACACCCCCGAGTTGGTATCGGGCGCTCGCAGTATCGGTGCAGAACTGGGTTCGGTTGATCGCGGTCCGCATACCCCGAGCAGCAACCGTCACTGAGTCGCCCTCGACCTTGGCTTGGACCGGGAACTTTTGCGGGTTGGACGTCGGGATTCGGAAGTCAGCACTCCCGCAGGTGACGTGGATCTCGTTTTCATCGCTTTCGATCTCGATGTTTTCGGACTTCGTTACACTCAGGATTGAGTGGAACTTGGCCGCGTTGAGCAGGCAATCGAATTTCGGCTTGACCTCCATGCATACCACGTCGCAGGAGATAAACACGTACAGGTCGGTCGCGTAGAGCGTAACCGTGTCGTTCTCCCGGTACCGCACTCGCACGTTGGATAGGATTGGATTGTCGGACTTCGCGCCTGCGGCAGCACTGGAAACGGTATGGAACGCCTTGGAAAAGGCTTCTCGGTTGCATGTCAACATTCGTATTCTTTCTATTGCGATTTTTGGCCTGAAATGTAGATCAGCCGATCGATTTCGGCTGCAATCAGTGCGCCTGCTTTGGCGAGTTCTCTGATCCGATCGTCCGGGGTTGGCTTCCACCAAACCACGTTCCAAGGTGACGTTCGGTATTTTCGCGTCTTGCGGGGTGACGCGTAAGCTGCGGCCGCGATGGCCACACGGGGAGATAAAAAAAGCTTGTCCATCCACGCGGGTAACGCTTCACACGGCACAAGCTTAAAACACCCTGATTCGCTCAAGCAGTTCGGATGAATCACGTCCTAGGGATTTCGCCCAGTCTGGTCGAGGAATGCTTAACCTCATTTGCACAATTCCCTTTTTCCATTTCGGGCGTCAGTCTCTCATAGTCCACCTCCGGGTTCTTTGTTACGGCCTGAGACTGGCCTGGTTTCTGGTTTGGTTATCAAGCTGGAGCCCGACGTCGTTCCTTCCGCCACCCTAGTTGGACGAGAGGGCGGCTGCGTCAGGCGTCACCGTTCGGTCGCTGCTACGCGTTCCAGCGTCTAACCTCTTTGATACACGTTCGAATAGGCCGGAGTCAATCACTGCTTCGATCCAAAACGATGGATACTCTCCCTTGTAGCCTCTTTGGATTCGGTCAACAGACGCGTTCCATTCGTCTCCGGTCCTTGCGGATTCCAGGAGCGCCACGGCTTCGGTTCGCTCAAGCGGTCTGATTTCCTCCCGCAAGATTTTGGTTTCTCTCGGCGCGTTGATCGCGAGCGACACAACTCCGTTCTCGATTACAACGACTTCGACCTTTGCGGTTCCAATCCATAGCATTTGCCCCTCCCGTCTTCGCAGCACAAGGTTCCCGTTTTCAGTCGACATCGTTCTTTCCTTCGTGTATAAATTCGTCTTCCAAGAGCCGACTGTCACGCTGACAATCAAACTCGTCCTGCCATTCGGTTTCGCTGAACTTATCGTCCAGCATTCCAGCCCAGTAGCCGATCTTGCGGTGCCAGCTTTCCTCGACCAAGCCTTCCTCTTCGAGCAGGTCTTGGACAACGTAGTCCAATGGGTTGCCGCGAATCAGGGCCAGCACGTATGGGAGCGCCGGATTGGGAATCTCAGAGCCGGTTCCGCCGTTTAATACGATCACTTTTCCGAGTATGGCTGCCATTCGACTTGTCCTTTGTGGTAGATGGTTTCCCTACAATCACCTAGGCCGACTCCATAGCAGTCTACGGGGTTACCGAGCACGGTCCCGTGACGCCATCCCGACTCCCGCCTGTCTACCCAGAAATTGACGCGAATCTTTTGTCCGATGGCAAAGCTTGTTTTGTTCAAGATGGCTCGGCTGTTCGGTTAGTTGCTGTCGTTATCTTCCCTTGGCATCTTTTGCACAGATGCCCGCAGGGATACCACTCGATCTTGAGTCCGTCTGGAACGTCTGCGATCCTCTTTAGCGCATCCTCGTACAGGTGTCCCTCAATCATTCCGTCCGCGTAATACGGCTTTCTTACAATCTCGTAAACCCCACGAGGCATGCCTGCTTCCTCGGCATTGTCGACAACAAGCAGTTTGTGCTGATGGTCGATGTGTTCCAATTCTTCGCACCAGCAGCAAGTGAATTCGTAGCGTTCCTGGTAGCACCCATCGCAGATCGGGTCTCCATCTGCGTCGAGCCTGGGGCTTTCCTGCTCCTCGCCGTCAAGCTCGCACCCGCAGCAATTGCAGTCGTGGGTAATTTCGGTTGGCAAAGTGCCAACTATCAAATCGAATTTTTCTAAGTATCCTGGGGCAACAATTCGAACGCTAGTTTCACCCAAAAATTCAAATGGAACTGCCCTAAACTTGGCTGAATTGAAAGATATCATAGCCATTTCTTCAAGCTGCAAATCTTCCGGTATTTTCCCGCAAGCTGAAATCAGAAGGTAATACCCTTCGCCGTAAATCCGCTCTGCTGATGACATCTATCTACCTATCTTTCTTTCGAATCCGACTGAATTTGCCTCACCAACCCCTTACTGGGTTCCTGATTCGAAGCAGCGTGGTTTGACGGTCACTCTAAGCCGAGCCGATATAGCCGCCTTGGTTGCACCACCTTGGCTTCTCGGTTTCCCTACGTCCGGATCGTACCACCATCAACGGTGGACGCCGCTTCAATTGCTGGAGCAGGGTTCGAACCTGCATGATGGCGTACCGTACTCGTGGTTGCCAACGGTTTGGCTTGTACTTCGCCTCGCCGCCCTTGGCCCTTTCTGACCTAACATCGCCGGAACCGATCCGGTGTGTCTACCAATTGCGCCATCCAGCAACTACCTAGGCCGGGTTTATCCGGAGTTTGGTCGCGTGAAACGAAAAAGGCCAGCATCTCTGCTGGCCTCGGTTCTGACTTTTGCTACAGCACTGGGCTATTGACCTAGGCCGAGAACGCTAGATATTTGGTCGCCGCTTATCGAAAATAAAATCCAAGATAGATAACGACAATCCCAACCAGGATAATAGCAACCAACCCCTTTTCCCACCATTGTGACGGGTACGGGTCGCAAGGGTCTTGGTTCGACTCCCTGCTTGCGCTTTTCGCGGTTTCGTCCACTGCTAGGTTTCCTTCGGCTGTTTCGCAAACGGCATTAGGTCGCCCTGGACGAACGGCCGTCGCAGTGGCACCACAACCTTATCCTTGCCGGGCATCGAGACGATAGCCGTCGTCAGGTAGCACGACTTCCCGGTCAGCGAGCATCGCGTGTTTGCCAGTCCTTCCGCGTCCGTGACATAGGCCAGCGTCGCGTGAGGCGTGTACTCTGGGAATCCAACCGTATGCGGCAGCAGCGATCGCAGCTTGGTATTGATATTGTGCATGTCGTCCGACTCGACGGATACGAACAATGGCACGCCATGGTCACCGCCTGGGAACGAGGATGTCTTGCCGAACTTGACCAACGGAGACTCAAGCCCAGCTACGATCCGAACGACCTCATCCAGGCTGATCCCGAGTATCCCGTACAGGGCCGTCACATGCGGCTCGAGCTCAAGGTTCTGCTCCTCGGCGATTACCTTCGACGGGATTGCATGCACTTCCGTCAGGAACTTTTTCTTCATGTCGTCCGGTACCAGAAACAGGACGCATCCGTACTCGTGCTCCGTTCGCTCCTCTTCGACCGCTTCCAACGCCTTGGTCAACTGGGCCAGCCTTGGGGTCGGCGGCAAGCTCTTGACGAACGACTGGTGGTCAATGCCATCTGCCCATGTCCATACGCTTGCCGACTCGGTCACTTCCTTTTCCTGTGCGTCCATCAGACCTCGGAACGTGAAGCCAGCCCCTTCGAACGCATCGAGCACGGTTCGGTCGATCGCGTCCAGCAATGTTTCGTCAATGAGGATCTCGCCCGAATCCTGGTCGAATCTCAACTGCTTCTCGAAGTCGCCGATCGGTGTTTCCGATGCGGCCATGCTTGGCATTTTCGGAATTGACGATGGCGCAGCTTCCTGCTGGTACGGATCACTCGGTACCGCCAGTTCCGGCTTTTGCAGAAGCGAAGCCATGGGCACGTTTCCGTTAGCCGTCATGATGTAGTCGTCGTACGCGTTACCGAACATCGTTTCCCCTCGCTTCATGCGGTACTCGCCGACCGTCATCACCCCAACCTTGGAGTCCATCTCAAGCCGCCTGTCTTCCAGCTCAGGGTCATTGATCGCCGGGACTTCGTACTCGACACACAGGGTCTCGCCGTACTCGCGAGCTATGTCAAGAGTCTCTTCGTCGGCGATAAGATCCATGTCTGGCTGGACCGCGAGCATCGTCGCCCCGAGAATCGATGCGGCAAGGCTACCGTAAGTCATCCCGTCCCCGAGTCCGACCATGGACTTCGGCACTCCTTGAGCGGCCAATACTCCGTCCCGCATTTGCTCGCTGCCTGAGGTGTAATCCATTTCGTCGGCGGTTCGCTTTGAAAGGATCGCCGTTCCGTTGGCGACAACCGTCACTCGCGGCCCGTCAGGCCCAAGGCTGCGGCCAAGCTTGTCTTCCAGGTCCGCGCAGTGTTCGGGCGAGTGTTCACCCTCAATGGTGATCAGGATCTTTCCGTTTGGCCCCTCCTGGTAGAACTCGACCCGCGATCGGTCAATGATCGTCCCGGCATCAATCCACCGGCTCGCAGCGTTCGTCGGCGAAGCGCCATCGCCCTTAAAATGCGGATGCGGGTACTTTACTATCGTCAGCCGAGACACAGGAATCTCGACATTCATGAACTGCTGGAGGCTTGACCACTGGTCAACCTCGCTGCCTGAGTTGAACATGAACGAATTCCACGAGCTCGGATTGATCGTGATTCCGCCCATCGGCATGTGCCGGTACCTGCCTGGCTTGATCGGCGTGATCAACGCCATCGGGATGACGTACCGCTCGCAGGTTTTTCCTCCAAAGCTTGGCCGGTTGAACACGATCGCGCTGCCGTGCAGCCGCATTTGCTGGATCATTTCCCACCGGAAACTCCCGCCGCTCTGTGTCGGGTTCGGTCGCTTGAGCAATTTTACCAGCGGGTGAGTCGCCTCGACCACTCTCCCCTGGTGCTCGCGGACCATGGCCTTGCGCCATTCGTGGCCGTACTTGAGCCTCAGGGCCTTTCGCCGTTCGCGGACATCAGGGTTTGCGTCGTCATAGACGTAGATCAGCGAGCGGGTTGCTTGCTTGGCAACGGCCGTGATCGCGACGTAGTTCCATCCGTTAAAGCCTTGCAGTTCGGCTTTGTGGTCACTGGCTATGTCGCCGATCTGAGCGGACGACAGCATCGTCTCAAGTTGCTCGTAGATATTTGATGCGCGTCGATCAATTTGCATAGTGGTCTCCTGGGCGGAAACCTACCGAAACGACCGCAACAGGCCAACCAATCGGCCTAGTAACGCGAATTGCCGCCCTGGGTTGAATGGCATATCCCGCACTCGACTTCTCCGACCCACCATTTCATGCCTGGCTGGTTTTGAACCCTACGTTCCTTACTCATCACCACCATCCCTTCCGTGCCTCTGCAAAGCTTTTCGACTCGTAAGAAGCGACCTCTGCTTGACTCCGTGACTGTTCTTGCCGCTTTGTTTCCGCCTCGGTTTTGCGTCGCTTTTCCTCGCGACGATCAGACAAAACTGAAGCTATGCCTTTTGCAATGTCGCTGAATACGCTCATCGAACTTTACCAATGCTAATTGCCATAGAACAACTTCCTGGATTCCTCGAGCTTTTGATACAAGGGGTGGATCGGCCGCCCCTTCTTTGTCTGAGCCAAGCAGAATATCGTTCCGCCGATCAGTTCGCAAACTGCCTTCTCTCGCTCTGGCGGGCAGTGGTTCCCCCATCCGGCAACAACGCATCCGACCCGTTGCCTGATTCCAGCCAGCGCCGCGTCGTTTCCTGGTCCGATCGGATCAGCCGCAGCCTTCATAACGCGAGGCTTGGTAGCCCGAAAACCAAATACGTTGTACATGTAGAACCCGCCAAAGCCCCACCTCTTGGCATAGTTGATGCACCGAGTCACGGTGTTGTCGTCAATCAGCTCGTCGGCGTGACTTGGATTGAGGCAGCAAAATGCGATTTGGCTTTCCGGCCCCTGCCAGTCCCAGCATCGATAGAGCGAGTACCGCCATGTCCTGCACGGGGAGAACTCGGCAGACCGCTCCATGTCGGATTCGAATAGCTTGGGTTGGGTCAGCCTGCTCATTCGGCTACTTCGCATTCGTGAGCGAGCATAGGCGTTTCTGAGACTGTGATAACAAAGTACTGACCGCTCACAATTCCGATCAAGTGTCCATCGGACCAACCAAAACCTATCCTCTTGAATCGGACTTTCTTCGGTTCAGCCGGAACAACGTCATCAACCGTCGCCGTTCTCCATGTCTTTGCTGGCATCGGCCATTGCGTGACGCCCTCTGGCCAGGCGATACCGGCATGGCATCGGAACCTGTACTCATCTCCATCGGAGTCTTTCCAGAAGTTATCTTGAAGTTGCCAGTCAGGAGGACGCACCGAAATAATATCAGGGTTCAAAATCTTGAGAGCTTCGAATGCCTGCTCAGGCGTTATTCGCTTGTCTACAGGGTCGTCAGGGTCGGCAGGTATTTCTTTTACGATCGCCGAGATTTTGTCGAGAGGCTGGACAGGCAAAAACTTCTGGCTTCGAATCCTGATGTCTATCTGTCCGTTGATGAGAAAATTATCGTTGTGTCCAACTTTCTCAAGCACGGTGTCGCTCGGAAGTTCCCCTCGTTCAACCAAGCCTCTTATGATTTTCCCGCATTCCGACCATGAATATTTCTTTCCTTGAACTCGCAGTATCCTGATCCGGCGTTCCTTCACGTCACTCATTCCGTCAACACTTTTTTCATAGTCTTCCAAACTTCCAGTTCGCTCCCGATAAGCGAACGCTCAATGTGTATCCCGTTCGAACGGCTTTCTACCAAGCACTGAATCCTCAGCGGACCGGCCCGAGCAACGAACAGTTGACCGATCGATATGTTCCCAATCAAGTCGGTTCCCGTTATCGCGCATCCCGCGTAGAAGACCTCCTCGTTTCCCTGCCGCAGAATGCCCACCATGTAATTTAGGAAGTCAACTGTTGTGTACCACTCCGGATGCTTCATAGCGATCTTGATCAGAGTGCACTCGGCAACTGACTTCCATATTGCAAACTCATGCCTTGTGTCTTTGTCCGGGTTGATACCAGGAACGAACGAGGAGCACATCGCGCAATTCAGCGTGGCACAGTAGACTTTACCTAGTATGTCGATTCGATCTACCACGACCCAGTTAATCATGCATCTTGATGCGTTGGACCGGGAACCAGTTCCATATCCGCTGCAAGCCTTTCGCTGGTATCGGTTTAATCCTGCGGACGTCTTCGAGTATCCAGCACCAAGGGCCTTCGGTGTACTTGTGCTCCGCAACGTCGACCCAGTTCAAGGACGATCCGTCAATGAGATCAAACCCTTTGAGCGTTGCGCTAATGTCCTTAACTTGGTCGTTCTTTACACACGCCGTCAGATTGGCGATCGCGATCACGCACCCCGTTGGGTACTTTGCCAGCTCGGCCTTGCTCAGGTATTGCGTTCCAAGCCCAGCATGGATGGCGATCTCACCACGGTACTTTGTAGGCCAGATTCTGTTTTCAACCCATTTTTCGCCTGACGCTATTTTTGAAGCCCATGGCTCGCTGATGGTAATTGCTTTCAATGCATGTTCTCCACGATTGTTGGTTTCTTGATATCAGCCAAGGCCGTAACGGTTGGCGTATTGGTCGCGGTTTTTCACGTCAGACCTAGCATCGTCTGCTGACATTTTGCCTGCAGACGTTTTTTGGCTGTCTCGAAATGGTTTCGGTCGATCTCAACGCCGACGTACCGCAACCCAATACGGTGACACACCAAGCCGACCGTCCCGCTTCCCATGAATGGGTCGTAGACCGTCGCGCCTCGCGGCACACCTAAATTCTCGATCGCCCATCGCATCAGCGCTGCTGGCTTCTGATTTGGATGCAACTTCCCGCCGTTCACAACGTTCTCCTCGCCGTCTCGCATGATTCCACGCCACAGGTGGGTGAATATCCGCACAGGCTTGTCTTGGTTCGTCCACGCGAGCTCGCAGTCGCTTTGGCTGCATGGAGTTTTTCCTGCCAACTTATCCCATACGAACCATCCTCTTCGGTCCGGCAACTTGCTTGCGAAGTGCTGAGCCCCAAACAGGCACACGTACTTAAACCGCAACCATGGCGATGGATCAAACGGGATGTCGTCACCTTCGATCGGCTTGAAATTGCCGTCCTTGCGAACCATGTCGCAGTCACCGCGACCGCTGTTATGATGGCTTTTGTATCTCATTCCGTAGGGCGGGTCCGTAACCAGCGCTCCCACTCATCGCAAAGCTGCAACGAGTCGCCGTGAATGATCGTGATGTCTTTCGTGATGCTGCATACGTCTGGCTTCACAGGTACTCGAGCTTCCATGTTGGGTGATACTTGCCTGGGATCTTGTCTCCGTCCAGCAAGATCGACAGGTACTGCCCCTTCGAACATTGGATGGTTCCAAGCCGTGCGACGCCATCAGGCCCGCCTGTGTACCGCACACGACCGCCACGCCTTGCAGGCACACCGTAGTGCCTTCGGATGTACCTCATATCGCCGCCTGCCTGAGATAGTCGACGTGCTCGTCCCGCAGGTCGCACTCGTCGTACTGCTTCACGGCCTGCTGAGCAGCGTTTTGCAACTCCTCAAGCCGTTCGGCGGCTTCCGCGATCGCAGAGTTTGCAATCCCGTCTTCACAGTAGACTTCCTTCGAAAGGACTTGCATCGCTGCAATCAATGTCTCTGTTGTACTTCGCATCACTTCCTCGCTTTCCACAGTTTGGCATCGCGCCGCACGTTCGGGTTTTCGGCTTTCCAGCTCGGCCTGGCCGGTGCCCATGGTCCGTCAGGGTCGTGCCCGATACTGAAATGGTGATCACGGCACAGGGTGATCAGATTCTTTGGATCGAGCTCGTGATGCACGTTCAATGCGAGCGTGGTTCCGCAGGCTTCGCACTGAGGGTAAAGCTTCAAATGCTTGCGCTGGAGCGCTGGCCATTTTGGGCTTCGTGGTTGTTCCGCGCCGACCGTGGAATCGTTCTTGTCGGCCTGCTTGGTAGCCAAGCTTACGAGCACAACGAAAAACGCCGTCAGCAGGAAAAACGCCACCAACCACTCAAACACTACTCTTGGACTCATACTTCGCACCCTAGTATCCTTGCCGCCGTTTTGATGTCTTCTAGTTTCATATCAAGCACTTTCATTTGCTGTGCATGACCGCTCCATCTTTGCTCTTTAACAAGAGAAAGAATCCTGAGCTTTTCTACGATTTCGGCGTACTGCTCAACCGAGTCGTACAAGTAGCCCGGTGAGTTTGTCCCGCCGTCGCGATCAAGCCTTCGCCAGCCGACAGGATCGGTTCGATCAAACCTATATCCTCGTTTGAGCTTGACCCATTTACGACCAACGGATTCTACGGCGACTGTGCCATCGTGAGCATATCTCCCGTTACACACGAAGTAGGTGTTCCAGCATCGGCGGAAATTGCGAATCTCCCGCTCGGTCCATGGGTCGTCAGGGAAACACTGCCGCTCGATGCTTGCCACCCTTGGTATCTCATGCATTCGGACCAGCCGTACTTTGACCGGCAGCCTGTGGGCTATCTCCCAGTGGGGATTCATCCCCGTCTTGATCGCGTCCGATTCCATCGTGAATCACCCTTATCTCTACCGGCATCAAAACATCGTTGGCATCGACAAGTTCTATTTGGCTGCACTTGTCCAATTCAAACCGGCGTGGTTCCTCCCTGCTCAGGCATAGGGCCATCATGGCGGTTTGGCCTATGAAACGGATAGGGCTCACGGTCCTTTCGGTCACAACCCCGGCCTTGTCCGTGTAATGCATCCGGATGACGTGGTCGTCCGGCGCGTTCATCGACAGGACCAGGGCCTTCATCACCGATGGGGCGATCATACGATCTCGTTCCATTCCTCGCCGCTTGCAGGCGAGTACTCGATTCTCACAACCTCTTTGCCGACAATCGGGATTGCCTCCATCGGACTGTCGTCAAAAAACGGTTCCTCGGAAGGACTGCAGGTAGGTCGGCTCATGACACCAACTCGCTTTGGTATTGCGTCCGGCTGAGCAGCTTGACCTCGCACGACCAGCCCTTCTGGTTGATCGGGTCTTTCCTCGCCTCGTTCTCACCCCTCGCTTTAGCAGCTTCATCGCTGATCGGGTATGGGTGAGATTCGAAGTGCAGCAGCACGGTTTTGGTCGACTCAAATCCGCTTGGGAGCTTCCGCTTCCATTGGATTCGAACGTACTTGTCAGCCATTTTGGATTCAAGGCCCATGCTTAATCTCCTCACTCATAGTGTGCTGGTGTGTTGTCGTAGACCGGCAGTTCCGAATACACGCTCACGGAGTACTCTTCCGGCCCATCATACTCTGGGAAGTAGTCGGCATCCAAACCGCGTGCTTCCAGCCACTCCATTTGGCGGCCACAATGCTCCCCGTGGTTCCTGCGGCTTTCGGATGTCAATTCCTTGGCCAACTCACGGATCCGATCGGCTGCTTTGTCGGCCAACTCCTCGGACATGAACGCTTGGTACTTCTTGACCTCGCGCATGGTTTGGTACCAGCCGCCCTCCTCAGGCCCGCCGTACCGTTGGTAGCTGCTTTCAAGGCAGACGTACCAGCATTCTGGTTCTTTGGCTTCCGGGCAGACGGAATCGAATGCCGCTTCTATGAATTGGTCTCTGGCCATAGTCAGTTTCCCCGGTTGGATGTGGGTTATTGTGCCATCTAACTAGGCCGGGTTACTCGGCGGTTTGGTCGTCGTTTCCTTCACTCGGCATTTCTCGCGATGGATTCAGGTGACTCCAGTTTCCGCAGCTCGGCAACCGCACCTTCCATGAACTCGATGTCGTTCTGGAATGCTCGCTGGAACCTCGGAACATCCGTCTGGACGTGCGGCATGTAGGTCAGAGCCGTTGCTATCGCGGTGATCGCGTTGTAGATCACGGTCTTGTCGACATGCCAAATTTCCGGCCCGTACGTCATCTCGCTTGGCTTAGCTCGACGAGATCAACGATCCTCCACTGCGAGAAGTACTGGCCTTCCATGTTTCCAAATTTAACTTGCGTTCTCATGCTTTTCTTTCTCTTGTTAGCAGTCGCAGTTTCCGTTGTGTGTGCAGCCTGGTGCCCTCTCCGGTTCCTCGTAAACCCTCGCAGCAAAGCCCTGGAACACAGCAAAGCCCTCTACAAGCCTTTCTTGCAGCTCGTCTTCCGCGTCCTCGATGCTCAGTGATGCAAGGTCATCGACCTTCAAGCGGTGGATCGCCATATGGCCTTGAACGTCTACGCCCATCAGGATGCCCAACGCGTCGAACTCGATGGTCTTCTTGAACGGGACTGGTGAGAACTCGTTCAGCGATTCGGTGATCGCGGCCATGGTTGGCTCGCAGCTTATGGCTTTGGCCGTCAGTTCCATCAGCATCGGAACGTCGGCCTCGGAACCGCTTGGAAGCGTGTGTTTCGTTGGGCATGGGCAACAGTAGCCCGCTTCGTCTAGCGATGTGTGCAGTTTCCCGCATGCGTGACACTTTTGGCTCATTGCTTTTCTCCGGTGACTGGTTTTCGTGTCACTTCTCTGATCGAATGCCCGACTAGAGACCAGTGCCGGCCGACATACCCCCAGTACATCTGAAAAACAAGCGAAGTACCGGGCTTGTCGCAACGCCCGTGTACGGCGTGGTTGAACGCCGCGAGTGCTGTTACGCCACTCCGGCGATGGCTGCTGTAGATTGCATGTTGCTTTGATGGCATTGCCTGGTCGTTCCTGGTTTCCTGGTTCTCAACCTCCTCAAATGAGGAGGTTGGCGCGGCTGTCTCTACAATTAACTAGGCCGGGCACGCTGGCCATTTAGTTCGCGATCTTGAAAGAGTTCATGGTGACCTCGAACGATTCGGAAGGCCATATCATGTGGTGAGTTCTCAGCATTCTGACCGCGATGATAATAGCTCCCGCCGTGATTCTGGGGGCAACCGAGTCTACGTGGTTTTGGATTGCCTGAAATTCGACGTACTCTGTTCGCCGGTCGTCAAGGTAATCCATAACGATGTTCATGGCTTTGGTGACTTCTCTGACTTGGTTCAAGCGTCGCTTTGAGCTGATCTCGGAGCTTGCGTATCGATGATTCATTCATTGCCATGGTAATTGCTTTCGTCGTGGATTGATCCTGAATCGGAATGGTAAGCCAATCGGGCGTCACGATTCAACGACTTACCTGCTGTTTTTGATGTACCAGTCGTTCCACCTGCCTGAGCATTCCGGGACGTGCGAACCAAAGTTAGCCGTCGAATCTGGATGGCAGCACTTGCAGCAATAACCGTCCCCACCGAATGCCGGTCTGGTGCATGTCTCGTTCAAGCATTTACCTTCCTGCCCATACTTGCCGAGATTACTCACCGTCTGAGCGGATCTGTCGGCAGCCGCGGTCGCTTTCGTCATCCGCTTGTACGTCGGTTCGATCATCTCGAGTATCGCTGCTGCAACTCCGTCAATCTGATCCTTCGTCCCGCTTGGGAACGTTTCTCCCTCAGCCATGAACGAACCCTTCCACGGAGCATCGGACGGGACGTAGAACCTGCCCTCTCTAATGATCGACTGCAATGGGTATGCGCGAGTCTCCTTGTCTTTCCCAGGCTGGACTGCTCGCAACGAGAACTTAGCGAACATCTGCTCAAGGATCTGAGCGTACCTTTTCGAGTTGCTGTTTGGTTCTCGTTCGAAATACGACTCGAGCACCTGCCTGCCTTCATCATTCTCACTTCGCCATGCAAGCCAGTCTGCCTGACATGACGCGCGAATGAGATCCTCAACATCGCCTCCGTCCTTTTGCTCCCGAACCATATCCAGCAAGTAGAACCTTGACTCGATCGGATCGTCGCCAACTCGGCCAACTAACGGTCCAGCCGTCCAGCACTTCCCTCCGTCCTCTTCGGTCGTTCCTGCCAAATCCCAGAATCTGACAATCTGAACGAACTTCTTCGGGAACATCGATCTCGGGATCTCTTGTATCCTGGACATCTTGAAGAACGCGCCATTTCTCCTTGACGGTCTCTGCTGAAACTCGGCGGCAACGGACCACGTCCCGTTTTTCTGAGTCATACTCCGCTTGACGGACTTCACGACATCTGGCGGAGCCATTTCAGGTGCGATCAGCTCTCCCGGTTCTGTTCGCCATTCCCCACCATATCCAACGTCTGGCATAGCTCGGTCTGGTTCGTATTCCATCGGGAGCATTACTTGCTGCCAAGGGGAGTACCCATCCTCAACAATCAACTCCTTGCTGAATCGCTCTATGTGTCCAGACAAGTCGTCAACGTCTAAACGCTGATGTGAAACGATATGAGCCACGTCGCGTGTCATACCGCGTGTCGCAAGATCTTCGAAGTACCAAACCCGCTGAGCTTCTTTGACTTCGAAGTTCCTCACCTGATCTTTTGATATCGGATCGTCGATGATGATCAAGTCAGGGTGTTCACCCAGAGCCGGACCGCCTGGATAACTTGTCATCCGCCAGCCACCTGCTGTTGTTCGGTAGAACAACTTTTGATCTTCGCCCTTCTCGATCTGCAGCGTGTCGCCGAAGTGCTTCCGATACCAGTTCGACCGGATGATCATTCTAGCCTGAGTCGAGTCCTTAATCGCTCGCGGGATCGCATAACTGAAATACAGCAATCGACACGACGGCCAGAACGACCAAACCCACGGAGCATACACGACTGACGTGTAGTACGACTTTCCGACTGCGGGCGGCATATTGACCAACAGCCGCGTGATCCTACCTACTGGGTCGTCTTTCTTGGCGACCGCTTCCAGATGCCGACACAGGACATCGAAGTGCTTTCCGTGCTTATACCCAGGTCCGTTCACAGCTTCGAACGCATCCCGCCCGAAGTGAATGAGACTCTTCACATACAGCTCTCGCTGGATCTCGACACCAGCGTCGAAATCCGGATCTTCCATGAACGAGAGATCCACGCGTCATTCCTGCATCGCTTTATTCACAGCCTTCAAAGCCTCAAGCTGCTCGACCGTCAGCTTTGCCATCGCGGCCCGAATCTTCTCCTTCTTGTCGGTCACTTCCACTTGCAACGGTTTCTGAGCATCGCCCTGGATCTGCACCACGTTGCGCCCGTACTCTTTCGGATACCGACGCTCCAACCACCAAGCTGCCGCCTGCCAGTGCGACTGGGACGCAACCTGCACCGTCAAAAGGTTCCTGTCGATCGAATCCAACTCAGCTTTCTTTGTCCGCTGCCAAATTTCCCAGCACGCTACGTCGTATGGATCGGCGTCTTTAGCTGGTTCTTCGAGGTCGTTTGCCTCCAAGCTGGCTGCCACAGCCTTACCCTGCTGCCTGTACCTAGCGAATGATGTCTGAGGCAATCCAGCCGCTTCTGCGGCTTTGAACGACCCCATGCCGTGCTCTATGTAAGTGCACAGATTGTCCAGGATCACCTTTCTTTTAACTGGATCGGTAAGTCTTGTCGGTCTTCCTGCCGACCCTTCTGGTGGTTTCACTCTCGGGCTACTCAACTCCAATTTCCTCTACTACGGGGTCTTTTGATTCTGACGCTTTCTGTTCTTCCTTTACCTGTGCGAGTCTTTCGAGCCCTCGCTGGATCAGGACTGACAGAGCCGTTCCACTCGCCTTTACGTTGTCCACCTGCTTTACCTGGCGGATAGCCTTGCTGAACATTTCGTAGCTGTCCAACTCTCCTACCCTAACCACACTTGACGCGGTTACCGGCAAGTTCTTTACCAACTCCAGCGCAGCATCATAGTCTGCGATATCTCCGGGTAGGAATGCAACCGTGAACGATTGGAATGATCCAGCGCGGAACGACAACGAGACCACGCTCACTGGCTGCAACCTATCTTGCAGACCTGAGTACAACTTCGCCTGAATCGATTTCAGAGCCTCGTACATCTTCTGTAGGACGATGTCGTCATCTTCTCCTTCGATCGCGTTATGCGAGAGCTGCTTGGCGCGTAGCTGGTCCATGTCGGCCACGTTGATAACCATCACAAGAATCCACCTGACGTTCGCCTTGATCGCTCCTTCTATGCGGTGGTGTCCTGATATGGTCCAGTACTTTCCAGGCGTGCTTGACGGGTCGTAAAGAACGAAGTCGC
>Ga0247836_1003914_pt1 | contig 19261 bp, 23 predicted proteins | sample LaCruzMarch2015__4_FD_187116 | JGI IMG/M metagenome (GOLD analysis project Ga0247836, IMG submission 187116) | Freshwater microbial communities from meromictic Lake La Cruz, Castile-La Mancha, Spain - LaCruzMarch2015_14m | ecosystem: Environmental > Aquatic > Freshwater > Lake | place: Spain... | reverse complement strand
TGAAGCTTCTAGCTTTAAGAAGAAATCACCGTATTTACACATATTCCTAATCCACCAGCTTAAATTAAATTCAATATTTAAAACATCATAAAATAAGTTGTAAAGAATCTTCTGGATATTCTCATCATTTGATCTGATGTGTAGAACTTCCCCCATGTCATTCTTTAGGGTAGATTCCTCCGAAAGGATATCTAAGGCTGAAGCAATGATTGCATCAGTATCCATAGCGTCGTATTCAGAATAAAGCTGTGTCCTTAAAGTTTGGTAGTTGAAAGAGGACTGATACCCATATAATGAGGTTGGTGATGTTGTGTAAATTCTATTGTATCTGGCAACTAAGGAGTTATTCTCCAGCTCACCTGACATTTGGATTTGATTTGTGTCGGCGACTGTTACTTGATCCCCTCCAACGTTTCTTATTATTACGTCTGTTGAAAATAATCTACGTAGTCTCGAAAATACACTAGTGTCTGCCATTATTACTTATTAATATAGTATAAATAGTTAGTAAATCCAACTTATATCTTCTTTCCCTCCTATGCCATTATCCATCTCGTATGGATTTCTAACGTTTGAAGGTAGGTAAGCAGCTTCGTAAGTCGGTTTTGAGGTTGTGATATTGTTTAGGATATTACGAGTTAGGTCCATTCCCTGCTGTCTAAACTTTAAAGCAGTGTCTCTGATGTACATTCCCGTGCCGAACGACATTACTAAGTCATCATTATAACCATGCTGTGCTTCTGCTCTACCATTCTTCCAGATAAAGACTTTCATCTCCTCAAGTAAACGTTTAGATTGAATAGTTACTGCTTTTTCATTAACATATTCTTGGAATTTACCCACTACAATTGGCCTTGTTCTTGCATTCATTGAGAATCCAGGTACTAGACTTGAGTTTGGATCGTATTGATCGAAGTAAGTCTCGGCAGTTATGTTGCCATTCTTAGGGGAGTAGTATAGATTGCTGTATCCTCTATCAATAATAGTCTGAATGGTTGACCATCCTATGGATGCATTCTCTACTACTAGTAGGGCATCATTATATTCACTAGCAATTCCTACTAGTAAATGACCAAACTCCTTAGTTCCAAGTTGTCCTTTATATTCCCCTACTTGAACGTTGTTCTCAATATCAAGAATATGGAAGGCAGAGTGGTCTTTTCCGTCTCCTCTTGCCACGTCGGCTACTACCATGTAGGATCTTGAGTAATCAACTGGTTCCCAGATCCATAAATTCTGATCTGCACCGCGTCTCTCTACCGGATCCTTAATGTAAGTCTGTTGATAGAATTCTAGATACTCACCGTAAAAGACTGTATCTCCAGAAGTAGAAAAGTCAGTATCACATTCCTGTGCTGCAAGTCTTGGATCTCCTAGTAATTCGTTCTGTCTGTCTCTCCAGGCCTGATCTCTCTCCGGATGTACAAACCAAGGTAGTTTAATCGGTAGAAAATCATTCTCTCTAGCTTCTGCTCTTACCCAGGTCTGGTGAAACCAGTTACCGGTACCGTTCGGGGTTGATAATACAATCGCACCTCCCCCGGTTGCCAGCGTTTGCTGTGCTGCTCCCCAGGTTTCTGCAATGTTATCAATGAATGCAGCCTCGTCAATTAATAGTAATGATACAGCTTCTGAACGAGCAGAGTCTGAATTTGATGATTTAGCTTGTATTTTTGACCCGTTTGTTAGTCTTAATGACAATTTATTATGTTCTACCGACGGTACTGTTAACCAGGATGGTAGATTTTCATACATAAACTGTACTTTTGTTACAAGATTTCGTGCAGTTGCTTGGGTTGTTGCAAGAGTTAGTATGTTTTTATCTTTATGAAAAAGCATTAACCATAGTGCATATCCTGCTCCTAAGGTGGAAATACCCAACTGTCTTGACTTTAATATGATAGAATAAGGGTTATCCTGGAAGTGTTTTAATACTTTTTCTTGAAAAGGATATAAATGGAATAAGATCCTGCCTCTTTGTGGATGCTGAATGTAGCAGTATTTTTTCATAAAATGTATCGGATCAACGACACACTTCACATACTCCTGTCTTATTATTGTTTTTAAATCCTGGCTCATACTTAATATAAAATGCCTACTAAAAGGATAATACTAGAAACTCCATATGCAATGTATTTCTGTATTCTCTGAGATAGGTATGCTTTTTTATATTCTTCGATAATAGAATCTTTATTGGTTATAACTCCTTTGTAGTTCTGTTCATTTTCTACATACTTTACTATAGTACTATCTTTAAAAGATATGATAGTATCCTTATGTAGAACAACCTGCTGTAATACTGTTATTGAATCTCTGGCAAAACCTAGCTGCTTGCCGCAGTAAGTTCTTTCTTCTTTAATGATTAATGCTTTCCTTAATGTAGTACAGGGTACACAGCAAGTATCAATCGAAGCTTTCTGTGAATAGAGCGGTGACGTCATTATTAGACATAGCACCAATACGTTTAATATCTTCTTCATGTTGTTTATGTTCTTTGGCGGCTAAAGCTGCAGTGTTTCCTAATTTGGCTGTTAATTTTTTAATTTTACCTTCCTGAAGGGTATTTAAAGAATCAAATTTTGCAATCTCCTTATGGTTAATGAGAATGGCGTTGTTTAGGGAATCGATTGTTCTTTGGTATCCCTCAACGTCTGGTAATCCTGCCGTATCTTTAGTATGTAAGGAATATAGTGAAGCACCACCTAGGATAACCAGTAAGATTATAATTATATTCTTTATGTTGTCTTTCATGATTTATGTATCTTTAATAGTAAAACACCTTTGCCTTTTATAACCCGGTGCCAGTCATGTCTTAATATAAATATAGATGTGTTTGGTTCTAAATCAAAAGGAAGTCCATCATCAAATTGAAACCCCCATCCTTTTCCGGATTCTACAACTTCAACTACCCGATCTTCATTATCCCTATGCCACATTAGGTGTATTGGATCTATATTGGATCCAAATTCCCTTATGGTGTATTCATCGGTGACTTCTAAGTCTCTGTATGGTTTCTCCATTCTTCTAATCCTTCTAGTTGTTCTTTTGTCCAGTGGCTGTAGTAGTTAGTTAATTTAAGACTGTTTGACTTAGAAAGCAAGTCTGCTAGGTCTTGTACTACCCATAAATAACAATCAGTAAAATTAGTGGTTATTCCTTTAATAGTGAAGGGGGATCTTGGATCGTTATCTAGTACTAATTTGTTACTGTCTCTAAAAGCGAGGTTTAGTTCCTTAGTTTTTGCTTCTAAGGTTTCTTCTGCGTATAATTCATAATCAGGCAAGTAGAAGATACACACTTTATACAACCGTACATCGGCGTTACTAACCTGAGATGTGATGATATCTAAAGTAGTCTCTTCAATTGTATATTCTTGAGAGGTTATAACCGATTTAGCAAATGGGCAGATAGGTATATTACTTAGTTCCGGTCTAGGGATTGTAAGTTCATCAAACCATCTTTTAAGCTTTTCTTCCATGTTGGTTTACTGTATAAGGGTGTGTGCGTAGTCGTTGTAGCAGTCATCAAAGTCTGAGTAATTAACTGTTACTTCTTCTCCTATTGCTATATCTCTCGCTGCTACCATGTATAAGGATCCGCTAACTATAGAATTCGGGGTACTGCTATGGTTTTGAAATATAGAATTATCACAAGATGAATATAGGTACTCACCTTCTTTCCAGAAATATGTATCTATGAACTTTTTTTGAGTTTTATTGAGTTTCTCTATGGAGCTTTCGTGAATTTTAATATCTAAACCTTCTATAAACTCCCATACCACAGTATCTTTCTTTATAACCTCATTTGCAAAAACTCCAAAACCTTTGTCTTTGGTTTTTTCTATGTATAAATCAACAGTAAACATCCTACGGAGTCTTTATGTTTATATCATAATAAAAAGAATCAGTATCCTCAGTGATCCATTTATCTGCTACTGATTCGACTGCTGGTAATGCTTTATCAACTTTAATATCTTTAGGGTTCATTGGGAACTCAGCAGTAACCCAGTTAGAGTCTCTCCAGTATATTCTATTATTCGGCATACAGAGCAGGTATCCATCGTCTGCTACTAATACATGTCCGGCTTTATAATCAGTTGGTTCATCTGAATATGGATTATCATACCAATCCACAGTAAATAAGTATGTTGCCCATACTTTAGTTTTATCTCTAAGCAAGACTTGACATCTTTTTTCTATGAGAAAGGAGTATTTTTTAACTGTTACGTTATAATCAAAGCAATCCCAGAGTTGTTTACAGTAGAAAGGGACGTCTTTTTCAGGTTCTTTTATAAAGATTTCTGATAATGGTACACGGGATCTTACCATTCCATAGTCAGTCATAACGTGGAAGGTTAGGATCTTACTGGTTACTGATTGGATTGCGAAAGCATAGGCATTGTCATACTTACTCTCATCTTTTGGGTTGTGAGTGAAATGAGAACGTCTTACTAAGCATTTAAAATACGGAATGTTTTCATTCAGCATTACTCTTACTTCTAATTAACAACTCACCTAAAACCTCTAAACGGCCAACCTCTCTTTGGAATTCAATTTGAGTCATATCTACGGATATTTTTTTGTAGGTTTCGTCAAATTCTTTCTTTGCTGCTTCCATATCTAGTTTACCCTCCACAGCTTTTTTATAATACGGAGCTTTTACTTTAAAGTGATGCCAAGTAAGTAGTGATAGCCCTCCTTTTTCATGAGCGTTATCTGCAATTTTAGCTGCTCCTTTGCCTCTAGTTTCGGCAAATTCGTTAAAAGTCTCTTTAACTTCTTTTAGTAGATCTAATAGTCTCATTTTTTCTTTTTCTTTTTTCTCCAGCTTCCGCCTTTTTTCTTATACCATTTAGAGGCCCATAAGTTAGCGTAAGCGGATGGATATTTATCAAACTTTGCTCTAGCAGCTGATGTAGCTCTAGACCATAATTTTTTATTAGTAGGAGTATAATCTGATTCTAGTATTTGTAGAATCTCAGTTACTCTTGCTTTCCTAGTGTTAGAAACAAATTGCCCTGAGGCTTTTTTCTTTTTCTGTGCAGTAGCTGCTCTTTCAGATTTAGATAGTGATTGTGCTTTAGCTTGTGGTAGACATCTATCTGGTCTTTGTTTATTTTTTGAAGTACCGCAGGGGCCGGCAATATCACCATCAGAATCAATACGAACCCACTTCTCCTTAACCCAGTCTCTAAGAGTACGCTCTTGTAATACTTTACGGATTATAGAGTCTAGGTTTTTCATATTCAATACACTGTTGTGGATTCGGTATTAGATTAAAAGTAAGTCTGCTCGTAATAAAGTATTTCAAAAGAATTACTGACATTCACAAGCTGTGCTGCATTTAATAGGTCTGCATACTCTGCTACTGATTCTCTTTGTCCGATTCTTAATTCTTGTAAGAAGTCGAATGTAGCTAAGTCTGAAGGAAATACTGCTGTCGATACTCTGTTATATGCTGAAAATAAATCAAATTCTAATCTGTATGCTTTGTTAACAATATCAATAAGGTTTGTAAAATCGGGTATTAGCTTAATTGGTGCAATTACCGGGAGGACGTTCCAGTCTACCATGTATTTTTGAAGTTGCTCTGCATGAGTTAGTTCATTAGCAGCTTCTGCTGCAAAGAATGCAGCTGCCTTATTATATGCTTTATCTTTACACCAGTTTGCAGCATTTCTATAAAAGTAATGAGCAGTATACTCATCCTTGAGTCTTTCAGAGAGCATCAAAACCACTTGAGGGTCAAGAGTAACAGGTGTTAGGATCTCAGCAGGGTTTGCTGATTCTAGTTCATTTAGTGATTTCAATTTGGTTTTCATTTAATGTTATTATAAATAGTTTACTTCTCCTTATGTTGATTCTCCCAGTTCTTCGGTCTTCCCGGAAGTAGGCCTGGTGGAGTAGGCTGGTCTATACGGTGTCTACTGGTTTTAAAGGTTTCTGGATTGTGGTACCACTTGTAAGTATATTTAACCATCGGGTTATTTTCTCCTTGCCACTTTCCGGTTTCTAAGTTATGCTTTCGTATTGTCTCTGCTATCTTAGCTTTATGTTCTTGCGTTTTTGTTTTTCCTTTCTTTGACATGCTTATTTTCTGCATAACCTCTTCTTGTTTGCTATTGTGATTCTTTCTTAAATTAGCTCTATGTTCTTCTGTAAAGACGCGGTTTTTCATTGCTTCGCTAATTTTTTTCCTAACTTCTTCTTTTTTAGGGTTGTTCGTAAAGGTATCCCCTCCATCTCCTCCTTTTGATATATTATACCCGATAGTTCGAGCTGTTGTATTGTAGTGTTCAATCCAGTACTTTTCTCTCTCCCCTAAAAGTATTCTATCAGAAACTTCTTCTAAAACTTCCTTAGTGTGGTTTACTTTTCCGTATTTTTTCAAAGAACGTCTTATTAATTTACCTGAGCCATAGTACTCCAGACGATCTGCTTCATCTTTACCGATGTAAATTTTACCTGTTACGAGATTAGTTATTTTGTATATTTGCATCTATTATAAATAGGTGCATACCTAGGTAAAATTACCAGTATCCTGAGTAAGTTCCCTTTAATCCTAAGAGTTTAGCAAACCTTGGCAATCTACAGCTCCAGTAACCTGGTTTAGTTTTATCTTTTTTACCTGCACAGTTATGTCTTTTTGCAAAGTTTGTCCTGGCTGCTGAATCATTTATTTTGGCTTTTAAGCCGGTTGTACCCCCGAAAGATACTTTTTTAATTTTTTTAGTTTTAGGATCTTTGACGTAAACGTAAAATTTCTTAGAGCCGCCTCTTTTAGGTTTCCCTAACTGTACTTCCTTTCCCTGGTATTGTGCTTCTGTTAGAAGCTCTTCTTCATCCATTGGCAAATCTAAAGGTACTAAATCACCTTCATACAGGCCATATTCCCCTAGACTAGTCTCAATTATAATCTGCTTATCTTCCGGTCCTAAATCAATAACGTCTCTAGAGTATAGTTTCCTGGCTTCTTTCCATAAGTTTAGAAATGCAGGTGAACCGTATCTAAAAGTATTTTCTGTTAGTGGTTTTTTCTTATTGATGTGGTATAGGAGATTTTGAGATAGGGGTTCTTGAAAGGTTTTCCCTTCTTTTAATAGAGGGGCTTTTGTTCCGCAAGTATTACATCCACAGCTGCACATATCTTATAATTATAGTTAAAGTACCTTATTAAATTTCAACAGCATTTGGGTAGTACGCTTTTGTATATACTCCAAATCTTGCATTTTTTACACCTTGCTGATTCTGATCTCTTCTAAAAGTAACATACATGTACGGTTCATATTCTCCTCCCGGTGGGTTTGGGTTCTGTACTTCATGGTTAGCTTTTACTAAATATACATTATCTTCTGGGTCTAGTTCTAGTTCAATTGATCCTTGCAACAGTATTTGACAATTATTAATTCCGTAGTTCCCTACTTGTTGATCTTTTCCATAAACAGCTTTTAGTTTAGGCTCTTCTTCTTCAAGTTTTCTCTTAAATGCCATTTTTGATTGTAACTCTCCACCTGTCCTTTTTCTAACAGCTTCAACAAAGTCTCTTACTTCTGGGTATTTATTTATTCCTATAAACCCTGAGTATTGTTGAAAGTGTGTGGGTTTACTTCCGTCTTTATGTGAAATAAAAATTACAGGTCCATTCTCGTTATCAAGTGTAAAATCAGCTTTTGGAGTACCTTGTACTGTAGTAGCTTTAGTGATTCCTTTATATACCTGCCCACTTGTTGTTAGTTTAACATCAATGGTTCCTAATTCTTGAATTTTTCTATTTAAGTCCTCTAAAGCTATAGTTTCTACCCTGGTTGCAGATCCTGAGGTTTTTCCACCAAGGTCTGAGCTTTTTAATAAATCTTGTATAGTGTATTCTTCTCCGTTTTCGTCTACAAAAAAAGGAAAGCTGTTAATTCTACCTTTTGCTAAGGCTTTTAATCCTTCTACGTCTGCATTGTCGAATAGCGATTCGTATTCTGAATCATTGAAATCTAAAAGTATTTGTTCCCCTGTTGCTGTTACGAAGGGTTCTTTTTTCTTAATTTTATCAGCTACTTTTTGAAGCCTAGGCCCTCCGTATTTTTTGAGGTCCCCAAATTTTAATTGTTTGAAATTTTCAGATATATCAATGTCAAGATCTTTACGTAGTATCGATTCTAACAATAAAACATCTTGTTCGTTATTCATATCCGGGTATCCTTTAGGGAACTTATATGAAACCTGTCTTATAAATTTTTCTAAAATATCCATTAAGCTTCCTCCGGTGTTTCTTCTGCTCCAAGATCTAGTGTTTCTTCTCCGCCAAGTGGTTCGTCCAAAGCTGCTTCCATGTCACCGCCTCCGCCACTGCTGGTTGTATTTGTATCCATTCCTCCAGTATCTGCTTCATTGTCTGGATTGACTGCTTTGCCGTACCTGAGAATTCTAGAGATGGCTTGTGTTGCTTGTTCTTCTTCTCCTAAGTTTAACAGGTAGTACTGTTTTCCTTCAACTTCAGCCATCCAGGATCTTCCTAGATCAGCTAAATAAAATGAGAAGTTATTTTCTAAGACTACTCTAAAGGTAGGTGGTTTTGGAGCAACCCATTGAATATCCTTAACAAATAAATTAAACTGCGGTGATAATAAGTCTGTAAGAATGGAGATCATATCCGGTACATGATTTAGAATTTTATACTCTTGGTATTTGTTAATACCCTGCTTCTGCATCTTTGTAGTGATGGTCTTTTTTATTATAGATCTTAATTCCTGTTTATTCATCTGTTTGCTAAAGATACGGTTTATTATTTTGTAAAGCCACCCTTTGTTTGGGTGTGTGGCATTACTTTATACATTTTTTTAGTTGGTGACATCTCATTTTCAGCTACAGCATCAAAATAATGTCTTTCACTAAGGTTAGTAGTTTTTCTTTTCTTTAAATCAAAAGGAGTTAAAAAAGGTTTGCCTTCTGAATAAGAATGAACAGCTTGGTAGATTCTACCGTCTGCTGCTCTTACTACGTCTCCGATATTTAAACTAGTTCCTTCATCGTCTTTTGCTGGTTGATTATTAACCATTAAAGGAGCGGTATTAGAAATTGATTCACCGTCAAGGTAGCTTCTAACTCCGTTAAGGTAGTCTTCTGCCTTTGTCAATTTAGACTGTACCCAGGACTGTAGTTGTGTCTTTTCTCCAATAGAATCAAAAAGCGATTTAGCATTTTTAACAATTGAGATTAATTGTGTTCTGGCCATCTGACCCTCATAATCATACTCCTTTGCTTCAAAGATAGGATGTTTAGCTTCTGTGATAGGTGCACGATGTGGAGTTGTTAAATTAGGTTTCCAATCTTTAATCATATTAATCCAAAAAGTCTTAATTGCTCTTAGAGCTTCTTCTCTAGATTCTTCTGGGATGTCTTTAATACGTTCTTCAAAGTCTGTAAGTATCTCCTCCATAGTCATTTCTACAGATGGACCGGAGACGTCTACGTAGTTATCATCGTCTAAAGTATCTTCGAAGAAGTCATAAAGTTCCTTTAATTGCACATCAATTCCCTGTGTTGTGTACTTTTTAATATCTGCCGGTGGTGTCATCTTAGACACTACTACAGAGCCTGCAGTTGGATCAACATCAACTTCTTTGAGTTTACCTAATACGTTAGCAACAATCTCATTCTTAACTTTAGAATCTTTAACTGCTTTCTTCATAGGTTCTGTTTTATCACCGTCCTTATCGAAATCTAAGTAATCAGGTTTAGCTCCTTCTTTGAAGGGTCTAGGGCAACGTGTACCTTCAACGTGAGTATGTCCACATTCTCCGCAATAAGTAGCTTCCTTTTTAGCTTTCTTTTCGTTAATTTCGGCACCTTCTTCCATCTTCTTGCCCATAGCTTGTAATTTTGCAGCTACAGCCATCTCTACTCTTTTATCCTTAGATTTACCTTTAAATTGAGGAGCATCAGACTCTTCAAAGTCCTTAATATACTTCTCCATAGAAGCATTTTTTCTAATAGGCATAGTGTTAATATTTTTCTTGTAGAAAGTGTTTAATCTGATCTACCACTTCTGTTCTGGTAGGTTTCTTAATAGGTTCCTCTTCCTTTACTTCATAAAGGCTTAGCTGTGCACGGAGACTTTCTTTACCTTCTTGATCTAAGTGTTTGGAGTAGTATGCATCAAAGTATTTGATAGCTGCACCTCTGTGATCTTCTGGGGTTTCAAAGGGAAGTTCTTCTTCGGATGCCCATTCTTCTAATTTAACAAAAGGTACGTGTATTTCTTTTGCATCTTCAAGGTCTTTTTCAGTACCAACAGTAAAGATAATATTAGAGGGTTCATCTTCTGGTTCGAAATAGGAATCTTCATAGGATGTAATCTTACCGTGTATTTCCGGAACGTACTCAGCAGTAGCCTTTGGGTCGTTATCGTTTTCTGCCATTAAGACGTATTTCCGTCTCCAGTTTGACATATTGAAAGCTTCGTTCATATTAATAAATAGGTTTACTTCTTTAACTTTTCAAGGTACTCTATAGCCTCTCTTTTGTGCTTTAGAATTTGTTGTTTATTTATTTTACCCCAACTCTCAACCTCGCCTGCTTCTGTTACAAAACCTCCGTTATCATTATTAATTAAATCATCAACCCAGACTTCATAATTATTAATCATTCCTTCGATCTCTGAATTGTTTACTAATTTCTGGTAATTCTCCCATTCTCCGGTTGCTTTTAATTTTGTCTCAAATTTAATCTGACAATCAAAGCAGTGGTGGTTTATATTATAGAACTGAGCATCGTAACGCCCCTTCATTAAGGTTTTACATTCCGGGCAGAATAAAGGCATTTTCCCTAAGTCTCTTGCTTTTTGTAATTTAGAGATAGTCTGCTTTATTCCTCCTTTGATAGTCCAGTTACGACCATCCTCTTCCCAGATTTCACCTTCTTCCCTATCAATATCATTCTTAACATACCCGGAAGAGACACTAGTCTTTTCGCCGGTCTTACCTTGTACTAAGTTACGCATCCTTTGAAGGTCTGCTTCTCTAAATTCTTTTTTTAAAACTGACTGTGTCATTTATTGTATAATTTAAAATTGTGGTAAAGATAATGCTTTTAATCTTTTTCTCCAAAGTCCTAGGATATTTTCTTTGTCTTCCGGAGCAACGTCCTGCATATCTAGATAATCGTTTAGAACATCCTTAAATGGTGTACGGGTCTTTTTAGCTTTTAAATACATGCCCTGAAGCATTGGATCTAATTCAGTCTTAAGTCTAAAATAATCTGCTTTCGGAAGTACCTCCCAATCGATCATCTTTCTCAGCATCTTATCATCAGGAAGTTCTTTTGCTGGCACTACATTGACTCCCATTTGAGTTAGGTGTTCGATTTCATGTCTAACAACATCTGTTAGATCAGCATATATTCTAGACCATAATTGCGGCAATGTTCTAGGGTCAATTTGAAATCTAATTTCAAGGTAGGCGAAGTCAGGATCATCTTCATCATCTTTTTTCTGGGTGTCTGCATCTGCTCCTCCGTCAACTTTGTAAATACCTTCCTCAGTTTCTTTAACTAAAAGATGAGCACTTAAGATAAAATCCAGCGGCCGTCCTTTTGCATCTTGAGTTTCGTACTCTTCATCAAAGCTTAAGGTACTTTCTTCCCCGGTATATTCTTCCTTCCAAGCTGCCATAATATCTTTGACTACTTGTCTAGTTATTGAATCATAAGCTCCTTCAGTGATGGGCTGCATATCATATGAACCGGGTGTGAATCCTTTCATATTATGTATGCTGTTATTTCCTTCCCTATCATTCTCCCAAGATCTAAAGATCATGTTACCGTTATCGTAAGCTTCTCTTTCAATATTTGCCAGATAATTATCCTCGTTCACATTCGTGGTTCCACTCATGTTTTCTAATCTGCCTTCCAAATTTTGCATGTGGTGGATCATTTCATGAGCAAAGGACCTTAAAACATCCTTAGGATGACGTCTGGTGATATAAAGTGTAATTACCTTATTGTTAGGATCGTAATATGCGGTTCTCCCTAATGTAACTTTAGCATTTTCTTCATCCTCTACGAATTCAATTCTAGGTGCAGGAGTAACGTTTAAACCTTGTTTAACCATAAAAGCAACCAGTTCTATAATATACGGTCTTAATTCCTGCTCTACTTCGGCGTAACTTGGTGTAGTCTGTACGGGATTGTCTGCAGGTTCTCCTACAGAGTATAAGTCTTCATTTAAATTCTCTTTTACTGCTCTGTATCCTGAACCGTAAGGTATGGCAGATCCTGCTTTCGGTTTAGGTGCTTCAAAGAGGTCAGGGTCGTTATTATGTCCACATACACTGCCGCCTGGTAGTGTGTTATGGCAGACATATAAATCATCCCCGCCATCTGCTATCTTCCATGTCCATCCGCACTTATCACAGATAACTTCTGTGTCTGTTACTAATTCATTAATTTGAGCATCAGGTAAAATAGCAGCTACTAAATCTCTTTTTTGTTCAAACTTTACACCAGGTATTGCTTTAGAAATAAAAGCTTTATATAATTGATCTCTTTGAGTACCAAAATCTTCTCCTTGTTTTTTGGAAGGTGAATATAAAATTACTTTGGCTTTTTGTTTTTTAGTATATTTTTTAACTATATCTACTATAGTAGCCATTACTCTATACATTTCACCTTTATTAACCACTACATTAGCAGTTGAGTAGCTATACCCGCCGACATCTTTAACAGTTGCAGCAAATTCAATTCCTATTGCTTGAATATTTGATGTTGAATTTTCTGGCGTGTATGTTCTTGATTCAAGATCCACACTATACTCTATACCGCTATCAGTTGTAAATTCAACATAAACATAATAACTTTCTCTATCTACTTCTTTCCATTTGTATGGTTGAAGGTTTGCCTCTCCTACTTCATTCAATTCTTCATTTTTAGAATGAAAGTTAATAAACCAGTTTGCTTGACGCTTATCATGCGGGGTAGCGTTTTCTCTATTTTTAAATTTTTTAGCTTTCTCAATAGTAACATCTCCGCCGTATGCTTTTGTAATTTTTGCCTTGAAGGTTCCGGGTGCTCCGCTATTGGTTGATTTTCCTTTGTATGCTTCAGCAACCTTCAGCTTCGGGGATGATATATTAGTTCTAAACTCTGGTTCGTTCTTGCTTTTTCTCTTATAAGCTGTTGTTAGGTATAAATCTCTAAGTCCATCAGAGCCGTAAGCTCCCATCGCTGATGAAATATCTACAAGTCTTGTAAGATGTGTAAACACTCTGTTAGAGTCTTTAGGTAAATCTGCAACCTCATCACCGTATTTATCGTAGATTTTCCCCATGAGTTCTACAATATCATCTTCTGTTAGACCCCTCTCTAGAACTCTTTCTTTAAAATGTTTAGTGAAATTAATATCAACATCTAAATCATTAAACATCTCATCTAACTCTTTCTCTACAGCGTAAAAATTAACTTGTTCCACGATGTATGGTTTTGGTTTCTGCTGTACTTGTTTGTATGCTTCTGTAAGATCTTCTTTCTTTCCTTTAGAGAGAGCCTGAATGTATTCTTTAACGGTTACCCCCTTAGGTAAGAAGGTCTCAATAGCTGCTAGGTCTCTATTTTTAAGTGCGGTTCTTAATCCGGTAGCAGATAATCCTTTTAGGTTCCCGATATTAACCGGAGTTACGTGCCCGTATTTTTCTCTATTCTTTTCAACACTCTTCCAACGATCTTCCTCATCTTTTCCAAAGACGGCAAGGTATTTATTTTCCGGATGTGCTTCCATTTCTTGGTATGCATCCAAGACCGGAGTTGGGTTCTGTGCTAATTTAATCTCAACATTGCTTGGAATTAAGCCTTTGTCTTTGTAAAGTTCCCAAACTGCCATTGCCTGACTTGCATCGACTGGTATTTGTCCTTCCTTTACTCTTGGTTGTTTTGAAACATAAACATAAACTTTATCAACCTTGGGTGCAATTACCTGAATTGCTTTTAGGTGACTGGCATGTGGTGGTTTAAATGCTCCTGGGAATACTGCAATAGTCTGTTTTCCAATTTCAGCTTCTAAGATTGGTCTAATTAAATCTACAATAAATGAACCGTATTTTTCCTCCAAGGTTGCAACAGTGTCTAAAGCCATCTGCTTGTTATCTCCTTTAGGAGTATTAACTTCCCCGGACTTAATGGATACCATTGATTTAAAAATGCCTTTAATTCTATTCTTAGATCTAGGATTTTTTAATTTTTTAAGATCAGCAACTAGATCCTTGAATGATTGGTCAATATTATAATCAGAAAGTAGTTTTTTTACATCAGCCCAGTTGCTTGATTTCCAAACCTCTGTTCTATCAAGTTGTTTATAATCTTCATCTAGGGTTACAATCCTAAGAGTTAAACCTGCTGAAGATAAATTAAATTCATATTCTTGGTTTGGTTCTAATGTGGGTATATTCTTAATACCCATCTTAGTAAGTACCTTATTAGGATCTTCTTCTAGAGTTACTACTTTAACAAGCCCGAGAATCAAACCTTGAATCTCTGCTGGATAATCTAAGAAGGTCTTTTTAAAATCACCTTCTTCTTCTGATAAAGCAATTATGTTGTCAACTTGAACGAATTCACCGGGCATTCCTGCAATAGGATATAAGATTGTTACAATCTCTCCGGTATTCATAGTTTTCTTACCCTTGTACTTCTCACTCTTGAAAGGAACGATTATATCGTCCGGAAGTGATTCTAGGTACTTGGCAAGCTGCTTTTTAAATTCTTTTTTGTCTTCTCCTTCAAAAGAAGTAATTAAATCGATATCACCAAAGTCTTGTTTGGCGGAAGTATTATAAGAGCCGGAAACCTTAGCAGATTTAAAGCCGGGTACCTTACTTAATACCTTATCAATGTATTCCTGAACTGTCTTCTCGACAGCTGATCTTGGTATGCGATTACCTCCTGCTGAACCTGACATTATGCTGTTTTATATTTTACTAAGTTAGAATCATCTGGTAAGAATTTACCTTTTAAACCTAAACGTTCCTGGTTTTTAATCCAATAGTCTTGAAGGTCTTCAGGGATATCTGCCCTGGTTGAATCTAGGATTTTCAAGTACGTATCGTAAATATTATTTAAATCTTGTTCTGATATATTAGATTTTAAATAATCTGTTAATTCAAAATAATCATTAAGAACATCTTGAGTAATATTAGTTCCGTAAAGCTTATTCATTAATTCTAAAGTCTGTTTAGGAGTTTCTGCTTCTACTTCCCTAGTTTCTTTATCAAGGATCCCCTGTCCGTGTTTGAAGACTTTGCCTTTGTTTGTGAATAAAGCTACAAGTAGTTGGGTTCTGTGCAGGCCTTTAACGTTGCCTTTATAGAGATTTGAATAGTAACTGAATCTTAACCATTCTGGATTCCCTACGTTAATATCAATTTGAACGCTTTCTGGTAACTGCTCTCCTACTTGGTTGTACTGAGGGTAGGCAAAAAATAAAGAACCGTTAGAAGCAGATTTAGGATCTGATTCAATCGTTGCGGTTGCTTCATTAACTCTATTTGCTATAAGTTCCAGCATTGCTCTTAGTGCAACCTGGGTTGGAGTAGCTGTCCTTGCTCTCTTAGCAATCTTTTCAGATAGTTGGTTAAATTCTATAGGGTCAATACCCCATCCTTCAAAGTCTGGTTTATCACCATTCATGAAGTTTTTTACATCATAAGATAAATCAATGTCTCCGGAGATATCTTTTTTTCCTGCAGATCCTAATTTCTCAAAGGATTTAAATGTAGAGGCCTTCCTAGGAAAAATATCCCCAAGTACCTCTACAAATTTCTCCATTGTAGGTTCTATGTTTTCTTTTTTAATTGATGCGGTTGTTCCAAAAACATTACCGCCCTCATTTAGGATTTGTTTTAAAAGAGAGGTAAGCTTGATCATATGTTATAAATATCATCCTTTCAGTTTGATGCTGGTAGGTAATATTTCTGTGTGTGGTTTAAGTTCTGGATGTTTTATTTTAAAGATTTCATACAGGTGCTTGAAGATTCTTTTGTTTTCTTCTAGAGGTTCTGTTGTTTCTTTAATCTCCCATCCTTTACCCTGCATCTTGTCTGCTTTCTTACTTTCCCCTCTAGTCATTGCTTTTAGCCATAAAATGCCCATGCGGTCAATTGGTCTATCAAAGCATTCATTCCAGCCGGTTGCATAGCAGGCAAGTTGTAGGTCGAAAGTATCATGAATAGCGTTTGAGGTTTTAATATCAAGCAACCAAAGTTCCCCTTCAATCTCAACGATTAAATCGGCGGTACCTGCAATCATTAATTCATCAGAGAAGATATGAACCTCAGATTCTACTAATGTTGGTTTGTAAGTCTCCCAGAATTCAACAAATTTTAAAATCATCTGCCAAACCTTAAGACTGTATTTAGTAGTACCCCATTCATTTAACCAGTGAACTTCCTCTCCTTTTAAGTAAGCTTCAACAGCAGTATGAACCTGGGTACCTTCTTCCCCGGCACGTCTCATGATGATATCAGCGTTTGTACCCACTTCTTTTAACCAGGTTTCAAAAAATTTGTCTTTGGGGAAGTATGATAGTACAGTAGTTACAGAAGGATAGTAAAGCCCTTCTTTTCTCTGGTAGTATCTAGAGTCCTGCAAAGTGATTTGACGAGCGGTTGAATCTGGATGGATTAACCTTTGAACTCTTTTGTCTTTTACGTTTTCGTTTTTTTCAATCATAATTGAAACTTTTTTTCCATCAATACCCTAAAGGTAAGCGGTAGGCTTTTATGTAATAATTTAGTGAATTCTGTGAAGCCAAGCTCGGAAGGATCTTTTTGATTAAGATCAACTAGAAATACTTCTTTGCCGTGGTTTAATAAGGTTTGACAATACTCTAAGGCTTGTTTTAGTGCATCATCATCTAATGCAATGAAAACTTGTTTAACACTAGAAGATACTATCTTTTTCATTAATTTTTCAGGTAATGTTTTACCTAAGAGTGGAATAGCATTTCGCTTGATTGCCATTGCATCAAAGGTTCCTTCACATAATACAATCGGACTATCCCAGTTGATTAGTAAGTCAAAACCGATAATATTTTTAGATGCTTGTGGGTTTTTGTATTTAATGTCTGTAGGCCCGAAGTTACGGCCTACAAAGTAATTTAAGGTTCCATGTTCATCGTAACTAGGAATAATAATCATATCCTTGTAACGACCTGATGCACAGTATCCTAAGTTATAACGCTTGATATCAGTTGGTGTTATATTTCTCTCTTTTAAATAACGGAGAGCCTGTCTAACAGTAACATCCTTAGTATCAGCATCATACAGTGCTTTATACTCCTTAGGTAATGCTAATGCTTCTGTTTTAACTCCGTGCTCTTCTTGAAAGGAAATCTTAACATAAGACTTAAGTTCTTGAATTTTGTGATCAGGAGCAGAAACGGCTTTAAATAAACTAACTAATTTTTTACCCTTCTTATTGCAGACCCAGCAATGCCAGTGGTTGATCCCTTCCTCATTCTCCTTAAAGTTAACTTCTAACTTTGGTTTGTAATGATTACAGAAAGGACATGGGTAAGAATAATTATCCCCTGATGTAGGTTTTCCTGCTCCTATAACACTATTTACTAGATTTACTAGTAGATGATTGATCATTAATTAAATATACGAACTTAACCGGGTAAGAGCAAGTCTTTTCGAAAAATTCTCGACATTACATTATCATTGTATGAGTCTGTTTCAAGTACGTCATATTTGCATTGGTATGCAATTTCATAATAAGTTAATTGTTTTTTAGTAAAGCACAACTTTAAAATCTGCCTTTTAAATTTATCTTCTCCAATCTCCTTAACTTCTGCAAGGAGTGGTTTACAGGACCCCCAGTATTCTCTCCAGTTAGATTCCTTACTGACTTTTTTCTTAGTAGGTTTTCTCCCTGGGCCGGATTGTTCTGAGATTTCCTTCTTTGTTAGTCTCTTGGTGAGAGTGTTGGTGAATATCTTTCTACCGATGTAAAACTTACCAGTCTCAATATGTGTTATCATATAAACAAACCCAACTGCTTTTTCATCGAACTGATATTCTTCTGTAACTTCTTTATTTTCGTAAAACCAATTAGGCATATTTTTATCTATCAATATTGATTATTATGTTTGTATCTGTTACGTTGTTTAACGGTAATGGTTTTGAGAGCTTTGCTACTGCAATCAAATCTTGTGCTTCATTGTAAAGCCCTACTGTTGTAACGTAAGGATTAAAATATGAACTTGCAGCAAAATCATGTATTATTCCTTCTGATGATCCTGAAAGTAAGCTTGGGTTTAGGCTAAAATTATATTCAGTAGCATCTACTGTACATTTGTATTGGGTTTCAAAAATAGTGTAGGAGCTAGAAAAAGAACAGGTGACGTTACTGCTGGTTATGAAACTTGTTATAAAATTAGTATCATTACCCCCATAGGTATCAACTCCGTAGTTTGCAAATCCGTAAAGAGATCCTGAAGATGCATCTGAGGTTATTACTACTAATCCGTGCTGGTATGTAATGATTCCGCAGATCTCATTCCCGACTGTTATTAAATTTCCATTTCCATCATCAGTGACACTCCCTGACGGTCCTTGCATCCTAAATGAGCCTGGCTGTATTTTCTCTCCAAATAACTTACTTGGTATCGAAACAACACCGATAATTGCATCTGAGGATGTTGGAAAGTATCTTTCGTATGTTAATGTATTTTCTAGGTAATTCTCATACCTCCCAGCACTTGAGGCTGATCCTACTAAAACATTACCTGCTGCATCATTACCCGATATTGTAAAAGGTACTGATACTGGATCTCCATAACTCGAACTAAGGTAGTTGGAGAAGTACAGTTCTTTGATAGAATTATAAATTAACCTGCTATACTCAGAAGTTACTTGCCCGGTTGTACTTTCGCTTAAGGAGAATAAACCTTGTATATTCTGTCCTAGAAATCTATCAATACCGACATCCGACCCTGTAAACGCAGCAGCACCCCTAAAGGTAAAGCCTTTATTTACCTCAAAGGGAGTGACTATGATGTCGGAAGCTAGTAGTTGTTTGTATGCGCTCATTCATTTTAGAAATCAAGCTTAACTCTAACTAGAGATTCTTTTGTAAAGTCTTTAGTTAAAGGTTTAGACAATTTTGCTACTGCTAATAAATCATTGGTATCGTTATAGAATCCTACAGTTGTAATGTAGGTCTGCGGTGAATTAATAAAGGAACTGTATAAAACATCTCCGGTTGATCCTGAGATAAATGAT
>Ga0247836_1003913_pt1 | contig 19265 bp, 14 predicted proteins | sample LaCruzMarch2015__4_FD_187116 | JGI IMG/M metagenome (GOLD analysis project Ga0247836, IMG submission 187116) | Freshwater microbial communities from meromictic Lake La Cruz, Castile-La Mancha, Spain - LaCruzMarch2015_14m | ecosystem: Environmental > Aquatic > Freshwater > Lake | place: Spain... | reverse complement strand
TTCCTAGGAAGGATACTAACCCAGTTATATTTTTAAGAAAATCATTGATCATCTATTGAAATGGGAGAACTAATTGATAAGAAATAACATAGTCTTTGCTTGCTTTAATATCCTCTATTGCCTTTGAAGCTCTTTAAAAGCATTTAAATCCTTATTCATATTTTGATTATTTACGAGCAATAGATATTCTTTGAACTATTTATGCCTTTTTGTGAAATAATTTCATAAAATTAATAGAGAAAAAAGAGTCGGAGTTGGCGCGCTATGTCAGTATTTTGCTTGTCTTTAATTCTAATTCTTTTAGTTGTTTTTCTTAGAATAGGGTAATCTTTGGTTTGTTTATTTTTTTTTGCGAAAAATCTCTTCTTCGTTATTTTTTCTTTTGTAACGAAGAATAACTTTCGATAGCTTATGTATTTAATGATTTTTTTCTTTATATTTTATGATTTTGTTGCATACTATCCATTTTACTACATAGTTAAATAAATAAAAATGGCTAAATATTCTACATATCTTCAATAGTTAACTTTATTTCTTCTTTAAACTTATTAAATATTGTATTGGCAAATTATTTCTCCAATTTTACTATCTAAGAGCTTACTTTTTTATTATGATTTACAACTTAAGAATTAAAATACTTTTTCATTCTCTAATTATGCTTTGATATAATTCTATCATAGACTGCGTTTAACTCCTCGCAGTTAGGTTTTGTTTAAATCTTTTGATAAATCATCGAATTATAAGCAATGCAAACAATATGAAGATAACTGCTTATAGATTTATTTAAGATTAGAAAATATAAAAGTAGGATCAATCTTCATTTTTTTCTTTTGGGGAACTCTTTAGCTAATTAAGCACTTAGCATATTAACTATTGAAGAAACAAGTTCTTCTTTTATCTGCCTTTCTTATCGCTTAAACTTGACTTACAAATATGCTTAGCTTGGAGGAATATCAATAGGACAGGGCACAATTTACATCTTTCTTAGAGCATCCTTTGTTAATGCCTCAACATTAAAATCCGAATCTTTCTCAGCATCAAGAGCGATCTTTTAGACACATTTTTCAGCGGTAGCAATTTGAGCAACTACAACGAGTCGATCATACATCTTTGTCATTTCATCTACAATAAGAGCAGGTTTCATATTTAAAGATCTGCTATGTATTCCTGCTAGACTGAAGATAATTTACTCTTCATATGCTCGGACATATGGAAGATGAGGTGTTTTTATTTATCGTTCTGTGAGAATAGTTATCTGCTGAAGGGCAGAGTAAAGAGAATTCATAAGCTTAGGATCCCGAGAATTAAGAAGCTTTGTAACATTGCGGATCACTTCTTGCTTTTTACGGAGATAAATTGCCTTGTATTATGAGAGTGTTTTTATAATTTCAGTTTTCACACTTTCATCTCTTTTGACAGTTTCAAAACGTATTTATGTATCTTCTCCGTTATTTTATTCGTTCTAAGGTCTTCTAACTGAGAGTTTAGGTAGCTAGGATAAAAAATCTGATTTATCTTTTTTTTCATCCTTTTTTGTAAATTTATCAAAACTCATCTGTTTATTTTCTCTTGAAGGCTGTTGAAACGTATCATATTCGGAAGGAAATTCGAAAGATATATCAAGCGATCTTTCCAAAGCCTACTCCTTGAGCTAGTTTACCATTATATTGGCAAGGAATTGAGTGACCTCAGCAGTTTGCTTTTCATAGAGTTTCTTCTTTTCATACTAGGGTAAGAGCTCCCAAAGATCAGCTTTCCAAGAGATGTTGTCAGAGTCAATACTATAGTCACTTTAAACCTCATATTGACCACCCGTCTATTGTCTCATTGGAGTATTTGAATACGGTCTACTACCCATTCTACTCTATAGTTATGCAATCATCTTTTTTAACTCTTGCCCTTGCTCACTTAACCTTTTCTACATTTCTGCTCTGAGGTTTACCTCTTGCTTAAGTAGCTCTTCAGATAATTTTACTTCATATTATTTTCTTATTCTTGAGGCTTCATCTAAATGTGCCTTTCCTGTCTTAAAATTCTCCAATTGAACTAAAACACTTTTAAGAACATTATCTTCGAGCTCATCAGCATATTTTTGATTTGGAAGGATATCTTGCCCAATAGTCATGAAAGATAATAGTTTTTGAAGCTTTGATTGGAACTGGTCCCCACATAGCATTTTATTTATCTATATCTTAAAATTTAGATAGAGTTATCTATTTTTAGCTGGACCGCCAGTAGCAGGCTTCTTGGCAAGGAGGCGGGAAACATTATCTCTTATACGATTCAAATTTTCTTTTTCTTTTAATAATGTAGGATCTTCTTTGATTTGAAGTTAATTTTTTCCAATCTTGGCTAATTATTCAGCATACTTTAAAGTTTTAATGATATTTGTCTTCATTCTAAAGCTTTTAGAGGCAGATAGAGAATGCGATAGAGATTATCCCTATATTCTACTTTTTTTAAAGCGATTTTGACTTTTACTAAGACTATTGCCACTCTATTCTTCGAATACTTATTCATAGACTTACTCGATACTTTCTCTACTTTTACGCTGACTTGCAGAAATTTATTATCCAATTTAATCCCTCATTGATCTACTAGAAGAATGTTGAATGGATTCTTTAATGTCTTATCTGATGGATTATTTGATTTTCCCAGAAGATGAGGCAACAGATTATCTGATAGATTCACGAATTGATTCCTTTATTACATAAGAATCTCCAGCTGATGATTATCTAATAATAGACTATCCGATTATAGATTATTTTATCATCGATTCATAAGCTCCCGAAAGTTTTTAAAAGGATTCATTTCCATAGTCGTCAAACTATTCATTTATCTCCTCAGAAACCTAAGAATTTTAAGATTTTTTCACTTTTTTTTGATATTATTGAGGCTTGATTTTTTCTCCTGCTGTTGTTGTACGTCCCATCATTTGCTTTAATTTAGCTTCTGCTGGCCCAATACTGGTTGCTTATTTTATTACAATTTTTTCTGGTTTTATGACTACCTAGGGCTTTAGTCCTTTTTTTATGAGGGCTGAGAAAATATTGTTCTTATCTTTAGCAAGTTCGAGTGGCCCTGAAAGTTAGAAATGAACTGGCTCTGATTTTTTAAATGCAGGCTTTATACCTAAATCTATCGATTAAAGGTAGGTAAAAGAGGGAGCAGCTTTCTTTACATTTTTAACTTCATCTTTTTTGAATATAACGGTCTCAGGATACTCTTTTCCCAAGGAATGATTATAATCTTTTTGTGGGGGCTCATATGGTGTTGAAATAGTTTTTGCCAAAGATGCTTGGTGCTGACTCAATGGCTTTTTCAATGTTTTATTTTATAGAAATTGAGGTGAGAGCATCTAAACATGCAGGTTGTCAATATCAATGAGCTTATACTTGGATCCTTGCTGCATCTTGTTTAAATTTCCTGAAGCATTATTAGTGAACTGAAGCGAATTACGACTTAGCATCGTACCTCTCGAAACAATAAATTATTATAACTGAGCCATAATCTGATAACAGTATATACTACCATAAACAATAAAACATCTATTCGATTTCTGAATACTTTAAGGCTACTGGTATTTCTTCTCAAGATATATTTGTGAGTAAAAAATATTTTTGCTTTTGATGACTTTTTGTAATAAGACTCACAGCTAATCAGAAGACTATCAGAGAACTGTACACTTTATTAATAGTTTGGAAAAACTTTTTATTGATGTATTGAGCATATATAATCTAATAATGATTACTCATAATTCTTCAAGTCCAGCAGCAGCGAGCAAAGCCAAAGTGTTAGTCCTCGAAATTGGAGAAAATATAATAAGTGAAGGGCGAAAGAACATGTTTAAAAGTCATAAATTACGCAAGACTATTCCTATTGAATCTAAGCAAACAAAAGCTGTCAATTTCCTATAAAATTTTTAATTGAGAGAACTTTTATATTCGGGAGCTTCTCAGGACATGATATCTAGCACGAAAAATCGGCATGAACATCAAAGTGCATACCTTGTCTACAAGCAAAATCAACGAGAAAAAAGTCTTAGGAATAATAATAAAATTAGATCCCTAAAAACTAAGAATCAAGCTAGTACTTTAATAAGTAAAAATCTCAGCTCTTAATCTTCAAGAACTCGTAAAATGAGTATGGTTCTTTTGGGAGAAACACTCTCTGAAGAAACCGAAGAAACTGCTATTTCCAGTTACGGTAAGCGAGTATATATGAAAACTTCAGAGGGCAAAAGGCAAGCAATCGATCCACAAACATATTTTAGCAGAATCAAAGATAAAATTTTGAATTTACAGCAGTCTGAAGCAATAAATCAACCGGTAGCTTATGGAGTTTACGAGACCGATTTTAGTACTTTGCCAATAAGTGTAATACCTCCCCGTCCAAACACAATAAAATCACGGAGAAGTAACTTCATGAAAAGGGAGTTACTGCGTGTGAATTTATAGGACACAGATCAGTGCCGCCCTTGGACGTCCAACAAGAGCGATCTCATCGACCAGGAGTGATTTAATAACATACGCTGCATAATCAGATTAAAATATCAACCATAATGATTTCTCCTCGGAAGCCTCAGGTCAATATTAATGGCTAGCATTACTACTACCACATCTCATTTTTGAAGCTGAGTCCTGCAGTAGCTGTTTCTTCATAGTCTTTTCTCCGCTTCTCTATCCATAAGGGTATGCATTCGCCTATTTAGGAAGGCAAAAATTCGAAGAAGGATCATAGCTTTCATGGTAGCTAACTTCTGAAGGCTTAAGCTTCAACAAAAATCATCTGAACTTCGCAGTATTTAATTATGATGGCAAAAAGCAAGAAGAGTTTACCCTCAAGCTAACAATAGTTTCATCTTAAGGCGAGACGGTATTAGATCAATGCATATTGGACTATGGTGCCTATATTTCGGCTTTAAAGTCATTGGAAACTAAACATTTTATATCCTAATGTACCATGGAATCGGGGGCTATTTTACATATTGAGGTCTTTGTTGAGCAGACTAGATACGCACTCGAAAAATTGGTTAGAGAATCAGGGACTGGAAAAAGTAGAAATGATGAAAGCTCTCGATCGGCCATAATTAAAGTAAGTGACAAGAGAATTGATAAATCATTATCTCCAAAAAGAGGTAGAGAAAATCCCTTTAAAAGGCTTTCTCCAAAGCGATAGAGAAAGGCTTTTGGTGATTAATCCAATAACAGTGCTGAATTATCTATAAATATAGCAAACATTAGTCCACTTAAAAGCAGTGAACAAAAAATTTAATAAAGCCTAGTTATCAATAGAGATTGGCCCAAAGAATAAAAGATCTAATAAATTGGAAAAGAGAAAAAATAAATTGAGAAAGAAGAAAAAATTGTTGTCATTTAGTAGCCTCATAGTTAGAATTATGTGATAGGATAATAATTTACTCAAACAATATAATTGTCTGATAACAATTTTCAAACAAAATAGGAAATATAATAATAGAAAAAAATTGAATAGCAAGAGGTTATAAAAGAACAAACACCTCAAAGTAAAATTTAGGAGACTAAATAATGCTCAATTCCACCATAAAATATGTAAAAGGACGAAATAAAAATTTAAAGTCAACAAAGGAAAGATTTCTTCGAGGGTAAATCATTAAAATTCAAATTATTCTTTATTGCGGTTATATTGATTAGCTTAATACTTTAAGGTGTCCTATAAAGACGAGAAAATCCGAATTTGATTCCCCAGCCAGCTAATAATCAAACATTATCGAGTAAACCTCAAACAACTAAAAAGAGAAATATAAGCTCTAAGATTAAATCTGAGAAAGTGAAGAAAGGAAAAATTATTAGATCCATATGATAATATATTTAAGCTATAATATTTTAAATGGGACTTACTCAAGCAAAAGTAAACAGAGAATAGTAACGCAAGCCAGATGCTCAAGACTAGAATAAGGAAAAGGTTATTAGAGTAGCATCTATTTTCCTGGGAATGAAAGAGGTTTAGAAATGCACTGAAGGACAAATCGATGATTTTCTATTAGCAAAAGGGCTAACGCGTGAGATGATCTAATAGGCTAAAAGACGTTACCAGCATTAGGTGTAGCTTAAATTTTCAAGGCTTTATCCTAACATTCAAAAACTTCCTCCTCCAGCCGTTTATAAAAAATGATCCTTTTTACACTATGTTTAAACATATGGCTCTCAGACGATCAGTTACCATTAACCTAAGTATAAGCTGATGAATGAGTTAGTAATTTTTGCTGAAAATTTAATATAATGGAGCGACCTAAAGACAAAGGAAAGGAAAGAGCGGGTAAGACTTGTTTCACTGTTCTTCAGACGAGCGAGTGCCTCAAGATCGATAAAACAAAAATCAACTTCTGCAAGTATCCAATTTTTGCTTCCTCTTTCAAGCAACTCTCTGCATTGGTCGAATTAATGGACTACTTTTAATAAGGACAGAAAAGGTAATTTCATTTACTACGACTTCGTACTCGTGTTTCTCCTTTCCCAAATAGTGAGAAATTCAATTTGGACAAAATATTTACTGTGAGAGCAGTGGAAGGAGGTGAAGAAGTTTCTTAGCTTTAGCTGCCGATTAGAGACGGAGAACCAACCAATATTTTTGTGAGAGCAAGTATTCCGTAATTGGAGGTTTCTACCTAAATAAATGGTTTTTTATAGTTGCAGGTTGATGAACTGATTCCATTAATAGTCCCTATTATGAGCAAAGGAGAAGTCCCACAAATTGTGTGTTTAAAATAGCTGGAAGATAGGCAGTCAGGTGCTCGTATAATAAAGATTCCAAGCAAGGGAATTATGAAGATCCCGTTCAAAAACTGTTCGAATATCAATTTCTCTTTTGAAATTAAAATCATTGGAAGAGATCCCGAAAAACCTGATGCAGATGGAGTGAGGATTAATGTATTTCCTAATCAACCCTTACCAGAAGATAAAGGAAAGCCAAGAGACCTTATTTTGAGAGTAGACGCAAACTCTGCTTTTTGTGTGCAACTTGAACTAGAAAATTTTCGGAAGGATAACCCAATTAGGGTAGCTCGAAGGATTTTGGCTTTACAAGTGCAGGGAACAAAACTTTTATTCCCATTCCCACTTTAAATCATTATCTCTTCATGATAAAGACTATATTCAAAACTAACAGATGATTGCTAATAAAGGTCGATATTTTTATACTTTTTCTCCCAAGCTTCGAAGACCTCCTCGTCCATTAAATGACTCATCAAGCAATCTTGACATAGAAATAAATTGTTCAGGAGAAGTCAGAAATTCTCGCTTAAATTTACATAGGGGGTAAATATAGGCGCTTGAAAAAATAGAAAAAATAGATAAAATTTAGCTTATGAGGCTAAAATTTGAGTTAGCTGCAGCAAAATAAGAAATTATCTCATTAAAAAAGGCCTTATCCATTACAAATCATTAGTCTTCATATTAAATGAAATCTATGGAAGAGGAAATACATATTTTACTCGAAAAGAATAGGAATTACGAAGCTTAAAATATCAAACTAAAAGAAATTATTAAGTTTAAAGAAATTTAGGTTCTTTCTAAATAATCAAAATCTCTTTTGTAATTCTAAAAATTAAATCGGGAAGAAATCCTAAACCATAAATAAAATGATTCATATTTGAGTAATATCGATGTAAAAAGATATCATTAACTCAAGAAACCTTTTAAATAAAGCTCATAAGAGCAACTTATTCGGGCAATTGGCTAAATGTATCAAAAATTTAATGGATACAAATATAAATCTCTCAATTAATTATGGAAATGGTTGAAAAGCTCAATTTGCCGTTTAGATAGAATGAGAAAATGGAGAAAAGAAGCTCGATAAGCTCTCAAGATCGGTGAAGATTCTAGTCGAGCTCAGCTTGTGACCTTACTAAAAGATGCAGTGATTTTTATAAATTGATGCAGTGGAAAGAAAATCAAAGTCTACGTGAGACCTTGCGAGAAGCCGAATTTTCCTAGAGATACTGAAGAAGTTTGTTAAAATTTCGTTAGTTGAAGAGCACCTTGAGAAACCAATTTTCATTTTATTGTTTTCCAGCTTGATTTCGATACCAGAATAATAGCTCAGTCAGAAGAGGAAGTGCAGAATGCTATGTTGTTCTTAAAGTTCCTATCGGCTCCATATAGCTACATGCACGTCGAGATCTTGGCTACTCTTCATCTGGTTCAGAGGGGATAGTTCTAATGCGTTAATAATGCGAAGGTTTTAAAGTTGGAAGGGAAGATTAAGTTTTAATTCTTTGAACTCTATGACTGTTACTATAAGTAAGTCTGACAGAGGATTCTTTTGTTGTTCTGCCACTAGCTTCTTCTGCTTTTCTTAGCAGTTCATCCATTCTCGAAGTTCCACATTTATCACCTCTCATAATTTATTTTAATTCAATCTGCTTTGCCCGAATTCTTTGCCCATATTAAATATTGCGAGTTCGATGCAGCTTGAGACTTGTTTATAGCTTTTCAAATCCTCCTCTAAAGAATTTTTGATAGTCAGTCCATTTGTCTATCTAATTTCTCATCTTTCCTTCAACTTGAAGTTGAAACCATTTTTATTGTTGTTACAGTCTCTGTTGATATTGCCCTGATTGCTCTTTGATTTTTTGCAACTTCTCAATATATTCGGAAGATTGCTTTGCAAGAATTGTCTTTTTAAGTACGATAGTCCCTTTTATTTTGGAGTCTAAGCGACTATTAAACCGTTAGAACACTGATTTCAGTGGTGGTGAAGATGGCTCTACGATTTAAGTTGTGTATATCGACTTCATTTATTAGTATATAAAGCATAAGTGGCTGTAATTAAAAGAAGGAAGAATAAACGTGCCAGATTGATGAAATAAGGAAAATAACTTATGGTATAAGAATCAAATTATGTTTATCAATTAAATATGACCAATATATTTGTACAATTTGCAATTGCTTATGGGATACTATTTTTGCTTAACCTTTAAAGACTTCTCGTAACTTATTATACTATGTTCTAAATCTTGTATCTTTGATTTCTGCTATCCTTTACACTTATTTTTAGTTAATTTTATTATGCAGGGAGAGGAAAGCAGTGAGGCTCCATAGTTCTCGCTTTCCTTTATGCGTGAAGCTCGTTAACTAAGTCTACAGTAACGTAGACTAAGCTTCGAAATCCTACGTGTTCAGGCAGTATAAAAACTTCGTTCGATACAAAATATTTGGTTAATGACACAAGCAGAGCTCGTAGATTACTTCTCTAATTATCAATTGCTTCCTCAACCAACTTTTACACTTCAAGACCTTCTTGCACATCTTGATCTCAAACTTGTGAAAAATTAAGGCAAAATATTTTTTGGACTCGTTAAAAATAGAAAACGGCAGGGAGCCGGAATTAGTGTCTCTAGGGAAGGCAAAGTCTATGAAGGAGAGTATGATAAAAATTAAAAAAATGGAAGGGGAGTATAAATTTATCCGAATGGGAATCTTTATTTAGGCGATTTTTCAGCAGGAAAAAAGCATGGAGGTGGAAGATTTTTTTGGTTTAGTTTATCTCCTTCTGGAAATACACGCCAACAATTTGTAGAGCATTATGAAGGATAATGGTGGGGTGGGCTGCCTGACGGGTTCGGTTCACATCAAAAGATAAATGGTGACTTGTATTCTGGGTGCTTTAAAAATGGACTGAAACATGGAGAAGGAACATAGCTTTATGGAAATGGGGATTTTTATAAGGGATAATTTGTTAATGGACTTGCATAAGGATATGGATAGTATACATGGGCAGATGGAAGTTTCTTTAAAGGTGATTTTCAGCAAGGAAAACGTAGTGGATATGGAGTCTGGCAAGCAGGAAAGAATAGTATTGAATCTTATAAAGGACATTTTCATCTTGATATGAAAGCAGGATATGGAGTTTATACTTGGCAAAATGGATGGAGTTACAGAGGAAATTTTGAAAATGATACAAGACATGGATATGGTGAGCTCTATCAAAGTGATAATCTCTTAAACTATAGGGGCTTTTGGGATAATGGACAACAAGTGGGACAATAAAATCCTCTTCAAGCTGATAAAGCAAAATTATAGAGGCAATATAGTACAAAAAGTGGAAATCAGCAAGGTATTAGAAACACCCTTCCTGTTAAAAATAATAAGGATAAATAGTAATTGATCTAACTTTTCTCGATAAAAAAGAAGGCTTTGAGTAGTAATCGAGTAGCACAAATAGATACTTTCTAAACACCTAACAAAAGTAACTCTAAAGATCTTGCTCTAGCAAGAAGACCATGGTCTACAAACGGTAAAAAAGTAAGACGAGCATGCTCAATTAATGTTTCCTCAGCCCAAAAGAGTAGAAAGCCTAGTGAAAAAACTAGCACTGCAGCTGCTTCACAACAAAGAGTATTTATTGGTACAATTAAATCTAATCTCTTCGTACCTGGCCGATACTCCTCAAAAATATAATGATTTATTTGTATCTTCCACTAACACTATCATTCAAATCATTTTGAATCATCGCCTCTTAGCTCTCTTAGTAATTGGTAGTACTCTTAATCAGCAGGGTAAATTTGTATTTTTTCAAGAAGCCGCCATCCTGCTATACTGCATTATAAATCTAATCTTTCCGGAGTAACGAATTTACTTCCAAAATAGCTTATACGCTTTATTTAGGCCTTTAAGACTTAAATATGATGAAAATTTTTGCTTTCACTAAACCTTTTGAATTGTAGATACATGCTCTAGGCTTAAGTTGTATTAGATCGAATGGGAAGGTATTTTTCATATTGTTCAGTAATGAAATCCTTAAATTTTTGTTTTACTTTTATTTGTGGAAGTCTCTATTATAGTCCATACGACTGTTAATTAATAAAGCGTGGAAGCTCTTCTCCAATCTAATCATTACGATAGAAACTTAAAGAATATTTTGAATTATTAAATGTAGATTTTAATTGTTACAATAGCTTTGGTTTTGTTGGAAATGGCAAGTTTCTGAGGCCAAGTTTTACTAAAGGCTCCACAATTAGAGGTGAGAGAAAATTATAGTTAGAAATAAAGTTTTACCAAAATTCTTCACTAGTCTATGCCTTGAATGATAACATCAGGGCCTTTAGTTAAAAAGTAATTCTTTATTGAGAATTTTATCTAAGTAAAAATTTAAGTTCCTTCTTGTAATATTTCATAAAATAACCCTCATATCTTTAAAGGAGTCCTTTTTATTTTCCGATAATTTTGCGAATTTTATCAAATTTACAATTTTTAATAAAGAGATAATTACGAAATTCTTAAAATTTATCGTATACTTGTTGATTTAACTCCAATGTTTCTCTAGTTGTCAACGTATTATGTCCTTTCTATAAATTTAAAAGCCCTAAGAGAGCTCTTACGACCAAATACATACATCTAATTTCAAGGTGAGATTGGTCAAGACTTTGCTCACTAAGTAAAATGACTCCAGGAGCAAAAGTACCTTCTATATCAGCATCTGCCACAATCAATATATCTATTTTGTTTATATGATCCTTGATATTTTCAGAATGAAGTCTGCGAAAGAGGTCAATTATATAGCTATGCAGTTTATTAACACTTCGAATAAATCTATGGGATTCAGTAGGTTTGCAAAAATAACGTACCAAAAGTTCGGATTAAATTTGAAAATGCGCATATGTTGGCTGCAGTTAAATCATAGAGGAACAAAATAAAAATAGATGATGAATAGATGGCAATTTTTACTTGTAAAAATGTGTATTAGCCTTTTTACGTTGAAAATATTGGGTTGTCGAGTATGACATACTCATTGTTGATTATCCAATAGCACTGCAGCTTGATATTGTTGATTAGTTTAGTTTAAAAGATTTATTAAGGGAACTGCTAGCAAGATCAAATAAAAATGGATATTTGGGATACTAATTTGCTGAGCATAATCTTTCTAGTGATTTAGCTGAATTAGAAAAAACCTCAAAAGTATCTGGATGAATAACTTCTAGCCTTATTTGACATTAATTCATGCAATTAAAGCAAGGCATAAGTCTTTATGCTTCCAAAAATCCACTTGTACTATATATAACTTGTTGCCTTAAAGAATATTTACGGTGCTCATCCACCATAAAATATGTCGATAATCCACAATTTAGGAAAGAGTAGAGGCTTTAGAATATTACCTATATGTTGTTTCTCCCATTTTAAGCAAGTAAACCTCGAGGAATCTCAATGATATGTTTATTATAGCGAACTTATGTATATTCAATAGCCCTTCCATTGACAGCAAGATACTTTATACCTCCGCCGTTGTAATTAAGAGGAAGGAAAATTTGTGACTCAGGTAAATGTTACAACCAAAATGAAATATTCACGATTCCTTGATAAGAATTTCCTTTCATTAAGCTCAAAATCAGCCTATAGTTGATGTCTCGTAGATATTCAAGAGCTGTTATTCGACTTGCTACTAATTTTTCTCTTGAAGAATCTTCAATGAGGTTGCTGTGTTAGTTAAGTACTACTCATATGGTACATGCTATTGTGATTTTCCAATTAGACTTGGGGGCTCGGCTTCTTCATCCATGGGATCATCGTAATTCGATGTAAGAAGAGATGGAGGGTGATTAGTTTCTCCAAGGTACTTATAGATCTTGAAAAGTCCGAAAAAGAAGGCTCCAAGACCTACTGCTCCAAGGGTAAGTCTTACTTCCTTTTTTTACAATAAACTCATTAATATTATCCGCTAACTTATCGTTTTCTTTCTAGATGTGCTCTAAACTCTTTGAAATCTATCAAAAAAGAACCCCTACCTTTCTCGCATAGATTACAGCCCTTACTGCATCTCTAATCATGCTCATCAAAATCAATAATGAGAACTGCGAAATATATCAAGACCTCATTGGATTCTATCGAATGGTGGCCGTATTAGGTGGAGCATAATTGGGATTAAAACTACTCTTATTCGTCGTACTATATGTAAGAAATCGGCAATTAGCTCATACATATAGTACTATCGTGCTAATTTGTATAGCTTGTACGCATTTAGCCCTTTGGATATACTCGATCACTCTATTGCAACGATCATAAATCAGTAATTGTCAGCTCCGCAATGAGTTTTTCATCAAAAGCTATGTATTTATATATGGTGCTATGCTTGTTGGAGGATTAGCATTCTTTCTAATTCTTATAATACCAGCAGCAGGTGTAACTTTCTTAGCTGTTCGTAATATGAGAAAAGAAAAAGAGGAAGAAAACTAAATATGAGGAATAATACAAAAATATATGATATTACTGTTAATGATCATTTTAAATATTCCTATTTGTAAAAAATTGTCGATATTGGAGAAATATCTTTGAATTTTTAACTTTTTATGATTTCTCTTTCTATTGAAAATAGATATGAAATAATATCGAAAATGTTCTTATATTCATTCTATTTGTTTCAGTGATTTTTATGCTACTAAGGTACTATTATTGTTGCTATACGAAAAAAAGAATGTTTAATGAATAAAAGATTTAAAAAGAGCAAATAAGAAATATATTCAATTTACCTAGAGAAATATACGATCAACAAATATTTCACCTATGACTTAAAGAAAACTTTCAAAAAGGGCTTAAAAATTATGAATTTACCATCTATTATAGGTTTTGTCGCTCAAGTTTGCCTCTTTAAGTAGTTGAGTGAAATAGTGTGTTAATGCATTAGCTTATGAACTATTTCTATAATTGTTTATTAGTCTGCAATGAAATTATTAGAGAGTTCCCCTAAAATTGCATAAATTGAAGCTCGACTTAGCAAATATACATACTTGAGTAAGAATAATCTACCAGGCTATCCTGACGCCGTGATATTTAGAGCATTAAAAAAAAATTAGAGTATGATTTCTCTTAATTAGAGTACCCTGATCGTAGCAAAAATCCAAACCTCTACTATTGGTATATTCTTTTACGTCAATTTGCAGAGCCCACTCTTGCAAAATGGATCGAGGATAAACTCTATTACGATGCTGATGACCATCTCCTTGATGCATTCAACCCCAATCTGACGACTGATAACGTTCCTTCTTTTCGCTAAGAAATATCAATTGACCCCAAGTTATCAAAAGGCGAGCCATCATCTGAAGTCTAATATGAAATTGACATTCTTTTGAAGGACAGTTCAACTAAGGTAATTGATTCTTTTCGGGAAACGCTTGAACAATTTAAGTAATCCTGATTCTACTTAGATTGGAAATCTCTGTTTCAAAATAGACAAAGGAGGTTAAAATTCGTTGTGGAGCTGAGTCTAGTAAGAGAGAGCAGATAGTGAACCTCATTTCTAAGACTGTGGAATACTAAAATCTTCAGGTCAAGAAGGATAAGAAATACAAAGTATCCCTAAAGGAGGAAAATATCAAAGAATGATTTTTGAATTTACATTAGCCAATAAAAAGACAGCATCAATAAAAAACCTTAAATCAAATCACTACTCATTGATTATGGTGAAATGCATATACTATCGCTTTTTAGAACGAGTTACTTAAAAATATCACTACTTTTTGAGGATCTTACGAGGCCTCTCCTCTGCAAATTCATCACAAAAAATTGTGAACTGTCTTCTTAACTTATTCCTTTATCCGAAGAGAATTAGTTGGGCTGATTGGACCGGATTTACATCCTATCTAATATTGGACATTGTGCGCTCGAAAATTTATTCTTGCTTTTTCAGCTGTTACTTGGTTTCTTTCAATTTCTAAATTAACCGCACTGTGTCCTTTCTTTTTTGATAATATGGCCCTTTCAATTTTGCAATCATATCAATTTGATTTTGTTCTAGGTTTAGATCCTAGAAGAGGTTTTTTGTCCATCTGTCTGGTCCTCCACTCATCAACAGCTAAGGTGTTGGATTATCCATAAAGAAATCCAGTTTGTTGAGTGCAGAGTGCATAAAGTACCGATGACTTGCCGGGAAAAGGGAATTAATAATCTGTTTGAAGTTATACTCTAATTTTGACTGTCTTTATCTCCCGTTTGCTCCTATTCTGTTCTAGGTTATTAAAGTATTACTTGTATGAGATCAAGTAGAAGGTTAATTGTATCAAGATCAGGATCCTCAAGTTTTATGTTGCGTTCAAGTTATGCGAAGGTAAAAGCGTGTTATCCACCTGTCTAAATCAAAAATATGATACATTTGGTGATGTCTTAATGGCCTATACTAAGCGGTCTTTGCATCTCGAAATTTCTAAATCGTGGGCTTCAATTTCAGCAGTGAGTGCCTTAACGCTTTACTCGAGACCTTAAAGGTAGACTTTCTTTTTTTCTCGAGATTTCACTCCTGCAAGTCTCTTTTTCTAAGTTCTTTCAGAGCCACGAGTTCCATCTTCGATGGAGCTGCGTCCATATTTAATAGTTAGCAACTCTGAACGATCTTTCTCTTCGTCCATACCTGAATCGAACTGGTCTCCTGCTCCATCAAGACCTACAATAAAGGCTGTTGGTGAGAGTAGCCTTTGCTCGCTTTCGGAATCCATCAAATCTCTCATTAACTCCAACTTGTGCTTTATATGAATAAAAATCTACTTATGCATTCTTGGGCATTTACATCAACGTATTTGCTGCTCAAACTTTTCAACATCACTAAATTTTCATGAAACCCAGCTGAAAAGACCTTCCAGATATAATGGACATTATGATTATTAAACTCTTATCAAAAATAATTATCTTACCTAGAGTTTTACTCATTGCAAGCATAGAGATAATTCAATCATAATCGGTTACTATAAGGACATTTATTCAAAAATTGCTTACGAATAATAAAAATGAGCAGAAATCAGATTAGATAATAAAATAATCAAGTGAGATAGTTTCTGCGGGTAGTTTTGCATTTGATATCTTATAGTAAAGAAAGTTTAAGATGTTTTAGTAACTCTTTAAACTTTCCTTTTCTGTATTACTAAGTATCGATTTACTGTTGAGAAACATAATGCTTTATACTTTCCCTATACTGATGATGTTCGCTTCATAATTACATACAAGATATTGTAATTGCCCATCCAATTAAATCAGTTCTAAACTCCCTTCAATTTGATCTTTAGAATATGATAAGGAGCGTAAACAACGAAAAAGTTGTAATCTTCTATCTTAAAGTTAAATTTTTCTTTAGGATTAGGATATATTCATCATCTTTAGAAGGCCAGGCCATACTTATTGCTGGCTTTGTCCACTTAACCATTAAAGGAAAAGTTATTCATCGAGGTAAGTGGCAAAATGTGATTGGGTACGAGGAAAATATAAATCAAGGCGCCATCCAAGAAGACTTAAGCATTATGATGGACTTACATAGCAGTATTCACCGTGAGGAAGCTTTAGAAGTTGCTTACACACAGGGATCAGATCGAGACTTAAAAATTGTTGAGGCTGATTTTTTCGTACAAGATTACCATATAGGCAATTTTTATGCTTTAATGCCAAACGTTTATGAAAAGGGCTAGGTACTAGTGTTAACTCTGATAATGGCTGATGGCAGAAGAAAAGAACATATGTAGAGCGATTAACTTTTTTACTGGCTTTAATTATCCTGATTCCATTTGCTAAAAGGATCTCTTAAACATGGTAAAAATCCCCTAATAGAAACAATAAATGTATCTGCTTCTTGACAATAGATAGATTCAGTCCTATTTTATATGCCTCACAATAGGTAATAATATTTTACCTGATAAATCTTAATGAAGAATGTATGAGAGGCTTAAAATTTGTTTCATCAGTTACTTCATTATCAATATGAATAATATCTTGCTTAAATTTGAGGACACACTCAACAAGTCTTTAGTCAAATATTTCATAATCCTCTTTTCTATTTAAAGCTAATAATTTTTTCTATATCTACCTTAGATATTTGAGCTAAATGAAGTTTTAAACGATATTTTTCATGAGAAAAACAAAAATATCTTGCTCTTTAAAAACTTATGATAAATTAAATGATTTCTTTAGCTTTAAAGAGTCACATATAAAATCTTCAGATTCGACTTGTTCAAAGACCCTCGAAAATAAGCTCATTGGCATCATGTTTCTGTATAGAGTAGTATTGGCAAAATATGGTTGTCTAAATTTTCTAGAAAAACTTCGATAAACAAAGTTAGTTGCCTCAAGATATTATAGAAAAAACTATCCTTTTACTTTGCGAAGTGCCTTATATACAATCTTTCGACCATGAGATAGATATACACATGTTTCAACCAAAGATTTAACATTTTCTACCACCACTATTTCATGAAGACAGCTATCAAAATCAGCTTTAAATTTACCCAAGCTGACAGCGAAAGCAGATAGATCATAGAAATCCATAGTGTTTCTTTTTTCCAATCTTGTTCCGCTAAGATAATTGCTTTTTGTGTAATACCAAAAGAACTAACTCTCAAGAAGATCAACACAGAGAAGTATTTTATTAAGCTGATTTTGACTGAGCTAGGAGTGAAGGTATTAATAGAATAATTCCTACATACCTTGTAATTAAGACATACTAATTTTTCTTTATATCCGCTATTGTAAAGCTTCATAGTAAATAGAAGATCCAACAATACTTTAATTTAGCTCTTATATTGTAAACTAAGCTTTGTTGTTTTTGCCAACACGGAAAAAGGTTGTATGAGGGCAATAAGTAGATCTTACTTTCGCCTGAACAATATAAACATTTTTACTATTTTTACGTATCTTGAAATCTAGCTGAGCTAGTTATTGATTAAAAACTGTCAAATATGTTAGATTTAAAACTCCAAACTAAATATCCTCAATAGCTCCCACAAATTTTAGTAAGGGTTACTCAACTTATTTTCCCAATTAGCCTATTAATATTTCTTACAAAGTAATTTTGCAGCGCTGCTCTTCAACCTCTGTTAAGGAAAACATTTCATCTCTCAAATGTTTTGAACTTATCAGACTTTTGGACATTTCTTTTTCGACTATTTTTTCATATATTTGCTTTCTTTTACGAGTTCCTTTCTTACGATAAAAACTCCCTCCACTTTTAGTTGCACTAAAAGTTTATATTAATGCTGACTAATCTCTCTGGATTTTTGGTTGGAGATAAATAGAGGCAGTAATAGGCTTTGTAAAAGGTGAATATGGTTGTATATGTTAGCGATTGGAAGAAGAAGAACGTCTGTGGTCTGATAATTTTATAGAAATTTTAACATTTGTTTTTGATTGACTACGATTTGTATTTTCAGCAGATCGAAAAGTTCTTCCTTCTCTTGTTTTTAAGAAATGATTAATTTGCTTCATGAAATTTTCTTCTTGCTATCTACTTGGTCTCTTTCTAAGCATTTTCTATGCCCTTTGAGAGGAAGGCTGATAAAGACGAGAGCTTATTTCATTTCCTATTATTATTGTTTGTATTTTCGGATTTGCTATTCCTCGATTAATACGATTTGATTGAAGATTGATAGTTGTTTTGCTTTTTAAATTATTAATCGAGTGATGCTGGCATTTTTTTACAAGAGATTTCATCTAGCAAATCAGTGTATTATCAACGATTTATTGGCTCCAAATATGAATTTCTCTCTCAAATAATATGTAAGCTTCGTTGTTTGAGGCAATTAAATGATTTACAAGGAAAGAAAAAGCCTGTAAAGTAGGTCTTGTGCTTATTTTGTTCTCTTTCTTCAAATTTTTGAATTATCTAAGAATTTTAGCTATCGTTACCCTCTAAGTTTTTTGTTTTATTAAAATTACATCAAATAAAACTAGGCATAATTATACCCTCCATTTGAGTAGATCCAATCTCTTTTCATTTTGATCCATCAATTCCCTTATTTTTTCCAGCTTTTTTTTATGGTCATTTAGAGTTTTGTGAAATCTCAGCTCTAAGCCCCAGTTCCTTACTTGCTAATGAATAAGAACAAAAGAAGAAGGGAAACTACTTCTCTTAAGATATTTTTGAAACAAAGCTTAGATTACCTCAAAGTCTTCACGCTGCTGAAGTGATAATGAGTAGAAGCAATAAGCTAATCTGTCAAGAGTGGAAAGTTGAGCATGTTTACTAGATGGGCGAGGCTTTTATATGATCGAAAAAAACTCAGTTTCAGGATCTATTTCCCTTTCTGATTCCTCCAAGAAAAACAGAATTGTAACTTCATCTACAGCGACTGTGTCTAACAGCAGCGATATGTTTTCTTATAGCTCTTGCTACTGCTCATTTAACTCTTGAGGGCTGAAGCGAGCAGGGGATAGCTCTATTTATTGCATGGTAAGATGATGATAATGGAATCGATGTGGAAGGTAGGTTATTGGTTATAGTTCTTATTATGGTGCATTTGTTGGCTGGCTCAGGAATATAGG